>Ga0210398_10002555_pt1 | contig 17720 bp, 16 predicted proteins | sample IncBWC4OmetaG_FD_161047 | JGI IMG/M metagenome (GOLD analysis project Ga0210398, IMG submission 161047) | Forest soil microbial communities from Barre Woods Harvard Forest LTER site, Petersham, Massachusetts, United States - Inc-BW-C-4-O | ecosystem: Environmental > Terrestrial > Soil >... | reverse complement strand
CCAAGCTCATGGGCGAGAACGCGACGCTCTATTGGGGCACACTCGGCCTCGATGTGGTGGTGCTGCGATTTGCCACCACTTACGGCCCCGGCAAAACCGCGCGCCACGGCAATATGGGCGTGACCAGCCAGATCATCGAACGGCCGGCCGGAGGCCAGCCGTTCCACCTTGCTCAGGGCGGCGATGAGAAGGACGATTTCATCTACAACAAAGACTCTGCGCTCGGCATTTATCTTGCGACAATGGCGAAGAACCTCAACAGCCGCGTGTTCAACATCGGCACCGGCGTCGGCGTCACGCTCAAGGACGTCGCCGCCATTTTGCGCAAACACCTGCCGAGTGCCGTGATCGAAGTCGGGCCGGGACTGAACTTCCTCGGCGCGGCCTACCCGATGTACGGCATCTACGACATCTCCCGCGCCCGCAACGAGCTCGGCTACCGACCGCAATTCGATCTCGAGCGCGGCGTCGCCGATTATCTGGAAAGCCTGCAGCGGCTGAAGCTGCAAGCGGCGTAAGAAATGACAAGGTCACGAACGCAAGGCTTGCCGATGCGAGCTCCCTCTCCCCAGAGGGGAGAGGGTTGGGGTGAGGGGGTTCCGACCGAGAGGCCCGCGCCCCTCACCCCGACCCTCTCCCCAACGGGGAGAGAGAGAAGAAAGGCACACCATGCGTGGCGTTCTCGAACTACCAAGGCTCTCCCTGCGCGAGCGCGACCGGCGCTGGGCTGCGGTGCGCAAGGAGATGGCGGCGCGCGATCTCGATTGCCTGGTGCTCTGGGGCTGGCCACTGATGTGGGACTTTTGCATCGCCAATGCGCGCTATCTCTGCCCGGTCGGCGGCAATGCCGAATTCAACGTGCTGGTGTTTCCGCGCGACGGCGATCCGACCTGTTTCGTGCTGATGCCGACCTTCCTCGAAGGCTGGCGCAGCGCGCAGGATTGGGTCGGCGACATCCGCGCCCGCAAAGGGACATGGGCGGACAGCGTCGCCGAGCGCATCAAGGAATTGAAACTCGATCGCGGCCGCATCGGCATGGATGGGCTCGCCGGCCCGCTCGATCCCGACGGCTGGGTGCCGCACAGCGTTTATCTGCGCCTGCAGGAGATTTTATCCGGCGCCAAGCTCGTTGCTCTCGACGACATGCTGGAGAAGGTGCGCACCATCAAGAGCGACGAAGAGCTCGGTATCCTCGCCAAGGCGGCGGAGCTCGGCGACCTGATGCTGGCGGCGTGCCGCGACACCGCGCGGCCCGGCGTCAAGGAATGCGAGGTCTATGGCCGCATGGTGGAAACCATGCTGGCGCACGGCGGCGAGGAGCCGACGTTGTTTCTCTGGGCGTGCGACCGTTATCCCTATCCGCATCCGTTTCGCGTGCCGACGACGCGCAAGATGGAGCGCGGCGATGTCATCATCTGCGAGCTGCATCCTAAGATCGGCGGCTATTTCACCCATGTCGAGCGCACGTTCTGCCTCGGCGAGCCCGAGGCCAAGCAGCGCGAGATCTATGACGGCTGCGTCGCGGCTTACGAGCGCGGGCTTAAAGAGTTCGGACCGGGCCGCAGAATCTCGGACGCCATGGGCGCGGTGAAGCAGACCATCGAGGAGCGCAAGCTGGCGATCTGCGAAACCGGCATCCACGGCCATGGCCTCGCCTCGCTGGAATATCCGCGCTATCGCTTCCACGCGCTACGCGCCGATCAGGACGCGCTGAAAGTCGTCGGCGACGAATTCCGCCCCGGCATGGTGTTTGCGTTCAACATCGACCTTTACGATCCGGCCTGGCGCAACGGCGAGACCGGCTGCGTCTTTGCCGAGACGGTGCAGATCACCGCGACCGGCGCGCAGCGCATGCACGGGTTTTCGACCAAATTTCAGGCGATCCCGGTGTAAGTCATCCCGGGGCCGAGCCAACGGGTCCGGCCCGAAGTGGCCGGCCCGATGACAGGCTCGGCGAGGAACCCGGAATCCATTACCACAGGTCAACCAGAACCGGCGCCGAGCATCGTTCTCAAACAATCGCGGTTATGGATTCCGGGCTCGCGGCCTACGGCCGCACCCCGGAATGACGAACACCTACACCGCTTTCAAATGCGCATCCCGGCGCTTGTAGAGCTCGCTGTCGGAGTAACCCATGGGATCGGGCCGGCCGCGGCCGAGCATGATCTGCACGTAGACCGGAGCGAGCGAATCGTTCTGATAGCCGTGGATCACGCCAGCCGGACAGGCGATGCACTCCCAGGGGCCGAGCCGCGTGGTGACGCGTTGGCCACTTTCGTCCTCGACGAACACGTCGAGAATGCCCTGCAGCACGAAGAAGCATTCTTCGACCTCGTGGGTGTGCGCGGCATTGCCCTGGCCGGGATTCACATAGACGATCGACAGCGTAAAATTGCCCGCCGGAATGATGTTCGGATCGTCGTGTTTGCCGGAGCCGCCGGCGCCGATGAAGCGGTGCTGGGCGCGCTTATAGCCCTCGATCTTGGCGTCCTCGAACGCGGCCCAGTCCGGCTTCTTGTCCTTGAAGCGGCCGACGTATTTTTTCATGATGTCTTCGAGCGGAACGCCTTCGAGTTCCTTCGGGCGCGGATGACGGGCGACGGCCATGGCTTGCTCCTGTCGATGAATATTGGCTCGAATCTATTCTCGCGGCGGCGGCGCCGTCAATGAAGCCGAATCCCGCAAAGCATGGAGCAAACGGCCATGGCACCTCCCGTGAAATTCGGCCCATGCTGCTTTTGCGGCAAGGACATCGAGGCGCACAAAACCGATCCTTGCCGGATCACGGTCGAAGCCGCGAATGGCAAATGGCAGGTATGGTCCTGCCATGGCGATTGCTTTCGCACGCGGCTCATCGATTTACCCGACCATCCCGGCTTGTTCGAGCCGGCGCATTTTTGATCGCGCGCGACCGTCAGCCGCGTTTTTGGCGCGCGTCCTGCACCAGCTGCCACACCCGCGACGGCGACAGCGGCAGATCGCGCGGCTCGACGCCGAGGGATGACAGCGCATCGGCGACGGCGTTGGCAATGACACCGCCGACCGAGATGATGCCGCCCTCGCCGGCGCCCTTGGCGCCGAGCGGATTGATCGGTGAGGGATGCGACTCCATCATAAAACCGCGGATTTTTGGAAAATCGCTCGCGGTCGGGATGAGATAGTCGGCCAGCGAGCCGGTCAGCAGCTGGCCGTTCTCGTCATAGGCGAGATGCTCCATGAACGCGCCGCCGAGGCCCTGCACCACGGCGCCGACCAGCTGACCCTTGAGCGTCAGCGGGTTGATCATGCGGCCGCAATTCTCGACGGCCACATAATCGATGAGCGCGACCGCGCCGGTTTTTGGATCGACCGCGACATGGGCAGCGTGCGCGCCATAGGCCCAGGTGTGCTTGTGGTTGGAAAACGCGCCTTCGACCGACAGCGGCTCCGGCGCCAGCTCCGCCCAGGACACCGATTTGCCGTCGGGCGCGGTGGCGCGGCCGTCGGCGAGCACAACCTCGGCTGCGCCGCAATTGAGCCGCCGCGCCGCTTGCGCGCTCATGGCTTGGCGCAGCTTTGCCGCGGCATCGAGCACCGCCGAGCCACCCATCACGATCGAGCGCGAATGATAGGAGCCGTAGCCGTCGCTGACATAAGCCGTCGAGCCGTGGAACACCTGATTGATGCGATCCATCGGCATGTCCATGGCGTCGGCGGCGATTTGCGCGAACGCCGTCTCCAGCCCCTGACCGACGCCGGACGAGCCCATATAGACGGTGAGCGTGCCGTTGGTTTCCAGCACCAGCCGCGCGCTTTCCTTCGGCCCCGCGGCGCCGCCTTCGATGAAGCAGCACACCGCGAGGCCGTGGAAGCGGCCATCCACCAGCTTGCCTTTGAGTTTTTCCTTTTCGGCCCAGCCGAATTCGGCGAGGCAGCGGTCGAGCGTCACCTGATAATCGCCGCTGTCGAGCTCGTCCTTGCTCTCGAACGGCGCGATGGTCGCGACCTTGTAGGGCATGTCGGCTTCGCGGACGAGATTACGGCGGCGGAATTCGATCTGGTCGATGCCGAGATCGCGCGCCGCCATATCGAGCAGGCGCTCGCGGAAAAAATCGGTCTCGAAACGACCCGGCCCGCGATAGGTGCCGACCGGCGTCTTGTTGGTGAGGAGAAGCGAAACGTCGAGATCGATATTGGCAACGCGATACGGTCCGGACATGAACTGCGCAATATTGCGCGCACCGACGGCGCCGTTGGTGCGCATATAGGCGCCCATGTCGACGAAGGCGTGGCCGCGCAGCCCCAAGATCGTGCCGTCGCCGGCGCAGGCGATCTCGACGTCGCACGCCGCCTCGCGGGCGTGGTTCATGCACATCAAATGCTCGCGGCGATCCTCGGTCCATTTCACCGGGCGGCCGACGTGGCGAGCCGCGAACGGAATTAGAAAATCCTCGGGATAGAATTCGCCCCGCGCGCCAAAGCTGCCGCCGACGTCGTACTCGACCATGTCGATGGCATCGACGGCGAGACCGAGCTGTTTGGCGAGGATGCGGCGATTGGCGAACAGCACCTTTGCGGCGCCCGACAGCGTCAGCCGCCCGCTCGCCGCGTCCCATTCGGCCAGCAACCCGCGCGGCTCCATGGGCAGCGCGGTGTGGCGCTGGGTGCTGAAGCGCTCGCGCCGCGTATAGGGCGCGTGCTCGAACGCCGCGGCGGCGTCGCCGAGCACGGCGCGGAATTTCATCGTGACGTTGCTGTCTTTGCTTTCGAACAGCCGCGTCTCGTTTTTCGCTGCGCTCTGCCAGGTCGCAATCGCCGGCAGCGGCTCGATGTCGACCTCAATCGCGCTCAAGGCATCCTCGGCAATGCCGGCGCTGTCGGCCAGCACCATGGCCAGCGCCTCGCCGACATAACGCACCTTGTCGCGGGCCATGACCGGCTGGCCGAAAGCTTCAAACTCCGGCATCGGCTGCAACCGCATCGGCACCAGCGGGATTGCATGGCCCAGGTCGGCGGCAGTGATGACGGCGTGCACGCCGGAGATTTTTTTCGCCCGCGATACGTCGATCGTGCGGATGCGGCCGTGGGCGATAGAGCTGCGCAGGATCGCCGCATGCAGCATGTCCGTGCGTGCAAGATCGTCGACATATTGGCCGCGGCCGCGAACGAAGCGAAAATCTTCCAGCCGTTCGATCGGCTGGCCGACGAACGCTGTCCTCATGTGCCGGTTCCGTCGCGCTTATAGGCCGCGCGCGCGTCGAGCACGGCTTCGACGATGGAGATATAGCCGGTGCAGCGGCACAGATTGCCGGACAATACTTCGCGCACACGATCGGCGTCGCAGTCCGGCTCCTCGCTGAGCAGCGCATGCGCGGTGGTGATCATGCCCGGCGTGCAAAAACCGCATTGCAGCGCGTGATGCTTGCGGAACGAGGCCTGCAGCGGCGTCAATCCTTCTTCGAGGGAGAGGCCCTCGACGGTCACCACCTTGGCGCCCTCGGCCTGTACCGCGAGCAACAGACATGAGCGTACCGCGGCGCCATCGACCAGCACGGTGCAGGAGCCGCAGACGCCGTGCTCGCAGCCGACGTGGGTGCCGGTGAGCCGCAGATGATGGCGCAGGCAATCGGCCAGCGTCAGCCGCGGCTCGACTTCGACCTCGACCGGCTTGCCGTTGACTTCGAATTTTACCGGCATGGTTTTGATCGCTACGCAGCCGTGCTTTTGAGCGCGCGCTCAACCATGACGCCGATCAGCGCCTTGCGATAGGCGCCGCCGGCGTGGATGTCGTCCGCCGGTTCGACGGACGCAGATGCCGCGGCTTCGGCCTTGGCGATGATCGCCTCATCGATCTTGTTGCCGTTCAGCACCTGCTCGACCGCGGTCAGCCGCAACGGCCGGTCGGCGACGCCAATAGCGCCGACATGCGCGCTGCGCGCTTTGCCGCCCTCTTCATCGTAGAACAGCATCGCCGCAGCCAGTGCAAAATCGCCGCGACGGCGGGCGAATTCCTGAAAACCGAAACGGCGCTTTGCCGGCCATGCCGGCAAGCGGATTTCGGTGATGATCTCGTCGGCCTTGAGCGCGGTCATCAGCGGACCTTGAAAGAAATTCGCCGCATCGATGACCCGCGCGCCGGATTTGCCGATGACGGCGATCTTCGCCTCGCAGGTCACGACGATGCCGGGCAGCTCCGCGGCAGGATCGGCATGCGCGATGCTGCCGCCGACGGTGCCGCGGTTGCGGATCTGATAATGGGCGACGTGCTCGACGGCCGCGACCAATAGCGGATGCGCCTTGCGCAACCGCGCGTCGTCGAGGATGTCGCGCCAACGCACCATGGCGCCGAGGGTTACGCCTTCGTCCGCGATCTTGATCTGCCGCAGCTCGGCGAGCTTGCGCAGATCGACCAAGAGCGACGGCGACGCGACGCGGAACGCCAGCATCGGCACCAGACTCTGGCCGCCAGCCAACGGCTTGGCTTCGCCGTCATGGGATGCGAGCAGCGCGACCGCTTCGTTGATCGTGGTCGGACAGGCGTATTCGAAGGGCGGTAATTTCATATCCCGGCACGCTTCCTTCGAACCGCAGGAATGGCTGCTTTTTCAAGCATTTTCTAACACCGCGGCGCGCGGCGGGTCAACGTGCCACGGCTGTCGGCGATGCCGCCTCGCATTACGACGCGTCATCGTCGCGCTTGTTCGCGTCGGACAGCACCTTCCACAGCGCTACCCCGTAATTGACGATGTGCTCTTCCTGGCAGTGCTCGCAGCGGTAGGTGCGCATGTCGTCGCCCGACATGGTGCTTTTGTCGATCATGTCCATTTCGCGGCCGCATTTCGGACAATCCGTCAGCGACGGCGGCCGCGCTGGTTTGCGGCGATATAGGCGTTTGATCCAAGACGGCAGCTTCATCGGAATTTCTTTCGATGCCGGAACTATGCACGCCCCGCTGCCCTTGATTGTCGCGCAGTTTGGATCATCTTCCATACCCGCGGCGGCGTCAGCGGCAATTCGTGCAGCTTCGCGCCCAGCGAGCCCAGCGCCGCCGCGACGGCGTTGGCGACGACGCCACCGACCGGAATGATCCCGCCCTCGCCGGCACCCTTGGTACCCATCGGATTCAACGGTGACGGCTTCTGCTCGAGCGCCACGGCGCGGATGCTCGGGAAATCGCTTGCGGTCGGCATCAGGTAATCGGCGAACGAGCCGGTCAAGAATTGCCCGTTCTCGTCGTAGATGAAATGTTCGAGCAACGCGCCACCCAGGCCTTGCACGACGGCGCCGACACATTGGCCGTGCAAGGTCAGCGGATTGACGATGCGGCCCACGTCCTCGATGGCGACATAATCGATCAATGCGACCTGGCCGGTTTTCGGATCGACCGTGACGTAGGCGGCGTGCGCGCCATAGGAATAAGTCCGCTTGTTGCTGGCATGGGTGCCGTCAGCTGAAAGCCCGGCGAAATCCTTGAAATCGAGCGTGGCGCGGTTGGGTCCGACGACGGTCGCGTTGTCGAATGCGATTTGGTTCGCCGCGCAGCCGAGCCGCGCCGCCGCGGCCTCGCGGATCAGCGCGCGCAGCCGGTTTGCGGCATCGAAAATGGCGTTGCCGCCCATGACGATGGAGCGCGACGAAAACGAGCCAAAACCCTCGGTGACATAATCGGTCGAGCCGTGGAACACATTGTTGATGCGTCCCATCGGCAGTTCGAGGGCGTCAGCGGCAATCTGCGAAAACACCGTCTCGACGCCCTGCCCGACCGACGACGAGCCGACGAACACCGAGACCTTGCCGTCGGCCTCGATGAGGAGCCGCACATTCTCCCGCGGCCCGGTGCCGCCGCCTTCGAGATAGCAACCGACCGCGATGCCGTGATAGCGGCCGTCGATCAGCTTGCCTTGCAGCTGCGAACGCTCGGCCCAGTTGAATTCGGCGAGGCAGCGGTCGAGCGTCATCTGATAATCGCCGCTGTCGCATTCGCTGACGATGTCGAGCACATGCACTTTCGCCAGCGCATAGGGCATGTCGGCTTCCGCGATCAGATTGCGGCGGCGGAATTCGACCCGATCGATGCCGAGATCGGCCGCCGCCATGTCGAACAGCCGCTCGCGGCAGAAATCCGACTCGAAGCGGCCGGGACCGCGATAGGTGCCCGACGGCGTCTTGTTGGTCACCACCATGGTCACGTCCATGCGCACATGCGGAATGCGGTAGGGCCCGGACATGATTTGCGAAATATTGCGCGAGGCGGTGGCGCCGTTGGTGCGCACATAGGCGCCGAGATCGGTATAGGCGTGGCCGCGTAACGCAAGAATATCGCCGTCACGGCTGCAGGCGATTTCGAGATCGCAGGCGGCATCGCGCGCATGGCTGAGCGCCATGAGATTCTCGCGGCGGTCCTCGGTCCACTTCACCGGACGGCCGACGACACGTGCCGCGAACGGAATCAGAAAATCTTCCGGATAAAACTCGCCGCGCGCGCCAAAACCGCCGCCGACGTCGTATTCCAGCATGCGCACCGAAGCCTCGGGGAGCTTCATCATTTGCGCCAGCGCGCGCCGGTTGTTGAACGGCACCTTGCAGACACCCGAGACCGTCACGCGCTGTTTCGTGACGTCCCAGTCGGCGACCAAGCCGCGCGGCTCCATAGGCACCGCGCCGTGGCGCTGCACCTTGAAATGCTCGCGGCGGACGTAAGGCGCCGCCTTGAATGCCGCGTCGGTGTCGCCGAGCGTGGCGGTGATGGTGCCGGCGACGTTGCTGCCGGTTTCTTCAAAAAGAAAAACATCGTCCGTGCGCGCAGCGTCGCGGTCGACCACCGCCGGAAGCGACTCGATATCGACGACGATCGCCTCCAACGCGTCTTCGGCCAACGCGACGCTGTCGGCAACCACGACGGCGATCGGCTCGCCGACAAAGCGGACCTTGTCGGCGGCAATGATCGGCTGCACGTAACGCTTGGATGACGGCAGCGGATCGTGTCGCAACGGAATCGTCGGTATCTCGCCGATGTCGGCTGCGGTAATCACCACATGGACGCCGGGCCGCGCCCGCGCCGCCGCGGTGTCGATCGAGCGAATGCGGCCGTGCGCGACGGAGCTGCGCAGGATCACCGCATGCAGCATTTTATCGTCTGTAAGATCGTCGGTGTATTGGCCGCGTCCGGTGAGAAAGCGCAAATCCTCGAGCCGCTCGATCGGGCTGCCGATGAAGGCGTTGCTGGCGCGGCGTGACGTCGGGACGGTCATATGACGATTGTAGCATCCAGATTGATCAGCGCACGCGCCACGCTGAGCGCCGCCAGCGCCGAAGTTTTGGGATTGCTGCGCGACGGCTTGCCTTGGAGCTGGATGGCGAAACGGCCTGCCGCGCCTTCGGCCTCGATCTCGTGCACGTTGCCGGGCGCATCGGGGTCGGCGACCAGCTCGACCTGGGTTTTGTCAAAGCCGAGGCCGGCAAGCGCCACCGCAGCGGCCACATTGGCGTTCTGCGGATAAAGCAGCGCCGCTTCGCCGGCGGTGCCGCGATAAAGCACGGTGCGGCCGGTCAGCTTGTCGAGGTCCGCGACCTTTTCGGCCGGCGAGCCGCGCCATGCCGCTGGCGGCTTGCGCGAGCGATAGCGCACCGACGTGAGCCCGCCGAAGCGCATCGCCGCAATGGCATCGATGCCGCCGATGGCGCCGGCCGGCAGCAGCATCCGGCTGTTGCCTTCGCGCGCCGCCGTCTTGAGGCGCTCGAGCAGCGCCGGTTCGGCCAACGCACCGACGGAAATCACCAGGAGATCGAAGCCGCGGCGCAACACATCCGGCCCGTGCTCGGCCACCGCCTGCTGGCCGGCGACTTCGGCGACGATAGCAGGGCGGAGCGCCAGCAAGTCGGCCAGCGATTCCACGACCGCAATGTCGCCGAGCACGGCGCGCGCTTTCGCGACGCGTCCGGGCCGGCACAACACGCCGGCAATCTTGGTGCCACCGCCGGCCTCGCGTAGCGCCGCGACCACGTCCTGCGCGATGCCGCCGTAGCCGATCAATCCGACCGAGGTCATAAAGTTTGGGCTTTCCGTTTCAATTCGCGTCGATATGCACGCCGGCCGCCTTGATGACGTCGCGCCATTTCGGCCGCTCCGCGGCGATGAACGCCGCAAAAGCGTCGGGAGACATCGGCGCCGGCTCGCCGCCGACTCTGGTCAGCGCCGCGACCACGTCCGGCGCCTCGAAAACGTGTTTCACTTCGGCTGCGAGTTTATCCACGATCGGGCGCGGCGTGCCGGCGGGGGCGAACAGGCCCTGCCAACCCGTAACCGAGAAACCTTTGATGGTCTCGCCGATGGTGGGCAGGTCGGGCGCGCTGGCGAGGCGTTCCGCGCTGGTCACCGCCAGCGCCCGCACCGTGCCGGCCTGGGCCTGCGGCCACAGCGTCGTCATGCTGTCGATGGCGAGATCGACATTGCCGCTCATCATGGCGGTCAATTCGTCGGTGGTGCTGCGGAACGGCACATGCGTCATATGCGTGCCGGTGGCGAGCTCGAACATCACCACGGAGAGCTGCGACGAAGTACCGATGCCCGACGAGCCATAATTGAGCTTGCCGTCGTTGGCCTTCAGATAGGTGATCAATTCCGGCACGGTTTTTACCGGAACCTTTTGATTGACAACCAAGAGATTTGGCAGATGCACCAGCAGCGAGACCGGCTGAAAATCGCGCTCCGGATCGTAGGACAATTTGCTGAAGACGAATTCGTTGAGCACGTTGCCGCTGAGTGTGCCGAGCAACAGCGTGTAACCATCGTTCGGCGCCTTGGCCACGTAGGCGGTGCCGACGCTGCCGCCGGCGCCGGAGCGGTTCTCGACCACGAATGGCGAATGGAAATCCGCCTCCATGTGCTGTTGCAGGATACGCGCCAGCAGGTCCGCCGAGCCGCCGGCCTGAAACGGCACCACGATCGTCACCGGCCGCTGCGGCCACACCTCCTCGGCCCACGCCGACGTCGCGATGGCAAACGAGACGGCCGTGACCAATGCCGTTGCGCAACGCATAAAGCACCTCATTTAACGCGCGGCTTCGATTTTGGGCCCATCGGCTCCGGATGGAACGGGCCGTCGCGCGCTTCGAGATAGGCCTTCAGGCCGCCAGTGCGCTGCGCCTCGAACAACCGCTGGCGATCCTCGTTGTGCGAGGAATGCGCCAGCGCGCCGAGCGTGCCTTCGAGCAGCAGCGCCGCATGCAGACCGGACGCCTGCAGCCCTTGCATCGCGATGGCCTTGTTGAGCCGGATCGACGGCTCCGGCACCAGCGCAATGCGATTGGCGAGCGCGCGGGCGCGCGGCATCAGATCGTCATGGGGCACCACCTCGTTGACCATGCCGATACGTAGCGCCTCCTGGGCGTCGAAATGATCGCCGGTCAGCGCCCAGCGGTTGGCGGCCTTCCAGCCACACAAGGCCGTGAGCAGGTAGCTGGTATTGGAAACCTGGCGCACTTCCGGCTGCGCGAAGGTCGCTTTGTCGGACGCGATCGTGATGTCGGCGGCAAGCTGATACCAGAAGCCGCCGCCCATGGCCCAACCGTTGACCGCGGCGATCACCGGCTTGCCCAGGTTCCACATATGCTCCCAGTGGTTCACCCGGCTGCCGTCGAGGCGCTGCCAGAATTCGATGTATTCGGCGTGGCTCTTGCCCTGCGGATCGAGCGGCCGCACGCCCGACGCCGGCGCCGCCTGCTGGTCGTAGCCGGCGGAAAACGCCGCGCCGGCGCCGGTGAGAATAATGGCCCGCACATTGCGGTCGGCATCGGCCTCATCGAGCGCGCGGTGGATTTCCGCCTCGAGATTGCGCGACAGCGCGTTCATGCGCTCGGGCCGATTCAGCGTGATGGTCGCGACCTTGCCGTCGACGCCGTAAAGCAAATCCTGGTAGCTCATGGTCCCTCCGATTTCTTGGCCGCGAACCTACACTGCGGCATGCGCCGATGGGAGGGCGCGTCCGGGCGTTTCGGCATGGCTGGTCCGGGCAACCGGCGGTAGTTGGGGGCAAATTGCCATGTCCATCGCGGGCGAATGCTGCTAGCTTTCCGGCAGATTCCAATGGCCGTGATTCACCGGCCCGATCACAAAAGCCGCTCCTAGGGTGGAGGATATCGATGCTGACCAAAACGCCGCGCAACGGAAAAAATGGCAAAGGCATTTCGCGCGTCACCGAATTGCCGAAGATCAGCACCTCGACCGACACCCGCGAAATTCTCGCCCACGCCGCCAAGGAAGCGCGCCAAGACAATTATTTCATCGTCGACGTCGACGCCCATGTCACCGAGACGGCGTTCTGGTCCGACGTGGTCGATCGCATGGAAAGCGACGTCTACAAACAGATGGCGCGCGCCTTCAAAGAGCGCGGCGGCTCGCCCGGCTTGATGAATTCGACGCCCGGCATGCTCTACCAAGACGTATTCGGCCGCATTCCGCATCAGCAACGCCTCGGCGAAGCCGTTCCGGGCGGCCAAACCCACGCCCAGGTGACGCTGGTGCGGCGCGCCATGGACTCCATGGGCATCGACTACATGGTGGTGTTCCCGACTCCGATGCTGGTGCTGGGCATGCATCCGCAAGTCGAGATGGAGGTGGTGATCGGCAACGCCTTCAACAAATGGCTGACCGAGGAAGTGCTGCCGCAGGACCCGCGCATCAAGGCGATGCTGTACCTGCCGTTCAATCACCCCGAAGCGTCGCTGAAAGCTGTCGAGATGTACGCCGACAATCCGAGCATCATCGGTTTCTCGGTGACGTCGACGCGGTTCCGCGCCGTCAATCACGACAGCTACATGCCGCTCTATTCCGCCATCCAGGCGACCGGCAAGCCGCTGGCGTTCCATTCCGGCTTCCACTGGGGCGACCAGTCGATGCAGCAGTGCAACAAGTTTATTTCCATGCACGCCATCTCGTTCGTCTATTACAACATCATCCACATGACGAATTGGATCATGAACGGCCTGCCTGAACGCTTCCCGAAGCTCAAGCTGGTGTGGATCGAGAGCGGGCTGGCCTGGGTGCCGTTCCTGATGCAGCGTCTCGATTCCGAATTCATGATGCGCTCCTCGGAAGCGCCGCTGCTCAAGCGCAGGCCGAGCGAGTATATGCGCGAGATGTTCTATTCGAGCCAGCCGCTGGAGCGCTCCAATATCGAGCTCACCGAGGCGACCTTCAAGGCGATGAATGCCGAGACGCAGCTGTTGTTCGCCTCGGATTGGCCGCACTGGGATTTCGACCTGCCGAACTCGATCACCACGCTGCCGTTCCTCGACGAGAAGGCCAAGCGCAACATCCTCGGCTTCAACTCGGCGCGCCTGTTCAACCTCGAAGTGCCCAAGCACAAGCAGCTCAAGACCAAGCCCGGCAAGGCGCCGGCACAGCGCGAGCCGGTGACGGCCTGAGTTGAAATGCCCAAAGCGGTGCAACGCAAGGCGGCCAAGCGGGGCGGCAAGCCAACCCGCCACTCAGCGCATAATGACGTGAAGCCCGCGGACTTCTGCGCCGCCGCGCACGACGCGCTCAAGCGCGGCGAGCCCGATGCGATTTCCGACAAGACGTTGCAGCAGGTGCTGACCGCCGCGGTGAAGATCTATGCGGCGAAAGTGGAGCGGCGCGGCCATGACGTCGTGCCTTTCCCGCAACACGCGGTGACGGCGACCGAGACCGTGGTCGCGGCCTGCGCCATGATCCGCGCCGCCGATCTCAACATGTTCGACGTGGCGATCTGGTTTCATCGCCCGTCGGGGATTGAATAGAGCATGAACCCGAAAAGTGGCTGCCAGTTTTCGGAAAAGATCATGCTCCAACTGAAAATCTGATGGGGAGTTCGATGGAAGAAGTCTCGGTAGCCAAGCTCACCGACATCGCCGATGGCGACTATCGCGTCTTTGCCGTGGAAGAACTCGAAGTCGGCATCTTCCGCACCGGCAGCAAGGTGCTGGCCTACGAAAACGTCTGCCCGCACGCCGGCGGTCCGGTCTGCCAAGGCAAGATCTTCCATCAGGTCGAGGAAATCATCACCCCCGACAAGAAGAGCGCTGGGCTGCGCTTCGGCAAGCAACGCCACATCGTCTGCCCCTGGCACGGCTACGAGTTCGACCTCGCCACCGGCTGTCACCCCGGCGACGCCTCGGTGCGGCTGACGCCGGTGAAGGTCGCTGTGCGCGATGGGCAGATTTACGTCAGCGTGCCGCGCTGAATTTGCGCCGCGCTGCTAACGCGCGAGGCCGAGCACCAGCAATAAGGCCGCGTCCAGCCGATCGCTTGTCAGGTCATCGACGATGCCAATGACCTGCCGCGCGCGATCGCGAGGAACGGCCAACAATCTATCCGTCATGATCTGCGACTGCGTTCGGAGTCCGTTGCTGGCGGCTGGCTCGATGATTGGCCTGACTGCCAAGTCTTTCGTAACTTCGGACGTTATCGGGCAAGCGAGCACTGTCGTCGTTGTCGCGCCTAGCTCGTCGCCTTGCACAATAACTACCGGCCTAGGTCTACCAAGTTCGCCATACGCAACGATTATGATATCGCCGCGTTTCACCGCCAGTCGCTCGAGTCGTAGACGGCCTCAATCCATTCGTCGATTGGATCATTCTTCGGATGTTGGGCGAGCAACTTTCCCTGGCGGCGAAGATCCGCGCGCACGCGGGGATCGCGCAGGTCGGGCACCCAATGCTGTACCGGGCGCAGGCCCTGAGCGCGCAGCCGCTTGCGACGCGCACTCATGCGCTCCCGTGCCGTCTTCGGCCGCGCAGTCTTCGGCTTTGGCGCCATTGTCGATCTCCTCTGCGTAACATGTTACGAAAGAAGGCCGGCAATTGCAAGTGGATCAGGCCAGCATCGCGTCGGCCAGTTTTTCCGCCAGCATGATGGTCGGAATATTGGTGTTGCCGCGCGGGATCGTCGGCATGATCGAGGCATCGATGATGCGCAAGCCTTCGACGCCGTGCACGCGGCCGGCCGGATCGGTCACGGCGTCGCGATCGCCGGACGCACCCATGCGGCAGGTGCCGACCGGGTGGAACGTGCCGCCGACATTGTCGCGAATGTAATCGGCCAGCGCCGTGTCGTCCTCGGCCAATGCCGCGAGATCCACGCGCCGGTCGGCCAGCGTGGCAAAGATCGGCGCCGCAAGCGGCGGCACCAGGTCGATCAGCGCCGCGATCGCCGCGCTTTTGATCCTGTTGGCCGGCGTGATGCGGTTGAGGCGGCGCAGCCGGTCGTTGAATTTGACCGGGAAGGTCAGCCGCGTCACGGCCCGCACCGCGTCGTGGGCCAGAATGTCGATGCAGAGGCGAAAGCCCTGGATGAAGCGTTTCAGATCGAGCTCGTGGCCGGTGAAATTGAATTCGACGCGCGGATAGACCGCGGGGTCGGCCGACATCAAAGACACGCGGCCGCGCGCCATTGGTTTGAGCAGCGACGGCGCCAGATTGGCGACCTGGTGGCCGAGCGGGCTCCACGAGGTCTTGCACTGCACGTTGAGATACATGTCGGACGGCGGCGCGCCGGGCAGACCGGAGGAATAACGAAATGCCGACATCGGATGCGGCCGGATATTCTTTGCTTGCCGCTGACCCGGCTTCTGCAACAGGCCGATGAAGATGATGGCATGATTTGAAAGGTTCTCGCCGACGCCCGGAAGATCCGCGCGCACGGCGATGCCGAGATCGCGCAACGCCGCCGCCGGGCCGAGCCCCGCGCGCATGAGAAATGCCGGCGAATGGATGCCGCCCAGCGCAACGATGATCTCGCGCCCGTAAAAAGTTTTCTCCTCGCCGCCGATGCTGGCCGTTACGCCAGTGGCGCGACGCCCCTCGAACACCAGGCCGGTGACCATCGCCTCGGTGAGGGTGCTGAGATTGGCGCGGCGGCGCACATCGGCGCCGAGATAGCAGATCGCCGCCGAGGCGCGCTTGAGCGGCCAGTTGCTCATCGGCACCGCGCCATAGCCGTCGCGGAAATCGGCATTCATGTCGGCGACGAACGGCATCTGCCGCTCTTGCGCAAAAGCGTGCACCGCCTTGGCCAACGGCGCCCAATCGTCGGTCGTGGTGCGGCGGATCGGCACCGGCCCATCCTTGCCGTGCAGCGCGCCGCCGAAATCGAGATCGTTCTCGAGCTTGCGGTAATAGGGCAGCACGTCGTCCCAGCCCCAGCCGGCGGCGCCGAGCGCCTGCCATTCGGCATAATCGTCGGGCGTGCCCCGATAGGCGACCATACCCATCACTGAGCCGCCGCCACCCATGACGCGACCTTGGGAAAATCCCACGAGCGGCGAATTATCCTTGCGCCGCCAATGCACCTTCAGCTCGGGCCAGAAATAGGCATCGTTATAGTAGGACCGCGGATAGCTATCGAGCACATCGGCCGGCTCCGCGCCCGGCGGCGTGTCGCGCCCGGCTTCGAGCAGCAGCACGCGCAAGCCCGTGCGCGCCGACAGCCGGTTCGCCAGCACGCACCCCGCCGCGCCGGCGCCGACGATGATGATGTCGAAGGTTGAAGTCACAATGCCCCCTCGTCATTGCCGGACATAGCCGTTCGAAGAACGGCGTCGCTTCGCTCGCCTATGTCCGGCAATCCATACGGCACCGCAGATTATTTGGCGATTCAGCATAGACCACCGGGTCAAACCCGGTGGTGACGACCAAAGAAATCAAACATCCACCTTAAGCGCCGCAATAAACGCCTCCTGCGGAATATCGACCTTGCCGAACTGGCGCATGCGCTTCTTGCCTTCTTTCTGCTTGTCGAGCAGCTTGCGCTTGCGCGATACGTCGCCGCCGTAGCATTTCGCGGTGACGTCCTTGCGAAAGGCGCGCACGGTTTCGCGCGCGATGATCTTGCCGCCGATGGCGGCCTGGATCGGCACCTGGAACATGTGCGGCGGGATCAGCTCCTTGAGTTTTTCCGCCATGGCGCGGCCGCGGCTCTCGGCGCGGGTGCGATGCACCAGCATGGCCAGCGCATCGACCGGCTCGGCATTGACCAGCATCTGCAGCTTGACCAGGTCGGACGGGCGGTAATCGGTCAGGTGATAGTCGAACGAGGCGTAGCCGCGCGACACCGATTTGAGCCGGTCGTAGAAATCGAACACCACTTCGTTGAGCGGCAGGTTGTATTTCACCAGCGCGCGGTTGCCCACATAGGTGAGCTCCTTCTGCTCGCCGCGGCGGTCCTGGCAGAGCTTCAGCACCGCACCGAGATATTCGTCCGGCGTGAGGATCGTCGCCTCGATCCACGGCTCCTGCATTTCCTCGATGTGGTTGGGGTCCGGCATATCGACCGGATTGTGGATTTCCAGCTCCTGGCCGGTGCGCAGCTTGATCTTGTAGATCACCGACGGCGCGGTCGCGATCAGGTTGAGATTGAACTCGCGCTCGAGCCGCTCCTGGATGATTTCCAGATGCAGCAGCCCGAGGAAGCCGCAGCGGAAGCCGAAGCCGAGCGCGGCTGACGTTTCCATCTCGTAGGAGAAGCTGGCGTCATTGAGGCGGAGCTTGCCCATCGCCGCGCGCAAATTCTCGAAATCCGCGGCGTCGACCGGAAACAGGCCGCAGAACACCACCGGGATCGCCGGGCGGAAGCCGGGCAGCGGCGCGGCGACCGGCTTCTTCTCGTCGGTGATGGTGTCGCCGACCCTGGTGTCGGCCACTTCCTTGATCGAGGCGGTGAGAAAGCCGATCTCGCCGGGGCCGAGCGCGTTGAGCTCGACGCG
>Ga0210398_10002553_pt1 | contig 17728 bp, 14 predicted proteins | sample IncBWC4OmetaG_FD_161047 | JGI IMG/M metagenome (GOLD analysis project Ga0210398, IMG submission 161047) | Forest soil microbial communities from Barre Woods Harvard Forest LTER site, Petersham, Massachusetts, United States - Inc-BW-C-4-O | ecosystem: Environmental > Terrestrial > Soil >... | reverse complement strand
GCCAAACGCCAGCACCGCGGTGCCGCGCAGAACCGCCGCGAGGCCGATCGTCGCCATGACCACGGCGATCACCGGCCGGCCGATCAGCGGTCGCAGCACGACCCGCTCGAGCGTGAAGCCGAGCGCCACCATGCCGCCGATCGAGATCAGCGCGGCGAGCCAAAACGGTAGGCTGTGCGACATCGCCGCCGCGGCGATAAAGCCGGCGAACATGACAAATTCGCCTTGCGCGAAGTTGATCGCGTCGGTCGCCTTGTAAATCAGCACGAAACCGAGCGCGATCAGCGCGTACATCAACCCGATCATCACCCCGTTGGTGAGCAGGTAGATCGTGAATTGGAGATCGAATTCGGGCATCGCGACCCTACTGCGCCACGGCCAGTTCGCGCGGCGCCACCAACGCCGCGGCGACATCGGCGATCGCCAGGGTCGAGCGCATCACGGCCTTGCGCCCGTCCTCGTAGGTGATTTCCGCAGCGAGCTCGACCTCGCTGAGCCCGCCATAGAGGGCGTCGACGGCCCCGGCATATTTCTCGGTGACAAAGCCGCGGCGAATTTTGCGCGTGCGGGTGATCTCGTCGTCATCCGCGTCGAATTCCTTGTTGAGCACGAGAAAGCGGCGCACCTGCGCCGCTTCGGGCAGCATCGCGTTGCACTTGCTGATTTCGTCGCGGACGAGGCCGGCGACCTCGGGCTTGGCGCAAAGATCCTGAAACGAGGTATAGGCCAGGTTGTTGCGCTCGGCCCAGTTGCCCACCGTGGTCGGATCGATGGCGACGATCGCGGCGACAAACGGGCGGGCGTCGCCAAACGCTATCACCTCGGCGATAAACGGGCTGAATTTCAGCTTGTTCTCGATGAATTGCGGCGCGTAGGCGGTGCCGTCGGCCAGCTTTCCGACGTCGCGCGCGCGGTCGATGATGACGAGGTGGCCGCGCCGGTCGATGAACCCGGCATCGCCGGTTCGGAGCCAGCCATCCTCGGTCATGGCGTCCTGCGTCGCCTCATCCTGCTTGTAATAGCCGTGGAACACCGAGGCCGAGCGGACCTGGACTTCGCCATTGTCGGCGATGCGCAGCTCGGTCCCGTCGAAGACGCGGCCGACGGTGTCGGGATCGACCTCGCGGTCCGCCTGTACCGAGCAAAGCCCGGCCAGCTCGGTCGCGCCGTAGACCTGCTTCAGGTTGATGCCGACCGCCCGGAAGAAGCGGAATGTGTCGGCGCCGAGCGGCGCCCCGCCAGTATAGGCCCAGCGCGCCCGTCGCAGGCCAAGCTGATCGCGCAGCGGCGCGTAGATCAGCATCTCGCCAAGCGCGAGCCGGAGTCTGAGGCTCAGCGGCAGGCTCTCGCCGGCGCTGCGCCGGGTCTCCGCCTCTTCGGCGACACGGCGAAAGATGTTGAACAAGTGCCGTTTCAGCCGGCTCGCATCGGCCGCGCGCACCAGGATCGCGGTCAGCGTGTTCTCCCAGAAACGCGGCGGCGCCAACGCGATGGTCGGCCCTAACTCCCGCAGGTCGCGGAGCAGCGTTTCTGGCTTTTCCGGATAGTTCGCGGTGAAGCCGACCCACAGATGCAGCGCCATCGACAGAAGCGAATTGCCGATCCACGCCATCGGCAGATAGGCGATGTGGTTGTCGCTCGCCCGCACGTCGTCGGACTTGGTGAGCGCCTCGGACGCCGCGAGCAGATTGATGTGCGACAGCATCACGCCTTTCGGCCGCGACGTGGTGCCCGAGGTGTAGGAAAAGAGACAGAGATCACCCGGCTTGCCGGCCTCGACCGCGGTCTCGGCATAGCCCGGATGCGTCGCGCCGAACTCGCGCCCCGCCGCTTCGATCGCCGGAAAGGATTTGAGGATCGGTTCGTCGTAATCGGCCAAGCCGCGCGGATCGTCGTAGACGATGAGCTTCAGATGTGGCAGCCGGTCGCTCAGCGACAGAACCTTGTCGACCTGCTCCTGGTCCTCGGCGACGACGACCGAGACCTCGGCGTGATCGAGCACATAGGCGAGCTCGGACGCGATGGCGTCCTGATACGCCGGCACCGCGATACCGCCGAGGCACATCGCCGACAATTGCGCGAAATAGAGGTGCGGCCGGTTCTCGCCGATCACCGCCAGCTTGTCGCCGGCCTTGAAGCCGGCGGCGGCGAGGCCGAGCGCGAAATCCCGGGTCTCTTCCCAGTAGCGCTGCCAGCTGTAAGGCTGCCAGATGCCGCGATCCTTTTCGCGCATTGCCGGCTTGTCGCGCAGCGCGGTGGCGTTGCGTCGTAAAATCTGCGGTAGCGTCACATTGATCGTCATGCCGCCTGCTGCCCCCGGTGGTGCCCGGCCCCGAGATAGGCGTCGATGACAGCGGGGTCGGCCTGGACTTCGGCGGGTGTTCCTTCGGCGATCTTGCGGCCCCGGTCGAAGACGTTGACCCGCTGCGAGATGTCCATCACCACGGTCATGTCGTGCTCGATGAGGATGATGGTCGTGCCCCAATGCTCGTTCACGTCGAGGATGTAGCGGGCCATATCCTCCTTTTCTTCCTGGTTCATCCCACCCATCGGCTCGTCGAGCAGCAGCAGCTTGGGTTCGAGCGCCAGCGCCCGCCCGAGCTCGACGCGCTTGCGCAGCCCATAGGCGAGGCCGCTCACCTGCTGCTTGCGCAGGTCTTCGAGTTCGAGAAACTCGATCAGCTCTTCGCAGCGCTCGCGGTGCGCGACCTCCTCGCGCTGCGCGAAGCCCCAATAGAGCAAGGACGACAACACGCCGGAGCGCATATGCACATGCCGCCCGAGCATGATGTTGTCGAGCACGGTCATGCCGGCGAAGAGCGCGATGTTCTGGAATGTGCGGGCGATGCCGAGCGCGGCGATTTTCGCCGGTCGCTCGCGCGTGATATCGCTTCCTTCGAACGTGATGGCGCCGGTATCGGGCCTGTAGAAGCCGCTGATCATGTTCAGCATCGACGTCTTGCCCGCCCCGTTGGGGCCGATGATCGAGACGATCTGCCCGCGGTCGACCGTGAGCGAGATGTCCTCGACCGCGCGGACGCCGCCAAATCGCTTCGAGACGCCGCTGACCGTCAGTACGAGTTCGCCGCGGCCATCCGCAGCCGTCCTGGCCATGAAATGCGCTTCCCCACCCTGAGCTTTATCCGTTATGCGGCGCTATAGTGCTGGCTGCGCCGCGCTTAGGCAATCGGCCGGCGATCGTCGATCAGTTTGCCGTCCTGCGGCAGGGTGCCACAGGCGGCGCACGACACGTCGATGCGCAGCTTGGTCACGGCCTGTGCGGTTGCCGCGATCGCACCGACTTCGTCGGGCCCGTCCGTGTCGATCATCAGCGTCACGACGTCGGCGCTTGCCGGCCGCTCGATGACGAGCCGCCCGCGCCGCACCGCCGGGTGCCGCTTGAGGATCTCGACGATTTGCGAGGGATGGACAAACATGCCGCGTACCTTCGCCGATTGGTCGGCGCGGCCGAGCCATCCCTTGATGCGCTGATTGGTGCGACCGCACGGGCTTGGCTCGACAAGGAGTGCCGAGAGGTCGCCGGTCGCGAAACGGATGAGCGGGTATTCCGGGCTCAGCGTCGTCACGATGACCTCGCCGATCTGGCCGGGCGCCACCGGAATGCCGCTGCCGGGCTCGACGATTTCGAGAATGATGCCTTCGTCGATCACCATCCCCTCGCACAACGCGCCATCTGGCGCCGTCGTCTCATAGGCGATGAGGCCGAGATCGGCGGTGCCGTAGCATTGCAATGCGGCGATGCCCCGGGCGCGAAACTCCTCGCGCAAGACCGTCGGGAAGGCCTCCGCGCCGACCAGTGCCTTTGTCAGCGAGGTGATGTCGGAACCGGATTCCGCCGCGCGATCGAGCAGAATCTTGAGGAAGGACGGCGTCCCGGCATAGCCGACCGGGCGCAGATCGGCGATCGTCATTAGCTGCTGCTCGGTCTGGCCGGTTCCCGCCGGAATGACCGGGCAGCCGAGTGCAAGCGCCGCGCTCTCGAACATGGCTCCGGCGGGGGTCAGATGATACGAGAACGTGTTGTGGATCAGATCGCCGGCGCGGAAACCGGCGGCATAAAGCGCGCGCGACAGCCGGAAGAAATCGGGCCGTCGCGCCTCGATCTCGTAGATCGGGCCGGGCGAGGCGAAGACCCGCCCCAACTGGCCGATCGGTACCGTGGTGAACCCGCCGAACGGCCGATTTCGCCGCTGCAGCTCGATTAGCTCCGACTTGTGGGTGAGCGGCAGCCGGGCGAGCGCTTCCCGGCTGTCAATGGCTTCGGCGCGAATGCCGTTCAGCCTGTCGCGATAGGCCGGTGCGTCGCGTTGCGCCGCCGCGAGGATCCTCGATAGCGCGGCCATCAGGCCGGCTTCTCGCTCACCTGGATCGCGCACCTCGGCAGCATCGAAAAAATCAGCCGAAGCCACGGCGCCTCCGTTGCTGCAACGCTTTTATCGGCGCGTTACCCGCGCATCCTAGGACGTCGACCACCGGAAGTACACGCCACGCCGCCAGGAAGGCTGAATAGCGTGGGGTCTTTTATGGGACAGGGATCATTCCTATCTATCGGTCGAAGTCCTTGCTCAAGCGTCTTCCACGAAACCCGCGCCACCCAACACCTGCGCTTTCTCGCGGGGGGACGAGGCGCGCCCGGGAGCCCGACCATGACAGAAACCCGGTTATGCGAACGATGCGGTGAGATGATCCCCGCCCGCCGCCTCCAAGTTCTGCCCGACACCCGGCTTTGCGTGCCCTGCAGTGAGGAGATTGGCGGCGATTACATCCTGATCAGTCAGGCTGAGAACCTCGCCAAAAGCGGCAGCCTCAAAAAGAACTACGGGGACTACAAGCTGGCACGCCGGCGCCGCCATATCGAACGCAAATAGCGATGATCGAAGCTTAAGCGAACGTCGCCCCGGCGCAGCGGCAAGTTTCGAGCGGCCGGCGCTTGCGGATAAGACCGTTTGTGTCCATTGTTCCCGCCATACTCAACCTAAAGATAACTGAGTGGGCTCAAAACTCGGAGATCGCGCCCGGGTTTGGGGATCATTCTGGTTGGAGCGGATGGATGCAGCGCTCGCGGTCTTGGGTGTCGGGGGCGGCTGTCGTCCTGGCGGTGGCCGGTTGCAATCTGCTCGGCCCGAATTCGATCGACCAGGGTCGCGATCGTTACAACAGCGCTATCCACTCGACTTCCATGGAACAGACGATGTCGAACATCGTCCGCGTCTACCAAAACGAGCCGACGACGTTCATGGATGTCAGCGAAGTCGATGCGACGATGAATTTCGGCGGGTCACTCCAAGGCGCCGCGACAGGTATCGGCGCGACGGCGACTAAATCGACTTCAGCGGGGACACTCGCCGGGCAGGTGGGAAGCGCAACTGGTACGGTGCAATACTCGGAGACCCCGACGGTCCGCTATCTGCCACTTCTCGGACAGCCGCTCGTCGCCCAAATGGTCACTCCCGTCAGCGTCGACGCGCTCGGCTTGCTTTACGATTCATTCTGGCCGGCGGTATCGATCATCGATTTTTCGGCAGCCTATCTGACACTTGACTATGCCGAGTTCTTCTCCGCCCTCGACACGGTCATCGAGCTGGACAACCGAAGCGCGATACAAATCACCGCCGGAAAATCCAACCTTCCTAAACCGGCCGAAGCCTCCGATGCCAAATCGCAGACAGCGGGTAAATCGCCCGCGTCGGAAAGCGGTAACGACTCTCTGTTTCTCTATTTGCGACCGCTGCAATCCGACAAGGAGGCCCATGCCGTCGGCAAACAGAAGCAAGACGCGGCGTGGACAAAGCGCCGCATTCTGCAGCTTTGGGTGCGTCTGCTGAGGATCTACAGCGGGACCCAGCCGCGGTTTGAGCCCCGCTCCGGGGCGAAACGTTGCGCCGAGTTGGGACTGGCGGTCGATCGGCAAACCGGCTGGTTCGCGCCCGACAAGTTGCGAAGCTGGGATGTCGACATCCGCTCGAAGCCGGAAGCCGATTTAGACCAGGCGCGGGCGTGTCTGCCGGACTCGATCGAGTTGCGCGTCGTTCCCGAACCGCGAAATCCACCGGCGATGGCGGGAAAGAAAGCGACACCCGGCGAGGTTCTCATCACACGCGCGCCGCTGATGCGGACGTATTCCGCCCTGGGCATCCTGAAAAACGCCGTGGAGCGGCCGCATTCTCGGGTCGAATTCGTAACTCCGACGCGCTACCGGGCGATCCGCGACCGGGAGACCCATCCTTGGAACGCCAATGTCGACGAAATTGGCTACTACACTCTGCTCCCCGAGGATCAGGATTCGGTCGATTGCGATGATGCCGCCGCGAAGCAGCGCGGCTGCGACAACCCGGCACCGCAAAAGGAACCCGATCGCAGCAATTACGCGACGATGACGACGACCCTGACGAATTGGTTGCGCCGTTCCGACACCTACGAAGCACCACCCGATCCGGCGGCAGACCCGTATCCGGGGGACTTATTCGCCTATGAGCGGCCGGGCGATGACATGCTCAACGTCGATAACGTCACGATAAATCGAATCCTGGGCTTTCTTCGCCGATATATCCTGATCATCGTGAGCAACGGACCTCCCGATATTCCGGTGTACGCGAGTTACTTTGATCGCGGGCGCTGGTATTACATTGCCCAAGACGATCCGGTGTCGCAGAAGAATTTTCATCTGCTGTCGCTGTTCATGACGATGATGGCGGTGCCGCCGGCGACGCAGCCGTTATCGCCGGTTATCAGCGTCGGTGGCGGTGGATGATTGACGTCAGCTGAAAATCCAGTCGGCAAATGGGAGTCACGTGATGCGACCGCTCGCCAGACGTATCGCAGCGATCAGCCTGGCTCTAGGCGTGGTTAGCGGCAGCGCTGCGGCCGACGATACTTCGGTGCAACAGCTGACCGGCGTTTGGCTGCTGTCGTCGGATCGCGACAAGGAAGTTGCGGTCGGCGATAGCGCCAAAGGCACGATGACCCTCGAAGGCGGCAACTTCGCCGTGCAGATCATAAGCCCCGATCTTCCGAAAATCGCCGCCGAGGATCGCTCGCTGGGCACCGCGGACGAGAACGCGGCGATCGCGCAGCAGAGCCTCGCCTATTTCGGGGCGTACGAGCTCGACGAGGCAACGCATAGTCTCGTCCTGCATATCTATTACAGCTCCTTCGCCAACTGGCGGGATACCGACCAGAAATGGACCGTCTCCCTTAACGCGGACCGAATGACCTGGACACGTCCAGGAAACACCGCGCCGGCGCTGGTATGGCAGCGAGCGCCGTCGGGGGCGGCGGTGGCAACGCGCGGCCGTCATTACTGAATGTGGAAGGGCTGCTGATCAGCCATTCAGACCACGCCCGTAGAAAGCGGGCGGGATGGCCCGCGCTGGCGCTTGTTTTCATTCTGGCGGCGATAACGCACGCGAGCGAAGTCGCAGCTCAAGACGGCGGCGCCGAAAAATATCCCGCGGCAACCGCGCCCAACGCGGATGTGTCGCGCGCGAACGAGCTAAATCAGCAGTTCCTGCAGGCTTACCGGGACAATCGCTTCGAGGATGCGCTGCCGCCGGCAAAGGAGGCGCTGGCGATCCGCGAAAAGGCGCTTGGCCCCGATGATCTCAATCTCGCGGTCAGCCTCAACAACCTCGCTGACACGTATCGCATGCTTGGCCGCTACGCCGAGGCCGAGCCGCTCTTCAAGCGCAGCCTGAGCGTTTACGAGAAGGCGGGCGCGGCCGACAAGATTGGCGTCACCACCGTCCTGACCAATCTGGCGCGGGTCTATAGCGCCGAGGGCCGCTACGCCGATGCGGAGCCGCTCTTTGAGCGCAGCCTGGCGGTCGCCGAGAAAGTGCTGGGTCCCGATGATTCGCAAGTGGCTCAGAAGCTCGGCGGCCTCGCGACTCTCTATACAAACATGGGCCGCTACGCCGACGCAGAGCCGCTCTACAAGCGCAGCCTGGCGATCAATGAGAAAGCGCTCGGTCCGGATGACGTCAACGTTGCCGTCAGGCTGAACGACCTTGCCGAACTATATCGGCTACAGGACCGCTATGCCGAAGCCGAGCCTCTTTACAAGCGCTGCATCGCGATCGATGAGAAAGCGCTTGGCCCCGACAACCCCCAGGTCGCGATCGCCTTGAGCAACCTCGGGTTGCTCTATAACGCCCAGGGCCGTTACGCCGAGGCCGAGCCGCTCTACAAGCGCAGCATCGATATCGATGAGAAAGCGCTCGGGCCCGATCACCCGATGATCGCCATCGTTTCCAACAACCTCGCGCTGCTTTATACCGCCCAGGCCCGCTATGCCGATGCCGAGTTGCTTTTCAAACGCAGCATCGAGATCAGCAAAAAGGCATACGGGCCAGAGCATCTGAATGTCGCCCGCGCCACCTCGAATTTGGGCGATCTATACCGGACCGAGGGCCGCTATGCCGATGCCGAGCCGCTCTATCAGCAAAGTTTCGGCATCCTCAAAAAAGCGCTCGGGCCCGGTCACCGAGATGTCGCTACTAGCCTAGGCGTTCTCGCTCAGCTCTATCACGAGGAGGGCCGCTATGCGGAAGCAGAGCGGCTCTACAACCAGAGCCTGGAGATCAACGAGAAGGCGCTTGGGCCGGATGATCCCGCAGTCGCCGCCAATCTCGTGAATATCGGTGCTTTGTATATTGACGAGGGGCGGTATGCCGACGCCGAGCCTCTCTACAAACGCGCCCTGGCGATTGATCAGAAAGCCCTCGGCCCCAATCACCCGAGCTTTGCCACGGACCTCAACAACCTTGGGATGCTTTACAGCGACGAGGGGTTCGATACGCAGGCCGAGGCGCTCTACAAGCGCAGCCTCGCGATCCGCGAGAAGGCGCTGGGGCCCGACCACCCCGATGTCGCCGTGAGCCTCAACAACCTCGCGACGATCTGCATGAACGAGCATCGCTATGCCGACGCCGAGCCGCTTTTGCAGCGCAGCCTGGCGATCCGCGAGAAAACGCTGGGGCCCGACCATCCCGACGTCGCCGTCGGCCTCAACAACCTCGCTGCGGTGTATGTCGACGAGAACCGGGACGCCGAGGCCGAGCCGCTCTACAAGCGCAGTCTCGCGATCAACGAGAAGGCGCTCGGGCCGGATCATCCCAATGTCGCTTTCCTCCTCGATGATCTCGCACGGCTCTATCGCGACCAAAAGCGCTTCACCGAGGCGCGAGACTTTAGTCGTCGCGCGGTAGCGATCATCGCGAAGCAGTCGGGCGCGGCCACAGGCGGCTCCGCTGATAACGCCGCCACGCGGCGCAGCCAGCGCGGCTACTTTCTCGACAATGTCGCGATGGTCACCGACGTCGCGGACCCGAGCTGTGTCGCCGAGACCTTCGGAGTCGTGCAGCTGGCGAATGCGTCGAGCGCCGCGCAGGCGGTTGCCGGCATGGCCGCACGGTTTGCCGCCGGGGGCGACGCGCTGGCCGCTCTCGTCCGGGAGCGGCAGGATTTGGCCGACCGCTCCCAGACGCTCAACAAATCGGTCCTGGCCGCGGCCATGCTTCCGCCGGCGAAGCAGGACGCCGCCGCCGCCGATGCCCTGCGCAAGCAGGCCACGGACGTCACAACCCAATTAACCGCGCTCGATACCCGCATCGGTCGCGAGTTTCCCAAATACACCGAACTCAGCAATCCCAAACCCGTCGAGCTCAGCGCGGTGCAAGCGCTCTTGGCGCCGGACGAGGCGCTGCTGGTCTATCTCATCGGCAACAAGGATAGGAGCTGGCTCTGGGCGATCCGCAACGACCGCGCCTATTACTACAAGCTCGACATCAATGCCCAGACGCTGAGCGACGATGTCGCGCAGCTGCGCCAGCGGCTCGACCCCGATCGCAACGCCGACAAGGCCCCGTTCGACACGAAGCTATCGTACGGGCTCTATCAACAGATCCTCGCGCCGGCGGCCTCGGCGCTCGACGGCGCGCATAATCTCTTCGTCGTGACCGACGGTGCGCTCGATAGCCTGCCGCTTGGCGTACTGGTGGCCGAGGAACCCCAGACAGAACCGCAGGGCAACGCGGATTATCGCAAGGTCCATTGGCTGGCGCGCGATTACGCCTCGACCGTCCTGCCGTCTGTCGGCGCGCTTTGCGAATTGCGTCAGTTCGCAAATGCCGATCATGCGACCGATCCGTTCGTCGGCATCGGCAATCCGCTGCTGGCCGACGCATCGGGCCAAGGGCGGGGCGCCAAACCCGCCGGCCTGTTCCGCGGCTCGATGGCCGATGTCGATGCGGTGCGGGAACTTCCCTCGCTGCCCGAAACCGCCGACGAATTGCGCGCCGTCGCCAGCGACATGGGTGTCGGCGACAACGATCTCTACCTCGCTGACCGGGCGACCGAGCCGTTGTTGCGCCAGGCCGATCTCGGCCGCTTCCGGGTGATCGAGTTCGCCACGCACGGGTTGATGTCGGGAGATCTCCCGGGACTTGCCGAGCCCGCGCTGGTGCTGACGCCGCCCGCCGTCGCGAGCGCGGACAATGACGGCCTTCTGACGGTGTCGAAAATCGCGACGCTCAAGCTCAATGCGGATTGGGTGGTGCTGTCGGCTTGCAACACCGCGGCGTCGGACGGAACTCCCGATGCCGGTGGTCTCTCCGGGTTGGCGAAAGCGTTCTTCTACGCCGGATCGCGATCGCTTTTGGTGTCGAACTGGGCGGTGCCATCTTCGGCCACGGTCAAGCTGATCACCGGCGCCTTTGACGCCCTAAAAAAGAGCCCAGCGATCGGTCGCGCCGAGGCGTTACGCCGCGCGGAGATGGCGATGCTCGACGCCGATCCGCCGGACTTCGCCCACCCCATGATGTGGGCTCCCTTTATCCTCGCCGGCGAGGGCGGCGCCGGGCATTAGGCAAGCCGGGGATGCGTATGGCGGGAATAGCCTCGCAGACCCAACGTCCTAAATTGCCGCGCTTTCCGCTCTAGTCGCCGGAGGCCGCCGCGGTCATCGGGTCGCCGAGATGCAGCGTCGCGCGATAGCAGGTCTCGCGGTCCTGCGCCGAAAACCGCGAAAAGTCGCTATTCATGGCGCCACAGCGGTGCAGCGCGTCGCTTTTGGCCTGATCCGAGGGGTAGGCGGCGCGGATCGAGCCGAGGACATTGCCGTGCATGAGTGGCCCGGCGAGCGCCCCGAAAGCCATCAGGGTCAGCATGCCCCACATGTTGAAATAGCTCTGGGACATGGCGTTCCCCGTGCGGTTGCGAATTTAGCTCGATTACACACGAATGCGATTAACAGGCGGTGAATCCCGCTCGCGAGCCGGCTGCCTTTCTTGACCGCATGATATTCACATAGTAGGTGCTCCTGAGGCGTGGAACGGCGGCGAACGCTAGACGCGAGCTTGGGGTTGGGGAGGAGTGCGATGGCGGATATAGCAGCCGGCCGGCTGGCGGGATGGCGGGCGATCACGCCCTATCAATGGCTCGTCTTTCTGGTGGTCTGGGCGGGCTGGACCCTCGACGCCACCGATTTCGGCTTGTTTTCGCTGGTGTTAAAACCGGCGGTCACCGAGTTGCTCGGCTTCCCCGCGACCGGCGCTCTCGACAAGACGCAACTGGCTGAGGTCGGCAAATACGGCGGCCTCTTGGCGATGACCGGGCTCCTCGGTTGGGCCTGTGGTGGCTTCATCTTCGGTGTCGTTGCCGATTACCTCGGCCGCATACGAGCGCTGATGTACAGCGTGCTGATCTTCAGTGTGTTTACGGCCCTGCAGGGCGTCTCACAGCATCTGTGGGATTTTGCCATCTACCGTTTCATCGCCGGTGTGGGCACTGGCGCCGAGATCATGATCGGCATCCCGCTACTGGCTGAAACCCTGGGCGAAACTCATCGCGCGAAGATTTCCGGTGTGATGATGACCGGTGGCGCGCTGGGTACATTCCTCGGTGCTTGGGCCTATGGTCTCGTCGGCGGATGGGGCTGGCGGACAGTGTTCTTCATCGGCATCGTGCCGGCGATCCTGCTTGCCTTTATTCGCGGGCGAATGAACGAGCCGTCGCGTTTTGCCTCGGTGCAAGAGCGACGCAGCAAAGTAAGTGCGGGACAGAACGTCTCGCATGACGACCAGGCGTTCATGCGCTTTGTGCCGCTGCAGCTTTTCACGCGCGAGCATCGGTTCAGCACGCTGGTCGGTCTGTTGTTCGGGCTCGGCTCCCTGCTGGCGATCTGGACGACCAATATCTGGCTGCCGACGATCCTGTCGTTGATGGTGCAGAAGAGCGGCATCACCGGCGCGGACGCGGTGCCGTTTGTCAGCAAAGGCATGCAGCTGTTCAGCATCGGCGGCATTGTTGGCTACGCCGCCTTCGGCTTTATCGCCGACTGGATCGGGCGACGCCTGGCGATCAGCTTCTATAGCATCGGCACGATCGTGTTCGGGCTGATCCTCTATCTCGCTCTGCCGACCTACGAGCCATGGTATCCGGTCGTGCTGCCGGTCTTCGGCTTCTTCGTGTTTGGGGTATTCTCGGGCCACGCCGTGTACTTCCCCGAGCTGTTCCCGACGCATATCCGCTCGACCGGTGTCGCGTTCTGCAACGGCACGGGGCGGATCATCACCAGCTTTGGCCCGCTCGTGGCCGGGCTGCTGGTGGGCGCCTTTGGCGGCAACTTCAACAATGTGACCGCGTTCATGAGCTGCTTCGCGATCCTCAGCGTGATCGCGATGCTCTTGGGTCGCGAGACCAAGAACGACGAGCTGCCACATTAGCCTGGCAAGTGCGCTGCCGCTGAGGCAGCGCGCGCCGCCTACGGATTTATCAGCGTCTCGTTCTGGCTGATGATAAAGGCCTCCCGGCGCTCGATAAAATCGGTGACGATTTCGGCAAAGGCCTCCGGCCGGTCGGTGCCGATCGCGTGCGCCGCGTCGTAGACCAGAACCAGGTTGCAGTTGGGCAGCGCCTCTTTGTAGTGGCGGCCGAGCTCGGGTGGGGTCACCCGGTCGAGCGTGCCGAACAGCACCAGGGTTGGCGTGGCGATCTCGGCGAAGCGCGCCTCGAGCGCCGGGTCGCGATCGGGGCCGCGCAGCCGGCCGACGAGCCTCCCGGTCTGCACGACGATCGCCGGGTCTTGCGGTGACAGCGGCGGCACACGCTCGGGATGGGCGAACAGCGCCCGCGCGATTTCTTCCGGCGTCCCCGACGGCGAGCGGCCGCCCGGCGAGCGGATCGCCGCCGGCGACTCCAGCACCAGCGCGGTCAGACGCTCCGGCGCTTGCGCCGCCAGCCACAGCGCGGTCTTGCCGCCGAACGACGTGCCCCACAGATTGAACCGGTCGAGTCCGAGCGCAGCGGCGGCATGAGCCATGGTCGACGCCAGCTCCGCCTGGTCCTTGGTGCGGGTGTTCTCGGCCGAGGCGCCAAAGCCCGGCATCTCGAACGCGATGACCCGATATTTCTGTGCCAGCAGCTCGTGCGCCGGGCTGATCCGCATTCCGCCCGCGCCATGCAGATGGACGAGGGGCGGGCCGCTGCCGGCTTCCGCATAGCGGATGCGGAACCCATCGGCCTCGATAAGGGCTTCGCGAAACTCGGTCACGGTCTCTCCGGCGAAATGGTCGCGCCCGTTCTACAACGGAAGCGACGATCGCCGCCAGACATGCAACCGGCACATGCGGCAAGCCGGGCGGTACGGGTTTACGCGCGGGGCAAAGCGGGGCTACGCTTTTCCAAGAGCCGCGCAGGGAGGATGGACGATGCTGCTGAACCGGGCCGAGATCAGCACCGACAAGAGCTTCAATCTGCTGACCGAGTCGATCCTCGAGCGTGATCAGGCGAAGACCACCGACACCTTCTTCAAGATGGTGCAGAGCGGCCAGTCGATCGGCGATGCGTTGTCGATCGTCGCGGCGGCCGAGGCGCCGTTTGTCAACGTGCCATGCCACATCAACATCAAGGACGGCAACATCGCCCTCACCAATAACGACCACACGCTTTTGGGCCTCAGGGCGTCGACCTATCTGATGCCCTATCTACCGGAGAAATATAAGCTTCTGCCGCTCCTGCAGAGCGTCTGGTACATCGGCGCGGGCCTCGATATCTGGAACCAGCTGCTCTACAAATATCCCGGTCGCTATGCGACGATGAAGGGCGTGCAGGTGCCGCCACCGTCATACGGTCCGACGGTCTGGCTCGAGGACGTCGCGCCCATCGTCGAGGCCGGCACGCTCGAAGAGCGCGTCCATTCCTATATGATCGCGACGATGACCGGCGACTCAAAGCGCGCGCACGGGCTCTTTCTCGGTATCGCGCAAGACCCCGAAGCCCGCCGCGAGCTGCACGAAACTATCGAGTTTCTCGGTCTCATCGACATCCAGGAGACCGTGATCGGCCGCAAGGCGCGCAACACCGGACATAAGGCGATCCGCGCCCGCGCTGTCACCGACCTTGCCAACTATATCGGCTGGGAGAAATCGCACGGCGTCTTCTACATGGGCGTCCCCGACATGGCGGTCGGTCCGCTGTACTATTCGCTCTATGACGCCGCGTCGGTGCTGATCACCGCCGAGTTCGAGGACGCCGGCAAAGGCCTCGAAGCACGCAACAAGACGCCGCTGTCCCCGGCGGAAGTCGAGGACATGCTCCACCAGATGATGAACGCCACGGGCGAGGAAGTCTGGGCGCTCATCACCACGCACCTCAAGAACGGCAAGTCGATTCAGAGCCTTGGCGATACGATCCAACTGGGCGCGGCCGAGCTGATCCTGCGCACCACCGTGGCGCGCCAGTTCACCAACGGCCAGCACCCGTTCGACTATTGCAATGTCGCCAACAACTGGCTGCGCAACGCGAGGAGCCCCTACAAGGCGCGCATCCTTTATCTGATGGCAAACTTCATCAACGACGTGGCGCACGAAAACAAGCTGCAGAGCACCGTGATCGAGGGCGAGATCGGCGCGTATGACGGCGCCGGCCGCGCGCCGCAAGCGCTGCTCAAAGAGCTCGACGAGGCGATCATGTCATTGGATTGCGCGAAGTCGACCGCGGTGGCGCACGCCTATCTTAAATCAGGCGCAGATCGCCGGCCCTACATGGAGACGGTGTCGCTCTGCGCGTCGCGTTTCCAGGACGACCCGCACAACCAGAAGATCACCGTCTCGACCTTCGAGGAGTACGGGCTCAACACCACGCACCTCAAGGACCGTGTGTTGCTGGCGACGCCGCGCCTCCTGGCGGGCTGGGTCAAGATGCCCGGCGAGCGCGAATGCTACGCCCGCTTCGAGAAGGAGTGGATCTACAACTGACCTGAGCCGCCTAGGCGGCTCAGCCATCCCGGCAAAAGTCGGGGTCCAGAAAATGGCCGGAGCTCCTCCGGCCATTTTTTTCGCGCTATACGCAAAAAAATCTGCGGTGTGTAACCCACGTCACATTAGCGCGCCGCGCGAGCGCCCACCTCCAAGGTATCGGGTTAAGAGTTTGGATGGAGGGTCAGATGAGCGAGATCGAAACCAAAGCAGTCAGCGCCAAGCAGGGTTGGTTGCGGCGTGCGGCAATGGGTGCCGCGTTTGCGGTGGTCGGCCTGGTGTCACTGGGCGCCGCGACGACGCCGGCTGAGGCCTATTGGAACCATTACGGCTACTACCACCCGTACTACCATTATTATCACCCGTATTACGGCTACGGTGCCTATTACGGTCCGGTCTATTACGGCTGGGGTTGGGGCTGGCACGGTGGTTGGGGCTACCACCGCCACTGGTAATCGACTGACGCCAGAGAGTTTGCGGAGCGGGGCCGTTTGGCCCCGCTCTATTTTTGCGTCGGCCTATAAGCTTTGGCGCAGCAATGCGGCGAGCCAGAGGCGGAACCGACGATCGGTGTCGTCGGTCTCGGGGAGTCCGGCGCTGCGCCGCAATGGCGCGCCGTAGAGGGCGTCGCCAAACGCCGCGAAGGTCACGAGAAATACCCGCCATTCCGTATCCTCGCGCGAGATGGTCGCGTCCGGTGGGGCGGCGGCCGTGCGGCGCGCATGCAGCGTGTCGATGATCTCGCGCATGATCATCGTCTCGCCGCTCTCGCCGCCATCGGGCTCGGTCGCGGCGAGCCAAGACAGCGTCTGCGCGAGCCCATCGCGCAGCGCATCGAAGACCTGACCGATTTGTTCCTCGAGCGAGAAGTTCGGTGCGCTCATCGCTGCGATCAGCCGGTCGCGCAACGCTGCGGCGGCGCGCCGCGCCAGCGCACGCACAAGCCCGGCGCGGCTGCCGAAATGATGCAGGATCAGCGGATGCGAGATACCGGCTTCGGCGGCGATATCCTGCAGCCGCAGCCCCTCTGGCCCGCCGCGCGCGATGAGCGCTTGCGCCGTGTCGAGGATCAACTCGCGCGCTTCTTCAGGCGTGCGGCGAAGGCGTTTCGCGGACGCAGAAGATTTTAGCGGATCTATTATTGACAATTTTGTCAGTAACCTTATCTTGAGTGCATCATCTTTGAACGGAGGGTTCCGCCATGTCACGAACCACCAGCACCCACCTCCGGCCTATCGCGGCGCTGCGCGCCATTCGCGCTCTGATCCGCGATCGCGAGGATACGCGTCAAGCCTTCTTGCTGATGGACGCGCTGCGCGGCAAGACCAGCGTGCGCCAGCTTGCGCGCTTTCGCACCACCGAAGTCGGACGCGCGGTGCTTGCCGAGCGGCGGCGACTGTTCGACCGGCTGGCCGACCGCGGCGCCTTGTCGGCGTTACCGCCGGGCACGCTCGGCCGCGCCTATTACGACTTCATGGCGACCGAAAACCTGTCGGCGGAAGGTTTGGCCGCGGTCTCAAACCTCGACCAACTGCCGCCCGGCGAGGACATGACCCTGTTCCGCGAGCGCACCCGTGAGATGCACGATCTGCTGCACATCGTTGGCGGCTACGGCCGCGACCCGCTCGGCGAGGCATGCGTTGGTGCGTTCACCTTCGCCCAAACCGGGCTCAAAGGGTTTGGGGTCATCGCGTTCTTTGGCGCCATGCGCATCGCCAGGGCGTTCCCGGGCCACCGCGTACGCCGGACGGTGTTCGAAGCCTATCGCCGCGGCCGGCGCGCCGGCTGGCTGATCGGTGCCGACTGGGAGAAGCTGCTGGCTCAGCCCCTCGCCGAAATGCGTGCCCAATTCAACATCAAGCCGTCGACCTATTACGAGCCGGCCTTGACCGCGATCCGCGCCGCGCGGGCGCCGGACGCTCCCGCGAAGCTCGCCGCTTAAATATCCTTGATGCGCGGCAGTACGGTCTTACCGAACAGCTCGACCGCGTCCATCAGCGCGCCAAGATCGCCGGAGCCGGGGCTGGTCAGCGATAGGTCGAGCACGCCCGCGCCCATCACCTCGCGGGCCTGCTTGATCTGCGCGACCACCGTATCGGGGCCGCCGACAAAGGTCACCGGCAGCACCCCGTTGACATTGGCCTGACGCGTCTCGCCGGCGATGTTGCGCTTGTCGACCGCGATCATCGCCTCGCGCAGCGCCGGGCGCATCGGGAAGGGCGCGGCGCTTTGCTGCGCCTTGAGGCGCTTGTCCGCCTCGTCGTCGGTTTCCGCGAGCAGCATGTTGGCGCGGTAGATGACGTGGTCGGGCCCCGGCTCCCAGCCGTATTCCCGGCATTGCTCGCGGTAATAATTGGTCGATTTCGCCATCACCTCGAACGGCCCGTAGGAGACGCCGAGGCCCAGGTGGTTGCGGGCCGCGAAGTCGCAGCTTTCCTTCTGGTGCCGAGTGC
>Ga0210398_10002551_pt1 | contig 17732 bp, 18 predicted proteins | sample IncBWC4OmetaG_FD_161047 | JGI IMG/M metagenome (GOLD analysis project Ga0210398, IMG submission 161047) | Forest soil microbial communities from Barre Woods Harvard Forest LTER site, Petersham, Massachusetts, United States - Inc-BW-C-4-O | ecosystem: Environmental > Terrestrial > Soil >... | reverse complement strand
GGCCCACGGCATTCCGGAGCCCGATCACGTCTGGCTTGTAATGATCAAGGCGATGCGCGCTCTCACGCGCTACGCCGCAGCGGGTATTGACGATACCGGGCTCGGCGACTCGGATTTCCGGGTGCTGGAAGTCCTGCTACATAAGGGCCCGATGCCCGTCAATACGATAGGCCCGATTGTCGATCTCACCCCAGGTTCGATCAGCATCGCCGTGGACCGTCTCTTCGCGAGGGGCCTGGTGACCCGCGTCGAGAGCACGGAAGATCGGCGTGTTCGGATCGTCGCCCTCACCCGGCGCGGCAAGGACCTCATCGTTCCAGCCTTCCGAAAGCATGCCGGGCAGATGAAGAGAGTGTTCTCTGAACTGAGCCCGGAGGAACTTCGTGACCTCGAAGTGGCGCTTAAGAAAATCGGCAAGCGAGCCAACGCGCTCATGGAGCAGAGTTGAACGGCCATGTAGTTGCCAATGTGAGCGCTCGATTGATGGCACTGTCTCGATCGCAGTCGCTTCGCCTGAAGGATAGTCAACGACGACACGTGTGACCCCCGACCCCGCCTCGATCAAAAGGACCGTCAGGGCAAAGCGATAGAGAGCCGAGTGCTTATGCCACATCGGGTTTTTTATGCTGCCTCTAAATGCTCCGGTCCCGGAGCCAGGCGGGAACATGGATCAGCAGGTAGTCAATGAGACTCCTCACCGACGGCAGCATTCCGCGAGGCGTTGGGTACACCAGGTGCAGGATATTCTTGGCTCCGGACCATTCCGGTAGGACGCGTTCGACAAGGCGCTCTCTTAGTGCGGCAGAAACGACTTGTTCCGGCAGCAATGCGACGCCGATGCCGTTTATGGCCGCTTGGAGTCTCACGCGAAGGTCGCTCGTGACAAGCTTCGGCTTCAACTCAACATGTTGTGTCCGATTGTCGAGGCTTGTTAAGGTCCATCGCGCCCCACCGTCGATTATGTCGTCGCTACTGGCGGCCGTATTGAACTTCGGCAACTCGGCCGGATCGTGCGGGCACCCGTAGCGGTCGAGGAAGGCGGAGCTGACGACCAGCACACGTTGGGATTGGCCGAGGGATTTCGCTACCAGCCCCGCGACGTCCTCTATCACGGGTTTTGCCCGGATGGCGATATCAAATCGCTCCTCTATCACATTGACGGTCCGGTCCGTGGGCTCGACGAAGATAGAAACTTTTGGATGGGCCGTCATGTAGCCGGGGAGGGCATGGGCCAAACACCTTTGCGTCAGCAGCACCGGGCTGCTGAGGCGGACGAGTCCCACAGGCTCCCTGCGCAGTTCCGCCACGCTTTCGTAGGCCGCTTGCGCGCCTTCGACCGTCGCCACACATCGCTCAAAGAAGCGCTGTCCGGCTTCGGTCAGAGCCAGAGTCCGCGTAGTGCGCTGGAGTAATCGAACGCCCAGCCGCTTCTCCAGCGCCGAAATGCGCCGGCTGAGGCGGGTTTTCTCAACACCGATCGAGCGGGCCGCCGCAGAAAATCCGCCGTATTGGACGACTGAGGCGAAGAAGTAGATGTCGTTTAGATCTTCCATCGCTATTGTTGCTTAAACGCACCAGTCCTTTGCATTTTGGCATATGGTAGCCAGACTGTTGCCTGGTTATATTTAATTTATGCGCTGGAGTCAACGGCCTCAGCGCGTCATTCTCATCGGGGATCGGAGCGGAGCAAGCTGATCAATGCGGCAATCTTTAGGCGGGCAGCTCGATTTTTCGCATTCTCGTAATCATTCAACCCGTGATCATTACCGGGTCGTCGCGAGCTGCGCTCTACATCCCCCGCTGGGCTGGAGGCGGTCAATGCTTCCAGGCTGATGCCAAACGCCAGGAATCATCAGTAACCTTAACAATCCAAGGAGAATACTATGACTCACCAAATCCGCCCTTACGAACCCCTGACTTCCCAAAATGCGGCGCTTGTCCTCGTCGATCATCAGGTTGGCCTCATGACGGGCGTCCGTGACTACTCGACTGGCGAGTTGAAACACAATGTGGTGGCCCTGGCCAAAACAGCGAAAGTGCTGAAGCTGCCGATCATCGTAACCACGACGGCGCGCGACAGCATGTGGGGTCCGACATTCCCCGAACTCGTGGACGCGCTCCCTGGCATCGAGATCATCGACCGTTCATCGGTCAACGCATTCGACGACACTCGCGTAGCTCGCGCGATCGAGGCGACCAGCCGCAAGAAGCTGATTTTCGCCGGTATCTCGCTCGAAGTCTGCGCGGCTTTTCCTGCGATCACCGCTGTGGGTAAAGGGTTCGAAGCCTATGTGGCGGTTGACGCCTCAGGAACATTCAGCGAGACCAAGCGGCAAGTTGGGCTCCTGCGCATGCTACAGGCAGGTGTTATTGTCTCGGACTACACAACCTTGATGGTGGAAATCCTCAGGGACAATGCGCGACCTGAGGCTGGCGAGGTGTACGGGGCCATGGATATGGCCTGGGCTAAGCTTGTCGGCCAGATCGTCCAGGCCTACGGAAAGTAACCAACCCGCGGGCAGCCCCGACTACGTCGCGTAGGCAGGGCTCGCTGCGGGACGCCAGCCGGCGGTTAACCTTTGCTGCCTCGCCTCTGTTTTCCAAGTTCGGCCTTACGTTAGCCGAGCTAGGCCATGATTCGTCCCAGCTCGCGATAGTCGTTTGGGTCGGTTAGCTGCCACGTGTCCAGCCCATCCACATAGCGGTTGAACATGCAGAAGCCCGTCTCGATCGGAACCGTATCATGAATCTCTTTATCCGGGGCGCCCCGCTGGCGTGCCCGCGCGACGTCTTCAGGAATCACATGCTTGCCACCTTTCTGAACCTTACCCGCAACGGCGAGCAGCGATTTCAGTTTGTCGGAGATTTCCGCGGTGGCGTAATCGCGTTTGACGCGATCAATCAGATCGTAATTTCCCCCCGGATGTTCCGCTGCTGCAGCTCCGTGCGACAGTTAGCAGAAACAGCAATCGTTCTGCGAAGAAACGTAGTTTGCGATCATTTCGCGCTCAGCCGGGGGTCAAAGTGTTCGGGCCACGAAAGAGAACGTCCGCGAGTTCGCGCAAAGCCTGGGTGCTTTCCGCACTAATACCCATCTGGCCGAGTATGCCCGGACGCCTTCGGGTACTTGAATCTGAGCCACGAGATTGTTCCTCCTGGTTATCTAAACTCCAAGAACCTTTGCTGCCATCGCCGTTCCCTCAACACGACTCCTGATCTTCGCGAGCGCCGTCTCTCGTGACGTGGAAGTATCGTCAGCGAAAGGTGAGAAGCCGCAATCGTCGGTCGTTCCCAACGATTCCAACGGAACGAATTCTGCCGCTTCGAGCACACGATCGCGCACAGCATCTGGACTCTCAATTTGGGGATTGATCGGATCGATGACACCCACGAAGAGAATCTGCTCGCGTTTGAGCAGGTCTCGGATTGTGGTCAGCACGCGGCGGCGATCCACTTCGCTGGCCAACTGAACATAGAAGCGCCCGACTTTCAAACGAAACAACCCCGGCAGCAGGCCTGTGTAGTCCACATCGGCGCTGTGCGTAGAGTCACGGTCCCCGCCAGGGCAGGTGTGGACTCCGATCCGCTGTCGTTCAGTTGCATTGAAGCGATCGAGCACGCGGTTGTTCAAGTCAATAAAGGCCTTCAGCACGCCTCCGGAGGGATCCAGCTTCAAGGCCAATCGTCCCTCGGTGAAGTCGATTTGCACACACGCAGCGCCGTTTTCCAGACACTCGCGAATATCACGTTCAGCTTCGCCAACAAGATCCTCGAGGAACGTCTCCCGGGGATATCCACCGATTCCACTTTGCGGATAGAGAAGACTCAGGGCTGATGCCGAAATCACAGCCTGTTTCACCGGGCGGTGAGCGTGTTGCTGAGCGGCCTTCAGATAAGTCACAGCGTGGACGCCATAGCGGAACGGCCCGGCTGTCAGCTTAGGAAGTTGCCTCGTGTGTCCATCTGCAAACGGAATGATCACTCCATCGGATGCCAAATGTTCGACTCCGGAAAGAGGATAGGTTGCGAAGCTGGGCTTCGTTTGTTCCCCGTCAGTGATCACGGGCGAGCCAGTCTTTTCCAAGCGCGAGATGGTGTCACGGAGGGCCGACTCCTCAACAGTTTTGAGCTGTTCGGCAGAGATCTTTCCCACGGCATGAGCGCGCTTGGCTGCCAGCAGGTCTGCCGTCCGCGGGATGCTTCCAATCGGTTCGGTCGGTATCGGCATGTTCCTGCCTCGCAGCTCCAGAGCATGAGTTAGAACTTCGCGTTGCTTGTTCGGGGACGGGCGTCCCCGGCAGTCCGGTAGTGTTTCGGAATGGGTGCAACCTTAATTGTTGCCACCAGAGGGCGGCAATAATCGAAAAAGACTAGAGGTTAAGCCACGGAGTCGTGTAAGCATTCCGTTTTTCCACGGCGTATGAAAGGGCCCGTCAACGGAAGACTGGGGAATCCAGCGAATGAGTGAGGGGTCTGTTTCCGGAAGCGTCGGAGTTGGCACAGCCACAGTGCCGGCCGCCGAAATACCGCCCGACCCAAGTACTGGCTGCCGAATTCGCCAGACCATCGCCGTTGCCAGGCGGTCACACCAACCGGATGCCAGTGCAAAGGAGCACATTTTCACTAAGGACCGAGGAAGTTGTAATAATTGGATTGAACTTCTCTGCGAAAAGGTGCGTCTCTTCAGCACGCTACGATGGGATGCGCGCTGTATACGCCGCTTCCCTCGAGCAGAAGTTCGCCCAGTCGATCCCTGTCGATTGGGAGGACCCCTCGCTAGATGTCGTGAAACAGACGATCATGAAGAAATACTGCGCCCGCATTCACGGCCAGCCGGTGCTGGAAGCTGTCCTGGATCTGAAGCGTCGTAGCAGTTTCACGGCTGACGAGATTGAGCACGTTGGTTGCGATGTTTTCAAGCCGGCGTTCGATTTCGCCGGGGGCGTGAGCTCGGTCCGAAGGACCATCCAGAGATCAAAGAGCGGGGCGACTATAATCTCAAATACCTTGTCGCCGCTGCGCTGCTCGACGATCAAGTTGGGCCCGCCCACTTGGAAGATCTACGAATTCAGGCACCGGATGCTCAGGCGCTGCTCGCGCGCGTCGAAGTTCATCCCGACGAGCGTTTCAGCGCTCGTTCTCCTCGAGAACTCAGTGCCGCTACTACGATTCGCAGCAAAGACGAGCGTGTCTTTGTGAAGAAGCAGCAGGGCTACGAGGGAGGGCTGAACAAACCCATGTCGTGGGAGCGCACGGTCGAGAAGTTCCACTGGCTGAGTGAAGCTTTCGCCGATGAAGATCTTCGAAACAGGCTCATCCAGGTTGTGCAACAGCTCGATGCGCGACCGATCTCGGATCTTATGGACCTACTCGCCCAGGTTCGGTGCACCGCTGTCTTTCCGAGAACTCATCGCGGCATTCAGTGACCGTTCAGGGTCCGTCAGAACGACTGGAGCTCATCACAGGTACTCATCATGAATACAAATATGGGGAAGAGCAAATGTTAACCCGCCAAGACTCTCGAACGGCCGACTCCGAGCAGCGGTTAATGCCTGCTTCCTGGAAGCAGAACCGGCTCACAGCAAAGCTCGGGATCGAGTATCCGATCATTCAAGGTCCGCTTGGCGGATTGTCATCGCAAAGATTGACGGCCACGGTGTCCAACTTTGGCGGACTCGGATCGTTTGGCGCACACAGCTTGCCGCCCGACGCCATCAAAGACGTAATCGCGGAGATTCGCTCGCTTACCTCCAAGCCGTTCGCGATGAACTTGTGGGTGTCAATGGAGGATGAAGGTGCACGAACAGCAGATGAAAACGGATTCAACAGGAGCCTGGCGCCGTTAGTCGCTGGTCTTGCTGCCTTGGGGGCGCCCCGTCCAACCTACAAGCCATATTCGCCGAAGCGATTTGAAGATCAGGTCCGCGTGCTACTGGACGCGAGCGTACCAGCGTTCAGCTTCATCTTCGGAATCCCGGCAAAAGAAATCTTGGAGGAGTGCCGGGCGAAAGGCATCGTCACCATCGGCGGCGCGACAACGCCCGACGAAGCTGCAGCACTTCAGGAAGCCGGCGTGAATGCCATTGCCGCTTCTGGCTTCGAGGCAGGGGGGCATCGCGGTTCATTTCTCCGGCCGGCGGAGGATTCGCTCACCGGTACGCTGTCGCTAGTCCCACAGGTCGTCGACGTCGTCGATGTGCCAGTGATTGCCGCGGGCGGAATAGGAGATGCACGAGGCGTAATCGCCGCCCTGGCTCTCGGCGCAGAAGCCGTTCAAATGGGAACGGTATTCCTGGCGTGCGAAGAATCTGGCGCCAGCCGCCTGCACCGCGAAACTTTGCGACGACGCGATGCCGGACATACTGCGTTGACAAAAGGGTTCACGGGAAGACTCGCACGGGCAGTCCGCAACCGCGTAATGGAGAACTTGAACCGGAACGGAGCCGAGATCTTGCCTTATCCTCTACAACGAGAACTCGTCAGAAATCTCGCAATCGCAGCCGAGGCTGCGGGCCGGGCAGATCTTGTGCCTATGTGGGCCGGGCAAAGCGCCAATCTTTCGACTTGCACCGATCTATCGGCTCTTTTGACCTCATTGGTCGAGGAGGTTTCTGAAATCGCGGGCCCCATCATTCAGTGGAGCGCAGCCCGGCGTGAAAAGCAAATTCTTAAATAAGGACAAAAAGAGAATAGAAATCTCAAATGTCATCGACAAGATTGTGGTAATCACTGGAGCCAGCAGCGGCATTGGCCAGCGGAATCGCGCAGGCTGGAGCAGTCGGCGAGCGCCTCTGCATTCCGGCCATTGAGCGCCTAATCGGCCGCCAGCACTGCCCGCGGGAAAGCGTAATTTGTTACCCGGCAGCCCAGCGTTGCCGCACCCCAGCCAGAAAGTTTTCTTTATCCGCGCGCATTTGCCTTACCAGCGCCTGATTGCCGGTATCTTCGTGCGCGGCTGCCCAGAGCACCATCTCCGTAAGAACGGGCGCCAGATCGATGCCTTTCTTGGTGAGCAAGTAAATTACCTTGCGGCCGTCAGACGGGTCCGGTTCCGTGGTGATGATTCCGTAGGCGACGAGCTTCCGCAGGCGGTCGGCCAGGATATTCGTTGCAATCCCCTCATAACATTCCAGAAATGTTTTGTAGGTGCGGGCGCCCTGCAGCATCATGTCGCGAATGATCAGCAGCGACCAGCGATCGCCCAGCATTTCCACCGAAGCGTTCAGCGGGCATCCTGACCGCGGCTTTGGGCCTGCCTTCTTTCGAACCATTTCTACATCTATTGTTCAATACTTACTTGCAATTCGCAAGTTAAATGTGAATACTGTTCGCAAGTGGAATGGCCGCATCATAAGAGCCGGATCGTCCTAAAATCTGGGCCGAAAGGGGAAATTAATGGGGCGAAGGACATTCAAGAAAATCGGATTAGCAAGCACCGTGCTGGCTACCGCGCTGGGTGCGAACTCGCAAATGCAAGCACAATCCAAAACCCAGTATCCGAGCATGGCCGCGCTTAACGAGTACCTGATGCCGGATCGAAATGCCGAAATAGCCTTGGCACGAAGTGCGGCTCCAGACTCTATATCCCGCGATGCAAAGATTCTAGTTCTTGGGCCGCATGGCTATGAAACTGCCGTAGAAGGCAAGAATGGTTTCGTGTGCGTCGTGGAGCGGGGGTGGATGGGCCCATTCGAAGGTGAATTCTCTGTTTTTTGGAACCCTAAAATTCGAGGTCCGGTCTGCTTCAATCCGCCGGCTGCCCGCTCCATCCTGCCGTTGACCTACAAAAGAACGGAGATGGTATTGGCTGGTCAATCCAAAACTCAGATCATCGACGGCATCAAGACATTCATAAAGCAAGAACTGCCCCCTCTCGAACCTGGAGCCATGTCCTACATGATGTCGAAGGAACAGTACCTTACCGACGATGGCGAGCACCACAACTGGGTTGCTCACTTGATGATATACACGCCACTCATGGACGGCGCCGTTTGGGGTGCAGATCTTTCCAACTCTCCCGTCATGCTGAATCCACAGTTCAGTGGTGCACCCGAACCAATTGACGTCTTCATGGTCCGCGCGGGTTGGTGGTCGGATGGAACCGCGGACCCAGTCAGGATGAAGTAGGGGCATAACCTCGACGCGAGAGGAGGGGCCGATGTCTCAAGCGTGGCGCAGGGTGAACTGGAAGTAGGCGCCGATTGACGGCCGCGTAGGTCACGATGGACTTCGGGCACAGGAGCAGTAAAAAAACCGGAAAGGGGGTCTCTTGGATAACGTCGATCCGCACATTCGTGAAGTCGTAAAGGTCGCGTGTGAAGAACTGCCGCTGCTAAAGCTGCCCGTCGTTCTCGCCAGGGCAAACCGTGAGCATGCCAGTGCGATGTTTGGGAAAAAGGAGGTTGATGAGGCGGTCGAGCCCTCGGACGAGTGCGTTCTTGAGCCTCTGACCGTCGGGTTCCGGCAACCGGCGGCAGGGCCATCAATACGCCTCAGCAAAGCTTTACATCACACACGGACTCTCGCGATGGGGAAGTCCGCGCGGATTGCGATCAAAGCCAAGGGGAGAATTCTCTTCATCGATGCGGCGGACATTATCGCGGTGGAAGCCAAGGGAAACTATGTCTTGTTATTGCACACTTCAAGTTCGCACCTGCTGCGAGAGTCTATCTCGACCATGGAGGGAAAGCTCGGGTTTGTGCGAATTCATCGATCTGTGTTGGTGAACGCGGCGATGGTTGAAGAGATTCACCCCATGTCCACGGGCGAGTATGTCCTCCGCGTGCGGGGAGGAAGGGAGTTCACAGTCACTCGTACTTACAGAAAGAATCTGCAACTCCTGGCGCAGTTGTGGATCGGTATAGAGGGTTTTGCTGCCGGGTAGCAGCTGTTATCCGTCTCACAGTCCGCGGGGATACATGAGGCAAAGGAGATTTCAATGCATTATCTTCGTTCTATGAGGGCATCGTAGGCTTCCAGTATCAGGCGGATGCGGATCGTTTCCCGGAGAATTTCAGGCAGCGACTCGCGAAGTTCGGACCGGAGCTACACCCGGATAAGACGCGCCGGATCGAATTCGGGCGGGCATGCCGAAGAGAGCCGGAAACGAAGAGGAGAAGGGAAACCCGAGACGTTCGACTTTCTAGGCTTCAGAGGCCGATGTGTTACTGACGATCGCAGGCAGTACAGATGAGCCAGAGCAATTGCGCACCGAGGGCATGTTTCAGGCCATGGCGGCAGCTGAAGGCCCTATCGGCGAGGAGGACGACGAAGAGGCTGAGTGGGTCAATTGAGCGGCATGCAGTCGCGAGTCGGGTTGCGCCGAAGTGCGCGATCCAGCCTGGCAGGGCGAGAGGAACTGCTGCGTGGGGAGCCCGGTCTCTCTAGGCTTTCTTGAACTATCGGCATTGCTGGCAATGGGATGATTGGCCGCGCTCCTCGGCATTCGTCTCTATGCCTGAAGACTCTTCTTCTCCGCACCCGCGGTGCAGGAGGACAAAAATGCAAACATGGAAGTCTGAAGCCAAACAGTCGAAAAAGGGGTCTTGATGTATGGCAGTTTCCCTGGTCGGAGAACAGCCCTGACAGCAAGTTCCTTTACCGCAACAGGATCGTCGGCACAGTTGTGCAATACTCTGATGAAGGTGCTGCGCGGAGCGCCGTAGTAGGGGTAGTCTCCGAAATCAACGCCGATGGCCGATCAACCAATTCCCGCGTAATGACTGTTGCTCAACTCTGTGATCACTTCGAGCAACGCGAACTCACAAAGGAAAACACTTGGGGGAGTTACGCCACAAAGACAATCTACAAAGAGTACTTGACCCGCTGGGTTCGCCCTCATTGGCGGACTTTCGAGTTAGCTGAAGTTAGAACTATTAAGGTCGACCAGATCCTCGATCTTCCGGCCCCAACGAGCCGCTTCTGGATCTCGAAGCGACATCCAGGCAGAGCAGGTGAGCTGTCCAAGTGGCGCCCGAGAGAAGCTATGCTTCGCAATCATCGAATCCGAGCAAGGGGTGTGCGGGTATCTGGCGATAAATGCTCGCAGATCAGCTTGCTTACTGATCGGTGATGGAACCGCGAAGCACCGTAATGGATGCCATCGGAAGCTGGTAAAGCGTTTCTGCGCCACCTCTGACCTTCGACCTGGCGGGTGGGCCGTCGGGATCCGCGTGGCCGCGTTCTCCCAACCTGGAGGGTGAGCCCTCCGGATCCGCGTGGCCATGCTCTCCTTCGGAGTGCCACTTGTATTCGGCGCATCCGAAAGTTATGCGGTCAACCTGACCGGCGAAGTGGCGGTCGCGGCCGGTTCCAGGATCGCTGAAAACAACCTTTACTGCGTGATCGTTGTGTTGGTCACGGTTGACCAGCATCACCGACCACTGTCCATCCGGCCGCTCGACGGCATAGGCCGTGACCAGCAGCGTTCCCGCGGCGTCGGTCACGTCGCTCGAAACGTGGAAGAGTTGGTGGGGAGCATCGACGGGTTGGACCCACTCCTTGGTGATTACCTGTGTTGCCAAGTACTGCGGAGGATAGCCCGTCACGTTGTACTTTTCATCGAGCAAAAGGAAGCCGTTAAGCCGACCCGGCGAGGGCATGTAGTGGAAAAAGTAAGTGGCCCCAGCACCGGCGGTCATCATGGAGCCGACATAATCAGCGAGCCACAGGGCACTCTTCACGGTCGAGGGTCCCGCTCCACCGCCGATGTTGCCCTCGGTCATGAAGAAGGGAATGTTCGGAGGTAAGCCGTTATCTTTCCAAACTTGGACGATGTGCCTGACGTATTCCGGTTCCGGGTACAAGTCAGCCCAGGAGTAGGTGGGTTTGTCCTGGTAGGGATAGTGTTCGAAAGAGAAGAAGGTGAAGTCGTTCAGGCGGCCGTGGGCTTTGAGGTAGTCGACGAACCGTCCGAGCCAGGAGACTTTTCCAGCCGCGTCCGGCCACACTTCAACATCATCAAATGTTCCTTCGAATGGCGGACCTCCCAGCTTGGCCTCGGGAACAAGCCTGTGAATCGCAGTGGCGAATTGCAGGTACAACGCGCCGTAGTCTTCGGGCAGCATGTGCTGACCGTCGGCCTCTTCTCCCATCTCGATCCAGGAGATGGGATAGCGGCGTTTGTATAAATAGTCGATCTCGTTGGCGGCATCCTCGGGAGTGGAATACAGCATGGCAATCGGGACCATGGTGGGAAGCCCGCGGGTAACGCCGCTGGTGAAGAAGAAATCGAAACCGACCTGGTCTCCTCTCGATTCGTCCATATCGGAGGCTGCGTGCCACGGGTCAACTGAAGAAGGCCAGGTCACGGTCTGATTGCGGCTGGGGAAATGCGTGACGTAATCGTTGAACTGGGCATCCGCCGAGAGAGCCCCGACGTAGAGTTCATTGATGGCGTATCCCACGCAGTTTCGCTTGTCAGCTGAGCCATGACTGTCGCAAGTGTTGGAAGATTCCGTCATCCAGATGCGGAGATATCGCACGGGGATCATCCAGGAAACCAGCTTCAGCGTCACCGTGCCACCTTTGCCTTCGGTGATGGCGCCCAGCGGAAAAGTTTGCCACGTGCCCTTGGTGGTGCCGTCATAGAAAGGTTCCAGTTCTCCGGTCCAGAATTGAACTGAGTAGTGCTTCGCATAGGGCTCGGCCCATGCGATCCGTATGGCGTTGACGGGGACTTTGCTGCCCAGGTCGATCATTACCCACTGCGGGTGCAGCGAGTCGTCCTCGCCGGTGAAGGCTTTCGTAAGGTAGGGATTGCTCTTCCAGTACGATTTCAGGTCGCCGTCGGTGAGCCGGGACCACCCGTTTCCGTCGCCCCGGCTGAAGCCGCGATGCGGAAGCGGAGCTGCCCACGAATGGCGGATCATCTCTGCAGTCGGTTCCGCGTTGCCCACAAAGTAGCCCTGTTGTTTCTCCGCATCGCTCCAGGTGCCGTTCGGGTTCCAATGCCAAGCCTCAACCATCAGCTCTGTGTTCTGGCGATAGGTAACGGTCTGCCATCCAGCGCCGAGGATCTCCTTGAGGACCGGGTCAGTCAGCAAATGGTCCGGCGTTCCCGTCCTCAGCCGGTCGATCGCCGCGCCCAAAGATCGAACGGGGCTGAAGGTGCTGGCAACGTGAGAGGGTGCAGCGTCAACGGTGATCGTCTGGGCGATTGCCGTGTTTGTTGTCCAACTTGCCGCCCAAGGAATAATCACTATGGAAAGAGAGACTCCCAGCACTCGGCCTTTGATGCCTGACGCCATTGCTGCCTCCTTGCAGGCCCCTCTCGGCTTCAGGCTAGAAGAGGAACTTCCGCAATTTGCATAACGCGAGGAGCCTGATCCCCGCTCACAACTCCAAACGTGCCGCTTGATTGACACCGTTTACGAACATCGGGACGCCAAGTGTCAAGGCAAAATACGAACGCAAGAACTGCGATAACAGCGCGCGGAAAGTTACGCATGGTTGACCGCCCGCAGACTCAACCAGCGAAGAGCTCCGGACTTTCATCTAGTGAAACAGCTTGTTGTTTTGAAAGTCCGCAGCTTAATGGCATCTCAGTCGGCAGCGGCGTGTCAACTCTTTCTTACAGAGGTGAATCGATTTAATCGTGCCAAAGCTCGTGCAGTTTACATCCTTTGCCGTTAGTGAATTCAAACCATACGCTCATTGGGAGGGCATCGACCTTGCGGGCGAAAGAGTGGGAATGCCGCACTGCTGTTGTTTCTCGTTCGAAGGACTAGGCCTTCGGAGCTGCGCCGAAGATCTCGACTAGGCGATCCGCGATCATCTTGTCCTCTCCGTCCTTGAGCTGCCAGACGGCAAAGCCGAAGCTGTTCGGATCGCTGGGATGGCCACGATGGTCGCCGTGAGTATCATCGGCCGGGGCATTGGGATTGCGTCCGCGCATGCCACTGGCGCCGGCGCCCATGCTGCCGATACCCATGGGCCGGGTATCGGCGAGCTTCTGCATGACCTCCCGTCCGGTGATTTTGAGCCTGGAGGGATCGATCTGCCAGCTGTAACGCGGCGTCACGTTGCCGAGAGCCTGAGGGTTGAACTGCCGAGGCAGCGCTATCACTCCGAACTTCTTCACCGCATCGGTAATGACCTTTGCGCGCTCGTCGTACATCCTCAACGAGGCATCGAAGTCCTGATTGACGAATAGCTCGAGCGCCTTGAGCATCCCGACAATGGTCTCTTTGCCGACCTTGCAGCAACGGCCAATGCGATCTTCCTGCGGGCTCATGTTGAGCAGGGCGTAATGGATCAGATCTTCTTTGCCGATCAGGATGCCGGCTGCCTGCGGCCCTCGGATATTCTTGCCGCCGCTGAAGGTGACCATGTCGAAGCCGAGCGCCGGATACTCCCAGAGCCGCTCTTTCGGCGGAACATCCGCCGCGGCATCGTTGAAGGTGTAGATATTGTGTGCCCTGGCGATTTCAACCGTCTCCGGCCCACTGACCTTGCCCTTGTCGGACAGAATATTGGTGAAGTGGATCGCCACAGTCTTCGGATTGATGGCAGCAATCATCTCTTCGCGCGTCTCGACTTCGACCAGCTTCGCGCCGGTCTGCCGGATCTGGTGATCAAACGGATATCGATGGCTCTTCTGGATGATGACTTCGTTCCTGGGGAAATTGCTTACGTCGGGAATGTCGCGCATGCGGGGCTCAAGGTCTTCGGTCATCATGCCGGCGTAGCCGACCACCATGGCTGCGGCTGCGCCACCCGTCACCAGACCGGTGTAGCCGGAGGGGGACTTACACAGGTTCGCGATGAACTTACCGGCTGCAATCTCGAGCTCATCGATCAGAACGAAGTGCTCGTTGCCTCTCCGGATCAGCTCCATGACTTCTGGTTGCATCACCGACCCACCGATGACGGTTAGGGTGCCATTGATATTGATGAGAGGTGTTATTCCCAGCTCGGCGTAGATGTCGCCCGTGGAACCCAGGCCGGTGGTGATGGGTACGATGGGACTGCCGTCTCTAGGGGCCGCGGACGGCTTGGGCTTCTTGCCGAAGATGCCCGCAGCGCTCAACCTGGCCGGAGCTAACAGCGAGCTGCTGGCGGCACCAAGCGCGGCGAGAAATGAACGGCGGTTCCGACTCAACTTCAAATTCATGTTTACTTCCCTTCAAGGTCTTCCGCAAAATTATTTATCGGGAGTGGGGGTGGGTGGATTCACCACCATCGCGCTGCCGACGATTTCAATCAGTGAGTCGCCCGGAATCCATTCCACAGCCATGCAGGCGCGGGACGGAGCTTTGCCTGCGGAGAAATAGGTCCCGTAGATCTTGTTCAGCGCGTCGTACTGCGCTTTATGGGCGTCGAACCGTAGCTTGCCGGTGGGCATGGGGATGGTGTCGGCGAGAGGCAGGCAGAGAAAGACCTGGAGATGAATGATGCTGTCCATGGTGCAGCCTGCACGCTCGACCGATTTCTTTAGCGCGTCCATGGTACGGGTGACGTGCTTTTCGAAGGGGTCCGTTATCAGGACGTGATCCTCCTTGGGATAGCCGTCATTGGAACCGGTGCCGGAGAAACAGTAGACGCCATCGTGTGTGTGGTTACCGCCGCCGGCGCGACGAGGTGGCTCTCCGCCAGGTGCGCCAGCAGGAGGAGCCTGCTGAGCAGCGAAGAGTTTCAGCGTGCCGGTTACGAGAGCCGCCATCGCTGCGATCTTGCCAATGAAGTTGCGTCGAGTGTTGATTTGCACAGAATTCTCCTTCGGATCTTCGGTCGAGAACAATCTGACAGCGAGCAATGATAGCGCAGGAACGAGGTGTCCATGGAGGTTCAGTCTCCCATCGAGGGTTACGCTACTCCCTGGACTTCGCGTTCCCGAGTGGCAAACCGAAAGTTATGCGCGACGACGGACCCTCCTACGGACGCTAGCCCGAAGTCCTAGCTTCGAGGACATGATGCGCGATCTTGGATAGATTGCGATAAAGGGGGTTGAACGAAGCCGCTCCGCGGCAGAAAAACCGTAAGTCGTTCAAGAAGATAATCGCGTCATCACCGTTAGGTGGCGTTATACGAAACCGCTTTCTGGCGGACGCTATCGCGTGCCCCGGGGCAAGCGACACCGGAGATTTGAGACTGGGAACGTGCAGAACGGTCTATATAGCGTTACGATGAGGCGAACCTGAGCCTCGGTTTGATGGTTAGATCGATGAACTTCGACTTGAATGTATCTCTACAAGTATGTGCCTTTTCAATAACTTCCAAACCGAAAATCGATTGAAATCACATCGCGCCCGCCGCGAACAAAGCGGCTTCCCGGCGGCGGCTTCGCTCAACCGACTCTATCGCCAGTGCTCAGGCGGCTACCTCCTCTGCGCTCCGACGGTTTCTCGGCCTGAGCACTGGCGATAGAGTCCTAGTAGGTTATCGCCAACATCGTGCGCAACCTCGAATTCTCCGAGCTGCAGACTTCTAAGCCGTTATCGTCTGCGACTGAGACTTCCCCGATTCCCGTTTCTGGGGAGTCTCACGACGCCCCGTGCAGTTCCGGGCAAATGACCGCCCCATGGACAAGTGGTTGAAACCGGCGAAGGTTTTGAGCATGTCTAGCAAACACCTTTGCTGGCGAGGGAGACGCGAGCCGCCAGCAGGTAAGATTCGAATTGCTCCTAATCTCATCAGAGGTGCAACTGCTTGGAGGCGGATCTATGTTCGCACCGATGTTGCGTGGCCGATGATCGCACCTTGCTTCCAGTTGCGACGGGAGGCCCCTTTGCAATACTGCGTAGGTCATGTGTAGCAAAGCTAATCCCGGAAATTTAGTACTGATACATTGTTCCGACAGAAACTCCTGCTCGGTCTGCTACGGCGTGGTGGTCAATCGATTCAATCTCCCGACCAACAAAACCTGAATGGTGGCGTCCGCAATCGGCTCGACCGTGACCGTCGACCTCTTCTGAACGGGCGTCTTTCTTGGCTCAAACGTATGTAGGGCCGCTATCTTCCGAATGCGAAGTATAAACCTGAAGGATTCTTCATCAAATGATGGTAAAAGAAAAGCCACGAGGAGGGAAACCAACATGCAAAATTCCTCAGGAATCAAGGACAAGGTGGTTGTCATCACGGGCGCAAGCAGCGGAATTGGTGAGGCGACTGCACTGCTGCTTGCCGAGCGCGGCGCGAAGGTCGTGCTGGGGGCGCGTGGCCCGAATCGCCTTAAGGCTCTAGCGGCCCGCATTGCGGATGCGGGTGGTGAAGTCGCCTATGCACCCACAGACGTAAAACGGCGCGAGGACGTAACCAACCTGGTTAAATTGGCATGCCAGCGGTACCGCGAGGTGGACGTGCTCGTGAACAATGCCGGCATTATGCCAGTTTCTCCCCTAGATGACCTGCGAGTCGAGGATTGGGAGGAGATGATCGACGTCAACATTAAAGGGCTTCTGTACGGCATCGCCGCGGCGTTACCGGTCTTCCGCAAGCAGGGTTTCGGGCATTTCGTCAACACCGCTTCTACGGCGGGACACAAGACTGTGCCGAACCAGTCGGTCTATTCCGGCACGAAGTTCGCCGTGCGTGCTATCTCCGAGGGTTTGCGCCAGGAGGCTGGTGACAAGCTGCGAGTGACGATCATTTCGCCTGGCTTCGTGCGGACGAACTTCACGGATTCGGTGACAAATCCTGAGGTGAAAGCCAAACTTGCCGAGTCTCGAGACAAGTTCGCGATGCCCCCGGATGCGATCGCGCGCGCGATTGCTTTCGCGATCGAGCAGCCCGCCGATATTGATGTGAACGAGATAATTCTTCGTCCGACGGCGCAGATTTGACTCCGCATCCGCGCAGCGACGGTTCCTTCATAAAATGCCAGGACGCCAATCGTTTGGACCTTACGCATAAAAGGGCGCCCTTTGAGGCACGTTTTGACTGTGATGCCAAACTCTACCGAGAAGAGCATCCTTGATGAACATCAAATATATGTCTTCTCCAGCAAACCTCCACGCGGTGCCAGAGGAACCGGTGCCGTCGCCGAGAGTCACGAGATCGAACTCTTCCGGCTGCGTCCCGTGCCAGCAGCCGGCCTCAGTCCCAGCCGTCCAAAATTGCTCTCGAACTCGTGCAGACGTTCTGCGCTCTTGCGGCAGACCGAGAAGCATTCGACATGGCGAGGTTCCAATACAACGCTTCCTGCCCGGTCGAAGAGACCAGCCCCCTACGTGTGGGGAACAGGTACTGGATCTGCATCACCGACAGACCAGGGATGCGTTGGAAGTCGCGCAGATTGCCGATCAGCACTTAATAGGAAACGGGGACCCCCTGTCCGGCAGTTTCACTGGTCGGAAAGGAATCTGAATAGACGTCGTGTTTATTGCAAGAAGGTGCTTGGGAGTGTTGGGCGGTATGCGGACCAAGCTGCCGCCCGCTGTGCGGTGACTGTATTCCTGGCAGAGATCAATTCAGAGAAGGTTCGGATCACCATCTAGGTTGACCGTAATGAATGTACTAGACGTCCGCGGATTTTCCCGACGCTAAATCGAACCAATCCTGTGGTGCCAGCGCCGCCCTATTTCGGTCACAGCCAAATAGCCAACCGGCCAATACGCAGCTAGCAGTAGCAGTCGCATTTGCCAACTACCGTGAAAAGGCCACCAGAACAAACTCCCCACGGACGGGGCGACCACGACCGCGACAACCCACAGAATTGCCTGCAGCAAACGGCTCGGGGGCTGGAGACCTTGATGCATACCCCACAAAGAAGGAAGGAATATCAAAGTTGTCTG
>Ga0210398_10002550_pt1 | contig 17733 bp, 14 predicted proteins | sample IncBWC4OmetaG_FD_161047 | JGI IMG/M metagenome (GOLD analysis project Ga0210398, IMG submission 161047) | Forest soil microbial communities from Barre Woods Harvard Forest LTER site, Petersham, Massachusetts, United States - Inc-BW-C-4-O | ecosystem: Environmental > Terrestrial > Soil >... | reverse complement strand
GACTCGCCCTCTACACCAAGTCGCATCAGGCGTTGATCAACGGCATGGGTGCGGCGGACATCGGTCACGTCATCGCAGACCGGAGCCGGCGTCCGCCGCCGTTTCCCGAGGACTTCTGGGTACCGGGCCGCGAACCCGGCACCACCCGGCTGTTGTTGGGCGCCCTCGGTGACTGGGCCACCCGCCCCCGCACGCAGGTGAGGGCCGTCCGCACCGGGGTCACCGAACTGGCGACCAATTCCGGCCAACTGATCGACGTCGGTCGACGGTTCTTCGACGTCGCTCGCACGCTTGCGCGGGGCACCGCGCCCAGCAGCCCGCTGAACACCAGGGTGTCCCGCAACCGTCGGTTCACGGTCGCCCGCGGACGTCTTGATGACTATCGGGCCATTCGAGCGCGTTACAACTGCGACGTCAACGATGTGGTGCTGGCGGTGATCACCGGCGCACTGCGCAACTGGCTGTTGTCGCGCGGCGAGGCGGCGGCGCCAACCGGAATGGTGCGGGCCATGGCGCCCTTGCCGGTCTACGTGGACGCGACATTCGACGCGTCGAGCCGCGGGCGGGCGATCAGCGCGGTGGCGCCCTTTCTGGTCGACCTGCCGGTAGGGGAGGGCAACGCGGTCGTGCGGCTGTCACAGATCGCACACACCACCGAATCCAACCCGACCGCATCCAGCCTGGTCGACGCGCGAACGATCGTGACCCTGTCGGGGTTTGCGCCGCCGACACTGCACGCCATGGGGATTCGGGTCGCGACCGGTTTGTCGGCGCGGCTGTTCAACCTGTTGATCACCAATGCGCCCGGCGCCCAGTCGCAGATCTATATTGCCGGCGCAAAGTTGCTGGAGAGCTACGCCGTACCGCCGCTGCTCAACAACCAGGTGCTGGCCATCGGCGTGACCTCTTACAACGGCATGTTGTATTTCGGCATCAATGCTGACCGCGACGCGATGAGCGATGTCGACGTACTACCGGTGCTACTGGCCGAATCACTCGAAGAATTGTTGGAAGCCGCACAATAGAGCTGCGTTTCGCCGGTGCAGAATCAGCTTGCCGACTTACCATTCGATGCTGTGAGCACCGGATCGGCCGACGAATCGTCGGCGAAGACGAAGCAACGAAAGCAGCAAAAGCCGCAGAAGACGTCACCGAAGACGCCGCTGCCCAAGATATCTAACCAGGTTTACGAAGCCGAATTGTTCAGGCTTCAAACGGAATTGGTCAAACTGCAGGAGTGGGTGCGATTCTCCGGTGCCCGCATCGTGGTGATCTTCGAAGGCCGCGACGGCGCGGGCAAGGGTGGCACGATCAAAAGGATTACCGAATATCTCAACCCGCGTGTCGCAAGGATCGCCGCGTTGCCCGCGCCGACCGATCGGGAGCGCGGGCAATGGTACTACCAGCGCTATATCGCGCATCTGCCCGCCAAAGGGGAGATCGTGCTGTTCGACCGGTCGTGGTACAACCGGGCGGGCGTCGAGAAAGTCATGGGATTCTGCACACCGCAAGAGCATGCGCTGTTCCTCCGGCAGACACCGATCTTCGAGCAGATGCTCATCGACGACGGGATTCTGCTACGGAAATACTGGTTTTCGGTATCCGAAGACGAGCAGTTGCGTCGGTTCAAGGCGCGGCTGAATGACCCGGTACGGCAATGGAAACTCAGCCCGATGGACCTGGAATCGCTGTATCGGTGGGAGGATTATTCCCGCGCTAAAGACGAGATGATGGTGTTCACCGATACGCCGGGCAGCCCATGGTATGTCGTGGAATCAGATGTCAAGAAACACGCTCGGCTCAACATGATGGCGCATCTGTTGTCCACCATCGACTATCGCGACGTGAAGAAACCGAAGGTCAAACTGCCCGCCCGTCCGGTGGTCAGCGACAACTACCAGCGGCCACCGCGCGAGCTGTCGACCTACGTGGACGACCATGTCGCGACGTTGATCGGTCCGACCGAGTGACCCGGGTGAGTGCCGCCTGATGCGGATCTACGTCCCGGTGACCCTGGCCATGCTGCAGCAACTCGTCGCCGATGGTTCGTTGTGGCCGGTCAACGGCACCGCGTTCGCGGTGACGCCCAGACTGCGCGAAGCGTACGCCCAAGGCGACGACGACGAGTTGGGCGAAGTCGCGCTGCGCGAGGCTGCGTTGGCTTCGCTGCGGCTGCTGGCGGCGGCTTCGGAGCAGCCGGGTGCGACGTTCCCGCCGCGGCGGGCGGTGCTGGTCGCCGATGTCGGCGAGGTGACGCCGCGTCCGGATCTCGATGACGCCGTCGTGCGGATCGAGGCGCCGGTGGCGATCGAGGAGGGCGTCGCTGCATTCGTCGACAATGCCGCCGCGGAGGCGGACGTCTCGGCGGCGATCGCGGTCATTGACGAGGCTGATCTCGGCGACGAAGACGCCGAGCTGACGGTTGGCGACGCGCAGGACCACGATCTGGCCTGGTACGCCACCCAAGAGCTGCCGTTCCTGCTTGAACTGCTCTAACGCTAGCTACGGAACCGTAGGTTACGGTACCGTAGGTTAGACGATCGAGGGCAGGAGTTTCCCCAATGGACCGAAAGATCGCGCGAGTCACTGCCGACGTCGTCGACACCATGCCGATTACGGTGGCGGGCGTGGACACACACCCCGGCTGGTACGCGCTGCGCAAACTTGCCCAGCGCATCACCACACCGCTGCTGCCCGACGACTACACCCGACTGGCCAATCCGTTGTGGTCGGCGCGCGAGTTGCGCGGTCGCATCATCGAGGTTCGACGGGAGACGCAGGATTCCGCGACGCTGGTCATCAAGCCAGGCTGGGGCTTTGGCTTTGACTACGAGCCGGGTCAGTACATGGGGATCGGGCTGCTGGTTGACGGCCGCTGGCGATGGCGCTCCTATTCGCTGACGTCGAGCCCGGTCAAGGGCGCCCGCACGGTGACCATCACGGTGAAAGCGATGCCCGAGGGCTTCCTGTCAACCCATCTGGTGGCCGGCGTGCAGCCAGGGACGATCGTGCGGCTGGCCGCGCCGCAGGGCAATTTCGTGCTGCCCGATCCGGCGCCACCGACCATGTTGTTCGTCACAGCCGGCTCGGGGATCACCCCGGTGATGTCGATGCTGCGCACGCTGGTGCGCCGCGATCAGATCACCGATGTGGTCCACCTGCACTCGGCGCCCACCGCGGACGATGTCATGTTCGGCACGGAGCTGGAACGGCTGGCCGCGGATCACCCGGGATACCGGCTGCAACTGCGCACCACGCGCAGCCAGGGCCGGCTGGATTTGAGCCGGCTCGACAGCGAAGTGCCCGACTGGCGTGCGCGGCAGACCTGGGCGTGTGGGCCGGAGGCGATGCTGAAGGCGGCCGAACATGCCTGGGCGGCGGCCGGGGTCCACGAACGCCTGCACCTCGAGCGCTTCGCGGTGTCGCGCGCCGCACCGGCGGGCGCCGGTGGGACGGTCACGTTCGCGAAAAGCGGAAAAACCGCCGCGTCCGATGCGGCGACGTCGTTGATGGACGCCGGCGAACAGGTGGGCGTGCAGATGCCGTTCGGCTGCCGGATGGGGATCTGCCAATCCTGCGTGGTCGGCCTGGTTGAAGGCCATGTGCGGGACTTGCGAACGGGCGCGGAGCATGAACCCGGGACACGCGTGCAGACCTGCATTTCGGCGGCGTCGGGCGATTGCGTGCTCGACGTTTAGATGTTACTCACAGGTAACCTACGGTTTCGTAGGTTACGATAGCGTAGGTCAGTAACTGCAAGACTACGGAGAGGACAGGCGATGGCAATCACCGACCTAGACGTATTCGCGCATTTGACGGACGCCGACATCGAAAACTTGGGCATTGAGCTGGATGCCATCCGCCAGGACGTTGAAGACTCCCGCGGCGAGCGGGATGCGCGCTACATCCACCGCACAATCGCTGCACAACGCGCGCTGGAGGTCGCCGGCCGGGTGCTGCTGGCGGCTAGCTCGCGGCGATCAGCCTGGTGGGCGGGGACGGTCACGCTCGCCGTGTCCAAGATCGTCGAGAACATGGAGATCGGCCACAACGTCATGCACGGCCAGTGGGACTGGATGAACGATCCCGAGATTCACTCCTCGACGTGGGAGTGGGACATGACCGGGTCGTCCAAGCACTGGCGCTACACCCACAATTTCGTGCACCACAAGTACACCAACATCCTCGACATGGACGACGACGTCGGCTACGGCCTGCTGCGCGTCACACGCGACCAGCCCTGGAAGCGCTTCAACCTGCTCAACCTGCTGTTCAACACGCTGCTCGCGATCGGCTTCGAATGGGGCGTCGGGTTGCAGCATGTCGAGATCGGCAGGATCGTCAAGAAGCGGATGGACAACGGGGAAGCCCGGCAGCGGGTCGACGAGTTCCTAGGTAAGACCGGTCGCCAGGTGTTCAAGGACTACGTCGCGTTCCCGGCGGTGACCGCGCTGTCACCCGGCGCCACGTACAAATCGACGCTGAAGGCCAACGCGGTCGCCAACGTGATCCGCAATCTCTGGGCCAACGCCGTCATCTTCTGCGGCCACTTCCCCGACGGCGCCGAGAAATTCACCAAGACCGACATGATCGGCGAGACGAAGGGGCAGTGGTATCTGCGCCAGATGCTGGGCAGTGCCAACTTCAACGCCGGGCCGGCGATGCGGTTCATGAGCGGCAACCTGTGCCATCAGATCGAACACCATCTGTATCCGGATCTGCCGAGCCACCGGCTTGCCGAGATTTCGGTGCGGGTGCGCGAGCTCTGCGACAAATACGACTTGCCTTACACGACAGGCTCTTTCCTGGTGCAATACGGCAAGACATGGCGGACCATCGCCAAGTTGTCGCTGCCGGACAAGTACCTGCGCGACACCGCGGACAACGCACCGGAGACCCGCAGCGAGTCGATGTTCGCCGTGCTGGACGAGGACTTCGCCGGCACCGACCCGGCGACCGGACGCCGCCGAGGCTTGAAGACCGCGATTGCCACGGTGCGGGGTTGGCGCGCCGACAAGCGAAGCAAAAAGCTTGGTGGAAAGGCGCAACCGACTGGGCGGGACGACCTGGCCGCCTAGCCTTCACTACGTGGAGGTCATCACCGGACATCCGATCGTCGATGCCGTGCTGGATCGTTATCGCGGCGCCTTGGGTAACGCGGTGCCTACCTACCGAAACCACGTATACCGCTGCATCAACTACCACCAGCTGCTGCTCGGTGGCTCGATCCCCGACGTCGCGGCGCTGGCGTGGGCGGCCCACGATCTGGGCATCTGGACCGCGCGCACTTTCGACTACCTTGCACCGTCCGCCGATCTCGCCACGCATCATGCCCACGAATTCGGAGTCTCCGACGCCGATCAGCTGCGAGTGCTGATCACCGAGCACCACCGGCTGCGGCCATCGGACGATCGGATGACCGAAACCTTTCGCAAAGCCGACCTCGTCGATGTCAGCCATGGATTGCTGCGCGACCACATCGGACGCCCAGCCGTGCAAGCCGTCGTCGCGCAGCTGCCCTATCGCGGGTTTCACGCGTTCCTGGCCAAGGGTCTGACCGGCTACGCCGCGCGCCACCCGCTGCGCCCGCTGCCGATGCTGCGCTGGTAATCCCGCTCAGGCTGCTTCGGCGATGGCAACCAGTTGCTGCAACGTCGCCAGCTGCTGTTCGGGGTCACCTTCGAGCTTCGCCAGCAGCGTCGTGATGCCCGCCGCCCGGTAGCGGCTCACCCGCTCGGCGATGGCGGCGGGGGTGCCGAGCAGATTGGTGAGGCGGCCGAGATCGAGTGGCACCGCGCTGCGCGCCTCGTCCTGTTTTCCGGCTTGCCACAGTCCGGCGACCGTCTCGACTTCGGCCCCGTAACCCAGTCGGGTGAACGCGTCGTTGTAGAAGTTCTTGCCGCCCGAACCACGTGAGCCCATGGCGCCTATGGTGAACGCGTATCCGTCGGCGTGGCGGCGTGCCGCGGCGTCGGCGGCGGCTTGGTTGTCATGGAACTCGACCGCGACGGGGGCGACCAGGTCGAGCTGGTCGAGGGTGCGCCCGGCCTGCTGCGCTCCTTCACGCAACGGGCCGAAGAACACCTCCGCGGCTTCGGGGATAAAGGCGTTGCCCAGCCAGCCGTCGGCCATCTCGCCGGTCAGCCGCAGGTTTTGCGGGCCCATCGCAGCCACGTAGACCGGGACATGGTCGGGGCGGACCATGGGCCGCAGCGCGGCGCCGCGACTGTCCGGCAGCGGCAGCGGGTAGACCTCGCCGGCGTGCTCAAGCCGCTCGCCGCGGCTGACGATACGGACGATCTCGATGGTCTCCCGCGTGGTCTGCACCGGTTTGCGGAACCGGACGCCGTGCCAGCCCTCCATGACCCGCGGCCCGGAGGTGCCGATGCCCAAAAGGAAGCGGCCCGCGGACAGCTCCTGCAGGCTCAGCGCCGACGTCGCCAACATCGCCGGGCTGCGCGAACCCAACTGCACGACAAACGTTCCGAGCTTGATCGACGACGTCTTGGCGGCCAGATACGCCAGCCCGGTGAGGGCGTCGTAGCCCCAAACTTCTGGGATCCATAGTGAGGTCACACCGATCCGCTCGGCCGCCACTGCGAACTCGACAGCGCCCGGCAAGCGGGGCTCGATCATGGTGCCGACCTTCATGGCTGGCATGCTACAAGGACCGCCACCCCCACCGGCGGGTACCGAGAAGGATTAAATAATGCGTTATCGCGATCAACCCACAGTCGAAGTGACACAGCGCGTTCGGTGCGACGTTCGCACGGCATGGGAGCTGGTGACCGACATCGGCCTGCCCGCGCGGTGTTCCTCGGAACTCGAGGCTGTCGAGTGGCTGGACGGCGCCGAAGCGGTAGAAGTCGGCGCGCGGTTTCGCGGTCGCAACAAGCATGAGGCGTTCGGTGACTGGGCGACCGTCTGCGAGGTCGTCGAAGTCGAGGACGAACGCCGCTGGGTATACAACGTCATCGGGCCCGAAGGGGTCAGCGCGACATGGGCGTTCGAGGTCGAACCGGCCAGCGACGGCGTGCTGGTCCGCCAGTGGGGCCGGATGGGGCCGGGGCCGTCGGGGCTGACCCCGGCGATCGTCGCGCAGCCGGAGAAGGAGGCCAGGATCGTCTCCCGGCGCATTGCCGAATGGCAGCAGAACATGCAGGCCAACCTCGAACAGGTTCGCTCGCAGGCCGAAAGCTGAGGCGCCGCGGTTCGGGGTTACGTCTCGGTCAGCGCGGCTAGTAGCCGGCGCGCGGCGGCGACGCGACGGGCGGCCGGCCCGGTCAGGGCGTCCAGCGCGCATTCGGGATCGGCGGGTGGACCCAGGTGGCCGCAGCCGCGCGGGCAGTCCTCGATCGCCCCGGCCAGGTCGGAAAAAGCCTGCAGCACGTCGTCGGGTTCGATATGGGCCAGGCCGAACGAGCGGATCCCCGGGGTATCTATCACCCAGCCGGGGTGCTGACCCGATTCCAGCGGCAGCGCGACCGATTGGGTCGAGGTGTGCCGACCTCTGCCGATGTCGGTAACTTCGCCGACTGCCCGATCCGCCTCCGGTACAAGACGATTGACCAACGTTGACTTGCCCACACCGGAATGACCGAGCAGCACAGTAATTTTTGCAACTAATAGGTGTGCGACCGCGTCCAGCGGGTCGTCGCGGCCCGCGGTGATCACCGTCAGGTCGAGATCGGCGAACTGCTCGGCGAACGGCGCGGCGGGCGCAAGATCGGTTTTGGTCAGGCACAGGATCGGTACCAGACCGCCCGCATAAGCCGCGATCAGCGTCCGATCGACCAGGCCGGTGCGCGGCGGCGGGTCGGCCAGCGCCACCACGATCAGCAGCTGATCGGCGTTGGCGACGACGACCCGTTCGGTGGGATCGGTGTCATCGGCGGTGCGCCGCAACACTGTTCGCCGCGGCCCACGCCGGACGATGCGGGCCAAGGTATCCGGCCGACCGGAAAGATCGCCAACCACGTCGACGTCGTCGCCGACGACGATCGGTGTACGGCCCAGTTCTCGGGCCCGCATCGCGGTGACCCGGCGACCGGGATCGCCGTCGAGCACACATCCCCAGCGGCCGCGGTCGACGCTGACCACCATGGCCGGTTTTGCGTCGGCGTGCTCTGGGCGGGTCTTGGTCCGCGGTCGGGAACCCCGTCCCGAGCGGATCTTGACGTCGGACTCGTCGTAGTCGCCCGGCCTCAACCGCTGGACTCCGCAACCATGTCCGTCCACATCCGCGGAAAATCCGGCAGCGTCTTGGCGGTGGTGGCGATGTCGTCCACCTCGACACCGGCCACCCGCAGTCCGACGATCGCGCCGGCCGTCGCCATCCGGTGATCGGCGTAGGACTGCCAGGTCCCGGGCCGCAACGGCGCCGCGGTGATCTCCAGGCCGTCGGCGGTTTCCGAGCAATTGCCGCCCAGCCGGTTGATCTCGGTGCGCAGCGCGGCCAGCCGGTCGGTCTCGTGGCCGCGCAGGTGGGCGACGCCGGTCAGCCTTGACACCGAGCCCGGGGTGGCCAGCGCCGCGAGCACGGCCACCGCCGGGGTCAGTTCGCCGACGTCGCGCAGGTTTACGTCGAACCCGCCGTAGGATTGCGGCCCCTGCACCTCGAGATACGAATCTGATTGCTTCACAACCGAATTCAGTTGCCGCAGGATACTCAGAATCGCCTCGGCGGGTTGGATGCTGGCCGCCGGCCAGCCGGTGATGCGCACCGTGCCCGCGCTGACGACGGCCGCCGCGATGAACGGAACGGCGTTGGACAGGTCCGGTTCGATCAGCCAGTGCCGGGCCGCCAGCGTGCCCGGCCGCACCTGCCAGCGGTTGGGCGTGGCGTCGTCGACCTCGACGCCGGCTTGGCGCAGCATCGCCACCGTCATGGCGATGTGTGGTGCTGACGGCAGTGCCGGACCGGTGTGCTGCACGATCAGGCCGTCCGTGAACGACGCACCGGAGAGCAGCAGGCCGGATACGAACTGCGACGACGCCGAAGCGTCGATTTCCACGGCCCCGCCGGCAACCGATCCGCTGCCGTGCACCTGGAACGGCAGGCCGTCGCCGTCGACGTCGACGCCCAGGCCGCGCAGCCCGTCCAGCAACGGCGCGATCGGCCGGACCCGGGCCTGGTCGTCACCGTCGAAGGTCACCGCAGCGACTCCCAGCGCCGCCACTGGCGGGACGAATCGCAACACCGTGCCGGCCAAGCCGCAATCGATGCGGGTGTGGGCCGCCGGGGAGATCTTCCCGCTGACCGTCAGCTCTGCCGCCGACCCGTCGACATGCAGGCCCAACGCGCCCAGCGCGCCGATCATCAGGTCGGTGTCGCGGCTGCGCAGCGCACCGTTGATCGTCGAGACGCCGCCGTTCGCGGCGGCCAGCGCCGAAAGCACCAATGCGCGGTTGGTCTGGGATTTCGAGCCCGGCACCGTCACCGTCGCGTACACCGGCCCCGTCGCGCAGGGGGCGGTCCAGGTGCTCACGTGCTCCATCATCGCCTACCAGGCACCATGGAAGATATGTGCGGATGATTCGCAGTGACCACCGATCCGGCTGCGTTGGCCGAGAAGATCCAGGCGATCAACGAGGCTCGCTCGGCGGAGTCCGCTTCCGGACCGAACTACAACGTGGCGCCCACCACGACCATCACCACGGTGGTCCGTCGTCACGACGAACCCGACGACGAGCCCACCCGGCGGGTCCGGCTGATGCGCTGGGGGCTGGTACCGCCCTGGGTCAAGGCGGGATCTGACGGCGCGCCGGAGTCGAAGGGCCCACAATTGATCAACGCCCGCGCCGACAAGGTCACCACCTCGCCGGCGTTTCGCTCGAGCGCCAAATCCAAGCGCTGCCTGGTGCCGATGGACGGCTACTACGAATGGCGCGCCAACCCCGATACCGAAGCCGGCAAGAAAGCTCGCAAGACGCCGTTCTACCTGCACCGCGCCGACGGCGAAATGCTGTTCATGGCGGGGCTGTGGTCGGTGTGGAAGCCCAAGGACGGCGGGCAGGATGCTAACCCGCTGCTGAGCTGCACGATCATCACCACCGATGCGGTCGGCGAGCTCGCCGAGATCCACGACCGGATGCCGCTGATCGTGCCCGAGCGTGACTGGGATCGCTGGCTGGACCCCGACGCCGCGGCCGATCTCGCATTTCTGGCAACTCCGCCCGACGTGCGCGGCATCGAGATGCGTGAGATCTCGACGCTGGTCAACAGCGTGCGCAACAACGGGCCCGAGCTGCTCGAGCCTGTCGAGCCGCAGGCGGAGCAGACGACGCTGCTGTAGGGCCTGTATCAGCGGAGATAGGTAGTCGATTACTCTAGGTAGCTCGCTCGACCGGTGGGAAGATCCTGCCATGGCGCGCATTCTTCGACGCGCCCTGGGAAGGGGTCCACGATGACCGCAATCCAGCCCAAGACCGACGCATCCACCATCACGGTCCGGAACCCTGCGGACGGACGCGTCGTCGGCACCGTACCGATCGAGACGTCCGATGCTGTCGCCGCGAAAGCTCGTGAGCTGCGCCTGTTCCAACCCGAATGGGAGGCCCTCGGCCCGCACGGCCGCAAACGCTGGCTGCTGAGGTACCAGGACTGGGTGTTCGACAACGCCGAGCACATCGCCGACGTGGTGCAGTCCGAGACCGGCAAGACACGGGTGGAAGCCAGCGCCGAGCCGGCCCTCGCCGCCACCCTGCTCGACTACTGGGCGGGCCACGCCGAGCGGTTCCTCGCCGACAAGCATCCACGCTCCTTCAACCCGCTCGCGGTGACGAAGAAACTCACGACTACCTACAGGCCGTATCCGGTGGTAGGTGTCATCACCCCCTGGAATTACCCGTTCGTGATGCCCGTGTTGGACGTGGTGCCCGCATTGGCTGCCGGCGCCGCCGTGCTACTGAAGCCGTCGGAGGTGACGCCGCTGAGCGCGGTCGAGTTTGTGCGCGGTTGGGCCGAGATCGGCGCGCCGCCGGTGCTCGCTCTGGCGACCGGGTACGGCGACACCGGCGCCGCCGTCATCGGCAACGTCGATTTCCTGCAATTCACCGGGTCCACCGCGACCGGCAGGAAGGTGGCGGTCGCGTGCGCGGAGCGGCTGATTCCGTACAGTCTCGAGCTCGGCGGTAAGGACCCGGCCCTGGTGCTGGCCGACGCCGACCTCGACCGGGCCGCCAACGGGATCACCTGGGGTGGCATGGTCAATTCCGGCCAGGTCTGCGTCTCTGTGGAGCGGGTGTACGTCGAGGCGCCGGTCTACGACGAGTTCGTGGCCAAGCTCACCAAAAGCGTCCAAACGCTTAGGCAGGGCCAGGACGACCGCAAGGTTGCGTTCGACGTCGGAGCACTGGCGACGAGCGCACAACGCGACATCGTGCAACGGCACGTCGACGAAGCGGTCGCAGCCGGTGCCCACGTGGTGACCGGCGGCAAGCCGACCGGGACGGGGACGTTCTTTGAGCCCACGGTGCTCGTCGACGTCGACCAGTCGATGTCCTGCATGACCGAGGAGACGTTCGGACCCACCCTTCCGGTGGTCAAGGTCGCCGATGAAGCGGAGGCGATCCGGCTGGCCAACGACTCGGTATACGGGCTATCGGCCACGGTGTGGACCGGGGACAAGGAACGCGGCGAACGGATCGCCCGCCAGCTCGACGTCGGCGCGGTCAACATCAACGACGTCCAATCAAACTTGTTCGCCTGTGATCTTCCCATGGGCGGCTGGAAGCAGTCCGGTGTCGGCACCCGCTGGGGAGGTGCCGCCGGGGTTCTGAAATACTGTCGCCCACAAGCGATCACGTCGCCGCGGATACCGACGCAAGCCAAGGAGTTGCTCTGGTATCCGGCTTCGCGGCGGCGCGCCAAGTTTGCGATGGGCCTGTTACGCGCGTCCGTGGCGCGCGGTGTGCGGCGGTTCGGTATTGCGCCAAAGGGTGTGGCCCGATGAAGTGTCAGGCGCGGGTGCCGACGCCGCGCTAACGGCTCGAGCGGATCAACGACGTCATCGCCGACATGCGTGACGGCCGAAACATGCGCGGTGTGCCGGGGCCGCACCATCTCAGCGTCACCCGAGTCCGGCATCGTGGAGCAAACGCGATAGTCCGACTTCATTGCACCGCGCCACGGCACGCGGCAACACGACATCGGCATCATCGGTTCTGCCTGTTGCCATCAGAGTTTCGGCCAGCAGCAGTTGCGCGCTTAGCGCCGCCAATGGTCTTCGCTCCTGATCGATTCCGGCGAGTAGGTCGGCTGCGCGTCGGCACGCCTGCTCCCGGTCGTTCTCCGAATCGCTCGCGGACAACAGCCGGATCCCGGAGTTCTCGTCGAGTTCGGCTGTGATCATGGCGATTCCGTTGCCCTGAGGAACGACGCGGGTAGCTCGCAACCGGGCGGCAACCTCCGGCGCGATCTCGATACGCAGCCGGACCCGCTCGTTGTTGATGGCGGCCGCCAGCCGTGGCATTTGCAGCTGCTCCGCCGCCTTCATGCCCTCGGCGAGGCGATCGACCGCGGCGCCACGATCCCCTTGCAATGCCTTGATTTTCGCGCCGATCACGTACCCGGCGATCATTGAGTCAACTCCGCCGCCCTCGGACCCCAGCTGGTAGCTTTCGTCCATTAGACGCATGGCCTCGGCCAACTCGTCGGTCTCGTAGAGCAATTCGCCGAGAAGCGCACCGGCCAGCCGTGCGGCGTGCGAGTGCGGTCCGACTGTCGCGCCCATCTCGTACCCTTCCCGGAAATTCTTGAGGGCGGAAGGGATGTCGAGCCGATACCTGGCGGCGATACCGCCGAAGCAGCGTGCGTAGACACTCGCGAATGGGCCCAGCATCTCCTGGTAGGGCGCCGCCCACGCGAGCAGTCGGTTCGCGGCGTCGAAGTCGAAGCGGTAGATCGCGGCGAACGCTGCAAGATTTGCCGCCACGCCGGGAACCCGGGGATGGAAGGTGTCCGGTCGCGACAATGCTTCGGCGACCAGATGGTCGATGGTGTCCACCCGGTCGGCGAAGATGTCGCCGCATCCGCGCACCACGTCGGCCTCGACATTCAGATCAGCCCGCATCGCGTCGGTGAGGTCTGCACGATCCAGGGCCACTTCGAAAGACTTCAGCGCAGCCGCGGCGGGCGCCAGGCGCTGCAGCAGCATGTTCGCCCATACGATGCTCAGTTGCAGCCGTGCCCGCGAAGCCACCATCCGCGGCGGTAACTTTTTGACGATTCTGAGCAGGGTCGTCATGTTCGACTGCTCGAGGAGGTTGGTCTCGTCCTGTTCGACCAAGTCGACCGCGTGTGTAGCGTCGCCCGAGGCCAGCGCGTGGTCGACGGCCTCGTTGAGGTGGCCGTGTTCGGCGAACCAGTCCGATGCGGTCCGGTGGAGTTGGTCGACCCGCTCGGGTTGGTCACGGTCGAGTCGGTGGCGCAGGAATTCGGCGAACATATGGTGGTAGCGAAACCAGTTCGGGTCCTCGTCGATCCGCTGCAGGAACAGGCCGCGCCGCTCGATCTCTTCCAGCATCGCTTGCCCGCGGGGTACTTCAGCAAGCGCGGACGCCAGCACACCACAGGTCCGCTCGGTAATCGATGTCGCCAGCAGGAACTCGGTCATCTCCGGTTCCAGGCTGTCCAGGACATTTTCGGCCAGGAATTCGCCGATCATCTCGGTCGCGCCGGATAGTCGGCTTAGAAGCGCGTTGGTGTCGCCGCCGCCGCGCAGGGCAAGCGCCGCCAGCTGCAGGGCGGCGACCCACCCCTCGGTCGACATGGTCAACGTTTCCACGTCGCTTTCTGACAGCTGCAGGCCGTCAACGTCGTTCAGCAACGATCGAGTCTCGTCGATGTCGAAACGCAATGAGTCAGAGTCTATTTCGACCAATTCATCCAGCATCCGCAACTTGCTCACCGGCAGCCCAGCGCGCGACCAGCTGGTCACGATGATCCGTAGGTGATGGCATCCATGCTCGAGCAGAAAACCGAGAGCGGCGATGGTCGCTGTGTCCGACACCCGCTGCCAGTCATCGATAACGACCGCCATCCGATCGTCTTTTTCGTGAATCTCATCGATGAGCGCGGTCAAGACGTAGCGGGCGGCGTCGTCGCCGTGCTCGTCGAGCACCTGACTCAATGACGCGGCGAGGGCGGGACGGACCCGCCGGACCAACTCGAGCAGATGCGCCAGGAACCACACCACGTTGTTGTCGTCGTCGTCCATCGTCAGCCAGCCGACCGCGACGCCGTCGCGCGCGAGCTCCTCTCGCCACTGGGCCGCCAGCGTGCTCTTGCCGAAGCCCGAGGGCGCGTGGACAAGGACCAACCGTCGCCGGCCGCCCGCCCGGAGGACGTCCAGCAGCCGGTTGCGGGCCACCAGCGATTGGGTCGGAACCGGTGGTCGATACTTCGTCGTCGGTGTTGGGGGCGTCGGCGTGGTCGTGTCGCGCCGGACCGCCGTCGGGCCCGCGGGTGGCGTCCGATGCTCCACACCTAACTCAACGGGACGGGCCATCTCGTCGACGGCGGCACCGAGAATGCGCTGGACCTGTCGCAGTTCGTCGCCGAACGCCGTCGCGCTGGCCGGACGAGCAGCGGGATCCGGGACCATGGCCCGTTCGATGACCCCGGCCACGTCGGCCGGAAATCCGTGCTCCCGCAAATCAGGGACCGGTTGTGAGGTGATCCGGAGGAATTGGGCGACTACCCGCTCGCCGGTGCGGCGCTCGAACGCGGCGTGGCCGGTCAACGTACAGAACAGGGTCGCGCCGAGCGAATACACGTCTGACGCGGGTGTGGGTGTCTTGCCCTCGAGCACTTCGGGCGCGGTAAACGCGGGTGAACCGGTGATGACGCCGGTGGCCGTCTGGAAGCCGCCGGCGATCCTGGCGATACCGAAGTCGGTCAACTCGGGTTCGCCGTACTCGGTCAGCAGGATGTTGCCCGGCTTGACGTCACGATGCAGGATGTTCGCGCGATGAGCGGCATCGAGCGCACCCGCCAGCTTCACGCCGATGCGCAGCGTCTCACACCAATCCAGTGGCCCGTGCTGGCGGATCAGCGCTTCGAGTGAATTCTTGGCGTGGTATGGCATCACAATGAACGGCCGGCCCGTGGTCGTGGTGCCTACCTGCAGGATGGTCACGATGTTGGGGTGGCCGGAGAGCCGACCCATCGCGTGCTGCTCGCGCAGGAAGCGGTCGAGATTTTCCTGGTCAAGGTCGGCGGTCAGCACCTTGACGGCGACCGTGCGATCCAGCAGGGGCTGCGCGCATCGATACACGACGCCAAAGCCGCCGTGTCCGATTTCGGCGATATCTTGGAATCCCGCGTCGCGCAGCTCCGCGGGAAGTTCAGGGAACAGATCCCGCGGCGACGCATGCTGATCGACGTCGGCCATCAACGGTCACTATCTCACTCGGGAGGTCGTTGACCTCTGCTACCAACCACAAATATCGGTGACCCCATGGACCGACTATGCCATCGAATCGATCCCACCCTGTTGTCGACCGACGACAACACCCTGTCCATCTTTGTCGTATACCGACGGAGGTGGGTGCGCGGCCGCCGCTTAGCATGTATGTGTGACTGGTTCATACACCTACACTTTCGAGGACATCCGGAACCGTCCCGTGGCGGTGATCGGGGCGGGAACGTTGGGTCGGCGCGTTGCGCTGATGCTGGCCAGCCGTGGCGGAACCGTGCGAATCTACGCTAGGCGCGCCGAACAGCGCGCCGCCGCGACGGCGTTCGTCACGGAGAACCTGCCGAAGCTGTTGGCCGACCGAGGCTTCGGCGAAGTTGGCGTCGCGGTGGGCGCGGCTTCGCTCGAAGAGGCGTTGGACGGCGCCTGGCTTGTCGTCGAGTCCGTCTCGGAAAAGCTCGAAGTCAAGATTCCGCTGTGGGGTCAGATCGACCGGGCGGCACCGCCGGACACCATCTTCGCGACCAACTCGTCGTCATACCCGTCGCGTCTGATGGCCGAAAACGTCCGGGACAAAGCGCGTTTGTGCAATACGCACTTCTACATGCCGCCGCAAGTCAATGCCCTCGACTTGATGTCCGACGGTGAGACCGACCGTGGTCTGCTCGACACTCTGTTGACCGTCCTTCCTGAATTCGGCGTCTACCCCTTCGAGGCACAGCGGGAGTGCACCGGCTTCATCTTCAATCGCATCTGGGCCGCCATCAAGCGCGAGTCGCTGGCCGTGGTCGCCGAGGGTGTGGCCCGTCCGGAGGACGTTGACGGGATGTACAAGCTCAATTTGGGCGCGCCCGCCGGGCCGTTCCAGTTGATGGACCTCGTCGGCCTGGACGTCGCTCTTGACGTCGAGAACCACTATGTCGAAAAGTTCCCGCATCTGCCGAAAAACGCGCGGGACTTGTTGCAGAGCTACGTCGACGCGGGCAAGCTCGGCGTCAAGACCGGCGAGGGCTTCTACACATATCCGGGGTCCTGAATCGTTACTTCGCGTTGCACCGCATGATGAAATGCCCTGTCGCGACGGCCTCCTGGATGCGCTGCGCGGTGGCAGTTGGGTCCAGGGCGGTCGAGTCGATCACGTGGTGCTCGTAGACTCCTAGGTCAGCGAATTGGCGATACATGTCCAGGATTGGCTCGGTGCGGGTAAGCGCGTCAGGACCGCGGTCTCGCGCGCGCTGGACGGTGCTGGCCTCGTCCGGACGCAGGACGAGATAATGAATTGGCGCGGATGCGAAACCTGCTGCAGTGCAGAAGTGTTCGATGAACCAGGGTCCTACGATGCCGTCTACGATCACGTGGTATCCGCCGCTGGCGTAGCCGGCCGCGGCGTGCGCAAGTGCAGTCATGACAACGGCGTTCTGCTGGTTCGCCTCTGGCAGATACGGGGGTATGGCCCCACTGCGAATGAAGTGCCAGAAGTCGTCGGCGTGTAGGTGTACAGCGAGGGGGTAGCGCTGGACAAGGATCGCGGCCACGGTCGTTTTGCCCGCCCCGGGCGGCCCGGTCAGCACAATGAGACGTCCGGGCGCGGCCGGACCGGCAGTCATGAGCGCCAGCGTAACGTTCCTGCGGACCACGACTCGGAATCCCGCAGCGGCGTTACGCCTGCCGCGCCAGGTAAGCGAGCGCGAGTGTGGCGGCGTTGGCGCCGCACATGCCGTGTGCTCCTGGTCCCGGCGGGGTGGCAGCCGAGCAGATGTATCTGCCTGGCAACCCAATAGTGTACGGCGACAACGTGATTCGCGGACCGAAGGTCAGCTGGCGAATGTCCTTGGCGCCGGTCATGATGTCGCCGCCGACATAGTTGAGGTTGTAGGCGGCCATTTGCGTCGTCGAGCGAACTATTGACCCGACAATGCGTTCCCGGAAACCGGGGGCGAACCGCGCAATCTGGGCGATGATCGCCTCGGTCGCGTCGCCGGTGTAGCCGTTCGGGACGTGCGCGTAGCTCCACACCGGGTGAACGTTGCCCACCGAGCGTTGCGGGTCGGCCAGATACTGCTGACCGACCAGAACGAAGGGTCGCTCGGGCATGCGTCCCGCGTGGATGTCACGCTCGGTTGCGGCAAGTTCGGCGTAGGTCCCGGCCAGGTGCACCGTACCCGCCCGGTGGGCGTCCGGGTTCGTCCAGGGCACACCGCCGTCGACGGCGAAGTCGACTTTGAATGCACCCGGACCGCGCCGGAACTTGGTGAAAGCGCGGGCAACACGGCGTGGAAGACGGTCGCCGAAGATCGCGGCGACCGCGCTCGGC
>Ga0210398_10002549_pt1 | contig 17740 bp, 15 predicted proteins | sample IncBWC4OmetaG_FD_161047 | JGI IMG/M metagenome (GOLD analysis project Ga0210398, IMG submission 161047) | Forest soil microbial communities from Barre Woods Harvard Forest LTER site, Petersham, Massachusetts, United States - Inc-BW-C-4-O | ecosystem: Environmental > Terrestrial > Soil >... | reverse complement strand
GTCGGTGAAGAGCGCCGCCATCGCCGCTTCGGTAACGGTCCCCGAAGCCGCGGCCGCCGTCATGTCGGCCTTCAGCGTCGGGTCCTCCAGGGACGCTATCCACGATGGAGTCACTGTGCCTGTCCGCTTCTGGGGGATTGCACGGGCCCGAGTATCAAAAGCAGCGACAACTTAACGGACGGTAAAATTTTACCCTCATCCAAAGCAGTACCCGAGCACAGGTCGATTCGTGTCGAGAGAGAAGCCGCGGCATCGGCTCGCGCTGTGACGTAAATACGAACGCTCGACACGTCGAGTTTCAATTGAAGATGCTAGGTCAAAGACAAGTTGCCCGAGCAATCACGGGGGTGCGAGCGGTCACCGACAGCAGTCGAACAACAACGGAAGCGACCAAAATAACCGAAAAGCAAGCCCGGCTAGGCATTCGGCCGCCAACCGGATGACCGCTCGGCGGGCCGGATCGGGCCGGTCGCCAGATCGTGTCCATGGTGCCAGGACCGTCGGACCGGCGCTAAACTAACATTCCACCCGGACCAACAAGTGGGGACCGGCCCACGCGCTAAAGAAAAGAGCACTCATTGTCGTTGCTTGAGCCAACGCTGCTGAAATCTACTCTTGGACCGGTGCCTAACGCTCGCTCGACCAGATCCTTGCCCGCCGCAGCGAGGTGCCAATCAGCCGCAGCGGCAAGGCGATACGCCAGAAGTATGATGAACGGATTTTGTTGATTTGTTCCTGCCGCTCGCTCAGTGACGACGGTATCTGGTCGATCGTCAGCCCGATGCCCGATCGGCCAGTTAGCAATCGGATCAGCTGCCTGACAGGCCGGGTCCATCGCCAGGACAGGCTATTGAGGAGGCCGACGAGAAGTTGATACGCAGATTCGTTGAGGTAGGGGTCATCGTCATCCTCGCTCAGCGATATGCCAGCGGACAGGCGTTGCACATTGATGGACCGATTCCCCTCGATCAGCTGGGCGATGCGCCTTGCCGAACCCGGCGGTAGCAGGAGTGGCTGCGCATCCAGCTTCTGGCGGATTTTATCTGCATTCGCTTTCCACTCGTCGGGCTGATGCTCAGTCTGCGACGACGCTCCGTTCACCCACCATCGATAGACAGAAGTAATTTCGGGCGTACTCACCACGCCACGCAGCATTGCGGCGCGCGTCGTCAACTCCCAATCCTCTGCCGTCGTTAAGCTCTCGTCGAAGCACAATCCGTCTGCGCTGAACACTTCGGCGGGAAACGCGACACTCATGAAAGGCGTTTGGTTTTCCACGACGTGTAATATGGCGTCATAGGTTGCCGGCCATGGCATTGAAAACCATGAAATAGCGCGCGGGTGCGTTGGAAAACTTCCTGCCGCCGTCATGTCAAAATCCTGCCGGGTACACGTCGCCCGCAGTAGGGCACCAGGGGTTTGGCGCGCAAGCGTTGAGAAAGTTTCGACATAATGGGCGAATACGAAGTCGTCGTCGTCCAGGACGGCGATATAGTGCCCCTTGGAACTGGCCACTCCGTCGTTCAGGGGAGCAGCGCGGCCTGGCCGGCTGCAGACGATGATGCGGGTCTGTTCACACATAGTTGAGGGAAACTCGGCCACCAGACCGCGGACGCTATCCACCAGCGGCGCGCTGTCGCTGTGGACAACGATAATCAGTTCAAAATCAAGGCAGGTCTGGCCCGCCAGGCTCATCAGGGTGTCGCGTAGTGTCTCGTTCCTCGAGCCCCGGGTTCTTGTAATGATCGACAGAAATGGCGCGGGTTTTAGTGGGACCTGTGGCGACTTCGCCCCATCCCCTTCTCGAGTTGTATTATAAGTTTCCAATAATTTTTGAAGTATATAGGGTGCCGACATCAGTTTATCCGCTGCGCCTTGGTGATTGGATTCGGATCCTGCTACGACTATTGGATCAGCGAGGCAAGAACCGCCACGGCCCGAGGCGAAGATTCACAAATTTTGCGACCGCGTGGTCATTGTCAATCGGTGTAGGAAGACGACCACTCTTTTCTCTTAATCGAAACGCAGACGCAGCCTTGATATGATCTTCGTCACCAGACGCATCAAAGTTTCTCAGATATATTTTAGTAAGATCAGGCCGAGAGTACTTATAAGACAGCAAGAGAGTGCCTTCCGCCGAATAATAGCGCTCTGTAGGGTTGGCAACTCGACTAGCAGTATTGGTTAGACGTTTATCGTGGAAGGCAATAGCGGAGGTTTGGTGAACGATCTCAAAGCCCGCGAGCCGCACTCGCCAGGAGAAATCGACGTCATCACAATGTAGAAAGAAGCTATCGGAGTCGAAGCCGCCGAGGTCCCGAAAAAGATCCATTGGGCCCATCGCACAGGCACCCGATGCCCAGTTTGTCTCGCCGGTCTGCGGGTCGTATTCTTTCTGGTGCTCGATTGGCAGCTGGCGCGCCTCGACCAACCCAACTCCGGCTCGACCAAGTGCGCTGACCAGCTCAATAAACGCTGTCGGCGAGACCAGCACATCAGGGTTGACGATCATCAGCAGATCGCTTGCAGCGTCTTCGAGCAATCGATTTTGCCCCCCACCATGACCGTGGTTCCTGTCAAAGAAATTGTATTCGATATCGGTCAGGTTCGAAAACCGACGCTTAAGATCAGTTAGGTCGTCAATCGTAATCAGCGGTTGGGGCGAGCAGTCACCATATGCGATCACAACCCCCTGCACGATGCCCGCCCGACGGGCGATGCGCGCGGCGTTGTCAAGGTATTCGATCGCTCGGGTGATCGACGCGATTGGAGTGTGGTAGAGGATCGACTGAGCGCGGATTATCAACTGACATCCCCGGATTTTCGGCCGGCGTGATTTTCTTTCCCACTCTGTCGCGAACGCAACGAAATTTGAGCGCGACCGGTACCGGTAGCCCCTTGAACCACGCGATCCCATAGCCGGACACACTTGGTGCCCGCAACCGGGGCGATGACACGATCACGATCAAGGTATCGGGTTTCTGGAACCTCTTGACACAGCGCCGCAGCAGCAACGCTCTGCCTAACATGTCACCGGAGTTCGAATAAGTAATAAAACGTTGACTCAACAGCATATTCTTGAATGATGGGATCTAGATATTTGGGCTCACTTATCAGTAGTTGATATCCATATTTATTAATTATCGGCAGGAATTCATTGCCGTCGTTAGTTAATAAAATCATGCCGCCGGCTTGTACAGCATTGGGTGCGATCATCAAGTACTTCGTTTCCGCGCGAGCCAACCGACTGATCCACCACTCAATGGCCTCTAAGCGGCATTCGGAGAAACTGTGAATATTTACCGCGATATCGATCTTAGTGTCGGCCAGGACCTGCTCGAACTCATCAAGAGCAATTACTTGTGTCTTCTCAAGTGCATTTCTATAGCGCAGATAAAATTCACTGATGAACGTTGAGTACGGTACGGCATCGGCACAGAGGTATTTTCTCAGTCCCGGCACTGCTGCTGATGCACGATAGGCCAGGCGACCGTACCCAGCGCCGATGTCGAGCAGCGTAACATCCTGACGGCTCATGAACCCAAGATGACGATCGAGGAAATTAATTTCGATAATAGAATCGAGGAGATCGCGCGAAATCACATGGCCAGCGATCTCGAAAGTAAAATTTCCAAAGACGTTATCTTCGACAAGAGTTTCCAAAAGGCTGTGTTTATCTATAGATTTCACGTAGTAAGTAGCCAATGCATAACTTAAGATATTGCAATTCTTGCCACGGACCTGCCATAAATATGCATTATCGCCACGAAAATAGGCGATGTCCTGCGTGCGCACATGGCCCTCCCTCCACTCGAGCGGCGTGATTACATCGGGATCACATTTCGCATAACGCGCTTTGAGATCGCCTAGTCTGGGATTATCCGGAGCGAGGTATTTTCGCGCGTCCTCGGAGAGGCGGCTTGGATTGTGAGCGGGCTCAAGAATTGGCGGGTTGAGCTGCCACTCATAGAGCCGCTCGCGCGGCACAATCACCTCGTCTCGCCGCGCGAGGTATGCATTGATCGCCCTCGCCTTCAGGCCCTTCCTCTCCGCAACCATGATTGCACCTCTGTTGCGAGGATCTTTCGCGAACGGTCATTCGGAAGATCGATTTCATCGAAAAAAACTTGGCCGCCCGTTCGTGTCAAGAGAGCTTCAGGGCTCGTGGCCGATGCTAGGGGACCATCCCGAAAACCCGTCGTGCCAGGTGGAAGGAGCGCGGCTCCATGTTCCCCTCCCCGCACTCGATGCCAGCTCCCCCAGTAGGGGGACTTTGCATCATATTCCCCCATCGGGGGAATCCGATTTACGCGTTCATGACCAACGTCAATACCCTTGTACCTGCCCGTAAAAATGCTTGCGGCCCTGACGAGCAATCAAAAGTCAGCCGGAAACCCATTTCCAGAGCCGCTATGGTCATAAATCGCGCGCCGACCTCCGTGTGGCTTTTGGATCTTCCGTGCGCTCGTTCGGGAGGGCAAGCCTGAGATTTTCGATACCGACCAGGGCAGCCAATGCACCAGCCAGGACTCCACCGGCCTATTGCTCGACAACGTCCTCGCGATCAGCATGGATGGCGCGGGCGCATGGCGCGACAACGTGTTCGTCGAGCGGCTCTGGCGTCCGATCAAATACGAAGAGGTCTACTGCGAAACTAGACCAGCGTAGGCGAGGTGCTCGCTTCGATGAATTTAACCGTCGTTTTTTCGGGGCGTCACTCTGGTCGCGCTACTCCCTGCCGGCGTAACGCCCCGAAAACGGCAGCCCACAACCCAAAACGGCCGAGGTTCCCCCTATTCAAAGGCGGCAACCTGTCCAGACGAAGCCCGCCACCTCTGTGTTCAAGGATAAAACAAAACCCAATGAAGACTTTGCGGGCTGCGGCACATAGACGAGGGTTATAGTGGTATTTTCGTCAGTATCATTCCTATTCTTCTTCTTACCGCTGTTCATGGCGGCTTATTTCGTAACGCCGACGAACCGCGGCAAAAATATAACGACGCTCGCATTTTCGCTAATATTTTATGCTTGGGGTCAGCCGCGATTCGTTTTGGCCCTACTGAGTTCGATCGTGTTCAACACATTTTCGGCTCTGGCTATCGACCGGTGTGTGGGCCGGACCCGTTCGGTCGCCCTAGCAATCGTCGTAACCGCCAACCTTCTCTTGCTAGCCATTTTCAAGTACGCCGCCTTCATCATCAGCAATCTTCATCCAATCATCGGCTTGCTCGGCCTCGAAGTAGCGCTACCGCATCTGTCATTGCCGCTTGGCATATCGTTCTTCACGTTCCACTGCCTGTCTTACGTGATTGACGTGTATCGACGGCGATTTCCAGCCAATCGAGATCCGATAGAAGTTGCGCTCTACATCGCGCTATTCCCCCAACTTGTTGCCGGCCCGATCGTTCGCTACAAAACCATCGCGAGACAATTAGCGGCCCGCCGCCACTCTCTCTCACTCGCGTCGGCTGGCGCGCGCATTTTCATTATTGGCCTCGCGCAAAAGGTGCTGATCGCCGACCCCGTGGCGCAGCTGGCGGAAGCGGTCTTCGATCACACGCCCTTACCCTCGATGGCAGAAGCCTGGACCGGGCTGCTGGCCTACACGATACAGATCTATTTCGACTTTGCCGGCTATTCGAACATGGCAGTTGGGCTCGGCCTGATCCTAGGTTTCACCCTACCGCGTAACTTCCGCCTGCCATACACATCGCTTACGATCACCGAATTCTGGCGCCGATGGCACATGTCGCTTTCAGCGTGGCTGCGGGACTATCTGTATATTCCGCTTGGCGGCAACCGCCGCGGCACGCTGCGGACCTACGTCAATCTCATCACCGTGTTCCTGCTATGCGGCCTTTGGCATGGTGCGAGCTGGTCGTTCGTTCTCTGGGGGGGCTGGCACGGATTGTTCCTGGTGCTGGAGCGGGTCGGCATCAGACTACCGCTTGCCCGACTGCCGATTTCAGTCCGTTGGGCTTACACGCAGCTCGTCGTAATGGGCAGCTGGGTCCTTTTCCGCTCCCGAGATCTCCCGACCGCCCAACAGATCTATGCAGGACTGATCGGCTGCCACGGCATCACCGCGATAAGTTTCGACATGCACATCGCGTTGAAGCCCAGCGTCGTCATCCCGCTCCTCGCCGGCTGCGCTCTGGCGGTGCTGCCGCGCTGGTTGCGGTTGCCATCGCCTGCCAACTCTGTGCGGGCGATGGCGGATGCAGTCTGGACGTTCGGTCTGCTGATCCTGGCTATGATCTCGGTCGCGGTTGGCGCTTACAGCCCATTTCTCTATTTCCGGTTCTGAACCAGTATGCTTCGCCACTACCGCCGCTTCTGGGTTTTATGGGCTGCAGTATTGCTATCCGCCCCCCTCATCATTTGTCTTTTTGCACCTGATAGCGGAACGATCTCAGCCGACGAGCTGCGGCCGCTTGCGCCTCTGCCCTCTTTCCCGCAACGTCCGTCCGAGTGGAAGAACCTCCCCGTGGCCGCCGATGCCTATCTCGGGGACCATTTTGGCCTGCGCCATTTCTTGATCCATGCCGACGCGCTGGTTAGCCAAGTCTTGTTACGGAGTGGCAACGCGCAGGTACTGATCGGACATGATGGGTGGATGTTCTATCGCGGCGATGACCTCGTTTTGCAAAGCGCCGGGCTGATGGTGCGCGATTCGATGGTCATCGCGACCGCGGATTTCCTGGCGAAGATGCATGGGATCCTCGCGGCCCGAGGCATCAAATTCATCGTCGCTTCCCCACCAAACTCTGCGACTATCTACGCGGATATGCTGCCGGGTTGGGCCCGCAACACTGGGCGGAGGACCGAATACGATTTGTTGCTGGAAGCGCTCGCTGCGCGCGGTGTCCCCACAGTGGATCTGCGTCCTCCGCTGCGCGCGGGACAGTTTGAGGGAAAAACTTATCACGAACATGACACTCACTGGACCGTGCGGGGGTCCATAGACGGGTTCAACGCGACCGCTGTCGCCGCCGGCCATCCCGACTGGTGGACGGTTCCTAAAACCGTACTGGGCCCGCCGACGACGATCGTCGGCGGCGATCTCGCCCGGATGCTCGGCATCGGATCCGATGTAACCGAGCGCGACGAGGGATTAACGCTTCCTCCAGTCAAGCGGGAGGTGTTTGGCACGGAGCCGGCCCCTCCTTACCTAGCGACCGCTGACCGCGCCGGACCGACGATTATGGTAATCGGCGATTCGTTCACAGTTTGGCAGTTCGCGCCGGTTCTCCTGTTGCACACCGGCCGCATGGCCTGGTTGCCTCACCAAAGTTGTGGTTTTGAGTGGCGATGGATCGACAAATTCCATCCGGATGAAGTCTGGTGGATGCCCACCGAGCGCTACTTTGTCTGCATGCCGGGCGCTCGCCCTGTAGACTTCCCGCCGGAATGACCAATTTGTTGCTCGATGGCTCCGGCCATAGCCCTGATGGCTGCCGCGCGTTTCGCCTAATCGTCTTGTATGCGCCAACGCTGGCCGGACCGCGGGCGCATCCTAGGTCACGCACGGTGGGTCGCCGCGATTGCTGCGGCTAGTTAAAGATGAGGCGTCCGAGGAATCACGGGAGCGGGAACGATCACCGACAGCATTCGACCAACAACACTGATATGCTCGGTTAGCTCAAGGACGCTGGCGAAAGAACCGAGAAACAAGCTCGGCCAGGGCCAAGCCGCCAGGCATCCTCAAAAACCCAGACCACAGTCGGTTAAGCCCATTGCTCCGCAATAAGACGGCGCGAAATAAGTGATGCAGCCTCCCGTCCATAGGTTCCGGTGGCCGTCCATCACGTGCTAGGACGATAGCACGGTCGCGAATGACATCCTGTTGCCATCGCGTGGCAAACAGTGTCGCATTCTCCTCCTCATGATCGTGCCGGCCGGCAGATGACGACACATGGTGATATATTACGCTATCAGCCGCATACCATATCGTGTAGCCGTGCTTTTGTGCGCGTAGACAGAAATCAACGTCCTCATAACCATTCCGGAACATCGGATCGAAGCCACCAAGTTCGTGGAAAATTTTGCGAGGTACCAGCCAGCAAGCACCCGTTACCGCCTGAAGAGTCCTGCTCGTGCGTGCAGCAGGAAAATCAGCCGGCATGCCGTCATAGAGATGAACAGGTCTGCCGCGGTCGTTAAAGACCATCCCTGCGTGGTTAATTAGGCCCGAAGATGCATACAGCTGACAATTACCAACGACCGCAGCATCCTTGTGTGTCTCCGCAATCTTAAGCAATGGCGTCAACCAATTATTTGTCACTATCGTGTCATTGTTTAATATCAGCAAATATTCGCCAGACGCGGCCTCCGCTGCTTTATTCGTGTTCGCACCGAAGGAGCCGCGTGCCTCGTTCCGAATGACCAGAACCTTGTCACCCAAGGAGGTGAGATAGCTTGCGGTTGCATCCGTCGAGCAATCGTCGACGATCATGATTTCCAAGCGAGCTGAAGGCTCGGTGTTGGCGAAAACGCTGTCCAGGCAGGCGCGCGTAAGTTCCACACGGTTGTGCACCGGAATAATGAGCGAAACCACTTTCGACTCGCCGGGAGAGCCGGGGTCACCCCTCGCTTCGTCAATGAGCGTCTCAGGCAGAGTTCGCGTTTTCGACATTTCCGTGTACCGGCGATGCAGTTAACAGCTCGAGTTAATCGCAGACAGCTTAGCGATTGCCAGCCGGCACCGGCTAAGCACCGAACCGGACCCCGAGCTTTAGCGCGTTGACGGCACCTTTGAAATAGACCGCCTCCGTTCCTTCATCCGCCTCCACATAAGCACAGCAGGATCCTATTCGCAGCCCGCCCCGCGTGTTGTTATGCTAGATAGTACACCCACGCTAGGAGCCGTTGCCAATGATCTCCCGTCAAGAATGGGACGCGTGGAATGAGGATGAGCGCTAGATCTTTCTCTATCGCCATGCTGCGCAAACTGAGGAAGCTGTCGATCGCCTGTCTGCCGCGCTTGGGAGTTTGCTTCGGCGAGTCGCCTCACTAGAAGGCCTGCTTCGGGAAAACGCTCACTAGCCTGTAAAAACTCCTCGAGCGTTCTGGTCAGCTACAAGCGAAGGTGGTTCCGGCAATGATGTGATGACAATTTGGGCGCATCGTCAAATTCTGGGCTTACGTCCCAGATTGGCTTGCGCGATCTGCGGGGTACCCAAAGCGAATCCCACCCTGATGTTTGCGGGCGTCTGTCAGTGTCAGCCTCGCCACTGGTGCCGATTGGCTCCGGACCTGCGAGCGGCGCACGCGTACTCCGAACCAGCCGCTGAGGCTGCGCTAGGATCTCTTTCCGGTACCAAGGCTAATGTGCCGAGTGTAACCGATCGGCGCTTGTCGAAGTCAGGGCCCAGCCCGCGCCGCGCGTGTCGGGCGCTCTCTTCGTTGCTGCCGTTTCGGCTGCGCGGGATTAATTGGGCCGAACCACCTGCCGCCGTGCAAGTGGCTGATCTTCGTTCGCAAACGTGTGGGGCAAGTTCAACCCGAACGCGTCGACGGCTGCTGCTACCGCGGTCGCCAAGCCAAACTTCTTCAGTGCCTGTTTGTGTGCCGCTGCACCGACCCTTCGTCGCGTTTCCGATGAGGTGATAAGTGCGTTCAGCGCTTCCCGCCAGCCGGCATCGTCTGACACAAGATAGCCGCTGACCCCATGCTCTATAGCCGCCGTCAAAGATTCGGTCGCGGACGCAATGGTCGGCACCCGCACCAATCCCGCTTCGAAGAATTTTAGCTCGCTCTTTGCTTCGCAGAACGGGTTGCCAATTTCAAGCGGCGCCAGGTTGATGTCGACTTCGGCGACAGCCCGAAGCAAATCACCCGGCGAAAGGTAGCCGATGCGTTCTATCCTGGCTCTGTATTGCTGCCATGCCTCGCCGAGATCGAGATATCCGACGAGCCGGAGGATGACTCCTGAGTGTGTTTTCATTGCCGCGAGCAACGCTGGCTCGCAGGCCGCGAAATCACGCTGATGGGTGCGGGAACCGCTAAAATACCCGATGCGTATGTCGGAACGAGACGCTGTTGGGCCGCTGGCGATCAACGCGGCGATTCGCAGTTGTTCGTCATTAAGCGAATTCGGGATCACGAAACCCGGTTTCCCGAGCGCCGCCGCGGCGCGGGCGAGCGGAGCGGTGCTGGCGGTGGTAGCATCGCACTCGCGCAGCAAACGGCGGCGCGCTTCCATAGCACGGATTACCACCCATTTCGCCCACCGCGTTTTCTGGCGCATACCGTCGATCCGGTCGATCAAATCAGGATCGAAGACCAGGTCGTCGATATCGTAAACAAGACGCATCCTCGTTGCTCGCGCATAAGCCAAGACCTGCGCGATACCAACGAAACGGTCGTATTCGGCGCGAAACAGCACGAGGACTCGCGCCGACCAGCGGTTCCCGATGATCTGGTAGATGTCGTGATACGGTAAGACATGGACCCGGAAACCAGCTCCCCGCAGCCCCTCAGCCATATTGAAGACGCGATAGCGTTTGGGCTCGCCCGGCCAGAAGCCGATCGCATAGATCACATCGAGATCAGCGCCATGCTCCGGCGGCGGCGGGACCTGTTCGGCCGGTCTCGCCTCAGCCTGTCGTGCGTCTGAAATCTGCCGCACGACGCGCTCGATCAATCCTCGCCAACCGTAGCGCTGCTGCGCTTCCCAGGCGAGCCCGAGCAAATGGAACATGCGACGTGTTAAGCGCGCCGCTTTCCACAGCGGAGGCCAAAGATCGGTATCCATCCTGCTGGTCAAAGATCGTGACTCACTGCGCCCGTTTCGCGCTCACCCGATTTCTACCGTGTGCCGGCGGAACCACCCCACTGGCCTCGAACAACAACTTGCTCAGACGCGGTGCGGCAACGTCGAGGCTATAAAACCACTCGACGTGACGGCGTCCCGCTGCGCCCATGCGAGCGCGCAGCTGGCGATCCCCAGCGAGCTTGGTCAGCGCAGCCAACCATTCTTCCGAGCTGTCGGCGAGAAAGCCGTTCACGCCATGATCGATGATGTCGCGATTGGCGCCGACCGGTGATGCGACCACCGGCAGCCAGCTTCCCATGTATTGAATTAGCTTATAGCCGCATTTCCCGCGTTCGAACGGGCGGTCAGGCAGGGGCATGATTCCCACATCCAGCTCGCCCAGGTCTGCGACCTCGGTGTCGCCCCGCCAGTTACGATACTCGACCGGCAGCCCGGACAACGTCCCCGGAGCAGCACCTATCAGGAGGATCCTGATTGACAATTGTCGACCGAGAGCGGTGAGCGCTGTCCGCACAATCTCGAGGTACTTGCTGGTCAATCCTGTGCCAATCCAGCCAATCGTAAACAGCCGGTTGAGGTTCGAATGATTCACAGGCGAAGCGGGATAGCGGCCGAGATCGATCACGGTCGGCAGGTGAACGACGAAACGAACCTTGTTAGCCGCGGCTCGCTGAGCAAGATATGCGCTTCCCACGATGACCATGTCAGCGCGCGCCATGAGGCGATCAATCTTGCGGGCGAGGAACAAGCGCACCAGCGGTTTCGGGCTCTCATCGTAGATGTGGAAAATAGCGTCGTCGTAATCCAGCACAAATCGCACGTTGGCAAATTTCAGGATAGCGAGCTCAATCCATGCCGGGAGCCAAGGGAGGCTTTCCTTTTCGATCCATACCAAATCATAGTGCCGCGAGTTGATGAGCCGACGAAGGCGGTAGGCGTAAGATCGGGCGATGGCTCGCCAACTTTTCTTGCCCCCGCTATACAGGGTGTCGAGATAGGCATTAGCGAGCAGCGGCTCCGTGTCGCACGCGATGCCGGCGGCGAGCAGGAGCGGCAAGAACATGTAGCAGCGCTGACGACTGCTGGCGCCGAGCGTGTCGTAGCGCGGTAAAAAGAGTACACGCATGTCCTCGGATATAAGCCCGTCCGCTGCGAACGGCAAAGGCTAAGGATCGAGATACTCTGGCCCGGCGGAAGGCGATTACGAATGTCGCTTCATCGCGGATGGATTGAGCACCGTTTTACGACGGCGGCTGGGTCGATCCCGGTTAACTTGAGTTAAGGTTGTCGGAACCCACCATGCGGTGTTCGCCGACAACGGCCTGAGACGGACCTTGACGCCACGGATGGACGAGGCGAGGCGGAAACGCCAAAACTGGTGAATCGTCGTGGAAATCGAGATTCGGACTGTAGTATGGGTCATTTGCGAATGACGTCGCCCATTTCTTATTGAGGTTGTCCAATTCCCGACGGAAGCGCTGAAATCGCTCTGGCGCAAAGTCCGAGCCTCGTGACGCAGACTCCAAGTGGTAGAGTTCGGCAGAAGGAGTCCATACAATAAGATAGCCTTTTTCTCGAATCTTCAAACATAGATCTACGTCATTGAAAGCGATCGAAAAATTTACCTCATCGAACCCGCCGACCTCTTGGAAGACCGACTTTCGCACCAACATACAGGCTGCGGTCACAACGGAAAGATTTTGGGTGACTATGAGACGGTTACTGTAACCCGTTTCGCTCCGTTGAGCGCGCCTAAACCAGTGGCTGGCTCGCCCCCCCGGTACAAGGATCACTCCGGCGTGCTGAACCGTATCGTCCGGATAATACAATTTTGCCCCGACCGCGCCGACCTTGGGGCGCACCACTTGACTCACCATCTCGCATAGCCAACCCGGCTCAATGACCTGGAGATCGTCATTGATCAAACCGATAAACTCGCCACGGGCACGCTCCACCCCATAGTTACAAATACGCGAGAAATTAAAGGGCAAGCTAGTGTCAATAATGTCCACACGATGATCTTCTTCTGCGATCTGTTGCACCTCGTGAACGCTCTCGCGCTTCGTTCCATTATTTATCATTAGCAACAACTCGAATTGCGCATAATTGGTATCGTGGAGGATTCCAGATAAGCAGTTTCTAACAACCTCGGGGCTAGCGCCCACAGGCATCACGAGTGATACGAAAGGGGTTTGCGCCGGCAACGGCATGACAAGTCGATGAGTCACGCCGGTCGGGCCAGGTAACACCGTGATACCGTGCTGCCCGGTTCGCGCCAAATGCTCCGATAGCACGCGTCGCTGAGCTTTCGCGATGTCGATCGAGTTACCCGCCGTTCGGCGATGATAGAGCACGTAAGGAAGATGGCGAATTTGCTCCGCTCGCACGTCCTCACTGGCACGCAGGGCCAGATCATAATCTTGCGCGCCATCGATTCGAATGCCGCCCAAGCGCTCGATCAAATGCCGGCGATAGACCGCCAAGCGGCCGATGGCGTCGCAACCCAGCAGCATCTGCGGGTTCCAGTCGCTTTTGAAAATCGGACTTTGTCTCCGACCGCGCCTATCGAGCCGATCCTCGTCGGAATATATGAGAACGGCGTCGGGATGGTCGATAGCCTCGTTTGCCACGAGGTACAGCCCGTGCGGCGCCATCTCGTCTCCAGGATCGAGGAATGTAAAGAGGGAGCCGGTTGGCGCGGCAAGTAGGGCATTACTGGCGTTCGTTCGGCTTAGGTTTTGACCCGTCTCTATTATGCTGATGCGGGAGTCCTGTTCGGAAAACGGGGATCGGCGTTGGGCTATGGTCGATCCGACCACGATCTGCAAGCTCCAATGCGGATAAAGCTGGGCAATTAGGCTGCGCACGGAAAGTGCCACGAGGCTTTCTTGTCCGTCTGCTGCGGTCATCAAGACCGAGACATGCGGCGACAGCGTCATGGTAGCAATGTGATGCTGGATCGCTGCAATATCGCGGCGGCACAACCTGTCGCATTCGCCGATCCAAACGCGATAAATGCCAAGCGTTGGGCGGTAACTACTGAGCGTTGGGAAGAGGCGGCGCAGGATCGCGCGCAACCCATACCGGCGCAAATAGCGCCAGGCCCATGGAATCCGCGAGAGCAGGAAGCGCGATCTTGCGCCGTTCATGATCGCTTACCGGAGGTCAGTTTTTGTTGTCGCCGTCGCCGAGAGACTGCTACTCCGCCCTGCAGAGTGATTGGTGATCGAGCCGCCCGCCTGGGCGAAGAAAGCATGCAGGCGCGGATGCCGTGTTGAGACCGCGAAAGGTCGTCGTCGCCCTGGCGGAGGAGCCGGACATCCCAACGCGGCCGTTGCTCCAATCCTGGCCGGCAATCCAGTCGAGCGTATCGTAGCGGTCGTTCCCATCATCGGCCTACACTCGGTCTTCGCCTTCCCAGCCGTAGCGGCCCGATAATCCTGGTAGACGGCAGCATCCCCCCGCGCCGTAATTGCCTGCCAGCGCAGAAGCGAGCCGCGCATCGGCGCGGCACGGTTGGTGCGGCCAGGCGCGCCGCATATGCGGCGCGTCAGCTGCGGCGATGCCGTAAAGCGTGCGGTGCAGGATGACCGGCCAGCGCGGCCCGCCCTCTGCGGGCAGAAAGACGAATGTGTTGAGCCGCATGCTGTCGCGCATCGGCACCATGATCTGAAACGAGCGAGCACTCATCCGCCTCACCCCTCACAGAAAGTCGCGCGCGAGTCGGGCAAGGCTCTGTGGCGCCTGAAGATGCGGGAAGTGTCCGGCGTCTTCCATCACCGCGAAGCGCGCGCCCGGGATAAGGGCTGCGACCTCTCGGCCGATCAGCGGCGGCCACAGGAAATCGTGGGCGCCGGAGGCCACGAGGGTCGGCGCGCGGATGGCGCCCCAATCGGCCGGTGTCATCTCCAGCCGCGCGAGGGCCAGCGACAGCTCGGCATAAGCGGCCGGATCGTTGCCGAGATAGATGCCGCGATACGCCGCCCGCTCGACCGCGCGCGATTCCGGAAAGGAATTCGCAAGGCTCGCCTCCGCCACCCCCCGCATGCCGACAACGCGCACCTTCTCGGCCCGTTCAACGAGGTAGGCGCGGGTCGGCCCCGCCATGTCTGGCGCCACCGCGCACATCATCAGCCGGCCGACGCGTCCGGGATGGCGGATCGCCAGCAGCGCGCCGACCATCGAGCCCAACGCCGCGCCGATCACATCGGCCCGGTCAATGGCGAGCGCACGCAGCAGCGCATCGAGGTCGTCGGCGGCATCGCCAAGGCTCAACCCGCCCGGCGGCTTTTCTGAGCGGCCGGCGCACCGCAGATCGACCGCAATCGTCCGCCGGTCCGCCGCCAGCAGCGGGACCGCAGCACGCCAGCTCTCACTGCTGCCGCCCAACTCGTGCAGTAGGAGGACGGGCGTTTCACCGCGACCCGCCTCGCGAAAGAACAGGCTAACGGAGCCTGTGTCGATGCAGGGCATGACCCGGCCAATCTCAGTTGAGGCCGTAAAAGCCTAGTGCGCCGCCGGCCATCACCTGATGCTTGGCCTCGGTTGACAACGGGCCGAGCCGGTCGCGGAACATTTGCGGCGCGCCCGGGAAGAATCCGTCCTGATGCGGGTAGTCGGTGGCCCACATGATTTTATGCGCGCCGATATATTCAGCGAGCACAGCGATGCTGTTCTCGACCGGTTCGAAGGAAATCCAGCAATTGCGCCGGAAGAGCTCGGTCGGTCGGAGGCTTGGTGCGGTATCGTTGAAGCCCTGATCGTCGGAATGGCGATCCATCCGGTCGAGCCATGGCGCGATCCAGCCGCCGCCCGACTCCAGAAACGCAACCCGTAGCTTGGGATGCCGGTCGACGACCCCACCCCAGATCACCGCCATAGCGACGAGCATCATCTCCATCGTGTGTGAGATCATGTGGCGCGCGGCGCGGTCGCTCGCGAAACGGTCGACGCCGACCGTTGGCATAGCGTTGGTCGAGCCTTCATGGAAGCCGATTGAGAAATCGAGTTCCTCGGCCATCGCCCAAAACGGCTCATAGATCGGGTCGCTGATCATCTTCATGCCGTGATACGGATTCGGTCGCAGGAAACCGCCGCGCATCCCTAGCTTCTCGCGCGCGTAACGCATTTCTTCGATCGCCAGCTCCACAGACTGCATCGGCAGCATCGCGACGCCGAAGAGCCGCTCGGGATAGGGCTTGCAATAATCGGCGAGCCAGCGGTTGTAGGCACGGCACATTGCGGCGGCGAGCGGCGGGTCCTCGACCGCGCCGGTGAAGAGGCCAAGGCTCGGGTACAGGAACGCGGCATCGATACCATCCGCGTCCATGTCGACCATGCGGGCGTGCGGGTCGAAGCCACCCTTCCTGCCATCGGCATACTTGAGGCTGTCAAGCTGCACCGTGCCCTGGCGCACACCAACCGAGCCGAGGCTGCCGATACCTCGCGGATTGCCCAGCATCTTACCTTCGACCGTGAGGCGCTCTTTACCGTTCTCGTCGATCACGAAACGCGGCCGACGCTCGCGAAACGCCGGGTCGATGTAATCGTCCCAAAGAGTGAGCGGCTCGAGGATGTGGCCGTCAGCGTCAACAACGCGATATGCTCGTGTCATCGTCGTTTCTCCCAGAGCGGGCTAGACCAGTCGCATGTTAGCGCGGCACCTACGACTGTGGCGAGCCGTCCACATGATCGCTTCGCGACCACTGCTGGTCGTTGACGGCGCTTCCTTTGCTCACCGCGCCTATCACGGTCTGCCGAAATCGATACGGAGCGGGTAATCGTGGAGGCGGAGCCACCGTCGGCTTCGTGAATTTTCTCCTCCGACTGTTCCAAACCGAGCGACCGCGCGCTGTGATCGTCGGCTGGGACACGCTCGGGGTCCCAACCTATCGCCAACGACTTTTCCCCAACTATCAAGAGGGGCGACAATTCGACGACGAACTGATCGATCCGCTTGATGCGCTGCCGGAATTCGTCGCCGCCTGTGGCTTCGCGACTGCCAAGTCCCCGGGCTATGAAGCCGACGATTTCCTTGCCGCCGCTGCAGCCGATGAAACGAGGCGCGGTGGGTGTGCCCTTGTCGCCAGCGGTGATCGCGACTCATTTCAGCTCGCCTCGGACACCGTTACCATCCTTCATCCCGTCCGGGCGGGGGAATTGATGCGGATCGGCCCAGCTGAGGTGCGCGCACGCTACGGCGTGGAGCCCACCCCCAGGTACCCGATTTTATTGCCCTGCGCGGCGATCCCTCAGACAGGCTGCCGGGCGCTCGCGGTGTTGGTGCGAAAGGTGCTGCGGCGCTACTGCTGCAATACCCGACTTTGGAAGACGCCCTTTCCGACGGTCGATTTCCTGAACAGGCCAATGAGTTGCGGGCTTTTCGGAAGATCGCGGCGATGGATGCGACCGCGCTGGTAGCCTCGCTCGAAGACCAAATGCCGACTTGGGACAAGGCCCCGGCGTTGGTGCATCGGTGGGAGCTGAGCCGGTTAGCAGAGAGGATAAAGCAACTTTCAGCGGCAGGGTCGTCGATGTAAGTCGCTGCTTGCACTAGCTCCTCGAGAACGAGCGTTCACTGGTCGCACGCACGGACGCTCGCTGTCGTTGCAGACGCGAGCGAAACCGGGACGCAGATTGACCTAGGGATCGCCGGTGATTCGCGGTTACTGGACGTCCTAACGACCGGAAGCCGCCCGTGGGCAGCAGGCACCACACCTGTCGATTCCGATAATGGCGTTCAAGTGCAGCTGCTTTTGCTATGGGTCTTTCCGTCTCAATTGTTTTTCGAGCGTTCTCGTGCTGCACTTTCCGATCTGCCGCTTCCTAGCCCTACTCGCCGTCACATGGGTCTCCATTGGATCGACCTTTGTTGACCTAGAAATCCTGCGGCAGGACGTCAAATATGATCACGATCACGAAATCACTGTTTGCCTCAATAGCGACGACGCCAAAAACTTCTAT
>Ga0210398_10002548_pt1 | contig 17746 bp, 11 predicted proteins | sample IncBWC4OmetaG_FD_161047 | JGI IMG/M metagenome (GOLD analysis project Ga0210398, IMG submission 161047) | Forest soil microbial communities from Barre Woods Harvard Forest LTER site, Petersham, Massachusetts, United States - Inc-BW-C-4-O | ecosystem: Environmental > Terrestrial > Soil >... | reverse complement strand
TCACAATCTGCTTCTGCTGTTCGTAGAGCGCATTGAAGGTGTGAAAGAACTCTTCTTGCGTCCGCTCCTTCCCGGCGATGAACTGGATGTCGTCCACCAGCAGCACGTCCACGGTATGAAAGCGATCCCGGAAACTGGTCATGCGGTCGAAGCGCAGCGAATTAATCACTTCGATCGTGAATTTCTCCGCGCTCACATAGCTCAGCCGCATCGCCGGATTGCGCTTCTTGATGGTGTGCCCGATGGCATGCATCAGGTGCGTCTTGCCCATCCCCACGCCGCCATACAGAAACAGCGGGTTGTAGGCTTTCGAAGGCTGCTCGGCCACGGCGCGCGCCGCCGCGTGCGCAAACTCATTGGACTTGCCCACGACAAACGACTCGAAGCTGTAGCGCAAATTCAACTGATGATCGCTGCTTTCAAAATCAAGTTTCGCTTGCTTCACGCCGGTGGCTGTGGAAGCAGTGGGCACGGGTTCTTCCTCCGTACAGACATATTGCACTTTTACGTTGGGTGTCCCGAGTTCGTGGAAAACCGCTTTGACGATCTCGCCGTAGGTCCGCGTCAGGACCTGCCGGAAGACCGTGCTGGGGATCTGCACAAACAGGCTTTCACCCTCGGTGCGGTTCAGCCGGGTGGGTTGAAACCAGGTGGTGTAGGTGTTGATGCTGACCCGGGACTTCACGTGCTCCAGAAACCGTTCCCAGAAATTTGTCGCAGTAGTCATCGCAAGAGAAAATAACATCCCGTTATTTCCACAGATGTGAATAAGCTGTGGAAAGCAGGTCCCTTCATTTCGTTTTTCAGGCTTCGGGAATCATGCCCGTACCGGAGCGTTTTGCTTTCCCCTGTCGCCCCGCGGGCGGCCCTTCAAGATTTGCCGGCCCCTCGTCCCGCCGCTATCAGACAGCGCGGGATTGTCGCCGATTGGACGGAATGGAGCAAGCGAAAAGTGTTCGAAGTCATTCACCGAGCTGCACACCCCATGCACAGTTTTTCCACAAGCACGGTTTTTGTGCAACGGCCTCCGGAAAGCTCTGTTGGTAAGGGAATTATGAATAATTTTTGCCCTCGCCAGAACATTTGCACAGGACGAATCTAAATCGTCCTGAGGATAACTTTTTAAATTGTGGTTATTTTTTATCGGGCCGCTCGAATTCGTAGATGCCCAAGGGGTCGCTTCCGATAATCAGGCGGTCCGCTTCGACGAGAATCGTGGTTGCTTCTAGCCGCGCTTCCTCGGGGGTGTAGATCTTGTAGGTGGCGCGGTGATTTCCTTCCCGGTCAAAGTGCAGCAGGTTATTGCCCACCGCCATCCAGACTTCCCCGGTGGCGCGCTCCACGCCAACGGCCGTAAGGATGCGCTTGAACACCGGCGGCTCCCCTCGCTTCTCCTGCCTCTCGATCTCCTTGCGGGTGGCCTGCGCGGCCGGCCATGCGTCTACTCCGGTGTACTGAATATCCTGTCCACCGTAACCGTTGCGGTCGTATTGACGCACGGTAGGTTCCGGCAGATAGGGAAATGCGTAGTAAAGATGATCGCCCCCGTCCGTCACCAGCATCCCGATGTTCAGAAAGCGGTTCACTTCGGGACGCTCGGAAATCGGCTCGGGGTCGCCAAACTCGCGGACGTCACGACCATTTTTGTCGAACACCAGAACGAGGTGGGGTTCGTGCACGGTGGCCACGGCAACTTCGCCGTCTGGGAGCGCCGCGATCGCCACCGGCGCATTGACTTTAATCAGGCGCGCATTTCCGTTGCGGTCCCAGATCTTGATCGCATTTGCGCCGCGGTCCGCCACGTAAACAGTTCCTTCGGCGTCCACGTCCAGGTCTTCGCCGAAGGTGATGGTTGCCAATGGCCGAGACTGGGGACTCGGACCCTGGCCCTCCTCATAGGCAGGAACTCTCTTCAGCAGTTTCCCGGCTTGATCGAAGACGGAGGCGGATGATCCCGGCGCGCTCAACACATAATAGTTCCCGTCGGCCCCGCGTTTCACCGCCCGCAGCCCCGGCCCCACTCCCGGCAAAAGGCGCTTTTTGGCAATGAGTTCCCCTTCGTCCTGGCCGAACGCGCACCCGGTGAAACACCCCAGGAGACACAACCCCGCAAGAATCTTCACGTTATTCACAACCCCTTTGTTCTGAGTCATCAGAGTACGACGGATGGATACAGGTTGCCCGTTTCAGAGCCTTCCCAATGTCGATCAGTCAATCTTGAACCGCAAGCGCTCAATGGCCTGCGCCCGCAGCCGGCCAGCGGCGTTAGAAGGCCCCTCGGCCGTTTCGATCAGCACGCAATTCATCTGCACATCGCCGGACGCCACTTCAAACCGCGCTGGCAACCCATTAAGAAATTTCCTGATGATGCCGTCGCGGTCCATGCCGATTACCCCGCCGTGCGGCCCGCTCATACCCACATCCGTGATATACGCCGTGCCGGCGGGCAGGACGCGCTCGTCCGCGGTGGTCACGTGCGTATGTGTTCCCACGACTGCCGTGACCCGCCCGTCGAGGTACCAGCCCATGGCTACTTTCTCGCTGGTGGTCTCGGCATGCATGTCCACGAAAACGAAGGCGACATCCTGCGGCAGTTTGGCCAGTTCGCTGTCGGCTTTTCGAAAGGGATCGTCGATCGGCGTCATGAAGACGCGCCCCTGGAGATTGAGCACAGCGTATCTCACGCCGTTCCTTGCCGTGCCGACGTAGAGCCCGCTGCCAACGTTGCCCTCCGGAAAATTCGCCGGCCGCAGCAGCCGCGGTTCGTGCGGCATGAATTCCAAGATCTCCTTGCGGTCCCAGCTATGGTTGCCGCCGGTGAGGACGTCAATCCCCATCGCGAGCAACTCCTCCGCCAGTCTCGGCGTGATCCCGAAGCCGGAAGCGGAATTCTCGCCGTTGGCGATAACCAGATCGATCTGCCGTTGCCGAACGATGTCCGCCAACCGCTCCCGAACGATCTGCCGTCCCGGCGACCCGACAATGTCTCCAATGAAAAGTACGCGCATGCTTTAGCTGGACTCGTTGATACAAAAAAAGAGCGGACTGCTTGGCCGTGGGGAGCTAGGCCGTGAACCTCTGAATTAGGTGGGCGCCACGAGCCAACCGTTAGGCTTTCCTGCCCCGCTTGCCCGTCTTGACTGGTTTGCTTGCCGCGGCAGCGGCAATTTCGGCCTTCAAGACGCGCCAGCGGGACAGGCCGTGCACACGGGCTGTCTATCCGCAGCTCCTCAGAGATTCGTCATTGGTTCAAACAGCTTTCGCTCCCTCACCTGCTTCGAAGAACCGCTCCGCCTCCCATTCTAGCAGGATGCGCGTTCAAAGAAAGGCAGCGGAACCAGAGCCTCGACGAATGGCTCCAAACTTAGGAGAATTTGGATAAAGGAGTTAGCGAGGAAACACCTCCCAGCGGAAGGCCTCAGCCTCTGAATCAGTCTCCACTTGACAGTGGCCAAAGTTCGGCGCCGCCGCATGGTTGTCTACGGCCTTATCATTGCCGGATCGCTGACCAGGAGCAAATAGAATCCAAGGCACACCTCGAGGGGGCACAATGCAACCAGTCCCCCCGTTGCGGCATCTTCATCCGTACCAGACGGATGACTAAGTGCTTTCTCTCTCGACTGTTGGTCGGGAAGGCAGATGGAAACCTTCGGAGTTTAAAGTCGGCTCGTCCTGTACACTTACCAGGCAGGGGCATTTCGAGATTCCATTGAATGTGAATGGCCACGAGCAAACCGCGTCGATACGGGGGCTTTCGAAGGCCGCGTGAAAGACGATGATATCTATAGGGGACCGTCAGTACCAATGACAAATCCACGCCACGTCGTGACCTCATTTCCTTTGGGCGCCATCCTGTTGGTTATTCTGTTTCCGTCTCTTCCGGCGCTGGCGCAGCAGCAACAGACGCTTGATGAGCAGCCGGCCTTGTCCCGGACATCTTCTTCTTCCCAATCAACGGCTCCCCAACAGCAGCCTGCAGCCGACAAACCGGCAGATGTGGATAAGGACACGGGTAAAACCCAAAACAACGGGACGTCCAAGGATCGCCTCGGCTTTGTGCTCCCGAATTTTCTGACCGTCGAAAACGCGGGCAAGATCCCTCCCCTTACCGCTAAGCAAAAATTCGCCGTTGTCGCCCGGGGGTCTTTTGATTGGGCCCAATATCCCTGGTATGGCTTTCTTTCCGGCATCAGCCAGGCTGAAAACAGCGAGCCGGGTTATGGTCAGGGCGCTGAAGGATATGGGAAACGTTATGGAGCAGCATGGGCAGACGGAACCATCGAGAATTTTTGGACTGGGGCCATCCTTCCCTCGCTGCTTCGCCAGGACCCTCGTTTCTATCAGAAGGGTAAGGGAGGTTTTTGGCATCGCACAGGTTATGCCATGAGCCGAATCGTGGTCACGCGGTCCGACTCCGGGAACAATCAGTTCAATTTCTCTGAGATTTTCGGAAGCGCGATTTCCGCCGGCATTTCGACCTATAGTTACCACCCGCGCGCGGAAAAGACTTTACGCAACACGGCGAGCGTCTGGGGCACGCAGATCGGCTACGACACTCTGACTCTGGTAGTGAAAGAGTTCTGGCCCGATATTCGGCGCAAACTCAGAAAAAAAGATAACTAGGCTCGCCCGTCCGCGCTGTTTGCGACGAATGGTAGTAGAAGGGTCGTCGAAACCATCATCTAAGGGGCGGCGCGGACGAAACAGATGCCAGATCCACACGCACGAAATCCGTTCATCCCTGTTCCGAGGCGGAGGTTGCTTCCGGTGTCCTTAGGCTCCTAGTCGTGCGCGTCTTTCTGAGCCTTCACCTCGCAAAGACGTTCGGCGTTGGCATGTAATTGCGAAAGCAAGGTTTCCAGCTTGTCGATGTCGACGTTCAGTACCCCTTCAAAAAATTGGCTGCGGACCTCCTCGAACCTCGTCTTCAATTGGGGCGCAAAACGTAGTCCCTTGCTGGTGGCCTTGATGATCAACAGCCGATGGTCACGGGGATCATTCCTGCGCGAAACAAACCCGCTCGCTTCGAGGCGGTCGACAAACCGCGTGATCTTGCCTTTGTCCCGGTCCATGGCCCTCGCGAGCTTTCCCGCGGAGGATTCTCCTTCCTCCGCGCAATGCAATAGCACGGCCGCTTCCTGCGCCGTCATCCCGAATTGGCTGAAGCGGCGATCGAACGCTGTTTGCAGCCGTATGCTGGTCTGGAAGAGCCGCGATATGGAAAGCTCCGCCTGCCATTCCCGGATGCCGGCGTATTTCCACCGAGGCTTCTCCGCTTTTCCGGGAGTCTTCCGCGGCAATCCCGCTCTCTTCTCGGTCTCGGTGTTCTCCGTCATCTGTTTGGCGGTCATGACGTCTCGCGTTAAGTGCGCAAGCTAGTTCATCTAGAAATGAAATCCTATTTCCGCAGTCAGCGCACGTGGTGTCACATAATGAGTTCCGCTGAAGGTGGACAGGAAGTTGTAGAGGGCCACTTTGTTAGTCACGTTAATGGCCGTCAATCGCAGGCTCCACTTGTAACGGTCGCCGTGGAAGAGATCGTCCTCGCCCACGGACACGTCGAACAAATTGCGCGGCGCAATTCGCGGCGGGTTGTGATCGTTGTCCTCGGTGCCGGGCGCGGGAACGGTTACGTACTTGGAACCGTAACTTGAAGCTGGACAGAGATTTGCGCCGAAGGTCGAACTGATGGGGGTCGTTGGGGTGGCGTACACAGTCGCGCTCCCGCTCCCGCAGAACAGTCCTGCCTGGAACTGTTGATCCGGCGTCAGTCCGGACACATCGATGAGATTGTTGGGGCCTCCGCCGTCCGGTCCGTCCGCGCAAGCCTCGCCTCCGAAGCACGGCACGGGACCGGCCACCAGGCCGCTAACGTAGCGCCCGTTGAAGCCGACAAATGGCCCGCGCTTCCACGGCTGATATTGCAAGTGCGTGGTCTGGTTGAACTTTTCGTCGTGGTCGATGCGAAACACATTGCTTCCTCCAGGTGTGGCGCCGATACCGCTAACCTGCGGAGTGAAGAAACGCGCCTCGACACTCGACATGACGACAAACGCCGTCAAGCCATGGAAATCCGGAACGCTTGCACGAATGGCATAGCCCGGGATTTTCGAACTGGCCCACTCGATGGGATACGTGATCGGCGTGTTGCCCAACACGCTGAAATCGAACGCCTCGTGCGTGTACTTCCAGATATACTCGGCGTCAACGACCATATATTTTTTGAAGGCTTGCTCAAATCCGGCATGGAACTCATTGCGGTGACCCGGGCTTAGCGGCTGTTCGGTTGTTGAAACGCATTGGCCGCCGGGTATCGACTGTTGAAGGTCGAAAATGACAGGGTCTTTGCAGCCCGTGCTTGCGAGAATGAGGTTTTCGTTGAACGGGGTCTCCATGGTGCGCGCGTAAGAAAGACGCAGCACGGTGCTCGTGGGCTTGAGTTTGTAAGCGACGCCTACGCGTGGTTCCAGTTGCTTGGCGGTCGCGATACCGTTGTACAGATCAGCGCGCAGCCCGAGCATAAAGCTCCAGTCTTTTACCGTGATGGTGTCTTGCGCGAACAGCGCCGCTTCCTTGATGTCGGTGTGACCATGAAACGGGAACAGCCCGCTGTTGGTTAGTCCCGCGGGGCAGCCATCTGATGCCGGCAGTGGGGCCGTTCGAGTCAAGTCGTAACAGCCCAGCAGCGGCACAAACCCCGGATTTTGCGTGCCCCCCGGGTTGAAGACCCCGCCGCAAGCCGCTGGGTTCGTTGTGGTCGGATTCGTATCGAGGCTTCCATCCGCGTTCAAACAAACCGCGTTCACCGCCGGATTGACGATACCGAACTGATCGTTTTCCGTGAGGAAGGTGTGCTCGTAGGTGACACCCATCTTCACGTTGTTAATTCCCTTCACGTAAGACAGACTCGCGTGGGCCCCGGCATTCGTCAAGGTACGGTGCTGCCGAATGGTCTCCAGTTGCAGATCGGGTGTCTCATCCGCGAAGGGATTCGCGCTCGGGTAGTAGTTGTATTGATCCTGCCGCACGAAGCCGCCCAGCGTGAAGACCGTCTTCTGATTGATCAGACGCGTCCACGATGGCGCGATGTTGAATGTCCCGATCTTCGAACGCTGATCCTGAGGGCCCACGGGCTCACCGTTTGGTCCCAACCCTCCGCAGGATGCAGTTTGTCCAGCCGGGCAGGTTGGATTCAACGAATTGAATGTCCAACCCGTGCCATTTTCTGCGTCATACGAATTCGGTGTCTGGAACCAAGACCTGCTGTAGCCAAAATTAAGATTGATGGTGTCTGCCGACGAAACCTTTAGATCGATGCGGTCGAAAAGATTTTCCTCATTGCCGCGATCGTGCATGACATTGAATTCCGGCCCATCGAGGAACCGGCCGGTATCCAGCCCGCTGCCGGCAATGTAGTTGCCCCAGTTGTTTCCTCCATAGGCCAGGTCGAACCCTGTGTTTGCACTCCCAAAAGAACCGTAGGAGGCGGTCACCTGGCCGTGCGGCGGTTTGACGCCCAAGCCTGAGCGCGTGGTCACCACAATCACCAGGCTGGTCTTCCCTCCAAACTCCGCCGGCGGTGCTCCCGAGATCACTTCCATGGATTGGATCGAATCCGAGGGGATCTGATTCGAGAACACCTTGCTCTGCTGATCGGTGATGGGCTGGCCGTCCACGGAAAACGAGTTGGACGCATGGTCTCCGAGTCCGTGAAAAAGCCCGTTCGAATCCGCCGCAACTCCGGGCGTCGTGAGCGTAACAAGAGAACTCACCGAGGAAGACGCACTTTCCAGTGGAAGCGTGTCGAACAGCGCCCGGTCTACGTCTGTGTGAAACGTCGACTGCGTCTCGATGAGGTCCCCGGCATTTTCCGTGACCGTCACGCTGGTCGTAGTCGAGACGATCTTCATCTCGATCTGCAACGTAACCGGAACCGCCGACCGCACGTTCACATCTTGCGTGTACGATTGAAATTGATCAGCAGTGACAATTAAGTGGTACGGATTGAACGCTACGTTTTTGAACTTGAAGCTCCCATCCGTCCCCGTAATCGCCTCGCGATGAAATCCGCTCACCGAATGCGAGAGTTCGACCTTCGCATTTGCGACCGCGCTCCCGGATGGATCTTTCACCACTCCCTCAACAGAACCTGAACTGCCCGACTGCGCTCGCGCCGTCGCCCCCGAAAACACCACGCCCAGCGCCAGAAACATTGGCGTAAGCATCTGCAAAATCTTCATTTTTTCCTCCGTCCCTGCGAAGGGACTCTCTTCGTAGGAGTGTGGATCGAGGCCGCCTCGAAATGTGGCGGTGGCGCTGGCCCACGCAGGAGTCAGCACGCGGTTCGGCGATTCGCTAGCAGGAGAGAGGAATTACGCGGAAGGAGGCGCTCGAGAAGCGCGGTGAAGAGAGAACGAATTGCTCGGTGCAGCACGCTGCGGCACCGAAGAAGATTGGGCGATCAGCTCGGGAACGGCGACCAGATCCAGAGCAGCTGCAGCCAGCACCGGCATGTGCAGCGACTGGCAGATATGGCAAGTGGTCTCCGGACCATTGGTATGTTGGTGGAACAGACTCCCGCCTGCCGCAAAATACAGCAGAACGGCGCAAGCCAGGACGGCCATCGCCCGGCGCACGCTGGTCCGTCCGAAAATAGTCCTACCTAGCCGCATGACCTCCCCACTAGCCTAACATCTTTGACGTTTTAGCCAGCAGAACGCGTGCAGAAAGTTGACCCCATCCTATTACGTTGCTTGACCCCGCAACCATTCCATCCTAAGCTTCGTCATAGTATAAGGATGTTCGCTAATCCTGACAGGACGCGTGTCTGTGCTGTGCTGCTGGGTATTATCTTCCTGGCGGCGCAATTCCATTTCTGTGCCGATCTCAATTCCGGCCCCAGCGGCTCGCATCCTTGTCAGCTTTGCTCCACGGCGGGCTCCGCCGTCACGACCGAGACACTCGATCTGGCCGTCGTTCCGGTAGTCGACCGGCTTGAAGTTTTTCTAACGATTCTCTCTCCTGCTGTGGAAGTCCCGCGCACGACCTCTCCTCGGGCCCCTCCGGCTCGGTAACTCTCGGTTCTTCTCCATTTAATCCCTTCCACCGTAACTAGAGCGACCCTTCCCTATCGCATGGGATCGTAGAGGAGCATTGACATGAAGAAAAGAACGGCATTGGCCACCGCGCTTTTGGCCCTGCCTCTCTCGGCGCTGGCACAGCAGAATCCAACGCCTGCTCCGCCCGCTTCTCCCACACAGACCGTGCCCCCGCGCGCGGACACCACGCAACCCCCGCCCACACGCATTACTCTCGACGAAGCCATTCGTCTGGCTCTGCAGCACAATCACGCTCTGCTCGCTGCGCGCTCGACCATCCTTCAAAATCAGGCCCAGGAAATCACCGCCAATCTCCGCCCCAATCCCGTTTTGTCCTGGGATACGCAGTTCCTACCCATTTTCCAACCCAGCAACTTTACCGCGGATTATTTCGAAAACCAGGCGCAGTTCGACATTGGCGTTGGTTACCTATTCGAGCGCGGCAAAAAGCGCCAGCATCGCCTGCAAGCCGCTAAAGATCAGACCGCCGTCACGCGGGCTCAGGTGACCGACAATGAGCGTCAGCTCACCTTCAATCTCTCCCAACAATTCGTCAACGTTTTGCTCGCGCAATCCACGCTCGATCTCGCCCAGCAGGACTACGACAGCTTTCAGAAGACGGTTGATATCAGCGAGTCGCGCTTTAAAGCCGGCGACATGAGCGAAGGGGACCTGCTCAAAATCAAATTGCAATTGCTGCAGTTCCAGTCGGACGTTTTTGCAGCCAGGCTCTCCAAAGTCCAGGCGCTTGCCTCTCTCCGCCAGTTCCTCGGGTTCGAATCCGTCCCCGACAATTATGACGTTGAGGGCTCTCTCGACTACCAACCTGTTCACGCCGGTCTCGACGATTTGAAGGCGCTGGCCCTTCGCACGCGCCCGGATCTACAGGCTGCCCAGTTGGGCGTAACCGCTGCTCATAGCCAGGAGTCACTGGCGGAAGCCAACGGCAAGCGCGACTTGAACGTCACTTTTGATTACTCGCACGTCGCGGGCGTCAACAGCGGCACCTTCTTCTTCAATATCGATCTCCCCATTTTCGACCGCAACCAGGGCGAAATCGCCCGCACCCGTTACGCCATTACTCAATTCCAGGAATTGCAAAGCGAAGCCTCCCAGCAAGTCCTCACCGACGTCGTCGACGCCTTCGAGGCATTGCACTCCAACGATCAAATCATTCAGCTGTACCGCGGCGGTTATGTCGACCAGGCCCAGAAATCCCGCGACATCACCGAGTACGCTTACCGAAAAGGCGCCGCCAGTTTGCTGGATTTTCTCGATTCCGAGCGCACCTACCGCGCCAACCAGCTTGCCTACCGCCAGGCGCTCGCCAGCTATATGACCGCGCTCGAACAGATGCGCCAAGCCGTAGGAACGAGGAATCTGCCATGAGTTTAAAGATCCAGTTTCGTATCCTGACTTTTCCGGCCCTAGCTATCGCTACCGGCTTTCTCATCCTCTCGCTCGCTGGCTGCGGTGCCGGCGATCCCGAGTCCAAGATGACTTCCTATTCCGGGAGCGAGTCGAAGGCGGAAACCGCCGAACTCTTTACCGTTCCTACCGACCAGATGGCCCATGTCCAGGTGGTGTCGGTCGAAAAGGCAGCCCTCCCGCGCGTTCTTCGGCTGACCGGCGCAGTGGCCTATAACGCCTTCAAGACCACTCCGGTTTTCGCTGCCATAGGAGGCCCCGTCCGTGAGCTCCTCGTCACGCCCGGCGAAACCGTTCACGCCGGCCAGCCGCTCCTCACCGTCAACAGCCCGGACTACTCTCTAGCGCGCTCCGCTTTCCTCAAAGCGCGCACGGCTTTTCTCCTCGCGGACAAGTTCTACACCCGTGCGCAGGATCTCCTAAGTCATGGCGCCATTGCCGAAGCCGATTTTCAGACCGCCGAATCCACGCGCATCCAGGCCCAAGCGGACCTCGAGTCCAGCGAAGACGCTCTTCGCGTTCTGGGCATCAACGATCCCGAATCGCTCGAGAAGGCTGCCCCGAAAACCACTTCTCAAGTTCCCGTTCTCGCCCCCGTTGGCGGAGAAGTGGTCGAACGCCTCGTCGGACCCGGCCAATTGCTTCAGGCCGGCACCACACAGGTCTTCACCATTTCGGATATGAGCACGGTTTGGGTTCTCGTCAACGTCTATCAGGGGGAAGTCGCCTACGTGCGTCCCGGAGACGGCGTGGACATCACCACCGACTCCTATCCCGACACGTTTCACGGGAAAATTTCCTACATCGCCACCGCACTCGATCCCAATACGCGCACGCTGCAGGCCCGCATCGTCACGGAAAACCCTGGCAATAAGCTGAAGAAGGACATGTACGTTACCGCCACTGTCAATGCCGGCTTCATCGCCAACGCTCTGACAGTTCCGGACGCCGCTGTCCTGCGGGACACCGAAAACCAGCCTTTTGTCTACGTGCAGTCCTCCACGAAACAAAACGAGTTTGCGCGCCGTTTGGTCCAGCTCGGCGACAGCCACGGCGGCCGCACGCAGATTGCCGGTAGCCTGAAGGAAGGCGAACACGTCGTTGGCGACGGCAGCCTTTTTCTGCAGTTCAAGAATTCTTTGGAGCATTAGAGGGAGACGCGGCCAAGAGAAATCACGATGATTCATCACATAGTCCAATTCGCCCTGCGCCAGCGCTTCCTGGTGTTGATCGTCACCCTTTTGATGATAATCGCTGGAGCCGAATCTTTCCGGCGCATGCCCGTCGACGCTTATCCCGACCTCTCTCCACCCATGGTCGAACTGATCACCCAGTGGCCCGGCCACGCTGCCGAAGAGGTCGAGCGCCTCACCACTCTTCCTCTCGAGCTGGCCATGAATGGCACGCCGAATCTCAAGGTGATGCGTTCTATTTCGCTTTACGGGCTCTCCGACGTCATCCTCACCTTTGAGGACCGCACCGACGCGTACTTCGCGCGGCAGGTCGTTTTCCAGCGCCTCAGCGACGCCACTCTTCCCACGGGCGTCACGCCCAGCATGGCCCCGCTCTTTAGTCCCAGCGGCCTCGTATATCGTTACGTCATCGAAAGTCCTGATCGCTCTCCGATGGAACTCCATACCTTTGAGGCTTGGATCATCGAGCGCGCTTATCGCGGCGTCCCCGGCGTCGCTGATGATTCCGGCTTCGGCGGCCCCACCATGCAGTATCACGTGCTGCTAGACCCCGTTAAGCTGTACAACTACCATCTCCCCGTCGTTCAGGTCCTCAACGCTCTCACCGCTAACAACGCTAACACCGGCGGCGGCTTTTACACGCAGGGCGGCCAGTTTTATTACGTTCGCGGCCTGGGTCTCGTCAAGACCACGGAAGACGTCGGCGAAGTGGTCGTCGGCAGCGGCAACGGCGTACCCATTCGCGTAAAAGACATCGGCCGCGTGGTCATCGGCATCGCGCCGCGCCTCGGCATTTTTGGCTTCCAGGATAAAGAGAAAAACAACGACGACGCCGTCGAAGGCGTCATCCTCATGCGCCGCGGCGAGCAAACGCAAAATGTCCTCCAGGGTGTCGAGAAAAAAACGGTCGAAATCAACCGCGATCTTCTTCCGCCTGACGTCAGAGTTCGCACTTATTACGACCGCAGCGATCTTGTCCAAGTCACCACCGATACCGTCGAATGGAATCTCTTACGCGGCATGGCGCTCGTTCTGATCGTGCTTATCTTTTTCCTCGTCAGCATCCGTGCCGCCGTTATTACCGCGCTCACCGTCCCTCTCGCTCTTCTCTTCGCCTTCATCTTCCTCCACGCCACCGGCGAAGCCGCCAACCTCCTCTCCATTGGTGCCATCGACTTCGGCATCATCATCGACGGCACCATCGTCATGGTCGAAAACATCTACCGCGAGCTGAGCCTACGTCATGGCCAGGAATACAAGATCAACGAGGTCATCCTCGCCGCCGCTCGCGATGTCGACCGGCCCATCTTTTATTCCGTCGCCGTGATCATCGCCGGTTACCTTCCCATCTATGCCCTGACCGGTCCCGCCGGAAGACTCTTCCATCCCATGGCCGACACCATGGCCTTCGCCCTGGTCGGCGCCCTCCTCCTAACGCTCACCCTGGTCCCCGTCCTGGCCTCCTACTGGTTCAAAAACGGCGTTCGGGAAAAGCCCAATCGCATTTTCGAGCGCGTCCGCAGTGGTTATGGCAAGCAGCTCGAGTTGTGCCTCAATCACCCGAAGACGACGCTCTTCGTGGTCACTCTTATCTTTGGCGCAACCCTGCTTCTGCTCCCCTTTATCGGCGGCGAATTCTTGCCGCACCTCGATGAAGGCGCTCTCTGGCTTCGCGCCACCATGCCCTATACGATTTCTTTCGAAGACTCCGCCAAATTCGCGCCGCAGGTCCGCAACATTCTTTCGAAGTACCCGCAGGTCACCGTCGTCGGCTCGGAGCTTGGCCGGACCGATGACGGCACCGACCCCACCGGTTTTTTCAATTGTGAGTTTTACGTTGGATTGAAACCTTACGACGACCCGTCTTGGAAGTCCGGCTCCATTCACACTAAGGAAGAGCTCAGCCGCGAATTCGACAAGAAACTCGCTTCTTACCCAGGCGTCATCTTCAACTTTACCCAGCCCGCCGAAGACGCCGTCGACGAAGCTCTCACCGGTCTCAAGTCTTCTCTCGCCGTCAAAATCTTCGGCCCTGATCTCAGTGTGCTAGAGAAAAAGGCCGTCGAGATTCGCAACATTCTGGCCAAGACCCCCGGCTTCAAGGAACTCACCGTCGTCCGTGAACTCGGCCAGCCTAACCTCATCATCGACGCCGACCGCGCCAAAATCGCCCGCTACGGCATCAACGTTGCGGACGTCGAAGCCGTTGTCCAGGCGGCTATCGGCGGACAAGCTGCCACCCAGGTTATCCAGGGAGAAAAACTTTTCGACCTCATCGTCCGCATGGAGCCGCAATATCGCTCGAGCGCCCGCGACATCGGCGATCTCCTCGTTCCCGCTCCCGCCGGACAGCAGATCCCGCTCTCCGAACTTGCCAGCATCAAGGAAAGCTCCGGCGCTTCCTTCATCTATCGCGAAAACAATTCCCGGTATATCGGCATTCAGTTTTCCGTGGAAGGCCGCAACCTCGAAGGCACCGTCAACGCCGGCCAGGATGCCGTCAAAAAAGCCGTCACTCTTCCAGAAGGCTACCGTCTCGATTGGGGCGGCGAGTACAGCGAACTCCTCGAAGCCAAGGCGCAATTCCTGGTCATCGGGCCGCTCGCTCTGCTGCTCATCTTCATGATTCTTTTCGCGCTCTACGGCAACTTCAAATTCCCCATCACCATCGCCCTAGGCGTCATCTTGACCGAGCCCGTCGGCGCGCTCATCGCCCTCAAGCTCACCCACACTCCCATCAGCGTTTCGAGCATCCTCGGTTTGCTAGCCCTTCTCGGCGTCTCCGTCGAAACCGCAGTCATCCTGGTCAGCTACATCAACAAGCTTCGCCTGGAAGGCAAAACCGTCCGCGACGCCACTCTCGAAGCCTCGCTCCTTCGCCTTCGCCCCATCATGATGACGGCGCTCGTAGCCTGCCTCGGACTGCTCCCCGCCGCCATGTCCACCGGCGTGGGCAGCGACACGCAAAAACCGTTCGCCATAGTCGTTGTCGCCGGCCTGGTCTCGCGCCTGGTCCTCGGCTTCTTCGTCAACCCAGTCCTTTACGAAATCGTAGCCCGTGAAGGCGACGTCCTCCAGGTCTAGTGCGCCTGGTCTGGTTCAAATGGTTCAAATCTGGTGGGGATGGAACTTGTTCTAGGTGTCGAGTCGAGAAATCCATGCGGGAACACTTACCGGAATTGGGCCGTAAAGTCCCGGCACGCCGGTCCGGGGATATAAGGCCGCGTTTCTTGTGGTTTGGTCATAAATTCTCCGGCGTTCTGAAACATGGACCTAGCCGGGCCAGCTCCAATGTGAAGCCTGTGGAGTGCGGCGCTGTAAGGCTGATCGATGAAGCAGGAACCCGCCGAAGCGACCATGCGAAACGGCGAGGAGGACGTCAAGAATTCGGATCAAACGTGACGGCCACGGTAATCGTGCTCTCGCTACCCGGCGCAAAGCGCCACTGACGCACTGCTTTTTCGGCCGCATCCGCCAATGCCGGATTCCCACCCAGCACCTCAACGTCCTTCACTGTTCCATCCGCGCGGATGGCCACTTTCAACCGCACCGTCCCGCCAATGCCCCTTCTCTTCAAAATCGACGGATACTGTGCTTCCACCTTTTTCAGTATCTTGCGGTCCGTCTCCTGCCCGCGGACCGGCGTCAGGCACACCAGCGTCAAAACGAGCCAACCGCATATCACAGCGTATCGGTTTCTGCGTTCACGTCTTGTCATCGTGCGGCCTTAGAGCAGAGGTATGGGACTGGGCTTAGAGACCTTCGATACCATGCCTCTTCCTTTGCCACACTAACGCAGCAGTCTTCCTACCAACTTTCCGCGTTTTTCACAAACGCGTTCCACGGGCGCATCGCACCCTCGTAGAATGATTGTAAGTTATTGGAATAAATAGACTTGGGGATTTGGTCGTGATTCGCTTCCGGGGCCTTCTGGAGCGCGCAGCGGGAACGCACAACCACACTTTCTCAAGCTCTTCTCAACACCCTGTTTCACATTGATTCATATTGAGAAGATCGCTGTGGGTGCTCCCTGGAGGAGAGTCATCCAGGCAGCACGTCTTGGCAAAGTCTATAGAGAGAAACAGGCGCTCGGAGCAGCCCACTACTTTGCTGGTGCGGGCTGCGCTGTAGGCGGCAGAATCCCATTCAGTCGCAAATACACCGCCTGGGCCCCATAGTGGTCATACCAATCGTCGCTCAAGGTAATAAGCGCCCCCGCCCGCGAGGTCTGGCGGTTCCCAAGAGTCAGCGGATCGCCCAGCTTCGAGTCGTCCACCCCTGCCAGTGCCGTCGAGCAAAACTCAAACGAAGCCTTCAGCCCCGCCACCAGCTTGTCCTTCCCATCCGCCTCCGTCAGTTTCACGTCCGGAGCCGCCGATCCCGAAATCTTCGAGCACAAGAAATAATTCGACTGCGCGATGTGCATCACCACGTGCCCGAACGCGTTCATCTCCGCGGTAGGCTTGAAACCGTATTTCTCCGCCGGCATCAGATCCGCCGCCGCCACCATATTCTTCTCATACCGCGTCAATTGCCCCTTCACGGTGGTCGTCACCGGATTCGCCACCGGCCCCGGGGCCACATCCTGAGCCACACTAGCCGCCCCGCCCACCAGCAACCCCGCCATCACCAATCCGATTTGCTTCATTGTCATTTCCCTCCGCATAAAGCGCTCCTCTCCCCGCAAGTGATCGCTGGGAAGCATACCCCCGCCCCATCCGCCCGACAAGCAGCATTCCGCCCGGGGAATCGCCGTGTCCCGAGAGCCATTGAGCAAGATCATCTAGAATGAATCATCGCCAGACTCGATGCGCCCTCGACTATTGCGGAATTCGATACGTTCCATTCAAATTTCATTTACCTTTCGGTAGCCATTCGCTCTCATAATACATGCGCACACTCTCGAAGCTCTTCAGCCCGCTTCGAGCCGATCTTAAATCAGCGATCTGGCCGCAAGCGGCCGGGATTTCTCGAAAGGTTGGAAGAAAGGCCGCGGGTCACGGCCTCAACGAGGAGCTTATGGCAAGAACAAACGGAAATGGTTCATCGACGAAAAGCAAACCCCTCTCTGCGAAAAAGCTTTCCCCGCAACAAAGGATCGCACAGCGCGCCTATGAAATCTATCTCGAGCGCAATGGCGCCCCCGGCGACCCGCTAGAGGACTGGGTCCGCGCCGAACGCGAGCTTCTCCAGAAATCTCGCAAACCCACCAAGAAAACCGCAGCGGCCGCTGCTTAATCCCGGTTGGGCTTTCGGGCATTCATTTCCCACTCGCGTCTTCTGTCGCTTCCAACGAAGCAGGACGGCGTTTTCTTTTTCGCGCTTCGCTCCTACGGAAGCGAAGCGCCCGGTCGAGCCGACTCCCGACCCGCGCGCACATTTTCTGTGAGCGACGAAATCACTGTTCGCTTGGTTCGTTCACCTCTGGCTGCTTCTCGGCTTCTGACCTCACCGCAGACTTTCGCCGGGCACTCGGCTACAATGGCGCGGCTAGGAAAACGTGCTCCACATTTCGCGAGGGAAAACTCCCATGTCCGTCGTGTCACAAACCCTGAACCGCGCGCCGCGCGTGGCCACCTGCAGATTGGTTGGCTGCGTTCTCCTAAGCATTGCCGCATTCCGAGCGTCTTCCGTCATCCTCTGGGCCGCTTCAGAAGGGCCACAAGGAAATGGCGCAAGTTCCGCGCAAGCTCGCTTCGCCATCTCCTTCGATTCGAATCTCAGCCCCACTCCTCTCGATGGCCGGGTTTACGTGGTCATCTCCACAAAACAAGAACCCGAGCCTCGCACGCAAATCCTAGAAGAAGAAGCCCAGTCCCAGCAAATTTTCGGCGCAGACGTCGAGGCCCTGGCCCCCGGACAAAACGCCGTCATCGCTGACGACGCTCTCGGTTACCCGACCGCCAGTTTTCACGACCTCCCTGCCGGAGACTATTGGGTCCAAGGCGTCCTCAACAAGTACACCACCTTCCACCGATCCGACGGCCACACCGTGAAGCTCCCCATGGACGAAGGCGAAGGCCAGCA
>Ga0210398_10002546_pt1 | contig 17751 bp, 16 predicted proteins | sample IncBWC4OmetaG_FD_161047 | JGI IMG/M metagenome (GOLD analysis project Ga0210398, IMG submission 161047) | Forest soil microbial communities from Barre Woods Harvard Forest LTER site, Petersham, Massachusetts, United States - Inc-BW-C-4-O | ecosystem: Environmental > Terrestrial > Soil >... | reverse complement strand
CCCACGGTACCCATCGAGCACGATCGCGGAAGTGCGAAACAAAGCCATTTTATTCGCCGCAGCTTCGCCCCGTTACAACCTCGAGTTATATCGCTAAATCGCAAAAACAAACCCACTTAGTCGAGGCAAACTGGACACTTTTTTGGAAGACCTGGAATCCGCGCGCAAAACTCTCGGACTAGATGCTCAGGAGAGTACTGGGCTCGAGCGCCGCGGGTTCGTGAGTCGCCGCATGGTTGCAGATGGGTACCGCCCCTCGGCAAATCGCGCCCCGGCGGGCAAGATCGGGTTTCTTGGGCCGCTCCTGAGTCTGCGCTTGCGGCTCCATCGGTCGAGCACGAATCGCCGCGCTCGCCTTTACAGCTACCAGCCGTTCGGCCATCCTCACCTGCGCGAACTGACCGGGCTTGCAGCGAGCCCCGCGATCGCCAACACATAGCCATCATTTGCTAACTGACGGAGTACACACATGAAGATCGGACTGCTGATGCCTTTTACCGGATATACCGCGAATCCCGCCGCCTTCGCGCGCAAGGCCGAACAGTTGGGCTTCGAGTCGCTATGGATCCCCGAGCATCCCATCCTTCCGGTCAATCCCAAGACCCCCTTCCCTTCCACCAAGGGACCGATTCCCAACGTCTACTCGCAGATGTGCGATCCCTTCGTCGCACTCAGCATGGCCGCGGCCGTCACCACCACACTCAAAGTGGCCACCGGGATCTGCCTGGTGCCCGAGCGCAACGCGATCGTCACGGCAAAGGAGGTCGCGACGCTCGACGCCTTCTCCGGCGGGCGTTTTCTGTTCGGTATCGGCGCCGGATGGCTGCGCGAGGAATCGGAACTCCTCGGCGTCGACTTCCCCAGGCGCTGGACCCAGACCGCCGAGTACATCGCCGCCATGCGCGAGCTGTGGTCGAAGGATGAAGCGTCGTTCGAAGGCAAGTACGTCAAGTTCACGCCGGTCCGCTGCAATCCGAAACCGGTCCAGCAGCCGGGGCCGCCGGTGCTCATCGGCAGTCTCGATAAGAACGCGCTCAAGCGCGTCGCGAAGTGGGCCGACGGATGGTGTCCGATCGGCGTGCCGCACGGTTACCTCAAGAGCAAGCTCGACGAGCTGCGCCAGGAGTGCGACGCGGCCGGGCGCGACTTCGCGCAGCTCGACATCACCGCGATGGGCTTCGTCCAAGGCGATCGCGGCGCGGTGCAGGCCGGCCTCGAGCAATACGCGAAGGTGGGAACCCATCGCTTCGTGATCGGCGTGCCCAATCAGCTTAAGGCGGATCAATACGAAGCGGAACTTACCCGCCTCGCATCGCTCTACCTCTAGCGGGCGCTAACTGAGAGTGGGATCGCGGACCAGGATACCGTCGGCATAGAGCTTCTTGATCTGGTCGTCCGACATCTTCAACACCTGGTGCAGGATGCGCTCGTTGTCCTCGCCGAGGCGCGCCGAGCGGACCTCGGTCTTGTCCGGCCACGCGGAAAACTTAACCGGCACACCGGGAATCGCCACTCTGCCGAGTTCCGGATCCTGCACCCAGCGCACGGTCTTACGCTCGTTCATATGCGGATGCTTGACCGCCTCGTTCAGCGACAGCACCGGAGCGCATGGCACGCGCTCCTTGTCCAGCGCGGCGATCGCGTCGTCGCGGGTGGGAAAAGTCGCGAGCCATTTCTCGATGACCTCACGCAGCTCGAACCGGTTGTCGCGCCGGCCGCGCGCGCTCTTGAAGCGCGGGTCGGTGAGCAGCTCGGGCATCGCCATCGCGGCCACTAACTGTGGCCATTGATGCGGCACCACGGTCAGGAAGACAAACTGATCGCCCTTGTAACGATAGGAGCCGGTCGGTCCGCCGTCGGGATGCAGCGAGCCGCTGCGACGCGGGCGGAACTTGTCGCCGCGCAGTGAGATCGCCGGCACGTTCTGCTCGTGCATGTGGAAGTAGGTGTCGAGCAGCGACGCATCGAGGTACTGGCCCTCGCCGGTGCGCTCGCGATGAACCAGCGCGAAGCCAATCGCCATCGCAGCCGCGACGCCGGTCGACACGTCGCCTATCGCCATCGTCGTCATGGCGGGCGCGCCATCCGCCTCACCGATGCCGTCGGTCACCCCCGCATAGGACTGGCCGATGAAATCGTAGCCGGCCTTGTAGGAGAGCGGCCCGGTCTGCCCCGCCATCGAGATCGAGCACATGATGATCTTCGGATTCACCTTCTTGATGTCCTCGTAGGAAAACCCGAGGCGGTCGATGACATGAGGCGCGAAGTTCTCCACCACCACGTCGATGCTGGGCAACATCGCCATCACGACTTCGCGCGCGCCCGGCTTCTTCAGATCGATCGCGAGACTCAGCTTGGAGTGATTGTGCTGCAGGTAGTAGGTGCTATGGCTCGAGTCCTTATGCTCGGGCTTCTGCGACTTGAGGCCGCCGCCGCGCACGCGATCTCCCGAGGGCGCGAGCTCGAGCTTGATGACCTCGGCGCCCATCTCCGCCAGCAGCCGGGTGCAGGTCGGCCCCGCAACGAACTGGGTAAAATCGAGAACGCGATATCCTTCGAGCATGCGCGGCTGGTTTGCCATTGATCAGTACTCCTCGATCGAAACCATTGTCGATCGTCCCTGTGGCGAAACTCTAATCCGAACGGCGCGGAAATGAAAAACGCCCGTCACCGGTTTTTCCGCTGACGAGCGTACAGTCTGAAGGGTTTGCCTACTTACCGAATACCTCGTCGACCAGCGCGGTATCCAGGAACTCGTTGATCTCCGTGACCTTGCCTCCGGCGATGCGGAAAACGTGGCAGTAGCTGTTGTTGTATGGCTTGCCGCCTTTCGCCGTCGCCTTTCCGTTCGCCAGCATCACCACGTAATCGCCTTCCGCGATGAAGTTGTAGGGCGTGAGTGCGATGCCACCGTCGAGCGCGGCGCCCAACGGCCCCAGCAGCTTCGCCATCACTTCCTGCTTGCCATTCATCGTGCTGGAGAATTTGGTCCTGCCCTGGAGCGTGTACTTGATGTCGTCGGCCATCGTGTCGAGGAACGCAGCGCCATTACCCCTGGCGAGTTCCGCGAACATGTTGGTGATGACCTGCTTGTTCTCTGCTGCACCCATAGACGCACCTGCCTTGCGGTTTTCAGTTATGCGGAAGCATGACGTACTCGAAGTCGATCGGCTGCAGATTGATGCCACGAATCGGCGGCGCGATCCATCCGGCAAACTTGCCCGGCCGCGTCTCCGGATTCATCAGCGACGCAACCAACTCCGTATCCGCCTGCGTCGGAAGCCACTGAGAGTGGCGTTTCTGCCATTCATCAGCAGAAATGATCTCTCCACCCGGAGTGACGTTGACGCCGCGGAACTCGCCGATCGCGCGATGAAAGCCCCGGTGCGGCAGCTTCAGCTCGAACTCGACCCCGGCCTCGCGGATGATCTTGTTCCAGCGCACCAGCGCGCGCTCGCAGTCGCCGATGTATGCGTCGCGCAGCGTTTCATTCAATGCCAGCAGCGCCGGCTGCTCGCTCTCGACAACCGAATTGCCTTCCGGCTTCAGCACCGTCCGCGTCATCGTAGTCAGACGGTGATCGTCGTCGCGATCGGTTTCCTTGAACCGTCCCTTTAGGCCGGTGCTGAAATAGTTTGCCGCGTTGGTCGAGAGTTCTGAGCCGAACAGGTCGAGCGATACCGAAAAATGAAAGTTGATGTAGCGTTGAACGAGGTCGAGATCGATGCCGCCGTAGGTGCCCACGCGATCGGTATCGTGCTGCTTCATCAGCTCGCAGGTCCGCCCGATGACGCGCCCGATCCCCGACTCGCCGACGAACAGATGATGCGCCTCCTCGGTCAGCATGAAGCGGCAGGTGCGCGCGAGCGGATCGAACCCCGATTCGGCCAAACTCGCGAGCTGGTATTTGCCGTCGCGATCGGTGAAGTGGGTAAACATAAAGTAGGACAACCAATCAGGGGTCTTCTCGTTGAAGGCACCGAGGATGCGCGGGTTGTCGGCGCTGCCGGAGCGGCGCCGCAGCAAGGTCTCCGCTTCCTCGCGCCCGTCGCGCCCGAAGAATGCATGGAGCAGGTAGACCATCGCCCACAGATGGCGCCCCTCCTCGACGTTGACCTGAAACAGATTGCGCAAGTCGTAAAGCGAGGGGCAGGTCGCGCCGAGATGACGCTGCTGCTCGACCGAGGCAGGCTCGGTGTCGCCCTGCGTCACCACCAGTCGGCGCAACACCCCACGATGCTCGCCGGGAACTTCGCGCCAGACCGGCTCACCCTGGTGCTCGCCAAATCCGATGCGCCGATCGGGATCCTCGGCGGCGAGAAAAATCCCCCATCGGTAGTCGGGCATCCTGAGGTAACCGAACGTCGCCCATCCCTTGGCGTCGACCGAAGTCGCGGTGCGCAAGTAGGCATCGAACGCCTGGAAACCCTCGGGCCCCATCTCGCGCCACCATTCGAGGTAGCGCGGCTGCCACGCCTCGAGCGCGCGTTGCAGGCGCCGGTCGTCGGAGAGATTCACGTTGTTGGGAATCAGTTCGGAATAATTGATCGACATCAGATGCTCCGTGACTACACGCGGCGCGGATCGAATTGCGGCCGCTCGCCGGTACCATAAAGCTTGAGCGCGCCCTGTTCGCCGACCGCGTTGGGGCGCTGAAAAATCCAATTCTGCCACGCCGACAGACGCGCGAAAATTTTCGACTCGATAGTCTCGGGACCGCCGAAGCGCAGCGACGCCTCCATGCCGGTGAGCGCATCCGAGGAGAACGCCGCGCGCTCCTCCACCGCCAGTCGCACCTCGTCCTCCCAGTCGATGTCGTCAGGGGTGAAGGTCGCCAACCCGAGCTCTTCCGCCAACTCGGTGCTGATCGCGGCCCCGATGCGCCCGCGCAATTCATCGACGCGCTGTGGCTCTCCGAGAAAGCGGCTTTGCAGGCGCGAGAGTCCGTTGCACATCGGCAGCACGCCGAAGTTCATCTCGGTGAAACCGATCGTCGCCGCGGGAAGTTCGTCGCCTTCGCGCTTGCCACTGAGCATGTAGATCCGATCGGCGGCAAGTGCGAGTTCGAGCAGGGTGCCATGAAAACACGAGCCCGGCTCGACCAGCGCAAACAACGAGCGTGAGCTGACATCGATGCGCTTCAGCACCCGCTTCAGATACAGGCGGATTTCGCGGATGAGCCAGTGGTCGGCGTGGGCGACCAGGAATTCATCATGTGCGCGGATGCGCGCGAGGTCACCCTCGGTGCGGAAAATCCAGGTGCGGGTGGTTTCCTCATTGGCGCGCAAGTGAAGGATCGCATCTTCGAGTTCGCGCGCCATCGCCAGCGGCCAGAAATCGCCTCCCATCGCGAACGCATCCTCCACTCGAAGTGGCGCTGATTGCGCAGGTCCGCGCACGGTGAAGGTCGCCGCGGAGTTTTGGCGATCCAGCTCGACCCGCAAGTGCGGGTAGCGAATTTGACCGTCATCCATGGTGCGCGCGAGCGGCTGCAGAACGATCCCGCGCTGGCCCGCTGGGCGATCAGATCGGGTTGCGAAATCAGTCGCCTTGCGCGACGCCGCTTCGAGCAGTTGCGTGCGCGGAACCACCTCATCGACCAGGCGCCATTCGACCGCGCGCTTGCCGCGCATGCCTTCCTCGGTGGTGCAGAAAAAATCCGCGCGATCGCGCCGCACCCGACGCTTATCGACTAGGCGCGTGAGACCGCCGGTGCCGGGAAGAACCGCGAGCAGTGGAAGTTCCGGCAGCGACACGCTGGTCGAGCCGTCGTCGGCCATCATGATGTAGTCGGTCGCCAGCGCCAGTTCGTAACCACCTCCCGCACAAGCGCCGCTGATCGCGGTCAGGTAAAACTGGCCGGAGTTGTGCGTCGCGTCCTCGATGGCATTGCGGGTCTCGTTGGTGAACTTGCAGAAGTTGACCTTGTGTGGATGAGTCGACTGCCCGAGCATCTTGATATTCGCGCCGGCGCAAAACACCCGCTCCTTGCCCGACTTGATGATGACGCTGCGGACTTCCGGATGCTCGAAGCGCAGGCGTTGTACCGCGTCATTCAGTTCGATATCGACGCCGAGGTCGTAGGAATTCAGCTTCAGTTCGTAGCCGGGAGCGAGGCCCCCATTTTGGTCGACGTCCATCGCGAGGCTCGCGACCGGACCAGCGAAGCTGAGCTTCCAATGGCGATATTTTGCGGGTTCGGTGCGGAAATCGATCATCGAGGCGAACTCCAAATTTACCCCTCTGCTGCACTATATTGCATCGTCCGGTTGCGCACAACTGCAAGCAATTCCTTAAGCGATTGACGCAGGGGCTTTGCCCTGGTGTCGAGGTGGGCATCCGCTTTGCGATAGAGCGCGTCGCGCTGCGCGAGGATGCGGCGCATATCGACCAGGGCCTCGCTGTCGCCACTGCCTTCGACACGATGATCACCCTGGCGAATCACGCGATCCCAATGCTCTTCGGGCGAAGCCTGTAGCCAAACTGTATAAAAGGAATCCAGCAGTCGCTCGAAAGTCGCGGGCTCCGAGACCAAGCCGCCTCCGGTTGCGAGCACCACGCGGCGCTTGCGGCCGATAATTCGTTCCAGCGCGCGCCGTTCGTATCGGCGATACGCGGCCTGACCGCCAAGGTCGAAAATCTCCTCCACGCTGACTGCCGCTGCGGCTTCGATCTCGCGGCTCATTTCGATGAACTCCCACCCCAGGTGCTTCGCCAGCATCGTGCCCAACGTCGTTTTGCCCGCGCCGCGCAGCCCGATCAAAGCGATACGCTCGGCCCTGCCCGCACGATCGCCGAAGCGCCGTGCGAGGATGGTCGATGCCTCGGCAAGCTCCTTCGCATCCAGCCGACCGATGCGTTCCACCAGCAGTCTGTACTCGACCGGACGCGGCGACTCGTCGCTGACGAGTTCCGCTATCGGCACGTCGATGGCTTTCGCGAGGCGCCGCATCAGCACTATGGAAAAGTTGCCGCGACCGCTTTCCAGCTCGGCGAGGTAGCGCTCCGAGATTCCGGAATCATGCGCGAGCATGCGGCGTGACATGCCGTGACGTGCGCGCGCATCGCGGACGCGCTCGCCGAGCACCTGGAGATAACGACCGTCGGTGGCCTTCGGCAGGCGGGGGCTGGCGGCGAGCAGTCCGTTGCCGTTCCGATGCGGAGTCGATTGCAAATATTCCTGCCTTGCCAAGACATGCACTATAATGCCGGTCCAGAGGAAATGGCAAGATCGCTATTTAAGAGCTGAGAGCTTCGCGAATCCGGCGTCGAGGTCTTCGATCAGATCCTCGACATTCTCGAGCCCGGCATGGATGCGAACGATCCAGCGATCATCATCCTTACTAACATCGCGATAGGTTTTCAGCCTGAAGGGCGACACCAGACTTTCGTAACCACCCCACGAACCGCCCATTCCGAACAGCTGGAGCGATTCGAGCATCGTGGCCAGCGCCGCGCGTGTGACCCACGGTTTCAGCCGGAAGGAGAACAGCCCACACGCGCCGAGGAAGTCGCGCCGCCACCTCGCATAACCCGGATCGCCCTCCAGCGCGGGATGGTAGATGTGCTCGACCTCGGATTGCGTCGCGAGGTAGCGCGCGAGCGCGAGGCCGTTCTTATGATGTACCGGGAGCCGCGTGGCGAGCGTGCGCAAACCGCGTAGCGCGAGATAGATATCGTCCGGCCCGGCCATCTGGCCGAGATAGCGATGCGCATTTTGCACCGTCTCCCACGCCGCATCGGTGGTGGTAATGGTTCCGAGCATCGCGTCCGAATGGCCGACGATGTATTTGGTTGCCGCCTGGATTGAGACGTCGACGCCGTGAGTGAACGGCTTGAAATACAGCGGCGAAGCCCACGTGTTGTCCATCATCACGATCGCTTGGTGGCCGTGTGCGACCTGCGCGATCGCGGGAATGTCCTGAACCTCGAAGAGGCCGGTGCTGGGCGATTCGACGAACACCACCTTCGTATTCGGACGAATCAGTTTCTCGATTTCCGCTCCGATGAGCGGATCGTAGTAGGTCGTCTCGACGCCGAATTGCTTGAGAATCGAATTGCAAAAGTCGTGCGTCGGATGGTACGCGCCAATCGTCATCAGCAGATGATCGCCGGCCGAGAGAAACGCGAGCAGCGCGGTGGTTATCGCCGCGAGGCCCGAGGGCGCGAGCCGGCAATGCGCGCCGCCTTCGAGTTGCGCGACTGCATCTTCGAGCGACGCGGAAGTCGGCGTGCCGATGCGCCCGTACATGAATTTGCGATTGGCTGGATCATGCACCCCGGCGGCGAAATCCTCGAAGGTCTCGAACAGGATCGTCGAGGTGCGATAGACGGGAGTGTTGACCGCGCCGTGATGCGCCTTCGGATCGCGTCCCGCGACGACCGCGATGGTCTCGTCCTTCATCTAATCCCTGAAGCCGAGTTGCGCGGCATACCTCGCGGCGCATTTTGCGAGCGCCGGCGGATGCGTCGCAAAGGTAGCGAAGCGCGGATCGCTGGTCTGGCCGCGCACGTAGCGCACATAGATCTGCTGCACCACCGCGGCGTTCTTCCAGAGCGCCCACGACAGGAAAAACGGAAAGCTGCTGACGTCGCGGCCGGTCCGTTTCGCGTAACGCTGAACCATTTCGGCGCGCGACAGAAATCCCTGCTTGAACGTATGCGGATCGATTTCCGCGACCGCGAGCAACTCGACGTCGACGCGCTCGCGCCAGTATCCGAGCGCGACCCCGAGATCGAGCATCGGATCGCCGATGCTGGACATCTCCCAGTCAAACACGCCGTTGATCTGCCCGGGATTTTTCCGATCGAGCATGATGTTGTGGAGATAGAAATCGTTGTGGATGATGGTCGGCGCCTGCTCGGCGGGCGCGTGCTCGAGGTACCACGCGCCGAGCTTGTCGATCAGTGGAACCTCGACAGTTTTGGCCTTGTCCCAGCGCTGCATCCATCCGCTGATCTGGCGCTTGACGAATCCCGCGGGCTTGCCGAGGCCGGCCAGATCGATCTTCGCATAATCCACCGCGTGCAAATCAGCCAAGGTGTCGATGAAGCCTTCGGAGATGGATTTGAAGGTCGCGGGATCGTCGCCGAGCTCGGCGGGAACCGGCTGACGATTTTTGAACACGATACCGTCGCGCCGTTCCATCACGAAAAATGGCGCGCCGATGATCGAGACATCATCGGAAAAGAGCATCGCGCGCGGCGCCGGTTGGAAGGCCTGCCATAAGCGCGAAAGCACGCGGAACTCGCGCGCCATGTCATGACCGCCCACCGGGAGTGGGCCGAAGGGAGGCCGGCGCACGACCCATTCGCGATCACCGAAGCGGAGCAGGTAAGTGAGATTGGAAGAGCCACCGCGGAACTGCTTGATTTCGAGGGGAGCATCGGCGCCAGGGAGTTGATGCTCGCGCAGCCAGGCGACGAGGTTGGGCCAGTCGAGTTGTTCTTCGTCGCGGACGTCGCCGTATTCGACGCTTAGGTCTATCGCTTCTGCCATGGAGCGGATTATATGACGCGCGTGGAATTTTGCGACTGGAATGTTGCGGGGTGGATCGCGGCACTTGAGCGGCGCGCAGGAGAAGAGGCGGGTTCTTCGCGGCGTTGGTGACGCCCGCAGCACTCTCAGTGGCCGGCACAGCTTGCCACCCACCCTCTCTCGCCGAGAGAGGGTGGGACGGATCGCCAGGCGCGCCGCTAGATTTCCAGTAGCTCCCGCGACTGCGCAACCGTCGCCACCTCGTGGCCCATCGCGCGGATGGTGGCCGCCGCGCGCTCGACGATCTGTGGATTGGAGAGCTGGCCGTCGCGGGTGTACTGGTAATCCTCGAGGCCGACGCGCACGTGGCCGCCGAGGTTCACGATCGCCGGCACCAGCGGCAGGTTGTCGCCACCGAGAGTGGCGGCGAACCAGTTGCAGCGCACGCCCTTGATCATTTCGAGGTACGCTTCGAGGCTCTTGATGGTCGGCGGCAGGCCGAAATTCTGCTCCTCGCCGCCGAGGTAGAACTTGAGAATCAGCGGCTCGGTCAGAAGTCCCATGTCGAGGAAGACCAGCGCCGCCCGCAAAAATCCCGGCTCGAAGATTTGCAGCGTCGGGCGCAGGCCCAGCTCGCGCGAGGTCTCCAGGAAATAACGGCAGGTAGCATAACTGTTCTGATAGACGAATTTCTCGCCACGAAGTTTATGGCTGCGGCGATCGTAAGTCGCGAGATTCACCGAGCCCATATCGCCCGCGCCGAGGTCCGGTTTGGTCGCCGGATCCCTGGCCAGCGCGACGAAATGGCTGAAGCGCTCGGCGGCGGTGCCATCGAAGGGAAAGGTCGGCCACAACAACGGCCGGCATACGGCGCGCACGCGTTGGTAGACCTCGGCGTAGACCGGGACGTCCTGGATCCATCGACCGGTCTGCGGATCGCGCACATGAAAATGGATGAGCGCGGCGCCGGCGCGCGCGGTGGCGATCGCGTCGTTGGCGATTTCCTCGGGCGAGTACGGGAGGTGCGGATTCAGCTCGCGCGGCGCGTTGCCATTGATGGCGGACTCTATCATCACGGTTCGGGTTGCCATGCGCGGATTATAGGACAACCGCGGATTTTTGCGACCGGAGGAAGGCACCCACCACTCCACCACCGGCGGTCGAGGACGCCCGCCGGCTCTCACCCGTCTGTCACGGTTCTCGCATCGAAGCCATCGCGAGAGCCGCGCCAGCCACCCTCTCTCGCTCTGCCGGAGAGGGGACAGTCGTGCGTGCTTTTAACTTTGGTGCGCGGCCCGCGACGGTGGTAGATTTCGCCTCGAGGCAACTAGCATGGACACTGCCCCCGAAGCTCGACTGATTCCCGGCCGCTTGCCGATCGGAAAATTCCAGCTCTATTACGAGCGCGCGGGCAGCGGACCCGCGATCGTCTTCCTGCATGGGCTCGGCGGCAATCATCTCTCGTGGTGGCAGCAGATGCCGTACTTCATGCGCTGGTTCGATTGCGTCACCGTCGATCAGCGGAGCTTCGGACTGTCACCCGATCCCGACGGTACCTTTTGCGATGCGCATCCGAGCGACCTCGGCGCGCTGCTCGATCATCTGAAAATCGAAAAGGCGGTTCTCATCGGGCAATCGATGGGTGGATGGACGATTGTCGGCTACGCGCTGGAGCATCCGGAGCGAGTCGCCGCGATGGTGATGGCGGACACGCCGGGCGGCATCTTCACTCCCGAGATGGACGCCATGATGGAACGCATTCGCGCGGGCGGGCGCGGGCCACTGGAGGCGGTGAGCATCGGATCGCTGCCGACCTATGCCAAGGACTACTTCGCGCGCCATCGCGAACTGGCCTACCTGTACGATTCGCTGCTCATCCTCGGCGCGCGGCCGCCGGTCGATGCGATGAAGCGGTTGGGGAGCAGGCGCTATGATCTCGCGAGAGTCCGCGCGCGGCTCACGATGCCGATCCTGTGCCTGGAAGGCGAGGAGGATGCGCTCATTGCACCCGCGATGATTCGTCATCTGGTGAAAGCGCTGCCGAATGCGCGCCTCGCGCTGGTGCCGGGCGCGGGGCATTCGGTGTACTTCGAGAATGCGCCGGCATTCAACCAGCTGGTGTTGGATTTCCTGCGTGAGGTCAAATACGCGCCACAGTAGCGCGAAATCGCAATTGCGGGAGTAATGGGGCGGACATACAATTAGATTGTGACACGCCGGTATGCTCAAAATATCGTGGGCATCTGGCTGGCGCTGGGACTAATCTCCCTGGCCTCCTGCGCTCCCAATACGCCGCCCGGAACCGCCTTGAATCCTTCGATGCCGGCAAGCGTCGGATCGGCTTCCCCGCTGGCGCAACCGGACGTGCATTTCACCCCCAATGCGCCGGTCGACAATTCGCAGAGCACCGCGCTCACCAACTATCTGCATAGCCGGCAACTGCCGCTGGTCGGCGGGCGCGTGCTGGCCGCGAACGGCGGCCCGCGCCAGGCGATCCTTTATGGCTACGTCGCCACCCCGTTCGGCAAAGCCGATGCGGTGGACAAGGCGCGCGAGTTCCTCAACGACTCGGGCGCGCAGGTCGACAATCGCATCAAGATTGAGCCTGACCTCGCTGGCCCGACCTCCAATCCGAACACCACGACCGCAAATAATGGCAACCTCGATCCGAACAATCCTAACAACAACCCCGACATCCAGAAGTACGAGGATCAGCAGGCTCAGCAGCAGTCGCGACAGCAACAGCAGCAGTACATGAATCAAGGTTCTCCCTTCGGCGGAGGCGGGAGCCCGTTCACGATGCTGTTGCCGTTCCTGATGGGTGGTTTCGGCGGCGGAGGCTCCAGCTTCGGTTTTGGCGGCGGAGGTGGCGGACTGGGAATGGGTGGAGGCAGCTTTGGAGGCTTCGGTGGTGGAATGGGCAGTCCCCCCGGATCGTCATACGGATCACCTTACGGCTCTTCTCCCTACCCACCGTCGGGAGGCTCTCCTTACTAAGGCTGCATGACTAAGTCGGCAGCTTGAAGCGCTCGCCGAGGAAGACCTGGCGCACCTCATCACTGGCGACGATCTCATTGGGAGTTCCCTCGAACAGAATCTTGCCCGAGGATACGACGTAGGCGCGATCGATGATCGAGAGCGTCGCCGAGACGTTGTGATCGGACATCAGCACGCCGATGCCGCGCTCCTTCAAATACGCGATGATGCGTTGAATCTCGACCACCGTGATCGGATCGATACCGGCGAACGGCTCATCGAGGCAGAGGAACAAAGGATCCAGCACCAGCGCGCGGGTGATCTCAACCTTGCGCCGCTCGCCGCCCGAGAGCACCCCGGCCTTCGACTTCGCCAGCCTTGCGATGCCAAGTTCGTCGAGGAGCGATTGCAGCCGCGCCTGGCGTTCCTCCTCGTTGAGCGGCAACGTCTCGAGCACCGCCAGCAGGTTTTGCTCGACGGTCAACTTCCTGAAGACCGAGGGCTCCTGCGGCAGGTAGCTGATGCCGCGACGCGCGCGCTTGTAGAGCGGCAGCATTGTGATCTCATCGTCGCCGAGAGTGACCACGCCGCGATCGGGTTTGAGCAGGCCCACTAACATGTAGAAGGTGGTCGTCTTGCCCGCGCCATTAGGCCCCAGCAGTCCCACCACCTCGCCGCGATTAACGGTGACCGAAACGCCGTCGACCACGGCGCGTCCGCCGTAGATCTTGGTCAGGCCTTCGCCATGAAGCGCCTCGCGCGGCGCCGTCTCCGAGCGCGCACTGACTTCGGTTTTGATGCGATTCGCTATCCCCATCCGCTGTCCGACCCGGTCACGATGATCCCTCATGTTTACAGGCTTGGCGCAAGGTTAGAAACCCGCCACTTGAGGCGGTCAGAAATATGACCTCACGTAATCATTGCTTACGACAAGCAGCGAAATTAGTTTCGATGGAGTATCGTGGTGACGGGTCGGCCGTCTGGTCCCCACCTGTTCGGGAGAATCCTTGCCGATGTTCCAGAGAAATTCCGCTCCTGCTTCATTCACCAAAACGATCGTTCGCGTCGCCATGGCGGCTGTGCTCAGCTTCGTCATTTACGGATGCAGTGCGCAAGCGCCAAGCCCGCCGCCGTTGCCTCCGGTGCAGCCGCCGCCTCCACCGCCGGTGGTCTCGGTCCCGCCCAAAGAAGGACCCGCGAAGGTTACCACCGCTTCATTTTACGGGCCCGGACTTCAGGGGCACGTCACCAGCAGCGGCGAGGTCTTCGATCAACATGCGATGACGGCGGCGTCGCGCACGCTGCCGATCGGCTCGCATGCGAAAGTGACCAATCTCAAGACCGGCAAATCGGTGGTTGTGAGGATCAACGATCACGGTCCGTTCGTGAAGGGCCGAGGGATCGACCTGTCAAAGGCCGCGGCAAAGCGCATCGGGATCGATCATCACGGTGTGGCAAAGGTCAAGGTGACCCGCCTCGAGGGAGCTCCATCCGGGAAAGAGGATGCGGCGGCGAGCGACGCGAAGATCGCGGATGCCTCGCACGCGAGGGCGCCGGATACCGCCAGGTCCGCAAATCCTCCGGCGACCGATGCGGGCGCGATTCCCAGTTCGCCCGCATCAGTCGGCGGAGAAACGCCGGGAACTGTTTCGCCCTCGGAGTAAAAAAGGAAAACGGGGATCGATTTAATCGATCCCCGCCGCAGTAACGATTGCGCGCTCTCTGCGGGGCGTTCGCAAACGACCCCTACCAAGAACGCGCGATGCTTACTTCATTGCGCGGACCCTCGCGTTAGCCTCGCGGCCGAGGCACTTCTGCAGCCATGCCGCCGCGGTCGGCGTCGCCGACAGGTCCAGCCGCATCATCGGCGCCCAGGCCAGCACCGAGGCCGCGTTGAGGTCCGCGATGGTGAAGGTACTGCCGAGCAGATACTCGCGACCCTGCAGCGCATCGTCGAGGACTTTGAGGGGCGCCTTGATCGCATCCGCGGCCTTCTGCGCCGCCTTCTCGTCGCGCTGATCGGCCGGCAGCAGCATCTTGTGCATCAGCATCGCAAGCAGATGCGGCTCGACCTCGGTCATGCCCCAAAAGCTCCACTGATAAGCGGCGGCGTGGCCATAGACATCGGCCGGCCACAGCCCGTTCTTGCCGTACTTCTCGGCAACGTAGAGATTGATGGCCATCGATTCCCAAACGTAGTGGCCGTCATCTTCGAGCACCGGGATGTGCCCGTTGGGATTGCGCTTGAGATGGTCGGGCGTCTTGGCCTGGGTATTGGGCATGGTGTCGTGTTCGTATTTCGCACCGACTTCTTCGAGTGCCCACAGCGATCGCGCGGCGCGTGACTTGGAGCTTCCGTAAAATTTCATGTCGCCTCCTTCGGCGTGTATGTGAGAGTTTGTATCGACACTATCTAGCGCGATAAGCGCTGACTCTACAAATGCGAAAAACGCGCGACCGCGCGGAAATCCGCGCGGCGGCGGTCACTTAGTCGGGCGCGCGAGTCCGCGATACATCGAGGAAAGGAACTTCGGCCGCCCGAACTGAAAGCGCTTAAGTTTCTCGAGGCGAAACCCCGCGCTGATGATCATCTGATCGATTTCGCGATCGAGGTCGCATCCTCCGTACTCGAGCCATAGCTTACGGAGGCGCCGCTGCCATCCGCTTATGGATGGGTTCGAGCTGCGCCCATGTTCGAGAAAGAGATATCCACCCGACGGCTTCAACACCCGCCGGACTTCGGCGAGGATGGCCGCGGAACGTTGCGTCCGGCATAGCGTCAGCGTGCTGACCACCCAATCGAAAGTGGAATCATCGAACGGCAGGCTGGCGGTATCGCTACCGGGGAAAAGTTTCTCGACCCGCAGGCCTCGATCGTTCGCGTCGCGGGTGGTCTGCGCCGGCGCGCCCGCGAAAGATACGATCGCGAGGTCGGTAACCCACGGCGAATAGTAATGAACGTTCTTCCCGGTCTCGAAACATAGTTCGAGCACGCGCCCCTGGGGCAGGGAGACCAGCGCGGTCCGCTCGGTGACGAAGAGCGGCTTGTTCATCGCATAGTGCAGCAAGCGGGATTTCAGACGCGACATCGCGATTGCACGGTTTCGGTTTTCCAGCCGTGATAGATTCGAGCGTTCGATCAAATGACCTCGGTCACAATGACAGTTCTTACCCGATGAGAAAAAGGCGAGGCGATGGGCGAGGCGAACGAAAAAGCTCCCGGTAACCGACCTAACCTGATCGATATCTGGACCGCCATCGTATTGACCATCACCATGGTCGCGGTGGTCTGGTACACCTGGGAGGCCGACCGGCAAAACCAATTCAACCAGCGCATCATCGAGACCGCGTCGCGGCCCTACCTCGCAGTCAGCGCGCATGAGCAAGGCTTCACCACCGCGATAACCTCGGCGGCGGCGGGAGGCGCGATCCCGGTCGTGCCGTTTTACGTGGTGAATCACGGCAAGCTGCCGGCCGATGCGCACATCCAGAGCGCGGTAGCTTACAGCAAGACCCGGATGGCCTCCGTCGAGGGGCTGGGCGGGGTGCGCGAGAAGCATCGCTTCATTTTTTCGGAGACCAGCGGCGACGCGCTGGTGGCGCTCGGCCGCGAGGCGCTCACTGCCGGTCAACTGGCAGATATAGACGATGGCATCGGGTACATCTATCTCGCGGTGCAGGTCAACTACGGCAACTACTACACCCGCATTTGCGAGGAGTTCCCCATCGCGCCCGCGGAGAACACCTCGCAGGGCGCGCGGCTACCGGCGCGGCTGGGCGCCTACGCGCTCTGCGCCGATCCATCGTCCAACGACGCCAACTAGGGCGCGCGCGAGATCTCGCCCGGCGCGCCGGCGCCACCCTCTCCCGACCGGAGAGGGAATCCGGATCGGAGACAACTCTTACGGGGCAGCCGGCTTCGGAATCTCCTCGGTGTTGAAGGGCGTCGGTTTGTCGCCTTCCGATGGTACGCCGAAGCCCCGGCTGGGAGCGTTATTGTTTTGCAGATTCAGATCCGCAGCGGGCGGCACCGCGACCGAGAAGGTCGGGTCGTACATCGCTTTGATCGAGGTGGACGGCATGTCATGCATCTCGCGCGGACCCAGCGTGTTGACGAACCGGGCGCGCTGATCGAGCGCCAGCGAGCGCAGATCGGTCTTGTTGCGCACTACGTGTGGAGTGAGGAACACCAGCAGGTTGTCCTTCATCTTGTCCGAGGATCGGTTGGAGAAGATATTTCCCAACACCGGGATGTCGGAAATCCACGGCACGCCCTGGGTCGAAATGCTGTCGTCGTTGGACATCAACCCGCCGATAACGGCAGTCCGATGATCCTGAATCAGCACCGTGGTCGAGGCCGAGCGAATGGTGGTGGTGGGTCCGTTGACGTTGTTGGCGGTGGCCGCAACCACGTTGGATACTTCTTCGTACAGGTCGAGGCGCACATAGCCGCCATCGGAGACCTGGGGAACGATATCGAGGGTGATACCGACATTCTGTCGGTTAACGCTGTTGAAAATCTGTCCGGGCAACCCCGCATTCGACGCCGCAGATCCGACAAAGGGCAGGTTTTCGCCGACCACGATGCTCGCCTCCTCATTGTCGGCGGTCAATAGCGTCGGCGCCGAGAGCACATTGGAATGCGTATCTGACTCGAGCGCCTCGATCAGCGCGATGTCGCAGGGAACGCTGGTCGAGCCGGTAGTGGAAGTTGTGGTGCCGCTCACCGCGGCTGCTGCCGCCGCGGGGATGGCGCACATACTGCCCGAGGCCAGGCCGAGTCCCAGCCCGGTCAATCCGAGAGGATTGCCGATCGCGTTCTGAAGGTTTCCGAAGTTGATCGTCCCCAGGCCGAGGACGCTGTTGGAAATTGAGGTGGAAGCGAGAAATTCCACCCCCAGGTTGCGCGTCCGCTCCGCGCTAACCTCGACGATAATCGCCTGCACGAAGACCTGGATCCGCGGCACGTCCAGCTCGGCGATGATGTTGCGCAAGGTTTCCCAATCCTGCGGCGCCGCGCTGATGACGAGGGCATTAGTCGCGGGGTCCGCGGTCATCGTCACTCGATTGGTGAAGTCAGAGGTTCGAACCCCTCCCGGGCCGGGCGCGCCGCCACCCATTCCGCCGCCGATACCGCCGCTCATCGCGCCACGACTGGAGCCGCCGTAACTACTGCCCCCCATCATCGAGCCGCCCGTGATACCGCCGCCGCCGAAGGAAGAGCCACCGCCAAAACCGCCACCGCCAAAGCCGCCACCGCTGCCGCCGAAGCCGCTGCTGCCGCCGAAGCCGCTGCT
>Ga0210398_10002544_pt1 | contig 17758 bp, 19 predicted proteins | sample IncBWC4OmetaG_FD_161047 | JGI IMG/M metagenome (GOLD analysis project Ga0210398, IMG submission 161047) | Forest soil microbial communities from Barre Woods Harvard Forest LTER site, Petersham, Massachusetts, United States - Inc-BW-C-4-O | ecosystem: Environmental > Terrestrial > Soil >... | reverse complement strand
GGCACTACAGTCACGTGCCGTCGGATGAAAACAACAAGGTCTTTGGCGATAAACAATCCTTCGTTCCGGGCCCGCCAACGAACATTCAGTTCGAGGTCAAGGACTCAAAAAAGTACGCGGCCACAGGTGGCTGGGGGTTCGGGCACTTCAATGCAGATGGAAAACCGGGCGATACGGCGCTACTCAAAACCTGCTTTCCCTGTCACGAGCCTGCCAAAGCGACCGACCTGATCTACACGCATTACACGCCTTAGTAATCATTCACGGGCAGACTCGGACGCGCCTCGGAACAATCCCCTTTGGGCGGGCAATCTTTCGCGAGGAAGTTGAGGTCGTACGCGCTGTACTGGCGCCGGACAAACGAACGCCACTGAAGTTAAACTACAAAGCGCAGGGGAGGAATAAGCCATGACGAAAATTTTATCCTGGCTGATGGTCATCAGGACCGTGGAGCCTCGATTCGACAATCGCGGCGTTCCGCAGGCTAACAACCACCATGCACTGAGCACTGTGTATGCCAGTACACAGGAGAACTAAGGAGCGAGGGTAGCGTTATGATAAACGGCATCAACGACGCGCTCATTCTTGCGGCCCGCCTTCTTCTCGCGACACTATTTCTGATTTTCGGCTTTAGAAAGCTTAAGGACTATTCGGGCACGGTAAGTCAAATAGTGCAGCTCGGCGGTCCGATGCCACATGTGGCTGCTGCGGTATCGATCTTCATGGAGCTTCCGGTTGCGTTCGCGGTCGCAGTTGGCGCTTTCGCGCGCCCGTCGGCTTTACTTATGGTTTTATACACGCTCGGAACTGCGTTCATTGGGCATCGCTATTGGAAAAGAGCGGGTGCGGATAAAGTCGACAGCATGGACGGCTTTTACAAAGATCTCAGCATTATGGGAGGTTTCCTACTGTTGTACGTTACTGGTGCGGGAAAATATTCGATCGATGCATTGCGCAGTATCGCCGCGCCATAACTGGTATCGGCCGCTCACGAGTCAAGCCGGATGACTTTTCGACGAGATAGGGTGAGCGACGGGAATCACGCGTTCTGACTCAATGTCAGAACGCCGGCGCGAACCCCAGACCACCCGGGCTTGAGCGCAGCAGGACGCGGAGCGAGCGGCCGTCGGACCGGCCCAACGACGGCACAGGGGCGAGCAACATTGTGGCGGGCGCAACTAAGGGGCGAGTCGAGGAGACGAATCGGAAAACGTAAGCGGATCGGCGACTTCGTTACTTCGAATTGGTGTTCGCTATGATACTTGCTTCTTTAGTATCCTGAGCGCGCGCGGCCTCTAGAATGTTTCGCATCGAGTAGTTGCCCTCGTGACAGGCGTCCTCGAACATCCTGGTGTTTGAGCGCATCAAATGTGTTTCGCCCGTCCACGGGCGGGTGTAATAAGTCGGGTCAGTGACTGTGAATACATAGTTCAATTCATGGTCCGAAACGCGCGTGAACCGCTCAGTCACAGTGGTCTCTGGTGAGACAAAGAAGACGTAGCGCGCATTCAGGCGAACGGAACTGTTGGGCGCAAAATACTTTGTTTCAACCACCAGCGAGTCTTTCTCCCACCGTCCAATGGAATCGCCAAGCCACGATGTAACTGCTGCCGGCGAGTGCGTTCCGTTCATGCGGATAATGCGCGCATCGTGGATGAATTCCGATACGATTACGGTAACCGCCGGCGTTTGCACAATCTGATAAATGTTGCCATCTAGATTGGGTTGCATCGGAGGGGCACCATTGGAACTTAAGCAGCGCTCGATCGCCGAACGTTGCTCGGGATTGTCGAACGCGGTGAGCGCACCGCGCCGCAGCGCCGCGGCCTTTCCCTTGTACGCTTCAATCCACGGAATCTTGCCGTCTTCCGGATCGACTATCTGAGAGCTGCGCAATTCACCGCGAATCGGCTCAATATTGCGATCTTCTAATGCCCTGCCAGGATCGTCGGGTTGATTAGGACCCCCGGTGCCTTCCAAATACTGGGTCTTGAGCGTTACTGCATCCGCTGCGGTGATCACCAATGTTGTAAACCCCGGGGGGCGTTCCAGCGGCGTGAGATTGGAGTTCTTCCAAATGCCTTGCATATCGATGTGCCCGTCGGGTAGGCGAGGCACGCGGTAGGTTCTCGGGTTGTTAGCAGCGTGCGCCGAATTGCAGAGCGCCAGGAGGATGAAACAAATACCAATGATCGGTTTCATTTATTAAAGCTTAAAGAGCCCGAACAAGAGCGCTCACTAACCTTCCGAAACGGTTCCACGGCCAGCGGCTGATGCCAGTGTTGGTCACCTAACAGGTCGCGGGCGTCGCGCCCCGTTCTTCGCCAATGCGACCGAGGCCGGGTGATCGTGACCCCAGTAAACTCGATCTGCCGAGAAACGTCAAGAAGTGTCAAGAAACGTTAATATCGTGATTCCGGAACCCTGAAAGACCCTGAACACGGAGACATGAGCCGGCTAGTTGTCCCTGAGTTTGAGTGAAGAGCGCTCGCGCCAACGATGGGTGGAGACTGTCGAGTGGGCGCGTGATTATGCGTTACCGACGTTCAGTATCCATCTCGAGGAAGGCGAGAAACGCATTAGTGCTCTGGGACGTCAATGATTATTGGGAGCGCACCAACCCGGGGGTTTAGTTTCTCTTAACGGTTGGTCAGATAGTCGGTTTGTTGTGAAGGACCACGCGGCGCACTCTGTTAGCTTTTCGATCAGACCAGTTAACGGAGCATTCACATGGACACGATTCATCTTATTACGCGAGTCGGGCAGGGACTTCTGGCGGTTGCAGCCACCGGAGTTACAGTTCTTGTTCTGCTGGCGTAACGCGGGAGTGACTACATCAACCTCAAACAGGGTAGGAGAATCTCGTCCCTTGCGACGCGGCATCCGGTCAGTACTCTTATTTATTGTCCAGTCTTGAACTTCTGCCAGAGGCGGGTGATGGCGCGCGTTTGCTCGGGCGTGTACTCAGGTGTCGGTGAGAGTCGCTTCAGCGTCTCCGGTGGCGGGTAAACCATTGGGACTGAGGCGATTAATGGATCGAGGAGCGGCGTTGCTGCGGAGTTGGCGTTTGCGAGGCCGATATAGTTGGTAATGTCGGCGATGACCTTAATCTGCGAAGCACGACGTAAAGTCGTACGACGCGCCGTTCGCAAGTATTATGGTCATGATGTCATTCCTACCTCCCGTTTCCGCACTGTTGAGTTCCTTTGCGCGTGTCCCTCGTGGTGCCACATTTGCGCTGCCGTTGCTGGTCATCTCGATTTGCTCGGGATGTATCTCCTCCGGGGGCCGAATCGAGCCAGTGGACGACCCGCCGATTGTCTCAGATGCCGCTCCAGCACCCCTGTTGCACGATGTTCCGATGGCTGCGAGCGAGGGCGACAGTGAAGTTCCGGTGGCCGTTGCCGAGTCGGAACAGCACGAGGCGCCGCCCAAGCCTGGAGACTTGACTGAGTTGATCGTCAGGGGGCGCACGCGCGACCTCGTCATCCGCGACTTGGTTGCCGAGGGCCAGGCGCAGCTGCGCGACGTGCAACTTCAGTACGTCCTTACCGGTAAGGCTGGACATGAGGTGCTGCGCGGCCGGCCGGTCGCCTTCGCGCTGTGGAGCGAGGAGCAGAAGAATTGGACCATTGCCCACCTGGAGATCCCCCGCCCACCCGTGAAATGGAAGCCTGGCCACGGGGAACTGCCCTTCACCGTGCGTACTCCCGGAATTGAGGCGCGGCACGTCAAGGGAACGGGGGCCGAGCGACTCATGTTCACATTTTCGCGCGGTGGCGAGGAGCTGAAGGTGTACGGCCGCAAGTTCCCGGTGTTCGACAACACCCTCATCAAAAAGAAGCGCTGGCGCGAGGCCGCCGAGACGGCACGATCCATTGTCTACTTGCCCTTTACCCGCGATACCCTCGACCCGCGCCTCATTACCGGCGGCAGGGACTTCCTGCTCGCCACCGCACGGAGCGCCTTGGACGAACTTCGTGACGCACGCGTGCCGAGCGACGCCTTTCCGGGCGAACTGCTCGCGGACGTGATACCCGCGGAGGTCATTGCGACGCTCGCTGTTATCGAACAGACCGACGACGAGGACTTCCTCGATAAGGGCACAGATGCATTCGACGAAGTGCTCAGCCAGGACGGACTGAAGCGCGAAGAAGCCTATCGCTATAGCGTCTCGAGCGCGAAGGCGCTGGGCCCGATGCAGTTCACCGATCGACGCGGTCACGGTACCTATTCGTTCGTCGTGCGTAGCTGTCGCGGTGCACAGCTGGACCCAAACTTCGAGCGCGGCTCGACCCGTCTGCGAAATGCAATGAAGGCGGCCGTTTGCCTGCTAGACATTGAGCTGTCACAGATGAACAGCGAAATCCGCGCCGCCTATCGCGCTAAACCCGATGTGCTCGGCATCTTTCCAGTCGCTGCCTACAATGGCGGTGGGCGCAACGTCGCCAAGCTTTATCGGGCGCTCAACCGTATGGGTGTCCAACTTGCCGAACTGCGACGAGCCGGCCAGCTGCCACCGGGATCCGCAGTCGTCTGCCCCTGTGTCTGGCGCGAGGAGGGCTCTTTGGTGCAGGCGGTCAGCATTCCGCGTTACAACAGAGAAAATAGCGGCTACATAGAAAAGTATCAAAGCATTCTGAGTCTGTTCGACTGAGCGCGTATTCGTATGTACCAGGAAGAGGTCGCGGCTCTGTTTGGTTCGGTTCCGGTCGCTCCACGGTGTGGCATTGCCAATCTCCTGACCAAAACCGACGCGATGATGTCCGGGAAGTCTTTGCCGCCGCCCGGATAGAAGTTGTTCTCCCCCGTGAATTGCATAGAAACAGAAGGGGAAGGGCGTAATATTCGGAGGGATCATAAAAAAATCCGCGAAGGGGTACTTCATGAAGCGGTTACACATTGTCATGGCGATGGCGGTCATGCTGCTGGCGAGGAGCGGCGGGGCGGAGAGCGAAGTCAAAGCATTTCATCTCGAAGAAGCGACGATTGCCGATGTGCACGCAGCGTATAAGTCCGGCGCGCTCACGGCGACGCAATTGGTGCAGGCTTATCTGAAGCGCATTCAGGCCTACGACCAGGCGGGGCCAAAGCTCAATGTGGTGATATTCCTCAATCCCAATGCGCTGGAGGAGGCGCGGGCGCTCGATGAGCATCTGCGCAAAACCGGGAAGTTCGTCGGCCCGCTGCATGGGATCCCGGTGCTGCTGAAGGACAACGTCAATACCAAGGACATGCCGACCACAGGTGGCTCGCTTAGCCTGGCAGGATACATGCCCGCGACCGATGCGGCGATCACGCAGAACTTGCGCGCCGCCGGTGCCATCATCCTCGCAAAGGTGAACCTACACGAGTTCGCGATCTGGGGTGAGACGGTCAGCTCGATCCGCGGCCAGACCTTGAATCCCTATGATTTGACCCGCACGCCTGGCGGTTCCAGCGGGGGCACGGGCGCGGGCGTGGCTGCCAACTTCGCAGTGGCAGGTATTGGCACCGACACCATCAACTCCATCCGGTCGCCCGCGTCGGCAAACAGCATCGTGGGCATCCGCCCAACGCTTGGGTTAGTGAGCCGTGCCGGTATCATTCCGTATTCGTTCACGCAGGATGCGGCGGGCCCACTGGCCCGCACCGTCGCAGATGCCGCACAGATGCTCAATGTGCTCGTGGGCTTCGACCCCAACGATCCTGTCACGGCATGGAGTGTCGGGAATACGGAGAAGGATTACACGAAATTCTTGAAGGCCAAGGGCCTCAAGGGCAAGCGCATCGGCGTCTTGCGCAGCTTCTTCGGCAGTGCCTCCATCAACGAAGAAGTCAGCGTTCTAGCGAACAAGGCGCTCGAGGATTTGAAAAGGTCGGGCGCGACATTGATCGAGCTGAACACGCCCGACCTCAATAGCGGGAAGATCAGGGATGAAATTTGCGTCGATCTCTACGAATTGAAGCCGGCCGTCAACGCGTACCTGGCTGAAGGCAGCGCACCCATGAAATCGCTGGAGCAGATCATCGCCTCCGGCAAGTTTCATCCGAACATCGGGGACAATATCAAGAAAGCACAAAGCCTCGAGATGGACGACAGCTATCGCCTGCGTTTACACAAGCGCTCGGAGTTGCAGCAGCGTGTGATGAAGATCATGGCTGACAATCGACTCGATGCCATCGTCTTCCCGCATCAGAAGCGACTTGTGGTGCCCATCGGTGAGACCCAGGTGGAACGCAACGGCAGTCTTGCAGCGGCGACCGGCTTTCCTTCCATCGTCGTGCCAGGCGGCTTCTCGATGCCGACCCAGTCCGCCACGCTCGGCGTACCGGTGGGCATCGAATTTGTCGGCAGACCGTGGTCAGAGAAAGTGCTCATCGAGATTGGCTTCGGTTACGAACAAGCGACCAAGCACCGCCGGCCTCCGGCCTCGGCGCCGGCGCTGGAAGCCTCGACGCGTTAATACTCGCGCTCCTGCGCCAATGGCAGCGCGTTGGTGACATGCGCCATCCTCAGACGGTCGTTATCGAAATGGCCCGATCGGCTTCTGCGAATGCTGGTGCAACATCCAGCTGATTCGCGGCGGATCTGAAGGACAATAGGAAGCGATCGTATGGCGGAAATCAGACGCTGGTTGATGGGCTCTGCAAACTGAAGGCCTCATTCTTTCGCAGCGATAACGGCGATCGTGGCCAACGCGGTTGCAGTATGCTTCTCGTCTGTTCCAGTCACGCTGAACACGTCCGCAGCGACCACTGACAGAGTTTTGCCGGCTTTGATGACACGAGCGCGGCACACTAGGCGTTCTCCGAAGCCTGGGGAAAAAAGACTGAGTTTATATTCGGCGGTGAGAACCGTCTGACCCTGCTGGGTCATGGTCGAGGCGGCGATGGTAGTCGAGTTATCCACAAGAAACGCGGTGACCCCGCCATGAAACATGCCGTGCTGCTGCAGTAGCTCAGGACGCTTAAGCACAGACATTTCGCACGTCCCTCTCGTTAGCTTCCCCAATTCCGCGCCGATCAGGGTCATAAATCCTTGAGCGGCAACCTGCTGGCGGATCGATTGTTCACGCTCATTTAAGGTGACGTCAGTCATTATTTAGCCTCTCACAATGTGGCTGAATTAAAGTAAAGCGGAGAAAGTATAAACCTACGCCTTGTCGCACCATTCAAGACAGACTAAGGCCGAGGCCGGAAAGCGGGCACCCAGACTGGCCGCCAGGGTCGTGGTAATCGATGGATCTTGATTCGGTGCTTTACCACATAGCCGACCAGCGTCTTCGGCGTTAAGATAATTCTCTCGCTTGTGGGTTGCCCATTCTAAGCAGGAGTTGCCATGCGTTTAAGGATAAGTTTCGTCGCGCTCACCATTCTTGCGCTGTCCACGGCCGTTCAAGCAAGCATCATCGCCGGGCATGACTATGTCGTGCTCAAGACGCCACAGCGACCGGAAGGCAGTGGGAAGATTGAGGTGGTGGAATTCTTTTCGTGGGGCTGTCCGCATTGCTATGAGTTCTATCCAATGTTGTCGCGCTGGAGTGCGGCGCTTCCTAAAGATGCCAGTTTCAAGCGTGTTCCGGTGGGTTTGGGCCATCCGGAATGGGAGGCGTTGGCCAAGACTTTTTACGCCCTGCAGGTGACGGGTGATGTGGATCGCCTGAATTCGCAAATATTCGAGGACATCCATAGGAATCATGTGATGCTCTACGATGAACCGAGCATCACGGCTTGGGTTGGAAAGCACGGCGTCGATGTGGTCAAGTTCACTGCGGCGTATCGTTCCTTCGGTGTAAACATGTCCGAGGCCCAAGCGGAGCAGAAGAGCATTGATTACCGTATCCCGGGTGTGCCCACTTTAGCGGTTGCCGGCAAGTACACGGTCAGTGGCGACCAGGAGAAAATACTGGCTACATCGGATCAGCTCATCGCGATGGAGCGGGTAGCGGATAAGAAGTCAGGCAAGTAAAGTCTCACGATTGACGCGGCCGATGTTTGAAGAGGAAGAGAGACGCAGGAAACCCGGCTCGTGCTGCCGCGCCAAGATGAGGAAGTCTCCTGTGGAGGAGTGGAGACTTGCAGAATGTTAGTACGACAGCGAGATCCGGGAGGCGGACCGGAGTCGCGATTCTGAGGGCGGCGGCAACTCTTAAGAGGAGTGAGAACATGCCAGTTCAGCTGAATCATACGATCGTCTGGTGCCGCGACAAGAAGAAATCCTCTGAGTTTCTGGTCCGAATTCTAAGTTGCTCCCCCGCAATACAGATTTACCATTTCATGGTGGTCCAACTGGCCAACAACGTTTCGCTCGATTTCATGGAAAAGGGCGGACCTATCTCGATTCAACACTACGCATTTCTTATCGAGGAGAGCGAATTTGACGCGACATTCTCCCGAATTCGCAAAGAGGGGTTAAGTTACTGGGCAGATCCCGCGAAATCTTGGCCTAACGAGATCAACCATAACGATGGCGGTCGCGGTGTATATTTCGAAGATCTCGATGGCCACCTGCTCGAGGTCATCACGCGCCCTTATGGAAGCGGATGATCTCGTCACCGTAGGGTGAGCCGCACGCCGGCGAACGCTGGGACACTGCTGTTCCGGCTGTCGCGCAGAACGCGTGCGAAGGGAACCTGCTGCGGGGGCGTCGCGTCTTACGGTGCTACCGAACAAGAGGCAAATCGGTCTAAGAGTGCAGCGTAACAACAATGCAGCTGCGGCCGTCTTCCATGGACATGCACCGCGCATCGCCGCCGTGACGGCGCGCTATTTGCCGGACCAAGGACAGCCCCAATCCGTTGCCAGTGCTGTTCTGGCTGTCGCGGCGGCGATAGAAGGGCGTGAACAGCTGTTCGAACTCTGCCGGCGCTGGACCCGGGCCGTTGTCCCAAACTTTCAACACCACAGTGTCACCTTGGCTTTCCAACCGTACCTGGGTCGGCGGCACTCCATGGCGCTTGGCATTTTCCAATAGATTGCGTAGCAACCGACGTAATAGCCGCGGGTCGCCCTGAATTTTAACGTGCGCGCCCTCGAGCTGAACGGCGTCGTAGCGGGCGCATTCCTCCGCAGCCAGGGCAAGCACATCGATCTCCTCGCGAACATCGTTTTGCGCAATCGTGTCCAATCTGCTCGCCAGCAGAATTTCATCGACCAAGCCGTCCAATTCAGCGATGTCCTGCTCCAAGCCGGCTTTGGTTTTTGGATCGGCGGATGGCTTCAACATTTCCAGTGCCAGCCGAATGCGCGCCAGCGGGGTACGCAATTCATGAGAGGCATTGGCCAGCAGGGACCGATTCGCCCGGATGAGCTGTTCTATCTGACTCGCAGCGCGATTAAAGCTCTCCGCCAAGCCGGCGATTTCATCGCGGCCTTCGACGGCGACGCGAGCGCCCAGATCGCCGGCACCGAGAGAGTCGACGCCACGCTGCAGGCGCTCGAGACGTCCGGTGAGTTGCCGAACGATGGGATAGGCAGCCACGCCGATCGCCAATGCCGCGAAAATCACCAGTAAATGAAAATTCAAGCGTGAGGCGGCGAAGCCGATCGGTACGCTGGCAACCAGTAGACGACCGTCAGCCAGGCGCACGCTTGAAAACGCGCTGCCCCGCCAATGACCAAAACTCAACGGATGGTATTGCCGCGCGCTCGGCATGGGCAACGGACGCCCGACGGCCGCAATGACGGCTCCATCCCCGGCAAAGAGAGTGACATCGGCGTTGAGTCCGGCCGCCAATCTTTGCAATGCTTCCTGCTGCTCCGAGGCCGGCGCCTGGGCGGGCGGTAGCACATTTTGGACCAGTCGTCCTACCGTGACTCCAACTTGTTCCATCGGGCCGCCAGCGAAATGCACCAGCACCGAAGCGGCCAGTCCCAGCAGTGCGAGGCTGGCCAGCAGTGCGATATAGAAGCGCAGGTACAGGCGCAGCATCAATCCTGCGCCTTGGCGAAAACGTAGCCTGCCGCACGCACGGTGATAATGCGCCGCGGCTTCTTGGGATTGTCCTCGATGGCGGCCCGAATGCGCGAAATGTGCACATCGATGGAGCGGTCAAAGGATTCGAATTCCTCGCCTTTGACGAGATCCATCAGGACCTCGCGCGACAATACGCGGCCGGCGTTCTTTGCCAATGCCACCAGTAGATCGAATTGGTACCCGGTCAGCTCGCAAGGCTTGCCGTCCAAGCGGACGGCTCGCGCGGCCGTATCGAGCTCCAGACGTCCGAAGTGCGATGGTCTCTCGCCGGTCGCTCCGCGCACGCGACGGCGCATGATGGCGTGCAGCCGCGCGACCAATTCCCGTGGTTCGAACGGTTTGGGCAGGTAATCATCCGCGCCCAGCTCCAATCCGACGATTCGATCGACCGCATCACCTCTCGCGGTCAGCATCAGCACGGGGGTATCGTATTTTGCGCGCAACTGGCGGCAGACGTTCAGCCCATCCATGTCGGGCAGCATCAGATCGAGCACCACCGCGCCGAAATCGGCTTCGGACAGTTTCTCGAGCGCAGTGGACCCTAAGGCTGCAACCGTAACGGCAAATCCCGCCTGACCGAGATACTCAAAGAGCATGTCGGCCAAGCGGCAATCGTCCTCAACCAAGAGAATTCGCTCAACCATTGACCGGCGACTCTAAAGAGAGCGAGCCGTCAAAGCCAGCGCATTATGACTTGGCGTGCATTTGCTTGAGGTGAGCGGCCAGGGCATTGCGTTGCGCCGGCGTCAGCACCTCATCGACATCGGCGAGAAGCTGCGTCAATCGCTTGGAGGCCTGGTCGGCCAGCTGAAGATGCGCAACGCGCGCTGCCTCCAGCGCCGTCCGATCAACCGTGTCCTGCGTCAGTGCCTGAACCGCTTGTTCATGAGCCGCTTGCAGCTGCGCATGCATCGGCAGCAGATCGTTCACGGCTTGGTGCACCAGCGGAGTGATTTGTGCTTTCTGTGCATCGGTGGCATCGATTTCAACGTACAAGTGCTTGAGAACGTGATCGACGTGCGCTGAGACATCGGCGGCGCTCTCGGGACCGCTCATCATGCCGTGATGAAAGCCGCCCATCCCAGTCGCGGCCGCCACCGCGGCGATGCTTCCGGCGAGGGCGGCTCCGGCGAGAAAGGCAACCAATGTCATGCGGCTAAAGATGGATCGACGCGGCGTTGCGTTTCCGGATTCGGTTGAAGTATTCATGGAGACCCCTTGTAGGTGAGAGAGACGATGAACACTCTGCTCCTCAACTGTTAGCCGTCTTTGCAGGGGGCGTAAAGATTTGTAAAGCAATGCATTCAAGCGGGCAGGGCGGCGTCCTTGCGGCAATCAAGACAGTCCGGATGGCAAGGAATCCTCGACCAGACGAAAAATACTAAAACGACTAAAATTGTCGGACCCACTACGGCATCGGAGCGAATTATGGAGTTGCATGTACCGCATGGATCAATTCGATCCATCAAAGATTTCCTCGTACACATTGGCATCGTGACAGTGGGTGTCATCATTGCACTTGGTCTGAGTCAAATTGTTGAGAGTCAGCACCGGTCGAGGATGGCTGCAGAGACGCTCGGGGGATTTCGTCGAGAGATCATCTTTGCAGAGTCACAGGTGAAACAGGTACTAGATTCGATACCGGCTTGGCGGAGTCAGATTGACACTGATATTGCCAGGCTTTCAGCGATGCCGACCGAAAGTCCAGGACAAGAGCCAATTCACTACCCGGAGCCCGCCTTTCAAATCATTAGGAAAGCGAGTTGGGACACGGCAATCGCAACGCAAATAATTGGCGCTTTGCCACCCGATAAAGTCAAGGGTTACGAGCTTGCTTACGAGGAGCTCACCATCTTTGTCGATCAGGAGCGAATTGGAGTTGGTTATTGGTACGATCTAAAGAAATACGGTGAAAGTGCCGCGGCTTTGAGTGCCGAGGATCGCCGCGCCTTGATTAAGGAGCTGCGTCGTTTTAAGGCCTTTGCCTGGTTCCTCGAAGCGATAGGCACCGATGCGCTTAAGGTTTGCGCCAGCACTCTCAATTGAATAACGGGGCGCGGATCTAACCATAAGTGTTGGCGCGAAAGCTCGATGACTTCCTGAGTTATTTTTTCGATGGAATTTGGGTACGGGCTCATGCTACGGCTTAGATGTCGCATCCCCATAAGCGCGTAGCTGATTGATTTTTACTGTTTTTTGGGCGCCGGTTGTGACGATTTCGTCAAGAAAGGAATCTGACTGCACTACGACCAGCTGCGGAGCTTGGGATGTAATTAATTTAACATAATATACATTATGCGAAGTTGACCTGTGACCGCTAAATCGAAATTTCAGCTTTCCGCCACGTAGAAAAGTCCCCTCTCCAGCCGTCAAACTTCTCAACTGACCCGCTGCATTTAGTGTAGAAGGCAGTTGATGAAGCTGTACCAGTTTTTCGCCTCACCATTTCCCACGCGCGTCCGCCTGATGCTGTACGCGAAAAGCATACCGTTCGAGATTATCGAACCGCCAGGCTTTGGAAATTCGACGCTGCCGAAGGGTGACTACCTGAAGCTCAACCCGCTGGGTCGGGTGCCGACTCTCGTGCTCGACGATGGGCGCGCGCTACCCGAATCCGAGGTCATCTGCGAGTACCTAGAAGAGATCTACCCGTCTCCCCCGCTGATGCCGGCAGATCCGTGGGAGCGCGCCCAAGTGCGGCTCGTAACGCGCATCAGCGACATCTACCTAGTCATGGCGATGGTGCCACTGTTCGATGTACTCGCCAAGAAGCGCTCAGAGTGGGATCGGGCTGTGATCAACGCGGCAGTCGACAAAGTCGCCGAGGCGCTTGCCGCTCTTGAGGTCTACATCGGTGTCAACGGCTATGCGGTAGGCCGCTCTTTGACCGTGGCCGATGGTGCGCTCGCGCCGATGCTGATTCTTGCCGAAGAGTGGGCACCCGCGGTATTTGGAACGGCCGCACCATTGCAGCGGTTTCCCAAACTCTCGGCATATTGGCGCGGCGTCCAGGGCGATCCCATCGTGAGCCGCGTGGTTCGAGAGACCCGCGACGCGATCACGCAGAGTCGCGCGCAGCGCTTGAAGGCCGAGGGTAAATGACGCGGGTCACCGCGACCGATACCCAATCCACGCGGATCTTCGCCCTAGCAGCTTACGCGGCGCCGGGCGTGCCGGAGGCGATGCTACTTTACTGTGCCTCGCTCGTGATTCCCGGCTTCTATGCCACCGAAATGGGTCTCAGCACCCGGGTGATCGGTATCTCAATGGTGGTCGCGCGGATGTTTGACGCCCTCATTGACCCGGTCATCGGCTACTTGTCGGACCGCAGCGCTCATCTCTGGGGAGGCCGCAAGCCCTGGCTCGCAGCTGGCGCGCTTGTCTCATCGGTCGCAGTCGCATTTCTCTATGCGCCGCACAAGGGCATCGACGCCGGGTACTACCTTGGCTGGACGATCTGCCTGTACTTCGGCTGGACCATGGCGATCATTCCCTATGATGCCTGGGGTGCGGACATCTCCAGCGAATATTTGGAACGGACACGGATCTTTACGTATCGAGCAACCGCGTACTACCTCGGCAGCTTGCTGTTTCTGGTATCCCCTTTCCTCGGCGCGTCGCCCGATGTGTCCTTCAATGCCGAGGTGCTGAAATTCAACGCGGGGCTCGTGGCAGTGTTGTTTGCGATCACAGTCCCGATTGCGTTTCGGTACGGGCCGCGCGGACGCCCCGGTCAGGCGCGCAGCCCGATCGGCTTCTGGAGCATTCTTGCCAACGTGCGAAACAATCGACCAATGTTGTTGTTCCTGCTGAGCTACAGCATCAGCGGCATCAGTCTGGGAGTGTTTCTTGCGCTGTCCTACATCTATGTCGTCAGTTATCTCAAGTTGCCACAGGCGTTTCCGGTCATCTTGCTGAGCTATGCCGTCGCCAACCTACTCTCCGTTCCAATATGGCTGCGGATCATCCGCAGGATCGGCAAGCACCGGGCTTGGGCGCTTGGGGTGTTCGGGGATGCAATCATCTACCCGTTTCTGGCGCCGTTAACGCCCGGCCCCGCGAGCTACATTCCGGCGCTTGTGATAATTACAATCAGTGGCTTTGCGGATGCCGTAAGCCGAGTGGCAGCCGATGCAATCCTCGGAGATGTCGTCGACTTCGACGAATTAAAAACCGGCAAGAATCGCGCCGCCAATTACTACGCGCTGAAGTCGCTCGTCACGAAGGGCAATATTGCCTTGGGCGGCGGCTTCGCGTTCCTCACGATCGGTCTATTCGGCTACGACCCCGCAGCGCCGTCGAACAGTCAGTGGGGCGTGTTCGGTTTGCGCCTTACGTTGCTGTTCATCCCTGCGGCGTTGTACGTCATCTCCGGCCTGTTGATGTGGCGCTTTCCGATCGACAGGCGCCGGCAGGATGTCATTCGCCGCCGACTGGACACACGCGCGCTGCGATTGGGGATTCGCCACGAATAGGCACTGCCTTGATCATGGCAGTGCCCGCCCCGCCCCACTACGCCCGCCACGGTGTGGGCCACAACCTGAAATCGAAGCAGGCTCGCGCTAATCATTTCCAGTTGCCGTGCGGTTGAGTAGCTGATTCACGCATTCGACGCACGTATCGCTTGGCGAAACCGCTGGTATCACTTTCGTATACGAAGTCGGCGCGAATTCTGGCGACGGCGCTAAACGCCTATGTTTGCGTCGAGGAACGTTTTCACATCATAAACTCCAGGAGTTAGAAATCATGAAGCAGGTATCCATACTGGCAACAGGGATATTTATGGTCGGCCTCATTGCGTCACGGGCATTTGGCGAAGGATTGACGGCGCATCAGGACGACGGATTCTTTGCAACTCAAGTGCAGCTTGACTACACCCAGATCAACTCAGGCGGGAACCTGGCAGCGTTTATTCCCACTGGGAGCGACAGCGAGGTGTGTCTCGTGAACCTTGGAGATTCCGGGACACTCTATGGCGGACAAATCTCTCCGCCTGTTTGCATTCGACGTACATATAACGGGATACAGGGCGTGGTCGTTTTGATCATGCCGTACGTCACCCCGCTTCTCAGCAACGTCACGGTGAGGGTCACCCTTTACCAGAAAGGCGCGCACTACTATGGTGAGCCCGTGCTCTATCCTAGTTTGTGAGACTCACTGTACCACTTGCAAAAAAGTCTAGCCTCGAGGTGCAAGCGCGCCCGGACAACCGGGTCCGGGCGCGGCAGTGACAGTAGGTTCCGCCGGGCCGGCTCGTTCGATTGTCGGCTGAGCGGATTTGGAGAACTCGAAGCCAATGCTATGCTCCTCACGACTTGCACCCTAGGTTCGCGAGACGGGAATGGCAGTTAATTCGTCGAATCCCACAGAGATGCGCCATCGGGTTCCCCCTCCCAGCCGACTGGATTTACCGACAGCAAAAACCCCCGGTCGCCTTTTGTTTGTCGACAACATTCGCTGGACGATGGTCATCCTCGTGCTGACCATGCACGCGACGGACACCTATAGTCCCTTTGGAAACTGGTATTACACGGATCGCGCCGATTCCAGCTTCGGCACCATTCTTTTCTTCGGAATTTATCAAAGCTTTCTACAAGCTTTTTTCATGGCGCTACTTTTCTTCGTTTCCGGATATTTCACTGTGCAAGCCTGGAAACGAAAAACGGCCGCCGCCTTCCTCCGCGGCAGGTTCGTCCGCCTCGGCATTCCGACACTGCTCTACATGTTGGTCATCGGACCAATTACTCAGTACTTCCTTTCCCATACCTGGGGCACTGGGGGATTCGCGCATCAGTGGCTTACGCATCTGCGTGACGGAGAGTGGCTCTCTGAAACGGGACCCATGTGGTTCTGCGCTGCATTGCTAATATTTTCACTGGCTTTCGTGCTAATCCAAAGGGCGCGGCCCCCGGTGCGGCCGCCCACCAACACTCTTCCGCACCACGGGACAATAATTGCCTTCATCGTCGCAATGGCCGTTTCCACATTTCTTGTTCGAATTGTGTTTCCCGAGAACAACTCTGTTCTTAACGTGCACCCCGGCGATTTTCCGCAATACATCCTGATGTTCTCGGCGGGTATCATTGTCTATCGAGGCGCTTGGCTAGAACGCTTCCCCGATCGGCTCGCCGTGCAGTGGTCCGCCGGCGCGCTACTCATATCAATGCCGTTACTTGTTATTTTGTTGGACGCCCGAGGATCCGCACAGATCGATAAGCAAGCATTCGATGGTGGTTTCAATTTCATCAGTGCAATCAAATGCACTTGGGAGGCATTCGTTTGCCTCGGTATGAGCGTCGGGCTCCTCGCCTTGTACAGGCGAACATTGGACCATCAGTCAGCTTGGGCCAAATACCTCTCGGAAAACGCATTCGCGGTATATCTCTTTCATCCCCCTGTACTCATCGCGATCGCGCTTACGCTGCATGGCCTCAGCGCGCCCGCGTTGGTCAAGGATTTCTTATTGTCATTGAGCGCCTGCCTCGCGACCTTTGCGCTGTCCGGACTGATATTTCGTCGAGTGCCTTTTCTGCGGAAGATTCTGTAGTGACGATAGCGGCTTTAGTGCCGAACAGAGGGATGCTTCCCATTGACGGCGCCGAGCTGCATTTTTACTTAACAACTAGTGCCTGGGACCTGAGTTGCCACTCAGCAGGCAGCAGCGCTCGACAATCAACGGCCTGCCTCTTGAATTGAGAGCGGCCGGCCACATTGCTGCCTCAATGAGCGTCGAGGCCGATCATGAACTGGTGTTTCGGGGAACGAAGGCTCTCTGTCGGGAGTACAGCCTGGTGCTCGAGGCTCGCGCAATCGAGCACGAGGTCTTTGAGACCGAAGGCCTATGGGCTTTGACGGTCGAGCCCTCCCTGCGGGCGAGCGCCCTAGAAGAATTGACGCGCTATACCTCCGAGCGCAGCAGTCTGCGTCCGGAATCCCGTTTCACTGTTGCATTCAAGGGCGCTAGTGTCGGCGCCGCCGCTTACGCATTGGTACTGCTGCTAACGGCTTATTGTGCGGGCTTGGGGCTGTTCGGCCACGACTGGTATGCCTCGGGAGTCATTGATGCAGGACCTGCGCGCAGTGAGTGGTGGCGCGCGATTACTGCTTTGACCTTGCATGTGGACCCGGCCCACTTACTCGGCAATTTGATTTTCGGCGTGCTGATCGGTGTCGCAGCAAGCAGGCTTCTGGGACCCGGCGTTGCGTGGTTCGCTGCACTGTTCGCGGGGGCCTTTGCAAACTATGTCGAAATGCTGATCGCGCCTGCATCGCATCGCGCGCTCGGCGCATCCACCGCGGTCTTTGCGGCATTGGGGCTGCTGACCGGCCTCGCCTGGACGGAAAGGCTCACCTTTCGGGAGCGCAATTGGTACCGCTGGGCGCCGCTCGTCGCCGGGGTGTGTCTGCTTACTCTGTTTGGCGCCGGCGGCGAGCACGTCGATGTACTCGGACATTTCCTGGGCTTCGCGTTCGGCGTTGTGGCAGGCTGGCTGTGTGCGATCGCTGGCGTGCCCCGCAGTAAGGGGTTAGCGACGCAAATTCTATTTGGCGCGGCCGCTGCGCTCTCGATTGGTTTGGCGTGGCTCCTCGCGCTGGATCACGATCACCCGATACTCTAGCTGCCCTTTCTTTAAACCACTCCAAAAGCGGTGGCGCAATTGGTCCTCAATCGTAGGTCTCACCAGACATCGGCGTAGCGCGCATTGAGGGCCTCGACTTAAACGCGTCGAACCAAGCAGTGAGCCTTGCGCGCTTTTCTCGGAACGTTGGCAGTTGGCGAAATTCGAGCCAACTTAGAGC
>Ga0210398_10002542_pt1 | contig 17769 bp, 18 predicted proteins | sample IncBWC4OmetaG_FD_161047 | JGI IMG/M metagenome (GOLD analysis project Ga0210398, IMG submission 161047) | Forest soil microbial communities from Barre Woods Harvard Forest LTER site, Petersham, Massachusetts, United States - Inc-BW-C-4-O | ecosystem: Environmental > Terrestrial > Soil >... | reverse complement strand
GATGCTGGGCGGCTTGCCACTGACGAGGCCGCTGGGTACATCGTCGCGCTCCGCAATGCCTTTGTAGTCATGAAAGTCGCCGTCCAAGCTGGCATCGCGGATCACGACAGGACGCAGGAAGATGACCAGTTCGCTTTTGGTGTGTGTGTCGTTCCTGTACTTGAACAGATTGCCGAGCCAGGGAATACGCCCCACGAACGGAACTTCATCGCTCGATTTATTGATGACGTCCTGCATGAGGCCGCCCATCACGGCGATATCGCCGCTTCTTACGCGCAGCAGGGATTCGATTTCGCGGGTCTGAATTTCAGGAATCTGGCTGACGACGTTGGCCTGGGCCAATGCCGGATTGGGATCATTGACGTAATCCAGGATGCGGGAAATCGTCGGCCGCACATCCATGCTGACCATGCCGGTTTCGTCGATCGAGGGCGTGACGCTCATGACGAAGCCAACCGGCACGGTGGCGGGTGTCGAGGTGTAGGTCACCACGGGCTGGGTACCGACGGTGGTTCCCGGTGTGACCTGCACGTTGATGGTGAAATAAATGCGGTTGTCGACCACCTTGAGAAATGCGGTTTGATTGTTGAGCACGCTGAGTTTGGGGCTCGACAACACCTTGACGGTGCCGAATGATTCGAGCAGCGACACGGCAGCCGACACATTGCCCAGGAAACTTCCCGGTGCGCTCACGTATTGCAATACCAGCATACTGGGATTTGGCAGGGGCGTAGTGCTGGGCGGATAGGTGATGCCGCCGGGGCCGCTGCTCGGAACGCTGCCGCCAGGCAGGGGAGCGGGGCCCATGGGTTGCTGGGTGGCCTTGAAGCTGCCCGAGTTGAGCTTCTGCCAGTTGATGCCCTGCTGGTACTGATCCGAGAGTTGTACCTCGGCAACCGTGGCCTCGATCAACACCTGGCGGTGGGCCGAACGCAGCATCATGTCCAGGTACTGTTGCACGCGCTCGTGCTGGTGCCCGGTGGCGCGAACCACCAAGAGACCGGTTTCCGCATTGGCGACCACGAAGCTCGCGTCGGGCGAGGCCGCCGCCGGACTTGCGGCCGAAAGCTGCGGACCGCCGCCGTTTGTGCCGGCGGTGAGCGGCGTGTTGTCGCCGACCAGTGCCTTCACGTTCTGGGTCAGCGAACGCCAGAATTGGTTGCGCGTATTGCTGGTCAGCTGCGCGGTGGAATTGTTGTTGGTGGTATCGCCGCCGCCGCCACCCGAACTGCCGCTGGCGCCGCCGGCCCCAATCGTTACCTGGCCATTGGAGCCTGCCTGTATCTGCGTCGAGATATTGCTCGCCGATTTCGATTCGCGCTCGATGTTGACGTAGTCGATCTTGTACTGGCGATCGTACGGTGTATCGGCTTTGACGACGATGCTCGAATCCTTGAATTCGTAGCGCATGGCGACCTGCTCGGCAATTCGACTGAGGATCTGCGGCAGGGTCTGATCGACCGCGATGAGGGTGACTTGGCCGACTACTTTCGGGCTGATGTCGAGGCTTAAGTGGGCGTCGCGCGCCAAAACAAACAGCACATCGGCCACCGGGACGTCCCGGACCGTCACGTTGAAGGTTTCGCTCTTGCCGCTCTGGCGCGGCGGCGGCGGCATGAGCGCCGCGGCGTTCGGCTGCAGGGCCATACCGGCCGGCTTCTCCGCAGCCACCGCGGCTGCGGGCACACTCTTGGTGTGCGGCGTAGTCGCGCAACTCATGACCATTGTCGCAATCAGTGCGCACGAGAGCCCGAGGCCGTATTTCCTCGTGTTTCGCATACGCGACGCGTTTCCATGCTGCCGCTCAATCACAAATCGTCTCCCATTAATCCATTGCCTGCTATCGGCCAGAGCCGGCGGGACTTGACATAGGGAGAGGGGCAGATCTCGCCGAAAACCTCGATTGCCTCGCAAGTCAGCGCCTCATTCAGGCAGTATCGGCTGCAGTGGGCGGTTCAGAAGAGCGGCAATGGCAAACGCTATCGATTTCAATGGGGTCGGCAAACGCTTCGGCAGCCACGCCGCGCTGCGTTCGGTGAGCTTCGCGGTGCCATCCGGCTCGATATTCGGACTCGTTGGATTGAACGGCGCCGGCAAGACCACGCTCATAAAAAGTTTGATGGACTTCTCGTTTCCGGACTCCGGCGAGGTACTGATCTTTGCGCAGCCTGCGACCGAAGCAATGTCACGCGGCGCGGTCGCTTATCTTTCGGAGCGCTTCGTTCCCCCCGCCTATCTCACCGGCCTCGAATATCTGCAAATGATGTCGCGGCTCTACGGAGTGGCCTGCGACGATCAGCGCATTGAAGCAGCGGCGGCCGCCATCGACCTCGATGTGAAGTACCTCACGAAACGCGTCGGTTCCTATTCCAAGGGTTCCGGACAGAAGCTCGGCATAGCGGCGGTGCTGTTGTCGGAACAGCGGCTGCTGGTGCTCGACGAACCGATGAGCGGCCTCGATCCGCGCGCTCGGGCCTGCCTCAAGGTGCAGATCAAGGCGGCACAGCGGCGCGGTGCGACAGTTCTCTTCAGCTCGCACTCCCTGGCCGACATCGATGAACTGTGCGATTCGTTTGCCGTGTTGCACGAGGGCGCCATCAGATTCCTGGGCGCCGCCGCGGACTTGAGATTGCGCACCGGCGAAGCCGCTCTGGACGCCGCATTTCTGAAGATCATCGAGGAACCAAGGCCCTGACGATCGCGCGCGAGCGGCATTCCTTCGCCCTAAACGACCCTTGAAAATCGCTGCACCGCACGGCTGCGGGCTTTGGCTGCTTCCTGTTCGCGGTTCTTTGCCGGGGCGGTGGTTTGCAGGGACCGAAGCAGGGTGCGCGCAGCGGCTTCTATTTCATCGACAGCGAGGAGAAACGCCGGCTCATTTGATTTCGACGGGCTGTGGAATCCGCTGACCTTGCGCACGAACTGCAGCGCGGCGGCACGAATTTCATCGTCGCTGACCGGTGGTTCGAAGTTGAACAGGGTCTTGATGCTTCTACACATGTGCCTTCCTGGTGAGCGCCGGCGTGTCTTTAATATATCCCCGCCGGCGGGTAAGCGCAGGTGCCGCTGACCTTGACCGGTGCACCCTTAAAAATCAAGGACATATGGCCGGACCGGCATCGCGAAAGACTTTGGGGGGAGTGACCTCCAGGCGCGCCGCCGGCAATTATTTCAGGGTGCAAAATTTGAAGTGATGCGATAAAAGGGCCCCACACTTCAGGACATTCTCTCCATGGACGAACTCAAGCGCAGCACTCCGCTTCGAAATCGCAAAGGCGCGCCGACCAATGGTCCGCCATCATTTGATCCGCTGCGTTTCGTGGCGAAGCTTGAGGCCGCAAAATCCCGCGAGGCATTGATTGCGGAGCTCGCCTATTTTCGCGCGCAGGGCCGCGGTTTCGAGCCGGGCCACGAAGTCGAGGATTGGCTGGCGGCCGAGGCAGAAATCGAAAAGCGCAACCTATCGAAGCTTGAGCGTTGATCTTGCCGCGCTGGCACTCGCCGAACGGAACACTTAATCTGTTCGCCGATACTCACATCCCAAGGATAGTCTTTGTATCTGCCTGCGCAATTCAATGAAACCCGCACCGACGTGCTGCATGCACTCATGCGTGCCCGGCCGCTCGCCACTCTCGTAACCTCGTCCGAGTCCGGACTCGCCGCCAACCACGTGCCGCTGCAGACGCTGGCGGAGCCGGCACCGCTCGGTTCGTTACGCGGTCATATAGCTCGGGCCAACCCTTTGTGGCGCGAGTACACCCAAGGCAGCGAAGCGCTGGCGATCTTTCAAGGACCGGACGCTTACATCTCGCCGTCGCTATATCCTTCCAAGGTGCAAAGCGGCGAGGTGGTTCCGACCTGGGATTACGCGGTGGTGCATGCGCACGGAACACTGCGGTTCATCGATGACATCGAGTGGCTGCATGGCTTCGTGGCCGGTTTGACCGCGACACATGAGTCATCGCTTCCTAAGCCCTGGAAGATCGGCGACGCGCCCCGGGAATACATCGAGAAAATGTTGCGCATGATTGTCGGATTCGAATTCTCGATCTTGAGATTGACCGGCAAGTGGAAGGTGAGCCAGAACCGGCCTGCAGCCGACCAGCTGGGTGTGGTGCAGGGCTTGCAGAGCTCGGGCGATGCGGATGCGCGCGAAATCGCGGCCATGCTCGCTGCCCGCAGCCGCTAGTTCCGTTATTGACCTAGCGCCCGATGAAATGGTCCGTACTCGATCAGTCCCCCTCGTCCGCGGGCAGCACGCAGGGTGCTGCGATCCGCGAATCGATCGCGCTGGCGCAACTTTGCGATGAATTGGGCTACGCGCGCTACTGGGTGTCGGAGCATCACAACAGCGCCAGCATCGTGGGCACGGCGCCGGAGATTCTAATCGCGGCGATCGCCGCCACCACGCGGCGCATTCGCGTCGGCAGCGCCGGCGTGATGCTGCCCCACTACTCTGCTCTCAAGGTGGCGGAGCAGTTTCGGGTGATCGAGGCCATCGCGCCGGGGCGTATTGACCTGGGCGTGGGCCGGGCTCCGGGATCCGACGGCTTGACCGCACATGCTCTGAACCCGCACGCGAATGCCGCGGAGGAATTCCCCCGGCAGGTGCAGGAACTGCAGCATTGGGTATCGGGAATTGAACTGCCTGCCGGCCATCCTTACCGCAGCATCATGGCGCTGCCGACCGGTGCCACCAGTCCGCAATTGTGGATTTTGGGAAGCTCGGCATACGGCGCACAGCTGGCGGCGCATTTTGGCTTGCCCTATGCGTTCGCTTACTTCTTCAGCGAAGGCGCGGGCGTCGAGGAAGCGCTCGCCCTGTATCGCCGAAACTACCGGCCGAGCGAGCGCTACCCCAGCCCGCGCGCGACGATTTGCGTTTGGGCATTGGCTGCGGACACGCAGAGCGAAGCGCAGCGGCTGTTGATGACGCGGGAGTATTGGCGAGCCGGGTTCGAGAAGGGCCTGCGAATGCCATTGGCCTCGCCCGAAGATGCGGCTGCCCACCCCTATACGGAGGCGGAACGGGCCATGATCGAGAAGCTGCGGGGCATCGCGATGGTGGGCACAGCTCCCCAAGTCGCAAACAAGCTGCATGCACTGGCGGCAAGACTCGAGCTCGACGAGATCGTGATCAACACCTGGACCTTCGACCCGCAGGCGCGACGGCACTCGTACGCCCTGCTCGCCGCCGCATTTGGCTTAGGGCTACCGGACCGGAAGACGCATGACGGTCATTGAGACCAGCCGCTTGCAGCTTCGTGAACTCGATTTTGGCGATGCCAAGTTCATACTGGAGCTGCTGAACGAGGCCGGCTTCATCCGCTACATCGGCGACAAGGGAGTAAGAACGCTGCAGGACGCGCGCGACTACCTTTCAAGTGGTCCGATGGACAGCTACTGCCAAAACGGCTTTGGCTTGTACGCGGCGTGCTTTCGCGACGGCACGCCGATAGGGATTTGCGGCTTGGTCAAGCGCGAGGGATTGCGCGAGCCCGACGTCGGATTTGCGTTTCTAGCGCGTCATTGTTCGCAAGGATATGCCGTAGAATCGGCGGGCGCGGTTCTGGATCACGGTGGCCGTGTTCTCAAAATCCCGCGCATAGTCGCCATCACGTCGGCGGAGAATTACAGCTCGATCGCGGTATTGGAGAAAATCGGACTTTCGTTCGAACGGATGATAAGGCTTACCGAGAATGGCCCGGAACTCAAACTTTTCGGTCCGGCTTGAGATCGAGCGCCATTCATGAACACCGGACATCGCAGGAGTTTGCCATGCACCCATTTCCACATCACTACGCCGTCAACGCTTCCATTCGTCCCGACGGCGACGTGCCGCTGTCCACCGAGGGCGTACGCGTCATCGAATCCTCGTCGCCGAAGGAATTCGACGGTCCGGGAAATCAATGGTCGCCGGAAGGTCTGCTGACCGCCGCGGTGGCGGACTGCTTTGCCCTGAGCTTTCGGGCCATAGCCGCGGCATCCAAGTACGCCTGGCACAGTCTCGATGTGCGCACCGAAGGCACTTTGGATCGTGTGGACGGCAAGATGCGCTTCACACGCTTCGACACGCACGCCAAGCTGCAGGTTGCCGCCGGCGCGGACATCGAGCGGGCGAAGCGCTTGCTGGAAAAGTCCGAGGCCACCTGCCTGGTGGCCAATTCCCTCAACAGCGAACGGCACCTGACGCTGGAAGTTGCGGTCGGCCAGAAAACTTAAGGGCCCTTGCATTGCAGGGCTCTTAGGTTCGCAGTTGAGCGCTCGACCGCTTTAGTCGTCCATCAAGAAGCTGCGCAGCTGCTCGCTGCGGCTGGGGTGACGCAGCTTGCGCAGCGCCTTCGCTTCTATCTGCCGGATCCGCTCACGGGTGACATCGAACTGCTTGCCCACTTCCTCGAGCGTGTGGTCGGTATTCATGTCGATGCCGAAGCGCATGCGCAAAACCTTGGCTTCCCGCGGCGTCAGCTGCGCCAGCACCGAATGCGTGGTCTCGCGCAAGGACTCGGTGGTCGCCGAATCGATCGGCGATGACACCGAGGTATCCTCGATGAAGTCGCCAAGGTGCGAATCCTCGTCGTCGCCGATCGGCGTCTCCATGGAGATCGGTTCTTTGGCGATCTTCAGAACCTTGCGAACCTTGTCCTCGGGCATCTCCATGCGCACCGCGAGCTCTTCGGGCGTCGGCTCGCGTCCCATCTCCTGCAGCATTTGCCGCGAAATGCGATTCAACTTGTTGATGGTTTCGATCATGTGCACCGGTATGCGGATGGTGCGCGCCTGGTCGGCGATCGAGCGGGTGATCGCCTGGCGAATCCACCAGGTCGCATAAGTCGAAAACTTGTAGCCGCGGCGGTACTCGAACTTGTCGACGGCCTTCATCAGGCCGATGTTGCCTTCTTGAATCAGGTCCAAAAACTGCAAGCCGCGATTCGTGTACTTTTTGGCGATCGAGATCACCAGGCGCAGGTTGGCTTCGACCATTTCCTTCTTCGCGCGCCGCGCTTTCGCCTCGCCGATGGACACCTCGCGGTTGATTTCCTTGATTTCATTTATCAGAACGTGAAACAAGCCTTCCAGGTCCTTGAGCTTGTTCTGGCGGCGCTCGATCTCATCCTTGAATTTTGCGAGCGGTCCCGAATAACGTTTCTTGGCCTTGATGTGCTTGTCCAGCCATCGCGTGCTGGTCTCGTTTTTCGGGAATGTCGAAATGAAGTCCTTGCGCGGCATGCCGGCCTGCTTGATGCACAGGAACATGATTTCCTTTTCGAGCAGCCGCACCTCGGTCACATGCTGGCGAAGATTGTCGATCAGCTGATCGAACATCTTGGGCGACAGCTTCAGCTCCATCAATTCGGCGCAGATCTTTTTGCGAATCTTCAGGGTTTTCGGATCTTTGGACCCGAGCTTGTCGAGCGCATTCAGGAATTGATGGTGCACCTTCGCAATGGAATTGAAGCGCTTCGCCGCTTCCTCCGGATCCGGACCGGTGTCGATGACCTCTTCTTCTTCATCGCCATCGGCCTCATCATCGTCGTTGGCGGCTTCTTCGCGTTCGAGCGCCATCATTTTCGGATTCTGCGGCTGCGCGATTTCATCGGGAGCATTCGGATCGACAAAGCCGACGATCACATCGACGAGCCGCATCTGTCCGGCCTTGACGGTTTCGTAGTGCCGCAGCAGCAGGTCGTAGGTTCCGGGGTAGCTGCCGAGGGCGATTTTGACGGCTTCGAGGCCTTCCTCGATGCGCTTGGCAATGCGGATCTCGCCTTCACGCGTCAGCAACTCGACGGTGCCCATCTCGCGCATGTACATGCGAACCGGGTCGGTGGTGCGGCCAAATTCCGCATCGAGATTCGCGAGTGCGGCGGTGGCTTCTTCGACCGCTTCCTCGTCGGGAGCGGCGGTGGCATCGGTTAACAATAGTGACTCGGCATCCGGCGCCTTTTCGTACACCGGGATGCCCATGTCGTTGATCATGTTGACGATGTCTTCGATCTGTTCAGGATCGACGATCTCGCTTGGCAGATGATCGTTGACTTCAGCGTAGGTGAGGTAGCCCTGCTCCTTGCCGCGCGCAATCAACAATTTGAGTTGCGACTGACGTTCGTCGGCAATTTGCGTGGCCGTGCCTGCTGGCGCTTTTTTGATCAAGGTACGCCTCATATGAGATTTGGGCATTTTAAAATGCAAGCCGAGCAGTATACGATTGCGGCCATTCCGTAGCCACTTGCTTCGGTATTAAGGGGGGCTCCGGGGGCGGCCCTTGGACTTGAGAAGAACGCTTAATTCGGCCTTTTCCTCATAATTCAAGCCCAATTCACCTGCTTTTTTCAATAATTCGTCCATTCTGCGGCCCGGACCATACTCTTCCAGCAGCCTTTCAACTGCCATTTTCAACTCCTTAGCCGCCGCTTCGGACGAGGCTACCAAGGGATCCTGCATGCTTAAGTCCGTGAGCCGGCCATATTCGGCGCGATCCCGCCAGCGTTCGAGGAGCATTGCCGTGCTTGCGGCGGCGGCCGCCCGGGCTTGCAGCAGCAGCTCCTTGAGTACCGCAACGCCGGGCATATCGAGGCCGTCGAGCGCTGCAAAATCGCCGATGGCCCCCGCCGCGGCTGGATGGTGCAGCACCAGGGTGATGGCCTGAGTCAACAAATTGCCCCGTCCAGAGCTGATTCGACCGCGCGGCTTAGGCGTAGGTTCCGGACCGTTGCGCTGCACGCGCGTAGGCTCGCCCGCGGCGAAAAACTCCTTGAGGGTGTGTGCCGGCATGCCGACTCTCGCGCCAAGCCGGTCAGCGAGCATTTCCCGGTAAATACCCTCCGGCATGCGCGCAAACAGCGGCTCCGCCAGGGCTTTGAGCTTCGCCCGCCCGTCGACATGATCGAGGTCGACGCCGGCAATCAGCTGCTGCACCAGGTATTCGGACAGGGGCAGGGACTCCTTCAAGCGCTTCTCGAATGCATCCGGTCCCTCTTCTGCGACCAGGGTGTCGGGGTCGTGGCCTTCGGGCAGGAACATGAATTTCAGTTCACGTCCGTCCCGCGCCAGGGGCAGCGCGTTTTCGAGCGCGCGCCAGGCTGCCTGCCGGCCGGCGCGATCGCCGTCGAAGCAAAACACTACTTCGCTGGTCATCTTGAAGATTTTATTCAGATGCTCCTGGGTGGTTGCGGTGCCCAGGGTTGCCACCGCATAAGTGATGCCGGCCTGATGCAGGCGAACCACATCCATGTAGCCCTCCACTATCAGCAGTCTTTTGAAATCGCCGCGCGCTTGGCGGGCTTCGTGCAATCCGTACAGCTCGCGGCCCTTGTGAAACAGCGGAGTTTCAGGCGAGTTCATATATTTGGGTTCGCCTTGATCGATAACGCGCCCGCCAAATCCAATGACCCTGCCGCGCGAATCGCGGATCGGAAACATGAGCCGGTCTCGAAAACGGTCGTAGTAACCGGAGGCATGCTCGCCGCTGCGCTCGAGAATCAGGCCGGCGGCTAACAGCCGGCGCCGTTCTTCATCGCTCGTGCCGAAGCGCTTGAGCACCGAGTCCCAGGCATCGGGCGCATAGCCCAAGGCAAATATGCCGCTGGTTTTCGCGTCGATGCCGCGACTTTGCAGGTAGTTTCCGGCCCTGGAATTGTCGCTCAAGGTTTGCTCGAAGAAACGCGCCGCCCGCAGCATCAGGTCATATAGATCGCCGCTTCCCGGATCTTTGGGGGCTTTGGCCTCGCGCGGCAACTCGAGGCCGGCGCGCTGCGCCAGATCCGCCACGGCGTCGAGAAACTCCATCTTCTCGTACTGCATGAGAAAGCCGATGACCGTGCCGTGCGCGCCGCAGCCAAAGCAGTGATAAAACTGCTTCTCCGCGCTCACCGAGAACGACGGCGATTTCTCGCTGTGAAACGGGCAGCAGGCTTTGTATTCGCGGCCGGCCTTTTTTAGCGGCACGCGCGCATTGATGATTTCGACGATGTCCGAACGGGAAACGAGTTCGTCGAGAAACGAGTCTGGAATACGGCCGGTCATAGACCGCCTTTGGCTTGTCCGCCGTTATCCGCCGAGCTTGGCTTTGATTTTCGCGCCGACCGCGGCCATGTCGGCCCGGCCTTGTGCCTTGGCCTTGATGATGGCCATCACCTTGCCCATGTCCTTGATGCTGGCGGCGCCGGTGGCGGTTACTGCCTCGTTGATAAGGGCATCGATTTCCGCGTCGGCGAGCGCAGCGGGCAGATAGCCCTGCAGCAGGGCGATTTCCGCGCTTTCCTTGTCTACCAAGTCCTGTCGGTTGCCCGCTTTGAACTGCACCAGCGATTCCTTGCGCTGCTTGATCATCTTCTCGAGAACCGAGAGTACCTGCGTGTCGTCGAGCATGATGCGCTCGTCGACTTCGCGCTGTTTGATGGCGGAAGTGATCATACGAATAACGCCGAGCCGCTCCTTCTCGCCGGAGCGCATCGCCGCCTTCATATCTTCGGTAATTCGCTCTTTAAGAGCCATCCTTACGCCACCCGTCGCGGCCCTAGTAGGAGGGGCTGCGGGGTGGGGCGGCCGGCGGCGGGCTGGCAGGTTGTCCCGTGCCGCGCATATTCTCCCGCGACAGACGCTTCAAATGGCGTTTTACCGCGGCAGCCTTTTTTCGCTTACGTTCCTGGGTCGGCTTCTCGTAGAATTCACGGCGCCGCAGCTCGGTGAGAACGCCCGCCTTTTCGCAGGCACGCTTGAAGCGACGCAGGGCGGCGTCGAAATACTCATTCTCACGAACACGAACGCTGGGCATTCAAACCTCAAAAGTCGGTGACGGCCGCCGATTCGGCGACAGGGGGGCGCATTCTAAAGTGCGTACCCATAAAAGGCAAAAATATGCGCGTTTTAGGCATCGAGAGCTCCTGTGATGAGACCGCGGTCGCCGTTTACGACGGGGCGCAGGGGCTTCTGTCACATCGGCTTCACAGCCAGATCGCCCTGCATCGAGCCTACGGCGGGGTCGTGCCCGAACTGGCCTCCCGGGACCATGTGCGCCGATTGTTGCCTCTGGTCAGAGAAGCACTCGCCGAAGGCCATTCGGACCGGGATTCGATCGACGCCGTCGCCTACACGGCGGGACCCGGCCTGATCGGCGCCCTGCTGGTCGGCGCCGGCTTCGCGGCCGGCTTAAGCTTAAGTTGGGGAAAACCTGCGCTGCCGATTCATCATTTGGAAGGTCATCTGCTGGCGCCGCTGCTGGAGCCCAATCCACCCGCCTTTCCGTTTTTAGCTCTATTGGTATCGGGAGGCCATACGCAACTCGTCGATGTGGCGGGCCTAGGCGCTTACCGGATACTGGGCGAAACCCTGGATGATGCGGCGGGCGAGGCCTTCGACAAGACCGCGAAGCTGCTCGGCCTGCCTTATCCGGGCGGCGCCGCCTTGGCCGCGCTGGCGGAAGAAAGCCGCAGCGAGCGCTTCGTGTTTCCGCGTCCGATGCTGGACCGGCCGGGTTTGGATTTCAGTTTCAGTGGCCTGAAGACCGCCGCCCTAGTAGCCTTGCGCGGCCGCGGCCAGGATCCGGCCATGCGCGCGGATATCGCGCGCGGTTTCCAGGAAGCGGTGGTCGAGACACTGGCCGAAAAATGCCGCCGCGCGCTGGTTGAAACCGGCCACCGGCGTCTGGTCATCGCCGGCGGCGTAGGGGCGAATCAACGCCTGCGGGAGCGGCTGGCGGCGGTGGTTGAGTCCCTCGGCGCGCAGCTGTATTTCCCGCGCACCGAGTTTTGCACCGACAATGGCGCAATGATTGCGCTGGCCGGGTACCTGCGATTGGCCGCCGGGATGCGTGGCGACCTAAAAATCCACGCAAGTGCCAATTGGGAACTTGAGGAAATAGGGGTTTGAATCCACCGATGGACAAAATATTCATTCATGCGCTGAAGACCGAAGCCATCGTCGGCATATTCGACTGGGAAAGGCAGGTCAAGCAGACCGTCCTCATGGACCTCGAGCTAAGCGCCGACATACGCAAGGCTGCGCTGTCCGACTCCATCGACGACACCTTGAACTACAAGCGCGTGGCAAAGCGCGTGCTGGCATTCGTCGCAGCCTCGCAGTTTCACTTGGTGGAAACCCTCGCCGAGCACCTGGCCATGCTGATGCTCGAGGAGTTTGGTGTCGCGTGGGTTGGCATCTCGCTGAGTAAACCGGGCGCGATCCGCAACTCGCGGGATGTGGGAGTCGTGTTGGAGCGCGACCGCGAGGACTTGAGGAAATGGCGCGAGCGCACCAAGCCTGCGGCATAAATACGCCGACCGTGAGGTCAAATACTTCGGCCGCCGTCCACGGCGATGATCTGGCCGGTGATGTACGGCGCATCTTTGGCCAGAAACAGTGCGGTGCGCGCGACGTCCCGCGCGGTGCCGTGGCGTTTGAGGGCGGTCTTGTCGATGATTTCGCGCTTCAGCGCATCGTCCATGTCGCCCTCCGGCCAAAGCACCGGCCCAGGCGCGATGCCGTTGACGCGAATCTCGGGGCCCAGTTCGCGCGCCAACGCGCGGGTCAACATCAGGAGTCCCGCCTTGGCTACGCTGTAGACCGCATGTGCCTTAAGCGGCCGCAGCGCGTGGATGTCGATCATATTGATGATGAGGCCACGCGCGGCGCGCAGACTGGGCGCTGCCGCCTGCGCGAGAAACAGCGGGGCCTTCAGGTTGCTGCCCATCAGGTCGTCCCATTGCGGCACCGTGATCTCCCCGACCGGCGTCGGGTAGAAACTCGACGCGTTATTGATCAGTATGTCCAGGCGCCCGAATTCCAGCAGTGCGGCCGCCACCAATTTGTCGGGCGCCTCCGCATTTCCGAGGTGGGCCGCCTGAATTGCCGCCGAATGCGCGCGCAATTTGTTGAGTTCATCCGCCAACGCGATGGCCGCGGCGGCCGACGACCGATAGTGGATGAATATGTTGGCGCCGGCTGCGTGCAGAGTGCGCGCGATCTCGGCGCCGATCCGACGCGCACCGCCGGTGATCAACACCACCTGATCGCGCAATGCAGATTCCTTGAGCGTGGACGACATGCACGGCAACGATACCCCAACAGCTAACCTGCGTGAACTTGAGCTGGACGAGGCCGCTGCAGAACAGGGGCGAAAAGCGCGCGACTATTTGCTGGAGCAGATCGGCGCGGCGGGCGGCTGGTTGAGCTTTGAGCGATTCATGGACCTTGCGTTGTACGCGCCGCTGGTCGGCTACTACAGCGGCGGCGCGCAAAAATTTGGGGTTGGCGGCGATTTCACCACCGCTCCGGAAATCTCGAGTCTGTTCGGCGCGTGCGTGGCCGTGCAGTGCGAGGAGATATTCGGACGGTTGAACGCAGCTTCGATCTTGGAAATAGGCGCGGGCAGCGGGCGCCTGGCGGCAGATGTCCTGGGAAGACTCGAATCATTGCGCAAACTGCCCGAGCACTACTGGATACTGGAAATCAGCGCCGACCTGCGCGACCGTCAGCGCGAGTACCTGGCGCGGCATCGGCCTCATTTGCTGGAGCGCGTCCACTGGCTCGATCGGCCGCCCGAGGAGCCCTTCGATGGCGTCATCCTCGCCAATGAAGTTCTGGATGCACTGCCGGTGGCGCGCTTTCGCTGGCACGCGGATGCGGTCGAGGAACTTGGCGTGGTGCAGAGCGACGGGCACTTCGCGTGGCGCGAGCGGCCGGCCGGTGCTGCGATGGCGGAAAATTGCCGTAGGTTGTCGCGAGCCGGCGGCGGCTGGGACGACGGCTATGTATCCGAGTGCTGCCCGCGCCTGGCTGCCTGGACTTGGGCCGTTACCCGCTCGCTGCGCAACGGCGCCGCGCTGTGGTTCGACTACGGCCTGCCGCGCGCGCAGTACTATCTGCCGGAACGGCACGACGGCACCCTGCGGTGTCATTTCCGTCATCGCGCCCACGGCGACCCATTTCTGTGGGTCGGATTGCAGGACATCACGGCGTGGGTGGATTTCACGCTGCTGGCGGAGGCCTCCCGTGAGTGCGGATTTCAGCTGGCCGGCTTTACGACCCAGGCGCACTTTCTGGCCGGCACCGGCATTGACCGCGAAATGCAGTTCATCGCTGCAAATGACGCGCATCAGGTTGCGCGTCTTGCCAATCAAGCGCGGCAACTGCTGCTCCCGGGGGAAATGGGCGAGAGCTTCAAGGCCATGGCATGGCTGCGCGGAATGGATGAACCATTGCGCGGCTTCGAGTTCAACGACTTGAGGCACACGCTGTAAGGAGTGATGAATGGTGAGAATTGCCGTGCTCGATGACTACCATGGCGTTGCGCTCAAACTTGCCGATTGGAGCGCTGTTGCAAAGCGCGCGCACATCGATGTGTTCAGCGACCATCTGGCCGATGCGGAAGCGCTGATCAAGCGGTTGCTTCCCTACGACATAGTATGCGTGATGCGCGAACGCACGCCGCTGCGCCGCGAGGTCATCGAACGGTTGCCGAATTTGAAATTGATCGCCTCGACCGCACCGCGCAACGCGTCGATTGACATGAGTGCAGCCGCGGAACGCGGCGTTACGGTGCGCCACACCGGCTATTTTTCCAGTCCGACGGTCGAATTGACGTGGGCGCTCATTTTGGCAAGCGCGCGCCACATCACAACCGAAGCCGCAGCAGTGCGCGCGGGCGCCTGGCAGCAATGCTTGGGCGACGACATGGCCCAAAAGACGCTGGGGATCATCGGTCTCGGCAACATAGGCTCCAAGGTCGCCAAGGTGGGACTGGCATTTGGAATGCATATCATCGCGTGGAGTCAAAATCTTAAGCCGGAGAAGGCTGCGGCCGCGGGTGCGACGCTGGTGCCCAAAGAGGAATTGCTGCGCCAGGCAGACATCGTTTCGATACACCTGGTCCTGAGCGACCGCACAGCCGGGCTGATCGGCGCACCCGAGCTCAAGCTGATGAAGCCGACGGCTCGCTTGGTCAACACCTCGCGTGGCGCCATCGTGCAGGAGGCGGCGCTGATCCAGGCGCTGACTTCCGGCCAAATCGCCGGAGCTGCCATCGACACTTACGATACCGAACCGCTGCCGCCCGATCATCCCTTTCGGAATACGCCCGCCCTGCTTGCGACGCCTCACATTGGCTATGTGTCGCACGGATTGTACGAACGGTTTTATCGCGATACGGTGGCCAACATCCTCGCATGGCTGGATGGCGGCGTTTAGCCCTTGGCGCCCAACTCGGGACGCACGGCCGGAGCGCCTGCCTTGAGCTCCGCGATCGCCTGCACGCGCCGCTCGTGCAGGCGCCTTGCGATCTGAACTCCCGATTGTTGCGCGATTTCCTCCGGCGTCGGCTTGATCGCCGCCGCCGCATCTCGCGCCGCCTGCAGATAATCTCGCTGCGGATAGGGGTTGGCCTCCAAGCCCAGGCGCCCGCGCGAATCCGCTTCGCATGCCAGCAGCGCATGCGCGAAGCGTTCCGGACGTCTGAATGCGTCGCTCTTCTCCAGCATCTCGAGTATGGTCTTGGGCTTGAGCTCGAATGCCCGATGCGCATTGCCGTGGTAGCGCGCCACGATGATGCCGAGTTCGCGATATTCGGTGGGCAGCCGCAGGCGCGCACACAGCGCCTCGATGAGCGCGACGCTGCGCTCCTCGTGCCCCGCATGCGAGGGCCATTTTCCCCGGGGCGTGGTGCCTTTGCCGAGATCGTGCACCAGCGCGGCGAAGCGCACCTTGGCATCGGAACTCAAACCCGCGGCTTGATCGAGAACCATCAACGTGTGCACGCCGGTGTCGATCTCCGGGTGCCACTGCGCGGGTTGCGGCACGCCAAACAGCGCATCGATCTCCGGATAAACCGCCTGCAATGCGCCGCATTCGCGCAGTACCTGGAAAAACTTCGCCGGCCTCGCTTCGCGCAGCGCCTTGTCGGTTTCCTGCCAAACGCGTTCAGGGATCAATGCATCGGCCTCGCGGCGCTCGACCATGGCGCGCATCAGCGCCATGGTTTCCGGCGCCACGCCAAAGCCGAGCGGCGCAAAGCGCGCGGCGAACCGCGCCACCCGCAGAATGCGAACCGGATCCTCGACGAAGGCGGGTGAGACATGGCGCAGTACCCGGGCCTCAAGGTCGCGCTGGCCGCCATAAGGATCGAGCAGTGAACCGTCGCCGGCCTGTGCAATCGCGTTGATGGTCAGATCACGGCGCGCCAAATCCTCCTCGAGCGTCACCTCGGGCCCGAACTCGACCGTAAAGCCGCGATATCCGGGCGACACCTTCCGCTCGAGACGCGCCAGCGCATATTCTTCATGCGTCTCGGGATGCAGGAACACGGGAAAGTCCCGGCCCACTTCGCGAAATTTTCGGCGCAGCAGCTCGTCTCGTGTCCCGCCGACGACGACCCAGTCGCGTTCCCGGACGGGCAAGCCGAGTAGCGCGTCCCGAACGGCGCCGCCAACCAGATACACTTGCATGGGTGGATATTAACAGCATAGCCGCCACAATCCGTGGGGCCGCGGTCGCGGCGCTGATAGCCACCGCAAGCGGCGGCTGTTATTTGGTGCAAAGCGCCCAAGGCCACCTGGCGCTCATGTCCAAGCGTGAACCGATCAGCGGCGTCATCGACAAGCCAACCACATCGGCGGCGCTGCGCACACAGCTCGAGGCAGTCACTTCGATTCGCGATTTCGCCAGCCGCGATCTGGGATTGCCCGACAATGGCAGCTATAGAAGCTACGCGGACGTCGGCCGACCGTACGTGGTGTGGAATGTGGTGGCCGCGCCGGAGCTTTCCGTCGACCCCAAGCAATGGTGTTATCCGTTCGTCGGATGCGTCGCCTATCGAGGCTACTTTGCCGAAAACAAAGCGCACAAGTTTGCCGCCGGATTGCGCGCCAAGGGGCTGGATGTTTTTGTCGGCGGTGTGGCGGCATATTCCACTCTGGGGCACTTCGATGATCCGCTCCTCAATACCATGATGGGCTGGAACGATGTGGAGCTGGCATCGATCATTTTTCACGAACTCACGCACCAAATGCTGTACGTGCCGAACGATGCATCATTCAACGAGGCGCTGGCCACCACGGTGGCGGACGAAGGCGTGCGGCGCTGGCTGAAGCAACAGGGCCGCGATCGCGACCTGACAGATTATCTACTGGCGCAACAGCGCTACCTTGAAGTGATTGCACTGTTCAACGCAACCCGCACGCAGCTGCGCGCGGTGTATGCCGAAAAGCTGCCGCCTGCCGCGCTGCGCGAGGACAAGCGCGCCGCATTCGCCGCCCTGCGTGCGTCGTATGCCGTCCTCAAGACGCGCTGGGGCGGTCATGCGCCGTTCGATGCCTGGTTCGCCGGAGATATCAACAACGCCCATCTGGCGTCGCTCGCCACCTACTACACCTGTGTGCCGGGGTTCGAGCGCGAATTGCGCGCGGCCGGCGGCGATCTGCCCGCCTTCTACCGTCGGGTGCGCGGGCTTGCGAAGCTTCCGCAAGCGCAGCGCGATGCTCTGGTGTGCGGCGAGTCGGAAGATTAAACTGCGCTGCCGATGGACTGTTAAGGAAAACTTAAGGTGTCAACCGCCTACAATCGAATGCCTTTGGGATCCTTGCGCGTATTCGAAGCGGTGGCGGCGCATTTGAGTTTTACCGCCGCAGCGGATGCGCTCAGCGTCACGCCGGCGGCGGTGAGCCAGCAGATCAAGGCTCTGGAAGGCTATATCCAGGTGCCGCTGTTCAGGCGCAACGGCCGGCGGGTGGAGATCACCGAGGAAGGTCTGGAGTTGCTGCCCGCAGTCAGAGCCGG
>Ga0210398_10002540_pt1 | contig 17780 bp, 13 predicted proteins | sample IncBWC4OmetaG_FD_161047 | JGI IMG/M metagenome (GOLD analysis project Ga0210398, IMG submission 161047) | Forest soil microbial communities from Barre Woods Harvard Forest LTER site, Petersham, Massachusetts, United States - Inc-BW-C-4-O | ecosystem: Environmental > Terrestrial > Soil >... | reverse complement strand
GCAGGCGTCGCATATGCGCTCGCCAGCTACCTGGTACCTTTCTTCGGCCTGCCGAATTCCAACCGCAACGTAGTGATCGCTACCATGGCAACCCTTGTCGCCGCAGCGTTGCTCAATCATTACGGCATCCGGCTCGCCAGTATGGTCAACGACGTGTCGGTCATTGCCGAAATCCTCGGGACGGTGCTGATTGGCTTTCTGCTGCTGGGCCTGGCCTTGGTTCGAAAGACGCACCCGGTTTCATTCTTGTTCACCTATCCCCACCAGTCGAGTGTTGGCGCCTACCTGATCGCTTTCCTGACTGCGTCGCTGATGAGCGTTTGGACGTTAGGTGGATTTGAGGCCGCCGCCAATGTCGCCGAGGAAACCCACCTTCCGGAAAAGCGAATCCCCACAGCGATTGTGCTGTCCGAAGTGCTTGCCGTGGTCTTTGGACTGCTCGTGCTCATCGGGTTCACTCTGGCCGTTCCATCGGTGGACGTGGCCAGCCATGACCCCACTCCGTTGCTTTACATCATCGGGAGCTATTTCCCCAAGTATGTCGTGGTGGGTGCGCTGCTCCTCGTATCCCTCGCCATCTTTGCCTGCGTTCTGGCCAATCTGACAACCATTACCCGCCTGATTTGGGCAATGGCGCGCGACGGAAAGGTGCCAGCCTCTCGCTTTCTTTCAAAAGTGAGCGAGCACAAGGTACCGGTCAATGCGATTTGGGTCGTCATTCCGATTACCGCCGTTTTCACGTTCTGGGCACAAGTCGAAGTCGTGATCATCGCGATCTGTACCTTCGCGATGTATGTTACCTATGGTTTGGTAGTGGCAGCGTGTCTGTGGGGGGGGCGAACCGCGCAGCTTGACGCGGCGGGGCAGCCTCGCAAACGGGTTTCGCGTCCGTTGTGCGCCGCGGCACTTGCCTGGATTGTCGCGATTCTCCTTCTGCTGCTGTACATGACCGCCGTTTCGATGTCTCATCATGCGCTGGTCGTCACCTTGCGAGTCATGATTATCACCGGCGGGTGCGCGGTAGCTTACTTTGTGGCTCGCCACCTTTCTCCTCGGGTGAAGTTCAGCCCGGACCAGGCCGAATGAGTCACACCGCGAGTAGCGCGCCTTAAGACTGAGGATCCGCTTTGGACGAGAGTGCGTCTTGCACTGGTTCGGCATCGCACTCTGCTGCGATAACCGTGACCGGCTCGTCGGGCGGTTTTTCCGGTAAAGGTCGGAAAATCAACTGGCTGCCCCTTTGTTCGAACTGGACAGGCCGCCCGCTGGCCAGAAACCGCGCCGATAGAACCTTGCAGCGGACACCCCCGACCGTCATGGTGTTTCCGGGCCAGAAATAGATGATCGTGTAAAGAGTGTTTCCCCGGCGCGTGAACACGCCGATGTTCCCGTGCGGGAAGCGGCATCTCTGGGTACCGTAGACTGCCTCGCCATTTCTGCGCAGCCATCCGCCGATCACCTGTAGCCGCGTGACGGCGGGCTCTGGAACCGAACCATCCGCGCGGGGTCCTATGTCGAGCAGGTAGTTGCCGCCATCGCGAGCGCATTCCACCAGGTTCTGCACCAGCTGCTGGGCAGACTTCCAGTTATTGTCACCGGCGAGACACGCCCAGCTGTCGTTGATCGTCATGCACGACTCCCAGTCAGACTTGGCCGCCGCGGTGGATTGCTCCGGGGTGAAAAAATCGCCGGACAACCGGTTGCGATTGTTCACCAGGATGTCAGGCTGAAGTCTGAAAACCATCTCGTTCATTTCCGCTGACCGCCAGCCCTGCGCATCGAGAGGAACCGGCATGTCGTACCACAAGATGTCAATCTTGCCGTAGTTCGTCATGAGCTCCCGGAGCTGGCCGTGCGTGTAGTCGACAAAACGCTTCCTGGCAGCAGGGTCGGATTTCGCCAACCTCCAATCGGGATGGTGCCAATCCATGAGCGAGTAATAGAAACCGACGTGCATATTTTCGGCGCGGGCCGCTTCCACGTACTCTTCGACCAAATCGCGTCCTGGCCCCAGCTGCGGGGCGCAATACGATGTGAGATTGGAGTTAAACAGGCAAAACCCTTCGTGATGCTTGGTGGTCATCACCATATAACGCATGCCGGACTCGCGAGCTAGCCGCGCCCAGTCGCGCGCCACCGCACGGGGCGGCTGAAATTGGCGCCCCAGTTTCTCGTATTCGTCGAGCGGGATATCTTCATCTCCCAGGGCCCAGGCTTCGCGGCCCAGAATGCTATATAGACCCCAATGAATGAACATCCCGAACTTAGCCTCTCGCCACCACTGGATCCGGCGCTCATGATCTTGGGGCGGAAAACTGGCAGACTGGACCAACGTTGTCAGGGGCTGCAGGCCAGCCACGGACGCGCCACCTGCGGCGGAGAGCAGCATCTTCAGATGGTCGCGCCTTGATGGGATCATAAAACAGCCCCTTTTTCCCTGATCGTGAGTGTAAGACGGGCATCAGCCGCTCGTTGACGCTAAGGTAGCGGCAGCTGCAAGTCTTTCCCGCTATTGTGTTTTTCGTTGCGTAGCGTCTTGGATACATCCAGTTGTTGATTCGCATCGTTCTCGCGGCCCAGTTCCCTGTAAGCAGTTGCCAACGAGTAATGAGCGTCGAAGTTTTGCGGGTCGAGCGCTACAGCACGTTCGAGGAATCCAGACGCCAATGCGGGGTCTTTTTTCTTGAGGGCAATCTCCCCCAGCAGGATAAAGGCGCCCGGGGACACCTCATTCAACCAGATGGCCTTCTTCAGAACCTTCTCCGCTTCATCGTAGTTGCCAAACCGCAGGTATGCTTCCCCCAGCCTCCAATAGACAAGCCATAGCGTTGGATTGACGGCTAACTCTTTCTGAAATTCGGCGATGGCGCCCTGGGGGTTTGACCGGTAGAGATCGATTTCTCCGAGCAGAAAGTGCGCCATAGTTAGGCGGGGCTCCAGTCGCAGCGCCGTTTCGATCTGGGTTTCGGCGCCTTCTACCATCTGTTGGCGCACCAGCAGCTTTCCCAGCGCCAGGTATGCCATCGCGCTGTCGGGTGGCACATAAAACATCTGCGCCAGAATCTTCCGGGCACTATCCCACTGCTGCGTCATGACATAGCAGATGCTGATCAGATACGGAGCATCGGGGCTGTTTTTCGGAAGACCGGGACCCAGCTTTTCGAGGAGCGGCAAGGCCTCGCGGTAGTTCCCCGCTGAATAAAAACTAAGCGCAAGCAGTTGCCTGGACTCCAGATCGCCGGCGTTTTGCTGTAGAGCATTCTGCAAGTGCGCCGCGGCCTGGGAAAACTGCCGCAACTGAAAGTATGCCTTGCCCAATTTCCCCTCAAGCCCCGGCGCTTTGGGATCTTTCCGCGCGGTTTCAGTCAGCAACGACACAGCATCATCAGGTTTGCCTTGGTTCAGAAGTGTTTCCGCCTGCTCAACCGGGGATTTCGGGATGGGAGGGGCAGCCGGTTGCTGGGCAACCCCGATTGCGGCGATTCCAAGCCCTGCACTGCCGGCGTACAAAATGAAGAAGGCAGCACGCAAAAATACCAGCGCGGAGAGGTTGAACGCTCGCTGCACGCGGGGAAAAAGCATAATTCGCGCTCTTCGCACCCAGTCATTCACCAGACTGAACACCGCCGCAGACGCTGTGCCGGGGTATGGCAAGATGATTTGCTTCATGAACTAGTTCACGAACGGGGTTGTGTAACATCGTCCTGGAGGCAATTCCCGAGATAATAACACAGGCGATGGCCGACATTGGGCTTCCATCGAGGTCGGCTTCGTAGCTCGGAAACAGGGAGTGGGGCTCGGTTGACGGCGAACCACTGTTCTCGTAATGTGAATATTCATGAAATGCTTCATGCGGAGTGAGCCTTGGCCGCAGACGGGTGATCTATGGCAGTAACCATCCGGGACGTCGCCAGCACCGCCGGCGTGGCGGTAGGAACCGTTTCCCGGGTGCTAAACAACCAGCCCGATGTAAACCCCAAACTGCGAGCGCGCGTGCAGCGTGCCCTCAAGGAATTGAATTACCGGCCCAACGCGCGGGCGCAGAGTTTTGCCCGAAATTCCTCTCCGGTGGTGTCGTTCATTCTGAGCAACCGGGATTTTCTTCACCCGTTTCATTCCCGGGTTCTGCAAGGCGTGGAGGAATACTGCGAGGAAGCCGGATTCTTCGTGATCTATACCCGTTTCCGTTACTCGGCGACTGTGGACGCAGACGATTTGCAGTTGCCCAACGTTCTGCAGAGCCACGGGATTGCCGACTGCGTGATTCTGGCCGGAGCCAACTTCGAGAACTTCACCAAGAGCCTCGACAAAAAGAAACTGCCCTACGTGTTGCTGGCCAATAATCTGGTCCGCACCGAACTCGGCCCGCCTTACGACCGCGTGCGTTTCGACGATTTTGCAGGCGCAGCCGAGGCGACGCATTACCTGCTCGCCCTGGGACACAAAGATGTCTTTTTTGTCGGCGATACATCCTTACCCTGGTACCGCAATCGCTACGAAGGCTACTCGAAGGCCATGAAAGAGGCAGGCTTGAAACCCTCGGCACAAACCCTGGGGTTATCCGACAATACGTTTTTCAACGGCGTAAAGAGTATCCAGATGGCCTTAGAACGGAAGATTCCCATTACGGCGGTTCTGGCTGGCAATGATGAGATCGCCCACGGCGTTTGGGAGGGGCTTCTGAAAGCGGGGCTGGATGTGCCGCGGGATGTGAGTTTGATCGGATTTGACGATCAGCATGGCATGGGAAGACTGCAGTCGTTGACCAGCGTACGAGTGGACGCGCCCGAGGTGGGGCGCCAGCTGGCTAAGGTAGCGATCGAAAAGATTCGGTTAAAAGGAGGGCAAACGCCGGAAGTCTTGCTGACGACGACTCTGATAAAACGCGAGACCTGCCGTCCCCTCTTTCAAACGAGCCAGAAGGGACAGAAATGATCTGCCAAAGGATCGGGGAACCGCGCCCTACCGGGGTTTGCACAAAGGCCTAGATCTCCTGGCGTTTGGCTTCCTTGATCTCGGTATCGGGCACTGAGGGGCTGCGTTGTACGCTGAAGTTCTTAACGTCCGCCAACACAAACCGTGGCGTTTGTTGTCCTTCGGGAAATTTGATGTTGGTGAATTCCACGCCGTCGGTGTCTTCGAGGATGAAGCAAGGGCGCTCTTCTTTGTCCTGGGTGAGAATCTTGAAATCACTGATCTCGATTCTCTTGGCGTGCCGGATGAAAAAGGCGTGCGCCGGAGTGGTGCCAAACATCGTCGGCTCGGGATACTCCTTTTCTTTTTCGGGAAGTTGGAGGGCGGCATCTTTCCGAGTTCCGCCCCCCGGATGCTGGATCAGGATGTTACTGATTTTGACGTCTTCGATCGGATGGCCAGCAATGCCTGCGATCATGGAACAGATCTCCGAGGATCCGCTCGAAGAAACGATGTTGGAAATGTTCACCCGTCTGATGCTTCCGACCGGCACTCCGGCGGGCCCTCGCATTCGAGCTCCCAGACGGAGAAAGATCGGAGATGCCACGGTTCCCCTCATGGTGACGTTCGAGATCGTGACATCTTCGATCTGTGCACCATCCACACTAAGAATCGCGACTCCGAAGCAACCGTCGAACACGCAGTTCGAGATGGTGATGTTCTTGAACCCCCCGTTCGATTCTGTCCCGAACTTGATGCGCCCGTTGCGATCGACATCGGAAGACGACGGGAATCGTTGGAACGAAGCATCCAGCACAGCTCCCTCCATGTAGCTCCCACTCACCATGCAGTTGCTGATGGTTACCATCTCGGTGTCGCACCTATACCCGAGGGCAAACGAACTCTTCAGACAAATCGCGTCATCCCAGGGGGAATTGATCGTGCAGTTTGAAACGCGCACGTTGCGGCAGCAATCCACGTCGATGCCATCGCGCTGGGTGTCTATCTTCAGGTTGTCGGCGGTGAGATTCGAAACGCCGGTCGCCAGGATCGCGAAATGTCCACCGTGCAGAATGGAAAAATCTCGCAGGAGGACATTGCGGCAGTTCTTCAGGGCAATGGCCTTGTTGGCGACGCCTGCACTTTCCGCCACCGGGCCGGCACCTTCTCCACGGCTTAAGCCCTTTCCCCAAATGAGCCCCGGTCCTTGAATCGCTAAATCTTCCAGATTCTCGCCCCAAATCAGACTGTTACGCCAATGGTTATGGCCAAAGTCCTGATAGGCCTCCCATGGCTGGTTGGACTCTGCCAAGTCATAGCCTCTTCCTTTGTTCTCTGAAGGCGAGTCCGCCGCCAATATTGTGCAGCCCATGCCGAGTGCGAGTGCAACTTTGCTCTTCAGGCGAATGGAATAGCACAGATAGATTCCAGCCGGGAAAACAACCGTACCTCCTCCCGCGTTAGCTGCCGCCTCTATGGCATGGTTAATTGCCGGGCTATCCACTGATTTCCCGTCACCTTTAGCTCCATATTCGCGCACATCGAAAACCGGCTGCGGGCGGGCAGGTACGGTCTCTGCCGATTGGGCACCCACCTTCGATGCACCCGACAGACCCGCCACCGCAACTCCAGCCGCTTGGAGAAACCTTCGCCTTGTAGCTGCATCGTGACTCATATCTTCTCCTGGACTACTGACGTCGATTGCCGACGACCTAAGTTTTCCAAACTTTCGATTGTGTTTCACGAGTTCGGGTACTTGCCGCGAGCAATTTCCCTCACCCCTCAACTATCTCTGGAAGTCCTCAATTCTATCCAGTCGCAGAGCTAACAGCTGTATTGTCAACTCCGCGACAGCATACGCGGAGCCGGAAATAAGGAACGGAATGAGATAGCTGCCGGTTGCCGGCAGGACATGTCCGACGACCTTGGCAATCAGCATCCCGCCGATTCCCCCGGCCATACCCCCCTATCCCGACGACAGAAGCGACGGCTGCTCGCGGAAACCTATCTGAAGCGTTCGAAAACGAGTTGGTGGAGAACCCCTGGTGCCCGGCAGTATGGCCCCGCCGGTCGTTGCCTGGTCAGGGAACGTGACCCGAATACGGCTCACCTTCGGGACGGACTGGTTCTTGGCCATGGGAGAACTCCGGGAACATTCGTACGATTTGCCGCGTCGTGCTCAAACCACCCGATGGTTTGGTCAGTAAGGATCGCGATTGACAAGGTATCGTGCATTTGCCATAGTGTCAAAGCGGTTAGATTATTTTAGAAAGGTTACGGTTCGGCGGGACTCAAACGAATTCCTATGGACGAAAGCGAAAGTCTGGTTCACTCAAAGCGCTTGGCTGACAGCGCCTCCGGCGAACTGTTGGCCCTCCCGCGCAGCGAGGCAAGATGGGAGTGGATGAGTTTTTTTGTCCGGCGCTTGCAACCCGGAGTTTCGTATTCCGCTTCTACCGAACATGAGGAGGCCGCCTTCGTGCTGCTCGGCGGGACGTGCAGCGCCGATTGGGGATACGGGATTAAGACGATCGGCCGTCGCAACAACGTTTTCGAAGGGCTGCCCTATACGCTATATCTCCCGGCCCGTCACCGAGTCACATTTATTGCGCAGACCCGCTGCGAACTAGCGGAGTGCCGCGTTCCTTCAGAAGCCCGGCTTACACCTCGCTTAATTCCCCCCGAGGACGCTGTCAGCAGTTTGCGGGGAGGAGGCAATGCTTCGCGGCAGATCGTCGACATCATTACTCCTTCTTTCCCGGCGGATAAGCTCATGGTCATCGAGGTCTACACTCCGGGTGGTAATTGGTCGAGTTATCCGCCGCATAAACACGACGTTCACCGTCCACCTGCTGAGGTGGATCTCGACGAAATCTATTACTATCGCATTCGCCAGCCTGAAGGATTCGCGCTCCAGCATCTTTATTCCGCCGAGAATCCTGCCGGGCGCACCGTGCAAGCTCGTGACGGAGACACAGTCCTGGTGCGCAGCGGATTCCACCCCGTCGTAGCCGGGCCGGGATACGATGTCTACTATCTGAACTTCCTGGCGGGATCGGCGCGCGCCCTGGCTGTTACGGAGGATTCGCAGCACGTCTGGATTCGTGAAACCTGGAAAGACACGGATCCCCGCTTACCGCTGGTAAAAGGCTAGACCAAGTGGAGACTTATCCAGTTCCCCTCCGTCCTCGAATCGTGCATTATCGTCTTCTTCGCGGCTTGCGCTTCGGAAAATGATTACGGTAAGGAGCATGGCTCAATGAAAACTCGCCTCACCACGGCTCAGGCTATCATCGGGTTTCTCAAGAATCAGTTCACCGAACGCGACGGCGAGCAGAACCGACTCTTTGAAGGATGTCTCGGAATCTTCGGCCACGGCAACATTGCCGGCATCGGACAAGCACTGGAGCAGGACCCGGGACTGCCCTACTACCTGTTCCGCAACGAGCAGGCAATGGTGCACACGGCCACAGCCTTCGCCAAAATGGCCAATCGCCTGCGGACTCTTGCCTGCACCACTTCGATTGGTCCGGGCGCGACCAACATGGTCACGGGCGCCGCAGTTGCTACTGTGAACCGACTTCCGGTACTTCTCCTGCCGGGTGACATTTTTGCTCGCCGCAACGTTGCTCCGGTGCTGCAGCAACTGGAGTCCTCCGCCACCCAGGACATCTCCGTCAACGATTGCTTCAAGCCCGTTGCACGTTATTGGGATCGCATCGAGCGCCCGGAGCAGATCCTGACCGCGCTTCCCGCAGCCATGCGGGTGTTGACCTCTCCGGCCGAGACTGGCGCCGTGGTTCTTTGTCTGCCCCAGGATGTACAGGCAGAGGCCTTTGACTATCCCCCTACCTTCTTCGAAAAAAGACTGTGGCGAGTCCCCCGGCCGCGCTGCGACTCCGAACTCCTGCAGAAAGCCGCGAACTGGATACGCTTGGCGAAGCAACCTTTGATCATTGCCGGCGGCGGAACGATCTATTCCGAAGCAACCGAAGCACTCTCCGCACTGGCTGCACAAACCGGCATCCCGGTCGGGGAAACGCAAGCTGGGAAAGGCTCACTGCCCTTTAACCATGCACAAGCACTCGGCGCCATCGGCGTCACGGGAACACCGGGCGCAAATATTCTGGCTCGCGAGTCCGACCTGATCATTGGTGTCGGAACTCGCTACACCGACTTCACCACCGCATCCCAGACCGCATTCCAAAACTTGGCAGTGCGATTTATCAACATCAATATTGGAGAGTTCGACGCCGGTAAGCAGTCGGCTTTGCCGCTGGTAGGCGATGCCCAGGTCACGCTCAAAGAATTAGCTTGCGCCCTCGAGGGCACAACCGTCAGCACCGCTTATGCGACTCGTGTCGCGGAGTTTCGTAATGCCTGGGAGAAGGAGGTCGACAGGCTCCACCATCTCAACCGGGCCCATCCGATTAGCCAGGCAGAAGTGATCGGAGTTGTAAACGAAATCTCGGGGCCCCGCGATGTGCTGGTCTGCGCAGCCGGTAGCCTTCCTGGTGACCTGCATAAAATGTGGCGTGCTCGCGATCCCAAGGGCTATCACCTTGAATACGGCTACTCCTGCATGGGATATGAGATCAGTGGAGGCCTCGGAGTAAAAATGGCTGCCCCCGACCGCGAGGTTTACGTGCTGGTGGGCGACGGCTCCTATCTGATGATGGCCCAGGAAATCGTTACCTCGCTTCAAGAAAAATACAAACTTACAATCGTGGTATTAGACAATCACGGATTTTCCAGTATCGGCGGCCTGAGTCGCGCGTGCGGAAATCGGGGGATGGGCACCGAATATCGTTATCGCGGTAACGGCAAACTCGAAGGGGATCTAATCCCCGTAGATTACGCAGCCAACGCGAGAAGTCTTGGAGCAGAAGCGGTTCGAACCAGCACTCGCGACGAATTCAAACAGGCTCTCCTCGCCGCCAGTAAGTCTCAAATGACATCCGTCGTCGTCATTGAGACCGCCTATGATCAGCGCGTCCCGGGATACGAATCCTGGTGGGATGTACCCATCGCCGAGGTCTCGGAAGTCGAGTCGGTGCGGGCGGCTCGCTCTAAGTATGAGGAGGCAGTCAGAAAAGAGCGGCTCTTCTGAGAGAGTGCCCGGAAAAACATTCGCCGTCGAACTCACTTCGCGACGAGCGAGGCGCCTTTTGCCACATGCAGCGCAAACCCGCACGATTCGCGAATCCGCAACTCCGGCTGCAATTTTCGCACGACGGCTTTCTCAGAACTTCCGCCGATCCTTCGAATTAATAACTCCACGGCTTCGCTGCCTAACTGGTGTTTCGGAAGCTCTACTGTAGTCAACTTCGGACGAAATACTCCCAGCCACGGATAATCGTCGAAACTTACTAACTTAAAATCCTCAGGACACTTCAATCCCATCTCTTCCGCTGCCTGTAAGAGGCCAATCGTCATCAGGTGATTCGCCACATAGATTCCATCCGGCTGATGCGAAAGTAACGCGTGTCCGGCACGAAACCCTGATTCGATCCGGTAATCGCCTTCAATCATCAAATTCTTCTCAATTGGCAACCCCTTCGACTGCAATGCGTCTCGGAATCCCTGCATGCGCGCAATCGCATTACTGATTTTCAGCGGACCGCTAATCAAGCCGATCCGCCGGCAGCCGGCGCGAGCCAGGTGTGACACTGCGTCATACGCGCCCTGATAATCATCGGAGACAATGGCATCCTTGGTCAGTTTCGGATAAGTCCGCATCACCAGCACAAAAGGAACGTTCATCTGCTTGATCATCTGCCGAAGCGCCGGGCGGAGGTCACCAGCAGCCTTCGTCAGGAGAATCCCATCCACTCGCTTCGACAGCAACAACTCGATCTGAGTCTCTTCTTTCTCCAGCGTATCGTCGCTGTTGCAAAGCAAAAGGTTGTACCCTTGCCGCTGGGCGGCATCTTCCGCGCCTCGCACTACCATTGGAAAAAACGGGTTCGCGATGTCGGTCACGATCATTCCGATCGTGTGGGTACGCTGCTTGGCCAGGCTGCGCGCGACGAGGTTCGGCCGGTAGTTCAGCCTTTGAATGGCTTCTTCGACCCGCTCGCGCAGTTTCTTCCCTACGTGGCTCTTATTGTTGATGACGGCCGAAACCGTAAAGACCGACACCTTCGATTCGCGCGCGACATCATAGATGCTCGCTGCCTTGGTCCCCTTCAATCGATTTTTTGATTTAGCCGAAGGCATAAATTAAGGCTTGCACAAGTTTGCGACTCGGCTGTTACCTTTCCCGGTTCGCTGGGCTCAGCCGCTAACCGAATCGCCCGGGTGACGGCCGAATCGGAATCCAACCCAATGCCGATTCAGGCGATATCTGGATTGGGCAAGACAACGTCTCGCACCAGCGTCTCCAACTCGTGACAGGCGGCGATAAATTGACGAAGCGTGCGCCGCGTCGGCCCGAACGCATCGAACTCGTCGATCGCCAGAACTTCCTCACCCATGGCTCTGCGAAAATCCGGGAATTTGCGGGACAGTCCCTCGACAATCTTCGTATCGACCGGCACCCCGATTCGGTTCCGTACCGGCACGTCACTGGCATTAAACCGAAGCTGCCAGGAATAGGGAGGCGAGATGACAACGTCACCTCCTATAAATTCGCTCCAGTGCATATGATTGCGAAAAGCTGCCGAGAGCAACCGAATGCGGTACCCGCGGTCTCGGAATAGTTGATAAGTCTTCTTGAAAACCGCCACTCCCGCCCATTCCGTATAGCCGGGATCGAGGGCGATATTTTCCTTCTCGATCAGCAACTTCAACCAATCGTCGAGCCGGCCCACCATAATCGTGCAAACCGGGCCCATGCTGGCGATGTCTCCCCCCTCTCTCTCGCGCCGTGCGAACCCGCGCTCCATAGCCTCGGCCACTGCAACGCACTGCGGCAGAGTGAAGCACACGGTCGCATTGATGCTGATTCCGCGATACGTCGCTTCCTCCATCGCAGGAATCCCCGCTCGGGTGGCCGGAATCTTCACAATCATATTAGGAGCCAGTTCGCTAAAACGTACCGCCTGCTCCACAATTGCCTTGGGGTCGCGGTAGAATCGCGGATCGGTCTGGATCGAAAGCCTTCCGTTCTTACCGCCTTCTCTGTCGAAAATCGGTTTCAACAAGGCCGCGCCCTGAACCGAGATGTCCTGCACTAACTGCCAGGCGATTTCTCCCTCGGTCGCCCCCGGTCGTTCCTGCAGAACCGCCCGAATTCTTTCTTTCAACCTTGGATCCTTCTTCAGCACTCCCAAGGCGATGACGGGATTGCAAGTGGCTCCCACTGCCCCATGCTCGATGGAATAGGTGAGTTCCTGGATCGCGGCCGAATCGTTCCAAAGACGAGTCGGCGTCGACTGAGTCATCTCATGCAAGGGACTCTTGTAGGCCACTACGCTTGTGAGATTCATGAGTTCCTCCCTTATTGATATCGGCCACCAATTCGAGCCCCCGCGGTACCGATATTGGTGCAAGGCCGATCAAGAACCGGACGGCTCTCGGCCGCGGGAAGCAATTCACGATCCCCACGCGACGGCACGAGGCCGACCCTGCACGTGGGACTCTTCCGCCGCAATCGCGATCTCCAGCGCCCGCATACCGTCCTCTCCCGTGACGCGTGGGGGATGGTCGTGCAGCATGTTATGAACGAAGTCCCGCACTTCAGCCAGATAAGCATCCGCGAAACGGCTCAAGAAATGATCCGCCAGGACACTGGTTCCACCTGCTGCGCTCAGAAACGTCACCGGCGTCTTATCGATGCGGCCTACAAAAATTGAGCCCTTCGACCCCACAATCTCGGTCCGTACGTCATAGGCGTAGATGGCCTGCGCATAAGAGTCGACATTGCCGATCGCTCCGTGACTAAATTTTAGATTCACGACACCCGCGACGATATCTCCGTATTGCGCCAGTTCGGGGCGAGTCGCGACGGTGGTGTAGGCCTGTGCTTCGATGACTTCATCCTGCATGAGCCAGCGAGCGAGGTCGAAGTCGTGAATCGTGTTGGTATAGAACAACATTCCATTAATGTTGGATTGGTAGGCGGAGAGTGGAGGGACATCTCGGTCGCGCCCGAGTGATTTGAAGAGTACGGGGTCGCCGATCTCCCCCGCCTCGATTCGTTTCATCGCGGCCGCATATGCAGGATCGTAGCGGCGCATGAAGCCAACCTGCAGGCGGACCCCCGCTTTAGCCACCGCCTTCAGGGCCTGTTGAGCGTCAGCACGATTGATCGCAAGAGGCTTCTCGCATAGCATGTCCTTGCCGGCGGCGGCGGCGGCTTCGATCACTCTCGCGTGAAATTTGTCAGGGACAGCGATCAGACGGGCATCGATCTCCTTACACGCAAGCATCTCCTCAATGCTGGAAAAGTATCTCTCGATTTCCAACTCCTCAGCGGTCTGCCGCGCTCGATCATGCGCAACATCAGCTATGGCAACCAGCCGCGCCTCCGGAACTAGGCGGCGAAGATTCTCCGCGTGGTGCCTCCCCATTTCCCCCACTCCCACAACGCCAATTCCAAGTTTTGGCAAGATGATGATCCCTTTCGGTCTGATTACGTTGAACCGATCTTCCCTGGGCCACTGACCGGGTGGCGCCAATTTCGCTTACCTTTAGCGGGTTGGCACCCCCGCCATGTCTGCCACGATTCCGCGGAGATAGCGCAGACTGGCGGCGACGCTTTCGGCGGGAGGAATTACGGTCGCGCCAAATTTCACATCCTGCTCAATCACCGACCAACCGGAGTAGTGCTTCCTCTCCATCAGGCGGAAAAGCCCTGGAAAATCCACCGAACCCTGCCCGATGATCGTGAACACTTTCTCTTCGATCGCCTCCTCGAAGGTTAATTTTCTGCGGCGCGCATCTTCGAGGACCTTCCGGTCGACATCCTTAATGTGAAGAAACCTCAGCACGCTCGCAAACTTTGCTGCCTCGGTGACAGTGTCGCCACCGCCGTACTCGCAGTGTCCCGTATCCAGACACAGTCCGATTCCGGTGTGCGAGGTTACGTCGAAGAAGCGCTCGCACTCTTCCGGCGTCTCGACGTAGGTAGCGATGTGAGGATGAAACACGAGATCCAGCCCGAACTCGCCAGAGACCTTGGCCGCTTCCTCCACAACCCGCACCACATTCTTCCATTGGGCTGCATTGAGCCCGGCGCTTCCATCACGCGGCACCCGCCCCGACAACCGGTTGCGTTCATCCGATTGGGCGTCCGCCAAGACTAGAAACGGAGCTTTTAGCGTGGCCAGCAAGTCGCCGACTTTACGGATTTGTGCGACCGCGATTCCCGCCGACGCGGGATCGCTGAGCACCACGGGAACGAACGACCCCAGAAGCGTCAATTTTCGGCGTTCCAATTGCGGCTTGAGCACGGCCGGATCTGTCGGAAAAAATCCGTACGGCCCCAGCTCCGTTCCTGTGTATCCAGCGTCTACCATTTCGTCCAGCATCTTCTCGTACGATTGATTCCAGGATGGCCCGGGATAGTCCAGTACGCCCCAGCTATCGGGCGCACATGCAAAATGAAAGCGCGACACAACGTCATTCATAGACGAACCTCAAAGGAAATTAGGTGCTCCCTATGCATCCCGGAGGAACCTGCGTAGGTAAGGGCCGAAATTCACAGGATACAGGCCAATATAACCGCTTAGCGGATTTGCCCCGCAAGGCGATCGTCAGAAATAATACGCCACCTCTTGCCATTTCGCCAAGTGTTCAAACACGGAGAGACACGGAGAGCAGACGCCGAGGGTTGCGGCCGCAAGTTCCCCGAGCTCCCGGTTGGCAAGTCGTGCACAGTTTCTCGCCGTAAGAGAATGGCCAGGTTTGACGGCCAAGTTTGATGGTGCGAAGATTCGAGGCGCCCAAAGGTCGCGGATTCCTGGCGCAGGAGCGGAATCCAAATCGAGTCTCCGGAGGAATCTATGAACAGCAAATTGCCGGCGAGGACGCCAGCGACCTTACTTGTGGTGCTGATGCTTTCATTGCCCTCGACCGCGCAAGACCAGGTCATCCAGTTTACTGTCAACTGGGACAAGGTCGTCCGGGTTTCGCAGACGTCTCCGACCCTGCAGGTTGTCGTCAATCCACCGCTGCGGCGCGGGACGCCTCTGCATGACAACGCGTTCCAATCGCTCCGCGACCTCGGTGCCGACTATGTCCGGTACGTGCCGTGGCTGCCCTACCCGAAGCTTGGCGTCGCGGAGCTGGAGCCCCCCAAGGACGGCAAGGCCTCCTGGGATTTCACCGTGATTGATCCTATGACCATCGACTTTCTAAATGCCACGAAAGGGCACCCAGCCATTCTGAACTTCAGCACCATCCCCCAGTGGATGTTTGTCTCCGATCAACCGTGGAGCTATCCTGCGGACCCCGACCAGGTGACGTGGGATTACGAAAAAGGCACGGTGCTGCGCGATCCCACGATGAAGGAGGTTGCCGATTACTATGCCCGGCTGCTGGCCTGGTACACGCAGGGCGGGTTCAACGACGAGTTTGGTAGGCGTCACGAGTCCGGTTATCACTACTCCATTTCTCATTGGGAAGTACTGAATGAAATTGATTTCGAGCACCACTTTGACGCGGAAACCTACACCCGGCTGTATGACGAGGTCGTCATTGCCATGAAGAAGGTACAGCCCGATATGAAGTTTGTCGGGCTGGCGCTGGCCTCGGAAACCGAGCCGCACTTTTTCGAATATTTTCTCGATCACAAGAACCACAAGCCGGGAGTGCCGCTGGATTTCATCTCGTATCACTTTTACGCAAATGCCGCCACAGATGAGACTCCGCAAGTTCAGCAATTCACGTACTTCGGTCAGGCGGATGGATTCCTGAAAACGGTGCGATACATCGAGGCGATCCGCAAGCGCTTGTCGCCGGAAACGAAAACCACGATCGACGAACTTGGCGTCATCTCCGCCGATGACGGAGGGCAAAACGAACCGGGTCACGTTACAAAACCCATTGAAAACTCATACTGGAACCTCGCCGGGGCACTGTATGCCTATCTTTTCGGGGAGATGACTAAGATGGGTATCGACGTCGCGGGCGCGTCACAGCTGGTAGGTTTTCCCTCGCAATATCCTAGTGTTTCGATGGTTGACTGGAACGATGGGAAGCCGAACGCGCGGTTCTGGGTTCTAAAGCTTTTGCGTGACAACTTTGACCCCGGAGACAAGATCGTAGAGATCACGGCGGACACTCCTTACGTCTATGCTGTCGCGTTTTCGACGCACGACAGCAAGCGGCGAATTCTGCTGGTCAACAAAAGAGATCGCAAGTTTGAAGTCTCGGTTGCGGGAGCGGCCGGTGGGCACATCGATTTCGTGGATCAAACCACCAGTTTTCAGCCTCCGGCGACAACGAAGTTGAGCAGCGACAGCGTGACGTTGGGGGGATATTCGGTCACGGTCGTGACCCTTCCGTAACTCTATTTGGCTCCATCTGTGGACCTCTCTCCGCACAATCGAAGAAAGGAAGTGAGATGTCTCAACTTATTCAGGTCGCACTCCTGGTGGCGCTCGGTGTTGCCCTTGCAATTCCAGTTTATTCAGCGCCCGTCGCGGACATAGCTCCACGAGTTGAGATCAATTTCTCCACCCATTGGCTTTATGTCGCTCGTGACGTCCCGGGTGGAGAAAAAGCAGACCTGAGCGACAGCGGATTTGACCATGTTTCCGTGCCCCACGCCAATATCCTCACGCCGGCCGAAACCTTCGATCCCGATCTTTTCCGGTTCGTATCCTGGTACCGAAAGCACTTCCGGCCTGATGATTCATGGAAAGGCAAGCTGGTGTATCTGGATTTTCAGGGCGTCATGACAGTAGCGGACGTGTACCTGAACGGAAAACATCTCGCCACGCATAAGGGCGGATATACGCCCTTCGAGGTTGATTTGACTCCCGCGCTGCAGTTTGGCGGGGACAACGTAATTGCGGTACGTGTAGACTCCCGCGTCCAGCCGCAGGTTCCGCCAGAAGGAGCGCCCAAGATTTCCCCGTCCGGCCTTTATTTTTTCGCGAGCCGAGGACAAATCGCGCGGGTCGCCCCGAAAATGTATGGCTTCTATTTGTATGGCGGAATTCAGCGAGACGTCGAGTTGCGTATAACCGACCGGCTGCACATCGAGCGCGTGTATTACGTCACCACACGCATAACACCGGATGCGATGGTCGGCGCGACGATCAGTCTCCGCAATGATCGTCCTCAATTTGCAGAGTGTTCGGTGCGGGTTCGCCTGCTTGATGCAGAGGGACTAGAAGCCGCGGCCGCCTTTGCCAAGGTGAAGTTGAACGCGGGAGAGGCGCGCGATGTGAAGTTAGACCTCGGCCCGATTCGCAATCCGCGCCTGTGGGACCCGGATCATCCCGATCGTTACATCGCGGAAGCCGAGGTGGGCGGTTCGTCAGCCACAGATCGCGAAGCGACGTGGATCGGAATTCGGCAGATTGATTGGCAGGACGGCGTCTTTCATATCAACGGTCAAGTGCTTCAGTTGCGCGGGTTGAACCGCCATCAGACATATCCTTTTATTGGCGGGGCCGTACCCAACCGGTTGCAGCGACGCGATGCCCTCACCCTGAAGTACGGCCTTGGGGTGAACACGGTCCGCTCCTCGCACTATCCTCCCGATCCCGAGTTTCTGGACGAATGCGATCGACTGGGACTGCTGGTGATGGAAGAGTTTCCGGCGTGGGAGTATGTCGGACTCGATTCGGAATGGCAGGAGAATGCCGTCAACGCGGTGCGCGAGATGATTCTTCGCGACCGCAACCATCCCTCGGTCTTCGTTTGGGGCGTTCACGCCAATGAAGCTTCGCTCAATGAAGGGGACGACCGAG
>Ga0210398_10002539_pt1 | contig 17790 bp, 11 predicted proteins | sample IncBWC4OmetaG_FD_161047 | JGI IMG/M metagenome (GOLD analysis project Ga0210398, IMG submission 161047) | Forest soil microbial communities from Barre Woods Harvard Forest LTER site, Petersham, Massachusetts, United States - Inc-BW-C-4-O | ecosystem: Environmental > Terrestrial > Soil >... | reverse complement strand
GGCCCGGTTAATGCGGCCAACGGCTTCAGGGGGCGTGGGGCCAGTTACGGATTCTCAGGCTGAACTTGACGACCTCATGGCGACTGCCCCGCAATCGACCGCCTATAAGTTCATTTTTGCGCGTCAAGCAGTTCGACCGTCAGCAGTATTGTACGGCCCACGACTTCAAGACTGTGTTGGGACACTTTATCCATTGTGTCGGCATTACTGTGATGGAATTCTCCCATGCTGTCGAATCTCAACCCCATGCGGCCATATTCGGCATCGACCACGTCCACTGCTGGAACGCCAACTCGAATAAACGAAATGTGGTCATCGATGATATTTGTTTCGTACTGAAAGAAGTACCTGCTGTAACCAAGTTGATTGGCCGCTTGGGCAATGAAGTTTTGCAGCCAACCACTGGAGCCAGTTTCCCGCGCTATGTTTAAGTCCTTATCGCCGATCATGTCGAGGAGAAACAAGCCGCGAATGCGGGAGATCATTCCTTGGGTTGCAAGCTTCTCAGCCAAATGACGGCTCCCGTAGAGACCATCGTTGCCTCCGAAGGAGTGGATCGCCTCTTCCAAGTCGGTCCAGACCAACCAGATTTGCATTCTGGTCTTTTGGTGAGCGAGTGCGTCGGCAAAAGCCAGAAGAATCGCCGTGCTGGATGCCCCGTCGTTCGCTCCGATGAAACCAGACTTGAAGAGAGTATCGTAGTGTCCAGCGAGAATAAAAATATCTTGCTTCGGGTCGGCGCTGACGTTGAACTTGCCTATGATGTTACGCACTTGAACAGGGCCACGCGGTGTCGTGGCGATAAAATTGTCAGCTTCGATCTGTGCGCCATCCTTTTGCAGGACCTGATGGATCAGGTTTTCGGCCTCCTTATGGCCGGGCGAGCCGGGCCAACGCTCTCCGAAGCCCGCAATCTTAGCGGTATAGACGTATGCCTGTTGTGAGTTGAATGCCTCGTGGAGGGAGAACGGTGCCGCGGGCGAAACTGGGGCAATCGCCAAAGCGGCAATCATACCGAGTTCAATGAACACAGCGCCTCTTTGCAACGCCGTCTACGGTAGAGCTAAATCGCTGGATTCTAGCTCCGCCGCATAGGATATGCCAACCGGGGAGCCAAGTCCCGAGACGGTCGCGTTATTGTCACGGTTTCTCGGGCGTTGGACGTGACGCTGGCTTCCGACCGCGTAAGCACACCTTGCTTGACGAGATGTATAATCCCTCCGCTCTTTGAAACATTTGTTCAACGCAGGAGGAGCCCCGAATTCCATAAGGGGTGGGCTTCGAATGGCTCGTCACAAGTTCGCAATTCTCGGTCTCGCTGCGCTCCTGTCGGTCATGCTCCCTCAGCTTGGAAAGGCACAGATGAGCATGCCGGGTCAAACAGGGGACACTCAGGATCAGGTGCCTCCCGAACAACTCCCCGTTCCGCAACGGATGAGTGGGGTCGGAAACGTCCACATGCGAATCACGGCGACGCCGGAAGCGCAGGCATGGTTCGATCAGGGACTCAATCTGATCCATGATTTCTGGGACTATGAGTCGGCACGAGCGTTCGAGCAGAGTGTTCGCGTGGACCCGCGATGCGCCATGTGCTACTGGGGATTGTATAAGGCCGAATCATTTTTCCACGGAACATCGCAAGGCTATGCCAACCAGGCTTTAGCAATGGCGGTACGCCTTGAGCGTAGCGTAAGTAAGCGAGAACGTCTTTACATCGACGCAGCCGCCGCATTCGAAAAAGACTCTACAGCGGGCAAGGCACAGGAAGCGGTGACAGACCAAACGCGCATCTTGCGCCTACTCGTGAAACGGTATCCAAGAGACACCCAGGCACAGATTTGGTTGGCGTGGAACCTTGAAGATCAAAAAGAGGCGGTCGCCCTTCTAGAAAGCGTGATCCGGAACGACCCCGACAATTCGGCGGCAAATCACTATTACATCCACGAACTGGAAGCGAGCGACCATCCCGAGCACGCGATGCACAACGCGGAGATACTGCCTAGCCTGGCACCGGCATCAGGACACATGGTGCACATGCCTGGCCATATTTACTACCGCGTGGGTGACTATGAGCGGGCCGAGAAGGCATTCGCAGCCTCATTGGAGGTTGATGAGCATTACATGGCTGACCAGCACATCAAGCCGGATTACGATTGGAACTATATCCACAACCTGATGTATGCGATAGCCAATTTACTGGAAGAGGGCAAGCTTAAGGATGCCACTGCGCTTTCGATGAAGCTGACTGGAGCGCGAGGTCAGCTAGACACGACGCTTTACACCAATGCCTCCCGAGATTCCATTTCTCGGCTTAATCCTCTTCTGCCCGTGGCGCTTCGGACTGCGGATTGGCAACTGGTGATCAAATTGTTGCAGATCGATAAGACAGATGTGGGACTGCCTAATTTGGGCTTTCTGGCTCGTACACTTGGCTGTTTTGCCGAAGGTATGCAGGCAATTCAAGCACACGATGTGTCGAAAGCTGAAGAATCGTCGCTGCGCCTCGATGCTGAGCTCTGGCACGCCTCCCAACAGTCGAAAGATAGTGACGGGGGACAGGGCAACAAACCAAACGCGGCAAATACAAGCATTCCGAAGTTGCAACTGATGCCCGATGCGCTGCTGCAACCACTTGTCAACAACTTGTCCGTAATGTCGCTGGAACTTCGGGGCGCAATATACATCGCTAAGAACCAGATTGAGGATGGACAGAGATTGTTCACGAAGGCCGCCCAGGAAGAGAAGAACCTCGGCTATCGAGAGCCACCAAACTACATCCGGCCAGTAGGCGAAACTGAAGGGGCTGCTTTGTTAGGGATCGGGAATTGGGTCGGCGCCAAAGAAGCCTACAAGCAGGCACTATCAGAACGGCCTCGATCTGGGTTTCCGCTTTATGGGATTGCGCTTTGCAATGAGCTAAGCGGCGACGCTGCGGGTGCCGCAGCAGCGTACATAGATTTTCTAAAGACGTGGAGCCATGCGGATTCGGATTTGCCACAACTGGTTCATGCGCGGGCTTATATCGCAGAGCAAGCAGCGACCGCAGGCGGATAAGCCCTGAGAGGCCCTGCCAGCTCAACCGGTCGATGCAACATTCTCCTAGTCTGGAAATCCGGCCAGAGGTCTCGACATCGGCAGGGAGATTCCTCGGATCGCGTAAGTCCAGTTATCGGTGCGTTTTAGCCAGCGGGAACGAGAGCTTCGCCGGGTGATATGATTTTGTCGTGTCAGAAAACACTCTGCGAATAGGAACAAGCTCATTTTCCGCGGAAGGATGGGTTGGCCCCTTCTACCCCAAAGGAATGCAGCCACGGGACTTCCTGAGCTACTACGCAACACGTTTCGACACAGTCGAGATCGATTCCACGTTCTACCGCACGCCTTCCGCCTCGACGGTCAAGGGATGGAACGCGAAGACTCCGCCAGGATTTGTGTTTGCCGCGAAGGTGCCTCAGGTCATCACTCACGAAAAGTTTCTTGTGGACTGCGATGTGGAGTTCAAGCAGTTCATCGAAGTCATGGATCATTTGGGCGACAAGCTCGGGCCTCTCCTCCTGCAGTTTGGCTTCTTCAATAGTTCAGTTTTTCGTGAGGTGAACGACTTTCTGGAGCGGCTCCGGCCATTCCTAGAGAAGCTGCCGAAGGATCATACGTTCGTGGTCGAAATCCGAAACAAACGCTGGCTGGTACCGCAGTTCATCGAGACTCTTCGTGAGCACCGGGTTGCGCTCGCCCTGATCGACCAATCATGGATGCCCCGGCCCAGGGAATGGTTCGAGAAGTTCGATCCGGTCACGGCAGACTTCGCATATGTGCGCTGGCTGGGGGATCGCAAAGCCATTGAAGAAAAGACGAAGGTCTGGAACAAGCTGGTCGTAGATCGCAGTGCTGAACTTCAAGATTGGGCCGATGTGTTAGACAAAGTGAAAGTTCCGATTTACGTTTATGCGAACAACCACTATGCGGGGTACAGCCCTGCGACCGTTGAGATGTTCCGACACTTGTGGTGTAAGCAGGGACCAGAAGCAACGATGAGGCATCGAGTGGCAGAACAAGGCCAATTGTTCAAATGAAAGACACGGAAGCGGTTGGCAAGAAAAGAGCTAAAATTAGCTTCGCTCAAAATGATTGAGAGAGTCCTTACTTATTCCCCCGCCGACCACACGCTTTACCGCGAAGGTAAGCTCTATGGCGTATGGAAGAAACAGAAAAGGCACGGCCAAAGCACACTTTTTCTCGAAATCGACAACGATCCGAGCAACAAACAGTTTCCCATATCAACTCCGCCATCGAAAGCCGCACGCTACGGGTTCGGTGAATTATTCGCTGGTATGCACTATCTTGATCGTGGATTCCGCGACGTGATTCGCTATCACTACTACGCCATCCCCGGCTACGATTCTTACGAAAAAGCTCTCCAGATTCTTGGTCCCAAGGCTGCTAGATTCATTTGTTGCCGTCACCCGCAGCCACCGGACCTTTTTGTGTTCGACAAGAAGGGTCGCTTTTTCTTGGTCGAAGTAAAACTTCCCACGGACAAGCTTAACCAGAACCAGAAAACTTTCTTCCGTAAGATTGAAAGATACTTAAACAAGAACATGCCAAAAAGCAAGAGGGCGCCACATATGCCTGATGGCCACTGGATTGAACTATTGTTGCTCAGACCTGAAGCTACTCAGCTATGAAGCTTTCTTGACCGCTGCCTTTTCTTCACTTCTCTCCCAATCCACGCGGGCGGATCACTTGCGGAGAATGACTCCAACGATGCCTCTTCAACTGGATCGAGTTCTTGATCCTTGTTTTGCTGGATCGGCTTGGGTTCTTTCTCTTGCGACCTCTTCATACCCCTTAGCCTGCGCCGTTACACAGACTTTATCAAGTGTCATATAGTTGCTGCCAGGAAGATATCTGGGACGGCTTCATACAAGGTCGCGGCTGTCGCATCGTCCGTGTGACTGACACCTTCCATGTCTTTCACAGTCACTCTGCTTGAGCGAACTCGGATTGTCTTAACCTGTTCGCTTGGTCTTCGCCCTTGCCAGAGTCACCGCTGGGCGTAACGCGGAGAAACGACCCGGTGTATGTTGTCTTATCCGTTATAAGAACTGACCATGCCAAAGCCAATCGAAGTCTACGAGAATCCGGGGGCGTATTGGCACTTGATTACGACCAACCAGGACAGTAGCTTCGAAGATCAACACTTCGACCGCAAGGAGGCCGGACGCCCTGAAGCGGCGGGCCACCTCTCTTCAGGCAAGCTCCACGAGATTATTGCAAGGGCAAAGGAAACCATCTCGGCGTTCGCGAATACGAACCCTGACGGCGGGCTGCTAGTGATTGGTGTCTCAACGACTGGCGAAGTGAAGGGCCTGTCGCACGTAAACGACACTCAACGGAACAACTTGATGGATTGTCATTCGTGGTTATCAAATCATGATTCAAAAGCGAAATTGCATGACTGCACCACAGCGAGTGGACCTGGGAAAGTCTGCCTCATCTACACGCCCTACTCAGGGCACGCGATCTGCGAGACACCCGACCGCGAAAGACATGCCTGGCGACGGCAAGGCGCTCAAAATATCCTGTTAACCGCCGACCAGAAGGACACGCTCCGCAGGGACAAGGGAATAACGGTTTTTGAGAACGAGAAACGCTGCGACTTTGACAAACGCGATCTCGACACAGCACTGCTGGCAGAGTTCAGAAAGGTATTTCCCGCATCCCCCGGCTACACGTATTCGGATGAGGAATTGCTGTACCACGCCGGGGCGGTGGTTCGAGAAGGAAACAAGTACATTTTCAACAATGCAGGATTCCTATTTTTCTCGTCGAATCCGCAGCGTCTGATGAGTTGGGCATATGTGCGCCTGCTGCGATTTGAGGCTGTCTTAGCCAGAGCAAGTGAGCTTGGCCTTGTCTCGGATGAGCGTAAATTCACGGGGCCACTTCCGACACAGATACGGAACATCCGCGCCTATTTTCAGGAATCTGGATTTTTCAAGAAATATCAAATTCGCAAACCCGACGGGTCTGGCTTCATCGAAGAACCCGAGTTCCCGTTGATCGCTCTCGATGAAGTCGTTGTGAACGCGGTTGTGCACAGGGACTACGCCGTACACTTACCGACAGAATGCAAGAGGTTCACTGATGGGTTCGTGGAAGAGAACCCTGGTCGAGTATTGCAGCGCGATCAGGAAGTACCAAGCAATTTCTCCCTTTCGCAAGTCGCGCTTGTCCATACGGCACGCAATCCCAAGATTCTCGAATGGTTCAAGGCCCTGAAGGACGAGCACGGAGCGGAGTTCGTTCGTGCGATAAGCGAAGGCACGCGTAGAATGCGCGACGAGATGGACCGGCTGGGCCTGCCGTCGCCAGAGTTCCACGTCAGCCCATCAGCAACCAAGGTCACGTTGTTGAACAACGTGTCTGAGCGAGAATCTGCCCTGAAGTCAGTGCACGGTAAGAGAACTGAGTTTACGAACCTGTACCCGCTGCAAATTACCGGCGGCAACATTGACCTGCGCAATCTGCCTCAGGCGAGACGCGAAATTACGACGGCCCTCAGTACGAATCTTGAAAAGAATGGATGGTTCATCGACAGAGCGAGCTATGGTCGTATCGTTGCCCACAAGCGAGGGAATGATCTTCCGCTCCCCGCGACAGTGTCATCGATCCTACGGATGTATCCGGCGTTCAGCTTCCAGCCACGGCAATTGTGGGACGTGCTCTACCTTGCCGTGGACTTTGAGTTGCAGGTGAAGAGCGTTTTGGTAGCTTCGGAGCTGTTGAGGATGCTTCCAGCGGCGGAACTGATAGGACGTTCGGCGATTGCGAATTGGAATGGCTGGCAGCGAGGAAAGATCATCGACATTAGCGAGGGCCTCTGCACGATTAAGTTTTTCGACCTTGACTCGCTGCAAGGTGTCCCAGCGGAAAAAGTAATACCGAACATTAAAACGAGAACGCTCGACGAAATTCTAATCAGACGAGGGGTTACGTTCGACCTGGCGAAGGCAATCAAGCAAGCAAGTCTCGCCTCACAGCCAAACGCAGCTCGCTCGCGCTCCGCCAAAACTGACGCGGCCATCGCGGACGTGGCTTCAACTATTTTTCCTATCAAGCTGTCTACGGGCCCTAACGTCTCTCTTGAAGCGACTCCCGCGTCAATTTCACGTGACGCGAACCCTCTATCCAGTCTCAACGCAGCGACTGTCAGCGAACCGGTAGTTGAATTTCAGCACCAGCAAGTGACTGCAAACATCCGCGAAGGAATCACGCAATTCGGCGCATGGGACAACAAAATGCACGACATCGAATTGATTCCGCTGTGCGCCGACCAAGCGCGAGATCAAATGGCAGCTTTGATTCAGCGGCTGAAGGCTGGAAAGTTCAAGTTTAAAGGGGCAGAGAGGACCTTCAGCACGAAGTTCTCTTATTCCTCCATCGTCACAGCGCCTACTACGGATGGCCTAGTCGCCGAGTGTGATCGTGTTCTCAGCGAACATCCAACTTGGCAGGGAAATACTAGCCTGAACCGACTTTTTCTAATCCAAACGCCGGAGAGTGGATATTTGCTGGATGATGAAAACTCTCCTTACTACAAATTGAAGCGGAGCCTACTGGAAAACGGAGTTCCTTCGCAGATGGTGGATACCCCGACACTGCTCAACCCGGATTTCAAGGATTTAAATCTAGCCCTAAACATCATTGCAAAGTGCGGAGTCGTACCGTGGGTGCTACCTGGCGCTATCCCCGATGCGGACTTTTTCGTCGGGCTATCCTACACACAAAATTATGAGCGGGGCACAACGCGCACGATGGGATACGCAAATGTCTTCAACAACTACGGGCGCTGGGGATTCTATTCAGCGAATACCGATACGTTTCCATTTGAGAAGAAGACGGAATACTTCGCGAAACTGGTTCAAGCGACGTTGGAGAAACTAACTCTATCCGACACGCCATCTATTTACTTTCACTATTCTGCGAAGTTTTTGAGAGAAGATCGAGATGCCATCATCGAATCCGCTCGGAAGGTGCGGCCACGTGGCACCTACTCATTTGTTTGGATCAACACAGACCACAATGTCCGCTTCTACGATAGTCGGCCCGATGGTGACGGGAGCCTCTGGCGCGGTAGTTTTGTAGCTACTTCGCCCCGGCAAATCTATCTTTCCACCACCGGATTCAATACATATCGGAAAATTCTCGGCACGCCGCAGATGTTGGAACTGAATATATTCACACAAGGTCCAGATGGAACGCCACGGGCTCATTACGATCTCCGTGCCCTAGCATCTCAAATTTTGAGTCTGACAAAACTCAATTGGGCCTCGACGGATTCGTTATGCGGTGAGCCGATCACTACGAAGTACGCGGGGGATATTGCCTACCTCACCGCCGCGTTCCTTCGGCAGAAGGACCATTTCAACGTACACAGCACGTTGGAACGGACACCGTGGTTCATTTAGGTCTGTCAGTCCTTATACGGATCGAATTCGTTGGCTCCAGCCATTGCAACCCCGACGGGAGCGAGCGTGTGCAAAATCCGAATGCTGTTGCCGTGCTCTGAAAGCACTTCGGATAGGCGCTTGTAGCAGTCCGGTGACTCATCGAGCCCCGCTCCGCGTAGCTCGACGTTCGCTTTCTTGAGCCAAGATTGCATCATCTCCGTCGTGACCTTGCCTTGGCGAAGTACCTGTCCAGTCTTGCGGTCTGTCTTGCCTTTAGCTTCTATCCGGCCCATGACTCGCCCTGCACCATGAATTGTGCTGTACAGAGAATGTTTGGCTTCTTCGTTCTCAGCCCCTTCGAGGATGACAGACGTTTCGCCCATAGTTCCGCCGACGAAGCCCTTCTGCCCTGGAAACGCGGGCGTAGCTCCCTTTCGAACCACCCAATACTCTTCGCCGTCATGGGTCTCTCGCCAAGCAAAATTGTGGTGGTTGTGAACCTGTTCCAGGATAGGAGCGCCGAGGAGTTGTGCGACCTTCTGGCACACCCAATCTCTTCCCGCGTATGCGTAGTCTCCACCGAGTTGCATACACTTGATGTATTGATCGCCGAGGTCGCTATTGGCCTCGATCACGCACGGTTCAACGTCCATGCCGTCTTTCGCGCCAGCTTTCTTCAAGAACCAGGTGGCGATCTTGTGGCCAAGCCCTCGTGATCCGAAGTGGACTCCGATCCAAACCCGGTCCTGTTCGTCCGTGAAGAGATCGACATAATGATTGCCGGACCCAACTGTCCCTAGCTGTTCGCGTGCCATCTGCTTCAGCGGAGCGGCGGCTTCACACTTCCACCCTGGACTCTCAAACAACGGATGGTCTACCCGCTCCTGGTTGCGCCGTCCGATTCCAAAGCTAATCGTCTGCCACACACCATTCATGATTTTACCGATGTCGGCCCGAAGCGCGGAGCCGGGCATATCCAGTAAGACAGCCTTGTTCCCGCAAGCGATATCGAATCCGACTCCGCTTGGACTGATCGATTCTTTGTAGGCAACCACGCCACCGATTGGCACGGCATAGCCTTTGTGATGGTCAGCCATCAAAGCGACTTTGTCCGCTGTCTTGGCACACGTCTTAATCTGGCTGAGTGCGCCTTCGTCTGGCGGGCCCCACACTGGAATATTGTCGATTAGCCGCATTTACTTCTCCCGTTGTTCGTCCAACCCTACTCCAGGCTCGATTCTGATTGAGCAAATCTATTTTGAGTATCCTTGCAGAATACGCCGCTCACAGAATACACTCTTCCCGACTCAATACTTACTTCAAATAGAAACGTATGCCAGCCAATCACACTGAAGTTGAAAAGCGTCTTTGGGAAGCCGCCGACGAACTCCGGGCGAACTCCAAGCTGAAATCGTCTGAGTATTCTGTCCCAGTCTTGGGGCTGATCTTCCTACGATACGCGGATCAGAAGTTCTCCCAGGCGGAAAAGAGACTCGCGGCGGGATACTCTGGTCGTCGAAAGATCGGGAAGGTCGATTATCAGGCGCAAGGAGTGGTCTACATCCCGGAGAAGGCTCGGTTCAAGAGTTTGCTGGACCTACCCGAAAGCGCCGACATCGGCAAGGCAATCAATGAAGCGATGAAGGCAATCGAGGCAGAGAACGAAGACCTGAAGGATGTTCTCCCCAAGACGTATAACAACCTAGAAAAGGCCCTGCTCGTATCGCTGCTAAAGAATTTTTCCGCGATTCCCCTTACGGAGGGAGATGCCTTCGGAAAGATTTATGAATACTTCCTCGGTAAGTTTGCGATGGCCGAGGGGCAGAAGGGCGGCGAGTTCTTCACGCCGATCAGCATCGTCAAGCTCATCGTGGACATCATCGAACCCTACCACGGACGCATCCTCGACCCGGCCTGTGGATCGGGCGGCATGTTCGTTCAGTCTGCCGCGTTTGTCGAACACCACAAGAAGAATGTCAATGAAATCGCTGTTTACGGACAGGAAAAGGTCGCCGAGACCATCCGGCTCTGCAAGATGAACCTTGCTGTTCATGGCCTGTCGGGCGACATCCGACAGTCCAACACCTACTACGAAGACCTGCACAAGAGCGTCGGAAAATTCGATTTTGTTATGGCAAATCCGCCCTTCAACGTGGACAAGGTGGACAAAGAACGGATCAAGAACGATCCTCGGTATCCATTTGAATTGCCCAAAGCGGATAACGCCAACTACCTTTGGATACAAGTTTTCTATAGCGCATTGAATCCGACAGGCCGAGCGGGATTCGTGATGGCGAGTTCGGCGGCAGATGCACGGGGATCAGAACGGGAGATTAGAAGGAAGTTGGTCCAATCGCGTGCCGTGGACGTTATGGTGTCCATTGGACCAAATTTCTTTTACACCGTAACGCTGCCGTGTACGTTGTGGTTCTTTGATCGAGCAAAGACAAAGAGCAGGCGGAAGGATACTGTTCTATTCGTTGATGCTCGCGCCATCTTCCGCCAGATTGACAGAGCGCACCGAGACTTCCAGCCTGAGCAAATTGAGTTCATTTCGAACATCGTGAGGCTCTATCGCGAAGAGGATGTCGAAACCGAAGCAGGAAGTCGGCACCTTTTCAAGGAGACCTTTCACAAGGGGAAGTACACCGACGTTCCTGGACTGTGCAAGATCGCGAAGGTCTATGAGATCGAGGCGCAAGGTTGGAGCCTCAATCCGGGGCGATATGTCGGCGCTGCTGAAAGGGCGGTGGACGAAGTCGAATTTCGGGTGCGGTTAGAGGAACTCAACGAGCAGTTGGAGACTCTGAACAGGACGGCGAGTGAGTTAGAAAGGCAGATTTCCGCAAATGTACGTCCGCTCCTACAAAGATGAACGTATGAACAAAGGATGGAGACGACTTCGCTTTCGTGAATGCGTGACGATGCTTTCTGGTGGCACGCCCTCGAAGGCGATCAAGGCTTACTGGGTTGGCGATATTCCTTGGGTTTCGTGCAAGGACATGAAGACCGAGCGCATCTTCGATGCCCTAGATCACTTGAACAAAGATAGCGTAAGAAATGGCACTCGGCTCGTTGCACTGGGAACTGTGTTGGTGGTCGTACGTGGGATGATTCTCGCTAAGGAGTTTCCCGTTGCTATTGCCATGCGAGAGATTGCGTTCAACCAAGACCTAAAGGCGCTGAAGTGCGCTCCCTTTCTGACTGATCGTTTTCTCTTCTATTGGCTGAAATCCATGACCCACGAGATATTGGGTCTCGCCGATGAAGCGGCACACGGGACGAAGCGGCTGCAAACAGATCGTTTGGAGAGCTTAGAAGTCGATATCCCGCCAAGGGACGTTCAAGAAACTATTACGTCTGTTCTTTCTGCATACGACGATCTGATCGAAAACAACACCCGGCGGATCAAGATTCTGGAGCAGATGGCGCAGATGATCTACCGGGAATGGTTCGTCAATTTCCGATTCCCCGGCCACGAGAAAGTCAGGATTGTGGATTCGGAGATCGGGCCGATTCCACAGCGATGGGCTGTAAAGTCGCTTAAAGACGTTTCTGCACTTATCAGTCGCGGTATTTCGCCCACCTATAATGATGCCGCCGATGGACTTGTGATCAACCAAAAGTGCATCCGTAATGGCAGGTTAAGTCTTGCCTCAGCCCGAAGACAATCAAAGAAAGTCCCAGAAGAGAAGATGGTCCGAGAAGGAGATGTGCTCATCAATTCGACAGGGGTCGGGACGCTCGGGCGTGCGGCGCAAGTTCTGGAGCCTATTGGTAATTGCACTGTGGACAGCCATGTATTGCTCCCCACTAAAACTGGACACCTCAGTTAGGTAAGATCAGGGCCTCCAAACAGGAGGCAACATGGGCAGGAAACCACGCGTAGATCGATCCCCGGAAGAAAAGTGGCAGATCGTACAGGAAGGCATCAAGAGCGGGAACGTTTCGGAGACGTGTCGGCGTCACGGAATCGCTCCGAATCTGTTCTATCGCTGGAAGGATGAAGCGGAACAGGGAGCAAAGGCAGCGCTTGGGGGGAGAAGCGCTGCCGCCGCGGAAACCGAGAAAGACCATCGCATTCGGCAGCTGGAACGGACGCTGGGGCGGAAGGCGTTGGAGATTGAAATCCTAAAAAACGTCGTGGGGGAGTGAGCTGTGGTGCAGTTCACTCCCAGGCGCGAGAAATGGTGACCGAGGGCTACACGGCCACGCTGGTGGCGGCGACCTTGGCCATCAGTCGGTCGAGTCTGTACTACCAGAAACGGCCGCGAGGCAGCCGAGCGGATCGAACCTACGATGAGCAGATCGTAATGGCGTGCGGAGAGAAACTGGCGTACGGCTATCGGCGAGTCGCCTGGTGGCTGCAGCGGAAGAAAGGCGTGCCCGTGAATCGCAAGCGGGTATTACGGGTGATGCGAGAACGTGGGTTGCTGGTGCGCTCACGTCGCCTGCGCGCACGAAGGAAGAAAGAGTGGGGCCGCGTGGAAGCAACTGAGCCGAATCAAATCTGGCAGTCGGACATGACGAAGATCTGGGCGGGTCCTGCTGTGGGCTGGGCGTACCTGGTGTGTGTGATCGACTGCTGCACACGGGAGATCGTGGGATGGAACCTCTCGCACCGTTGCCGGACCGAAGACGCACTCGTATCGGTGGAGCAGGCGGTGCTGGAACGGCTGCCCGAGGGCAGCCGCCAGGCTCGCGTAACGCTGACCACCGACAATGGAACGCAGTTCACTTCATCGCGCTTCTTAGAGACGCTGGGGCGGCTGGGCATCACCCATCGGCGAACGGCGTATCATCACCCGGAAGGCAACAGCTACATCGAACGGTTCCATCGCAGCTTGAAGGAAGAAGAAGTCTGGACGGCGGAGTATCGGAGCTTGGAAGAAGCGCGAGCATCGATCGCTCGTTGGATCGAGGAGTACAATCACGACCGGCCTCACCGCGGAGTCGCGAATCGCACTCCGCATGAAGCCTTCTTGGCTTTCGCAGGTGTACTAAAAAATGAGACCCTGACTGTCTAAATTAGTGGGGAGCAATACAGCCATGTCTCAATCGTTCGCCCGAAGGACAACTCGGGATTTTTCGGAAGGGCACTGCTTGAGTTGGAGAATCATTTTGCCGCGCAGGGTGTTGGCTCCACGGGTCAAACAGAGTTGAGCAGAGAACGAATTGCACTTACGCCGCTGGTCATTCCGTCCACTGAACTTCAGGAGCAGTTCTGTCAGATCATTGCACCAATAAACAGAATGCTTGTCTGCTGCCTACGGCGAAACGACGTTCTGCGGCGGACACGTGACCTGCTCCTCCCGAAGCTGGTTTCCGGTGAGATCAGCGTTGAACACATTGAGAGCGAAGCTCCCGCCCAGATGGTATGACCTACCTCGACCCAGATTCCGAAGGCACGCTTGAAACCAATGCCATTGGCCTCTTTCAAGTCCTTGGCTGGGAAGCTACGGATTGCTACCACGAAAACTTTGGAGCTAGTTCGCTTTTGGGGCGAGAGACATCCGAGCAGGTAGTTCTCGAACGGCGGCTCCGGGCAGCACTTCTGAAACTCAACCCCGGGATCTCCCCGTTAGCTGTCGATCTGGCGGTTGAAGAACTGAGCAAGGATCGAAGTGTTCTCAGCCCTGTCCGAGCCAATCAGGACATCTACAAATTCCTGAGAGACGGTGTAAGAGTCCCCATTCGGCGTGAAGATGACCAAGAGAGCATTGAAGTCGTCCGTGTTGTGGATTGGGATGAGCCGGGGAACAATGACTTTTTCCTTGCCTCGCAATTCTGGATTTCCGGCGATTACGGACGGAAACGGGCGGACCTCGTCGGCTTCGTGAACGGTCTGCCGCTGGTTTTCATCGAACTCAAGGCTTCCCACAAATCGCTGGAAAACGCCTACAAGTACAACCTCTCGGATTACCGTACGACGATCCCGCAAATCTTTTGGCACGACGCTTTGATCATTCTCTCAAACGGATCGAAAAGCAGAATGGGCAGCATGACAGCTGGGTGGGAGCACTTTTCGGAGTGGAAGAAGATCAACGATGAAGGCGAAGAAGGCATCGTCAGCCTAGAGACGATGATTCGAGGAGTCTGCGAGCCTTCCCGCCTGCTCGATCTGGTTGAGAACTTCACCTTGTACAGCGAAGCCGAAGGCGAGACCACGAAACTTTTGGCGAAGAACCATCAGTTTCTCGGCGTGAACCGTGCGATTGAAGCGACGGAGCAAATCAAGAAAAACCAAGGCAAGCTCGGCGTGTTCTGGCACACGCAGGGTTCCGGCAAGAGCTTCTCGATGGTCTTCTTCTCTCAGAAAGTGCTGAGGAAGCTGCCCGGCAATTGGACCTTCGTCATCATCACGGATCGTGAAGACCTGGACGGGCAAATCTATCGAAACTTTGCCTCGACAGGTGCAGTCCTCGAAGACGAGAAGAGCGTGAGGGCGCAAAGCGCGGAGCACCTGAAGGCACTGTTGAATTCAGAAGATCACCGATACCTCTTCACCCTGATTCAGAAGTTCCGAACCGAAACAGGCGAAACCTATCCAAAACTCTCGGACAGATCAGACATCATCGTCATCACGGACGAAGCACATCGAAGCCAATATGACCAGTTTGCGTTGAACATGCGGAACGCACTACCGAATGCTGCGTTCATCGGCTTCACGGGAACGCCGCTCATGGCCGGAGAGGAACGGACGAAGCAAGTATTTGGCGACTACGTCTCAATCTACAACTTCAAGCAGTCCATCGACGACGGGAACACGGTCCCGCTGTACTACGAAAACCGCATTCCTGAGCTTCAGCTTACAAATCCCAACCTGACTGATGACATGGCCGAGATCATCGACTCGGCGGAACTGGACGAGGATCAGGAACGAAAGATCGAGCGCGAGTTTGCCCGCGAATATCAATTAATTACCCGAGAGGATCGTTTGGAGCGCATTGCGGAGGACATCGTCGCGCACTTTATGGGCCGGGGGGTACTTGCTAAGGCGATGGTCATTTCGATTGATAAGGCCACTGCTGTGCGTATGTACGACAAGGTTCAGAAGCATTGGAAGGCCGCGATAGCGCGTTTACAAAAAGAATTGAATGCCGCCGATCCAGCCGATAAGCCCGAGCTAGAAAAACGGCTACGGTTCTGCCAAGAAACCGACATGGCTGTCGTGGTTTCTCAGTACCAAAACGAAATCGAAGAGTTCAAGAAGAAGGGCCTAGACATCGGAATCCATCGTAAGAGGATGGTTAAGGAAGACCTTGAGACGAAATTCAAGAAGTCCGACGACCCACTGCGCATTGTGTTCGTGTGCGCGATGTGGATCACAGGCTTCGATGTCCCTTCATGCTCAACGATCTATCTCGACAAGCCGATGAAGAATCACACCCTGATGCAGACCATTGCACGAGCAAACCGGGTCTGGAGGGAGAAGCAGAACGGGCTCATAGTCGATTACGTCGGAATCTTTCGCAACCTTCAGAAGGCTCTAGCGATCTATGGCACGACCAAAAACGGAGCCAAGCCTGGCGATCTGCCGATCAAGGATAAGTTCGAACTCGTCAAGCTGGTACGACAAGCGATTCAGGAGACGACTGTATTCTGCCGAGATCGCGGGGTCGATCTCGAAGCAATCAGAGATTCCAGCGGGTTCCAAAGAGAAAAGCTGAAGGAAGACGCGGTCGCAACCTTTATTATCGACGATAGGACTAGGCGGAGGTTCATGGAGTCGGCGGGGCACGTCGAGAAGCTCTTTAAGTCGTTGTTGCCTGACCCTACCGCCAACGAATTCGGGCCGATTCGAAAGGTCATTGCGGTCATCGCAGAAAAGATTCGTTCTGAGATTCCTGCTGCTGACATAGCCGAAGTGATGGAGCAAGTGGATGCACTTCTCGACGAATCTGTCTCAACTGAGGGCTATGTCATCCGGCCTTCGGCAACTGCGCAGAACTACATTGATTTGAGCAAGATCGATTTCGAGGCGCTGAAACAGAAGTTCGAAAAAGGCAGAAAGCCTATAGAAGTTCAGAAGCTCCGAGCGCGGGTCGCCCGAAAGCTGGTTCAGATGGTCAGGCTGAATCGCACGCGAATGAACTTCTTGGAAGAGTTTCAGAAAATGATCGATGAATACAATGCGGGTGCGTCAAATCTCGAAACCTTGTTCGCCCGGTTGATGGCGTTCACGAAGCGGCTGTCCGAAGAAGAAAAGAGAGGGATTGCTGAGCAATTGACCGAGGAAGAGTTGGCGATCTTCGATCTGCTGACGAAACCGGACATGAAGCTCAGTAAGGCTGAAGAAATCGACGTGAAGAAAGTCGCCAAGGAGCTGCTTGAAACCCTGAAAAAGGAAAAGCTCGTCTTGGATTGGAAGAAGCGTCAGACCACCAGGGCGGCAGTGCGTTATACCGTGGAAACAGTACTTGACCGATTGCCGAGGGTTTACACGCCACAGGTTTATGAGGAAAAGTGTGAGCAGGTCTACCAGCACGTTTTTGATGCGTATGCCGGGCAATCCAGCAGTATCTATGTGAACTAATCGCGGAATAAGAAGGTTTTGGTACCGACAAGGCAGATCACCGATCACGGAGAATGTAGGGCGCATCCATGTCTTCGGTGAGGAGAGTCAAATATGAGCCTCAGCCCTTTGACAGATGTCAACGAATCTCGAAAAGCATTCTCTCGATTGTCAAACAACCTTTCGGCCAATTGCACAAGGGTTGAGACCTTTCTCGGTTGGCAAGGAGGTCGCACGAGACTTAACGTTCATTGGAATCCGGAACTCCGATTCTGGTCGGGGCTCAGCCCTGACAGAATTGAAGCTCGTTATTGGTGCTGCTTTGGCACGAGCGACCCCACGAAGCAGAAAGGCGTCAGCATTATCTGCGAGGCCAATCCTCCTAAGCGAGGCTTTGCCAGCAGGCTGGCTGGTGCCTTTCTAATAGATGGTGCGGGTAAGACTTATCTGGCGCACAGCGGAAAAGTTGGAGGGGGCCGCAAGGGGATCGGCAAGTCCAATTTCCTCAAGTTCTACCAAGGGCCGTTGGAATCAGTGGCGACCCCGGATGGTAAGGTTCGAGAATATATCGTCATCGGTCCTGTAGATGGAGATGACTTGCCGATACAAGTTGCGCATTTTGTTAGTGAAGTTGAGCAATTTAAGTTCGGTGCACAGAATTCCACGGGACGTTTGCCACAATCCTCGCTTCCCCCGTCGTTTACACCCGAGTTTTCTGGACGCCGCAAGCGGTATCAACCCAAAGGGGAGGTCGTCGCCGAGTGCTACCACGGGCCTGTGATTTCCGCTCTCGCGAAAGAGCTTGAGAAGAGGAACCTAACA
>Ga0210398_10002537_pt1 | contig 17798 bp, 10 predicted proteins | sample IncBWC4OmetaG_FD_161047 | JGI IMG/M metagenome (GOLD analysis project Ga0210398, IMG submission 161047) | Forest soil microbial communities from Barre Woods Harvard Forest LTER site, Petersham, Massachusetts, United States - Inc-BW-C-4-O | ecosystem: Environmental > Terrestrial > Soil >... | reverse complement strand
TCACGCCGCAACACCTGCAGACGCGCGACCGCTATGTCGAGAGTTGCCTGCAATTTCGCCTGGAAGGGCTGAATTTCCGGCCTTGGGGATTCCTCGATTTGCTGATCAATCAGGAGGCGCTGACGGAAGGTAATTTTGCGCTCACGCGCGCTTCCGGGCTCTTTGCGGATGGCCTTCCGTTCGAAATTCCGGAATCCGACGCCGCCCCGGCACCCAAGCCTATTGGGCTCTTTTTTGAAGCTGAACAGACTTCTCTGGATTTATACCTGGCGATTCCCGAGTACCGCCCACATGGGCTAAACGTATCCATCGCGCAGAAAAATGCTGACGTCAGATATCTCTCCGAAATCGTGAATTTGAAGGACGACAATTCCGGCTTGACGGAAAAACCAGTGCAAATCGCGAGGAAGAATCTGCGGTTTCTGGTCGAAGGGGAGTCTCGCGAAGGGTGCAATTCGCTGCAAATCGCGCGAATTTTGCGGACCTCCGCAGGCACCTTCCGGCTTGATCCGCAGTATATTCCCCCCTTGCTGGACATTGCCGCGAGCGACTACCTGATGGGAATCGCAAGGCGTCTGGTGGAGATACTCGCGGCAAAGAGCAGCATACTTGCGGGTGGGCGGCGGCAGCGCAGCGCGGGCCTCGCGGATTTTTCTGCAGCGGACATCGCCAGCTTCTGGCTGCTATACACGGTGAACGGCCACTTCCCTGCTCTGCGTCACATCCACGACGTGCGGCGCGGCCATCCCGATGTTCTCTTTCGACTGTTTACCTCCCTGGCAGGAGCGTTGAGCACGTTCTCACTGAAGATCCAGCCGCGAGACCTGCCGCTTTACGACCATGAAAACTTGGGCGCGTGCTTCACGGATCTGGATGAAAAGCTGCGAGAGCTTCTGGAGACCGTGGTTCCCAGCAATTTCGTTGCCCTGCCCTTGAAACTGGTGAAGCCATCCATCTATTCCACGAATATCGATGACGACCGATATCTCGTGGGAACGAAATTCTACTTGGCGGTCAGCTCCACGACGAATCAGGGAGACTTGATCAAGAAAGCGCCGCAGCTAATTAAAGTTTGCTCGGCGGCCCAAATCGAGCAGCTGGTGCGCCAGGCGCTGCCGGGCATGCAGCTCACGCATGCGGTAAGACCGCCCGCATCGATTCCGGTGAAACTTAACTATCAATATTTCAGCTTGAATCAGTCCGGAGTGGCGTGGGAAACGGTTACGAAGGGCCGCAGCCTGGCGGCTTTCGTGCCCAGCGATATTCCGGAACCGCAGCTTGAACTGCTCATCTTGCTGCCGCAGGCGATCTAAACTCTTCCGTTTGAAGAAACCCTCCGCTGATCAAAGTCGCCAGCAGGCGGCTGAAGTCCTCTGCGAGCGTCTCCGGAACGATCCAGCCATTTTGTTTGGCCAGTTCGAATAGATCAGCAACGGTTGTCTTGCCGTCGCAGCGTGGCAACAGCAGAGCCATCCACGGCTCTGCTTTGCAATCGAGTGCAAATGGTTGGCCGATCGAGAGAGTGAAATTCTCGGGGGAGATGTCGCCATCGCGCAGAACGTGACGGACGATGATTTCGGTGCCGGGATTCGCCAATAGCATAGCTTGCTCGAGCCTCTTCGGGGCGCCGTCCGTCCGTAATTCCGATTCCCATTTCATGGCCCACTCGAGTGCGGCGGCCGGCGTGCCGGCGCCGATGGTCCGCCGAATGGTAAAGGAAGGTCGCTGATCGGTGTGCCGCTGAATAATCACGATGCCAATCACCAGCTCATGTACGTCGTTCTTGGCAAACAACTTCTCCCATTGCGCGAACTGTTCTCTGCCGCCGTTCTTGTTAAGGGTTTCTTCGAGGGCAAATTGCCGTGGTTCGAGGATCATGAGGGAGAACAAGGCGACGTCAAACTCTGCTTGTTTTTCTCCTAGCCACTCGCGAATGCGGATCTCAAAGGGGTGGCCGGATCGCTCCGTGCCCATCGTCCGACAATAGAGGCGCCCGCCTGGTTTTAGCCGCGCAGGAAGATCCGCAATAACCTTCTTGGTGATTTCCTCGCCAACTTCGCCGCCGCCGTAGAATATTTCCGCCGTTTTGAGCACGGGCACGTAGGGAGGATGAGCCGCGATGCGATCAAACGTGCGGCCCTCGACCGGTTGATAGAGATCGCCTTGGGCAAAGGTCACATTGTGGATGCCGTTGAGCGCGGCGTTGAATTTTGCAAAATCTAGCGAGCGCTCGGCGATGTCGGTGGCCCAAATATTCTTGGCGGAACGCGCCGCAAGTAACGCCGCAGGGGCAGTGCCAGCGCAAAGCTCGAGGAAGTCTTCGCAAGGTGCGTAGGAAGTGAAGTCGATAAACTGTTTGGCCGACCTTGTGAGTGCCGGATAAACGATGTCAGGAAACATCTGGCGCGGGAAGTGATCTGGATTGTTCCAGCGATCCGAGGCGATGAATAAGTCTCGAATCGGATACAGTGCGACAGGAGCGAGCGTGCGGTTCGCGTCCGCAGGGTCCGGCTGTATCAGGCCAGTTTGGCCGAGGACATCCCACACGGGAGGCGAAAAAAACGACCGCGCCTCCACAGCAGGGAGGGATTCGCCGAGAACGAAAAGGTAGATGAGTGCGTCAAGACCATCGCCCGTTTTGGGTTTCTGGGGTGGCCGGGCTGAGAGTGCGGCAAGGTCCAAATCTTTTCCCGGCGGTACATCGAGCCTTTGGCGGAGAGCCGCTTCGTTAAAACCGGACTGCAGGAAATGCTCTCGGAGTGCGGCAAACTGCTCAGACGCAACCATCTGTAGGGGAGGCATGCGCGACTCTCACGGACAGCGCGGGGATAATACCAAATACCAACATCAACGGGGTGAATGTCTTGACATCCATCTGCGCGAACGCCATAGTTAGGCACGTTTCAAGCCTTTAGGGGCTTTCCCGGGTCTTTCTTCCGGCTAAAAGACCGATCGCGAGTCGCTTCCGCCCCGGCGTCAAACCTGGAGATGCCAGGCTGGCAAGACGATTCGTCGATCGTATGCACGGCGTCAGAGGAGAGCTGGTTCGCGCTGGGTGAAAGGCAGCCTGCCCGCGCCGAGCCCGGCGCAATCTACCGAACCATGAAGCATCTTTCCAAGGTGGTGTGGCACGAGGGGATGTACCTGGGCCCCCATCACTTCCAGGTGCAATCCCAATCCTTCGAAGACCTCGTTCATTTCTCGACGTCAAGCCTGTGGTTCGCCCCTTACGGCGTGGTCAGCTCGAAACTCGACCCCGATGCGCTGCAAAATGGCATGCTTTCCCTGGTGCATGCGCGAGGGCTGTTCCCCGACGGCCTGGCTTTTCAGATGCCGGACGCCGATGCATTTCCTCCTGTTTTGAAAATCAATGATCTTTTCTCGGCCACGCGCGAGTCTCTTCTTGTGCGGCTGGCTGTGCCGGCACGGCGGCCTGAGGGACCGAACTGTGCGCTCGACTCCGAACCTTCGCAAATGGATTTGCGCTATCAGGCACAAATGCTCACTCTGCCCGATGAGAATACCGGCCGGGACGAGAAGCAGATCCAGGTTGGCCGGAAAAACATTCGATTTGTGGTGGAAAGCCAGGATAGACAAGGGCTCGTGACGCTGCCTGTCGCGCGCGTTCTTCGCGATGGTTCGGGGCGTTTCATCTTCGATCCCAGTTTTATTCCTCCGTGCCTGCAAATCAGCGCGAGTGAGCGCTTGTTGGTCATTGCGCGAACGTTGGTGGATATCCTCGATGAAAAGAGCGCTTCCCTTTCACGCGCCCGGCGAGCCACGGCGCAGGGCCGCGCGGGATACTCTTCCGAAGAGATCGCGAGTTTCTGGTTTGTCCATACCGTCAACGAAAGTCTTTCCGTTCTGCGGCACCTCAGTGTGTCCGAGCGCGGCCATCCGGAACAGCTCTATCTGGAGATGTCGCGGCTTGCGGGTGCCTTGTGCACGTTTGGACTGGATTCGCATCCGGAATCGCTGCCGCCTTACAATCACGATGATTTGGAGAAGTGTTTTGGGCCGCTGAATCAGCATATCCGCGCGCATCTCGAGCTGGTCGTGCCATCGAATTGTGTGCAGATTCCCCTGGTTTTGGCCGGACGAAATTTCCGAAATGGAGCCGTTTTGGATCAGCGCTGCCTGGATCGCTCGCGATGGATCCTCGCGGTTCGCGCGGAAACCGGGGAGGCGGAGATCATCGCCAAGACGCCGCGGCTGATAAAAGTTTGCTCGCAGGACCTGCTGCCGGAGCTGGTAAAAACGGCGCTGCCCGGCCTTGGACTTGTCCATTTACCCATTCCGCCTTCTGCGATTGCCCCCAAAGTGGAGTTTCAGTATTTCGGCTTGAGCCGCATCGGCAGCTCCTGGGAACACATCGTAGAGACGCGTAAAGTTGGCGTGTATATTCCCGACGACTTGCCGGGCGCGGAAATCGAGCTTCTGGTGGTTTTGGAATCCTAGGAGGATCCGGTGGGAGCGACAATGTTCGGGGCCACGAGTGTGCAGCCCCGCGAAGTGTCCACCAAACGGCGAGCCGAGAATCTCGCCTATATCTATCAGCAGATCTTGACGGTAATCGTGCGCGTTCGGCAGAACCGTCAGGCCGTCTCCGACGCCAATGCGTTCCGTGCAAACATCCAGGCCGGGCTGCGCGCCGCAGAAAAAGATGCGGTGAAGAAGGCCTACCCTCCCGACGACATTCGTAACGCCACGCTCGCGGCCGTGGCCTTTCTCGACGAGTCCATTCTGAATTCGAGCAATCCAGTGTTCAGCTCCTGGCACAGCATGCCGTTACAGGAGGAGATGTTCGGCCATCACGTTGCCGGAGAGACTTTTTTTGACAATCTCGAAAAGCTGATGTCCCGGCAGGATTCGCACGATGCCGCGGACGTGCTGGAGGTGTATGCGCTGTGTCTTTTGATGGGCTACAAGGGCCGCTACGGCCTCTCCGGCCCGGAAGCAACCCGGCCCATCATCGATTCCTCGCTGGAAAAAATCCGCCGCATCCGCGGCCCGCTCGTGGGACTCTCGCCCGCATGGGCCGTTCCCGAGGGTGGCACGGCAGCCGCGAAGCGCGATCCCTGGGTTAGCCGGCTTGCCTTTGGAGCGCTGGGCTGCGTGATTCTGGGAATTCTGTTTTTTGTCGTTTTCAAGATGCGCATGCTTTCAGGGGTTTCAGATATTCACGCAATAGCACCTTTAAACCACCCGTAGGGAGTGGAGATGCGATTTCAATGGCAACATCTCGCAGCCGGAGCGGCTGCCATCGTCGTATTGATGCTGACGTGGTTTGGCCCGCAGATTTTTCATGCCGTGGGCACGAACGCTATCGTATTGCGCGGCGGCATTCTGTTGCTGGGTGTGATTGCCGTCATTGCATTACTGCTATGGGCCCGCTCCGCGATGCCCCAGCTCCCCGGTTCTGAAGAAAGCTCCGCTCCGCAGGCTGGCGCGTCGGGCGGAGCCGCTTCCCAAGATATCGACATCCTGGTTCGCGAAGCCGCCGGGAAAGTGGCGGCAGCACGCTTGGCCGCCGGGGCCAAGCTGTCTTCGCTCCCGACAGTTTTTCTGCTTGGAGAAACCGGCGGCGGCAAGACCAGCGCGATGGACCAAAGCGGTTTGGATGCAGAACTGCTCGCGGGCCAGGTGTTTCAGGAAAGCAGCATCGTGCCGACGCGCGTGGCAAACCTCTGGTTCGCCCGCAAAACCGTGTTTGTAGAAGCCGGCGGGCCACTTCTCGATGACGCCGGCTCCTGGGTGCGTCTGGTCAAGCATTTCCTCCCAGGCCGGTTCCGTTCCATTTTCGGTGGCGGAAGCCTTGCTCCGCGAGCCGCTATCGTCTGCGTAGATTGCGAGAAACTCGTGCGTGAGGCTGCTCTCGACAAAATCGTCGCGCAAGCCAGGAAGCTTCGAGCACGCCTCGAAGAACTCTCCTATCACATGGGTGTCAGCCTTCCCGTTTACGTGCTTTTCAACCGGTCGGACCGCATCCCCTACTTTGAAGAATTCGCCGGCACTTTCAACAACGAAGAGACATCCCAGGTCCTAGGCTCCACTTTGCCGCTCGTGGGCTCCACAAGCTCTGGCGTTTATGCCGAGCAGGAGACCAAGCGTCTCAGTGCCGCATTCCAGGCCATCTTTTTCACACTGGCCGAGTGCCGCCCCGGCCTGCTGACGAGGGAGCGCAACAGCGACCGGCAGGCGGGCATCTACGAGTTTCCCCGGGAGTTCGGAAAGCTCAGCAAGCCCCTCGTCCAGTTTCTCGTGGACCTTTGCCGACCCGGCCATCTCCGCACCGGACCCTTCCTTCGCGGATTTTATTTCGTAGGACAGCGGATTATCACTGTTTCCGCGAGCGCCGGGCAAACCATGCTCGGTCAACGCCCGGCACAGCGCGCCGGCGGGGGATTCAACCCCGACGCAACCAGTTTGATCAGTGCGCAAGATACGTCCGCGAAAACGTCTTGGGCCACTGGCACAGCAATGGAAGGAGCAAGTGAATCGCGCAGGTCGGTTCAGCGCCTTTTTCTCAGTCACGTCTTCAGCCACGTGCTGTTGCAGGACCGCGCCGCACTGGGAGCAAGCGGCAAAAGCACGCGCGGCGATTTTGGGCGCCGCATACTGTTCGCCTCCATTGCCTGCCTCGCCTTGGTTTGGATCATCGTCACGGCAGTTTCTTTCGTCGGAAATGCACGCCTCGTCGCGGGCATTCGCGGCGCCGGCCAGGATCTTTCCGCAGTGCAGAATCTGGGCTCGCAGCCGCCGACGGTTGACACTTTGCGGCGGCTCGATACCCTCCGGCAGACCCTTCTCCAGCTTCGCGGCTACAAGCAGAATGGTGTGCCTTTGCAGCTTCGGTGGGGCTTATATATCGACACGGACGATTCCGTTTTCAACGATGCGCGCTCCATCTATTTTCATGCCTTCGATCAAGTCCTTTTTCAACATGCCAAACACAATCTCATGAACGATCTGCCGACCTACCGCGGCGTCCCACAACCCGACGCAGATTCCGGCGCAGCTTACGATTCCCTCAAGGCATATTTGCTCACCACCTCCGAATACCAGCGGAATTCCGGCCTCGGCGAATTTCTCCAAAATTTCTTGCTCAAGGACTGGAAGCGCGACTTGGGCGAAATAGACCAGGACCGTATCGATCTCGCCGCCCAACAATTCGCCTTCTACAGCTCCGAACTAGCGATAGACAATCCGTTTTCCAAGAACAACGACACCCTCCTCATCAGCCAGGTTCGCGCCTATCTAAATAGCTTCTCCGGTGTAAAGCGCCTGTACACCAGCATGCTCGCCAGCGTGGGACAAAAGACCAAAGGCTATCGTTTCGCCCAGCAGCATCCCGAAGCCTCCGACGTTTTACGCGTTCCACAAGATGTTTCCGGAGACTTCATTGCGGACGGTTGGAAACTGATGGACGCCGACATTCGGGACGCCAAGAAATTTCTTCAGGGCGAACCCTGGGTTCTCGGAACACAGACCAGCATTGACGTTTCTGCTGCCGACCTGATCACCCAGCTACAAGGCTTGTACGACGCAGACTACATCAAGCAGTGGCGCGGTCTCCTGAATAGCGCCAGGTTGGCGATGCCGTACAAGGATGACGTAGACCAAGCAAACAAGCTAAAACGGCTTGCGGACAATTCTTCCCCAGTCCTCGAGCTTTTTTGCGACGTTTCCGACAACACAAACGTAGGTTCGAACGCGATCAAGCTGGCTTTCCAGGCAGTGCAGCAGGTAGTGCCGCCCGGCTGCGGTGCGCAGAAAAAGTACGTCCAGCCTTCGAATGAAGCCTACATGAAAGGCCTTTTGACGCTGCAACCGTGCGCCCAGGACCTGGCAGACGCTACCCAGGAGCAGAGGGAAACGAAGAAAGCAGCTTGCGTCGAGCCCGCCAAGCAAGCTCTGAATGCGGCCACGCAAATCAAACAAGTTCTAACGCCCGACTCCGAAGGCCACGTCGACGATACTGTATACGCGCTTCTCCAGAAGCCAATCATCCCCCTCGAAGAAACCAAGGGACCCGTAGGACCGGACGCCATTTGCGGCCCCCTCAAAGTTCTCTTGAGTGCCTATCCCTTTAACGCCCACAGTACGCGCGACATCACCCTCGACGAGTTCAACCTCTTCTTCCAGCCCAAGGCCGGCGTGCTTTCGAAGGCCATTGACGCGCACAAGAACGATCTCAGTTTGAAAGACACTCAATATATCCGCGCTCTGGGCAGCACCGCCATCGGACCCAACTTCCTTCGCACTTTGAACGAGCTCTACGCCATTCAGCTCGCCGTTTATCCCAACGGCGCAGATCCCCACTTCGATTACTCCGTCACCGCCCACTTGCCGGAGGTCGGCGGCTTTAAGAGCGAGAAACTCTCTTTCGACGGGCAGGAAAAGACGATCACCGGCAGCGGCGGGACACAGCGATTCACCTGGCCAGGAGCAGTCGTTAAGGGTGCGTCTCTCAGTTTGACCAGCGGCGATTCCGAGCTGCAAGTCGCCACCTACCAGGGGCTCTGGGCCGTCTCCCACTTCTTCGCCGGATACAACTGGCAGCCTTCTTCAACCGGCTACATCATTCAGGGTCCGCTCACCGGTCCAACCGGGCAGCCCATTATCAGCAACGGCAGGCGAGTCGAAGTGCGCTTCGATGTTGAGTTTAAAGGTGTGCCGCTGTTCCAGGGTGGTTTTCTGTCCGGCTACGCCTGCTCCTCGATGAGCAAGTGACTTAGCGTTTTTGGCGAGGTCTGGTGATAGCCGGCGGCCCGCGTGAAGACTACTGGAAAGTGCAGGAAAGCGAGAAGAGCGATAGGTTGTTTCGCCGTAACCTGCCGTTATCGAGCGTGATCAAAACGCTGTCGCTGATTTCGAGTACGCTTAGGGCAAGGCTCGGTGAACCTCTTTTGACCCGGTCAGCCTTTTCCCCCGCAGCACCTTTTATATTTCTTCCCGCCGCCCTAGGAACACTGGGAATTGCGCGCCGGAGTGCACGCTGACACTCTCTGCTGCGGCGCAGGCGCTCCACGAAATTCGCCATGAAGGGCATTCCGCCTTTGATTCTCCACGGTCTCGTAGGCGACGTGCTCGGAGGCTCCGCTTTCAAGCAGCGTTCGCACGGAGTAGTCGGCCGTGTGCGATGGAAACGAGGTATCGGAGATAAGGGCTGGACGATCTCATTCCGAGCGTTCAGCATTCCAGCGTAGGGACACGATTGTTGGGGGCAGCTCGGCTTAGACAGGGACAACTTCAAACAACTCATCCTGCACAAATCTACGCCAGTGTTCCCGATGATTTTCCCGCCGCAATCGGAAATACACTGCTTCTCTTGTAATCTCTGATTTATTCCCGCCCATGTTATGCCCCAGCATGTAGTGAGCAAGGAGAAGGTCTTCCGTTTGGCCAATCACTTGTCGTGGCGCCCAAGTGAGAACGGAGGATAAGGCGCGCAGATGCGCAATGCATCGGGGCCATGCTCCCTAAAATAATCTGCGCAACTACAACGCGATTGCGGCCAGACGTAGAGGTTGCCCATATCCTCGGAGGATTGATCGGTGAGAAATATTCCTGCCAGCATGGAAAACGTTCCAGGCCTTCCGTCTTTTTCAGGTGGCGTCAGACCGTCAATATGGGGTCCACCCGGTTTGTGGGCCCATGGCGGAATGATGAGCGATACCTGAACCTGCCCCAGGCATGGCCAATTTGTTCGGTGCAATCAAAGATTCAGCGACACCCATCGCCGGACTTTCTGTAAGCAAGGCGAGCAGCGGTCTAGGCAGGTCATTCAGGAAATAAAAATGAAAGCCCTTGTGGCCGGACGGTGGCGGATTTTGTGTTACCAGCCGCTTTATCTCTTGGCGTGCATTCTCAATCAGATTACGAGGCACCACCTGTGGAACTACGACCTAGCCTTCCTCGGCAAAAGCTTTTCGCTGATCCTGACTGAGCGTTCGCATTGATCTGCTTCGGACGCTCTTACCTTTGGAAAGTTATCGTGAGCGGAAAACGAACCGAAACAGGTTTTCCGCCCGACAGGGGAGGTGTGGTTTTCCAGCTTTTTGAAGCGTCTTTGACCTTATTGAAAAAGGCTTTGTCCGGATTTCCGTCCTTCTCGACTTTCACTTTTCCGCTGGCCTCGACGGTCAGGTTCACCGTTAGCGTATAGGGCAGCTTTCCCGGCTGTTTCGCTTCATCCGGAAAATCGACCGTGGGAGTTCCGACCCATTGCAGCGCAGCACTGGCATCCAGTTGCGCGCAAGTCACGGCTCCACTCGCGGATGGGATTTCTGGCGCGCTTTTGGCGCCGGGCCCGCAAGTCAGTGCTTGCACTACAACCTTTCCGGCAGTCTGTTTGATAGTTTGGATCGCGTTGGGTATCGCTGTACTGGCATACTGGGCCGCCGCGACCTTGAAGTTCCCTGTGCCGTTCGCTATTTTTTGAAATTCCGGAATAAGATGGCTGAGGGCATCGGCATCTTTCTTTTGTTGTGCTTGATTGAAACGCAGCACGGCTGCGTCGAACGCCGCTTTGTCACCGTTCCTCTCCATGGCCGCGGTGTACGCCACGTTCAGATGCTTCTCGATCTCTTTACAATTCGTGAGAAACGCAGGATCTTCGGCGCGGCCTTCAAATCCGTGCAGCTCATCGATGGCGTGCTGAATCGCTGATGGGTCGTTTTTGCTTTCCAGGGCCTGCGCGTTGCTCTTAATGCCGTCGAATTCCTGTTGCTCTTGCCTGCGCAATTCGCTCGACAAGAGCTCGTGCGTTTTGTTCCACTGCGCGGCAGCATCGAGTTGTCCCTTCGCAGCGCGGAAAGCGCCGCTTCGGATGGAGGCCTCAATCGTATTGACCGTACTTAGCGCATTCTCCACTGCAGTCAACTGCTTTTTCGCGTCCGCGCTCCGCGGTCCCTTGTGCTTTGCCAATTCCTGGAGGGCGTCGCGGGACTCAACAAACTTCTCGTCCTTGAAGTCCTGTAGCGCGGCTGTGTAGGTCTTCTCGTCGCTGCTAGTCTGTCGAATCTTGCTCAGATAACTCTCGGCCTGCGGCTTGAGTGTCGATCCGGGCACGTTGAGATCGAGCATGGCGCGGAAGCCTTTGCGCGCGCCGTCAAGGTCGTTCGCCTGGAACAACTTCTGGGCTTGATCAAACAGATCCTGCTCCTGCTTGTGAATGTCGGTTTCGCTTAAACCGGACTTTGCCACTGCCAATTCCAGCCGAGCGTCCTCGGAATGCCACAAGTTCAACTGCATCACATCCTGAAAAGCCTGCTGGGCACCCACATAGTCCTTCTTCTCCTTCAGCAGAGCCTCGCCGTCGTCAAATTTCTTCTGTTCATCGGCGCGTTTTTGTTCAATTTGAGTGACCTGCTGGGCGGCCTCGTTCTGCAGCGGACCCTTGACCTTGGCCAGTCCTTGCCACAGCTGTTCAGCCTGATCAAACTGGCGGTTCTGCCAAAGTTCTTCGGCTTGCTGCTTCAATTTCAAGTCCCTGGCTGAGGTTGGGCCGCCGCTCGTCTTGTGCGGCCAGAGCATGAGGGCCAGAACGAGCACCACAACCACGCCGATCCCTGCCAGCACGGGCGGCCGTCGCAAGATGGGCAACACTTGCGCCAGAAAATCGAGTCCCGCTGGCTTGGGCTTGGCCGGAGAAACCGGCTGCGCGGTGGCTGCCGTCGCGGTTCCACTCTGTCGGGACTCTGCGGCAACGCCGCTGGGTGTGCCGGGCTGCCGAACACCCGGGGCTGCGATGACCGTCGCTCCGGGAACTTCTGTTTTTCGGGCCGCTGCGTCTTTTCCTGCGGAATCTGAGCGTCGGGGAACACCACCATCTTGCCGCGTCGCTGGCCGGTCTCCCGAACCGATGAGCCGCGTCGCGGAAAACCCCGCTGCTGGTGTGTTTTGTGCAGATTCGCTGACCCGGGTCACGTCGCCCGGTGGAAGCACCGGCTTTGCGGCGGCGGGCTCGTCCTTTTTCCCAGTACTGGAGGGCTTCGGCGCACCCGTCTTCGGCGGATAGACCTGTGTCCCTCTGGTTTGTCGCCCGCTGCCGAGCGATGAGATTTTTCCGCGAAGCTCCAGCAGCCGCGGATCGGAGGGCTGGAGTATCTGCGTGGCCATCACCTCGTTGAACAGTTGCGTGGCTCCGGCCTGGTCCCCTTTATTCACCAGTGTTTCGACCGCGCTGACTTTCCGTTCTGCATCTTCCTTCTTTTTCCGTTTTTCTTCGGCGCCTTGCAGCAACTGCGTCACATTGGGATCGGCGCCCATCGTCTCCATGGTCTGCTGGGCCAAATCGATGGCGTCCGTAATCTTGTCCTGATTGATCTTGCTGTTGATTTCGCGCACTCGGCGCTGCATTTCGTTGCGAGCTCTCTCGCGGTCGTCCTGCTCTCTCTTGAGCGCCTCGGCTTCCGCGGCGAGCTTGCGGAATGCATCTTGTCTTGGAAATTCCTCAACTGCCTTCCGCGCCGTATCCAATGCTTCGGCGTAGCGCTCGCACATCAGGAAACCCTGAATCTGCTTCTCGCGCTCCTCTTCTTTCCTCTTCTGCTCTTGCTGCGATACTTCTCCCCGCGCGTAGTTCACCAATTCCTTTAGTTCGTACTCTTGCGGATACTCCTGCAAGAGAGGCTCGCCTTTGGCCACCACTTGTTTGAATTTCCCTGCTCCCAGCAAGCCGCGCAACCCGGTTATCTCCGACTCCAGACGCTTTTGTCGCTTCTGTTCCTGTTCTTCTTGCAATGCCAGGTTTTGCAGATTCTTTACGGCCGTGTCTTGCGGATAGTCCTTCAGCAAAACGTCCAATATTTTTCGCGCATCAAGAAAATTCTGCTGCCCCAGCAACCGCCGTACTTCCGCCATCTGCCGCTGTTTCTGCTGTTCGGCCTGATCCGTCCTCGCCGAATCCTGAAGTTTCCTCAGTTCCGGATCGTTCGGAAATTCCAGCAGCGCCGCCGCAAGTACGGTCAGGCACTCTTCATAGTTCAGTTCTGTCCACAGCGTTCGCGCACGATGCAGGATTTCGCCCAGCTTCTTCCGCTTTTCCCGGCGCACCCGCTCTTCTTCGATTTGCTTCTTTAATTCGTGCGCCTGCAAGTTGGCATCGTCGAGTTCCAGGGCCTGTCCCAAAGCGGCCGCCGCCTCTGTAAGCGCACCTTCGGCTAGTCGCTGTTTGGTCAATTTCAGTTTCTGCTCCAACTGCTGCGCTTTCGCAACGGCAATTTCCACTTCCGCAAGCAGCTTGTGCGCAGGCTCATGTTTTGAATCAAGCCCCAGCGCCGCCTGCGCTTCCGCCTTGGCTTCGCGCAATTGCCCGGCCTTCAAAAATCCCTGAGCCCGGCTCAGGTGCTCTTCGAGCCTCGGCAGAATCTCCGTCCTGCGAAGCTCCACCGAAACCTTCTCCAACATGCTCTTTGCCTGGGTGTTCCCCACATCTATGTGCAAGGCCTTGCGGAGCAGCGCCTGTGCGCGCTGCAGGTCTTTGGCCACCAACAACTGCTGGCAGTCGGCCAGCAATCCCGACACGGTGGCCTGCTGTGCGGCCTTCCAGATTGGCTCGATCGCGTGCAGCAAGTCCTCCATCGACTGGTAGCGATCTTCGCTTTTCTTCTCCAGCATTTTGTGGACGATCGGCACCAGCTCTTCGGTGCACTCCGGCGACAGCCCCAAAATCTCCTCGGGCTTCTCATAGATAATGTGGAACATCAGCTCGGCTTCACTATCGCCCGTAAACGGCCGTTTGTACGCCAGCAGTTCATAAAGCGACACGCCCACAGCCCAAATATCGGACCGCGCATCCGCCCGCTCGCCTTTGTACAGCTGCGGAGACATATACGCGCGGGAACCAATCATCATATTCGGCTGCGTCATGGACATATCCGTGAGCCGCGCGATGCCGAAGTCCACCACCTTCACTACACCTTCCTTGGTGACCATGATGTTGGCCGGCTTCACGTCGCGATGGACCACGTTGTGCTGATGCGCATACGCCAGCGCATCGCACACGCGCACGATGTATCCAAGCTTGACGGACAAAGGAAGCACCGGATGCTGCTCGATAATCCGGTCGAGGCTCTCCCCTTCCAGATACTCCATGGCGATAAACGGAGTATTTTTCTCGTGCCCAAGTTCGTAAATCGTGACGATGTTGGGATGCTGCAGAGCACCAGCCGAACGCGCTTCCTGGTAAAAACGGTCGAGCAGATTGGTCTGCGCGCTAGGACCGCCGGTGATCGTCTTTAGGGCCACTAAACGATCAATCAGCGGGTCTCGGGCTTTGTAGACCGCGCCCATGGCTCCGCGCCCGATCTCGGCGATGATCTCGTACTTGCCTAAATACTGCACGCGCACACCCCTGTCGGCTGGATGGTAACAAAATTAGGGCCAAACTGCGCGCCCTGAATGGTGACGACGTTCCCCTCCTGTATCGGGTGAACGTGGCCCCCAAACTTCTCCGAGAAGCGAGCCTTTTCGGCCGGCAAATCATTGAAAACAAGATGGAAACTGGTTGAGAGGCAGTATCGGAGGAACCGCAGCTCAGATCTTGCTCTGCCAGGAATCTCCACGCCTATGGGTGTTTTTGACCCCATGGGAACCGTGCCGCCCTGACGGGAATTCCCCATTAGTTCCGAAATAGTCACAGCTTTTTCACACTGGGCCAGGTGCAGCATACCGGGTTATAGACGTCATTCTACTAAGGATTCGGGTAAGTTTGTCAGTTTGCTGTACCGGCTTTTGCCTTAACCAAAACAGCCCGAGCAACCCATGGCTCAAATCGGCCGTACCCCGTTCGGCTTGCTGCTCCGCGCCTCGAGTTCGATCGGTGCTTATATTCACCGCCACTCCACCTGTCAACAAGAATCCCTGCTGATTTGTCCGGCTTTCGCCATGCACAGTTCCTATATAATCCGCGAGCCGAACCGCACGCCGACGGATGGATCACCTTCGAGACTTCGCATCGAGTTGATGCGCCGAAACCGGAAACGGACGATACCCGAGGAGCGGGAATGCCGAAGCAACCCTTCATCGCCGTCGTAGGCAGCGCCAACGTGGATCTCACCACGTTCAATGATGTGTTTCCGCGGCCGGGCGAAACCATCTTCGGTAAAAAATTTGACCTGGGCTTTGGCGGCAAGGGCGCCAACCAGGCTGTCGCTGCTCGATTGTCCGGCGCGTCGGTGGCGATGGTCGCGAAAGTTGGCAGCGACCTCTTCGGACCCGCCACCATAAAAAACTTTGTAGCGCAAGGCATCGACGCAAGCCAGGTGCGCATCGCAGAAGGTGTCGCAAGCGGCGTCGCCCCAATTTTTGTTGAGCCCAACGGCCAGAATCGCATCATCGTAGTGAAAGGCGCGAACGACACGCTTTCGCCGGAAGACGTCGATGCCGCCGCCCCGCTTCTTTCGAAAGCAGACACCATCGTGATGCAGTTCGAGATTCCACTTCGCACCGTGTATCACACGGTGCGTTTCGCAGAATCCAAAGGCATCCGCTGCATTGTAAATCCAGCGCCTGCTCAACAAGCGGATCTGAAGCAACTGAGCTCCGCCGATTATTTCATCCCCAACGAAACGGAGGCGGAACTTATTACCCGCATGCCTGTCCATTCGCTTGAAGATGCCACAAAATGCGCCAATTACCTGTTGCGACACGGAATCAAACGCGTGGTCCTAACGCTTGGTGAGCGCGGCTGCCTTCTGGCCGGACCAGAGGGAACTGCATTGATTCCTGCTTTCAAAGTCGAGGCTGTCGACACCACCGGCGCCGGCGATGCTTTCATCGGCAGCTTCGCCGTGTTTCTAAGCGAGGACCTGCCAGAAAAAGAAGCACTCACTCGGGCAAATCTCTATGCGGCTTTGTCCACGACTCGAGTGGGAACGCAAAAGTCATTCGTGAATCGCGCCGATTTCGAAAAGGAATGGGAAATTCACAGCATGCGGCTGTAAACAGCCCCTGCGAAAGTGATAAGATTTCTCTTGTACCAAAAAACGACCTTCGCATAAGAGAATTCCAAGATGTCCAACGTAACCAGAGCGCCCGGCAGCACGCCTAGCCTGGACAAGCGCACTACGGAAGCCCCGCTTTCGCCCGCGGATACCGCCCTCGCTCACCTCGGCGGGCGCGCACTCGAAGCAAATCGCGGCGTTCCACTCAATCTCGATTGGGTCGAAGACGTGCGCATCAACACCAGCGCCGTCGAACGCCGTGCGCAGACCCTCGGAACGCGGCGGACGGTAAAAAAAGATTGGCAAGCAGCCTGGCTTCTTCGAGCCATCTCCTGCATGGATTTAACAACGCTTTCCGGCGACGACACCGACGAACGCGTTCGCCGACTTTGCACCAAAGCGCGCCAGCCCATCCAGCACGAGTTGGTAAAAAAGCTTGCCATCGAATCGCTCGAAATCAAAGTTGCCGCCGTCTGCGTCTATCACGTTTTTGTGGAAACCGCTCGCCGCGCTCTGGAGAGCAGCGGCATTCACGTAGCTGCCGTCTCGACCGGATTCCCCGCCGGCCTTTCTCCTCTCGCGGAGCGTGTCGCTGAAATCCGCCGCTCCGTAGAAGCCGGCGCCGATGAAATCGACGTAGTCATCACCCGAGCTCACGTCTTCGGCGGAAAATGGCAAGCCCTCTACGACGAAATCTCATCCTTCAAACACGCCTGCGGCCCCGCGCACATGAAAGTCATCCTCGGCACCGGAGATCTACTCACGCTGCGCAACGTGGCCCGCGCCAGCGTCGTGGCCATGATGGCCGGCGCCGATTTCATAAAGACTTCGACTGGCAAGGAACCGGTACACGCCACTCTTCCCGTAGGCCTGGTGATGACTCGCGCCATCCGCGAATACGCCAACCAAACGGGGTTCGCCGTGGGCTTCAAACCTGCGGGCGGAATTCGTACAGCGAAGCAGTCGCTAGAATGGCTCTCGCTCATGAAAGACGAACTAGGCCCATCGTGGCTGAAGTCGGACCTTTTCCGTTTTGGCGCCAGCGGCATGCTTGGGGACATCGAACGGCAACTCGAACACCACGCCACTGGCAGGTATTCGGCAGATTATCGTCATCCCCTCGCGTAAAACCGTTGCGAAGCGAGCGCGGATGGCATGGCAGGCGTTTAGAATTTTGACGAAGGAATCGGGAACAACGGAATGAGCATCGTCGAGAAATTCGTCACCATGGACTACGGCCCCGCGCCCGAAGATCCCCGCGAAGCTTTCGCCTGGCTCGATCGCCACAGCCGCCGCTTCGGCCATTTCATCGGTGGCGCTTGGCAAGCCCCGCTCGACGCCAAGTATTTCGACACCACGGATCCTTCGACAGGCGAAAAACTCGCCGACGTTGCACAAGGTTCTGCTCGAGACGTAAACGCCGCCGTGAAAGCGGCGCATGGCGCTCTCCCCGCCTGGCAGTCGCTCACCCCGCACGCCCGCGCACGCCATTTGTACGCGCTGGCGCGCCAAGTCCAAAAACACTCGCGCCGCCTGGCCGTCCTTGAAACGCTAGACAACGGCAAACCTATTCGCGAAAGTCGCGATATCGACATCCCGCTCGTGGCCCGGCATTTTTATCACCACGCCGGATGGGCCCAGCTCCTCGAGCAAGAGTTCCCCGGCTACGCAGCCTCGGGCGTTGTCGGACAAATCATCCCCTGGAATTTTCCTCTGCTAATGCTGGCATGGAAAATCGCCCCGGCACTGGCCACCGGAAACACGGTGGTGCTAAAGCCCGCCGAATTCACGCCGCTGACCGCCCTAGCTTTCGCCGAAATCTGCCAGGAGATCGAACTCCCCCCCGGC
>Ga0210398_10002536_pt1 | contig 17809 bp, 10 predicted proteins | sample IncBWC4OmetaG_FD_161047 | JGI IMG/M metagenome (GOLD analysis project Ga0210398, IMG submission 161047) | Forest soil microbial communities from Barre Woods Harvard Forest LTER site, Petersham, Massachusetts, United States - Inc-BW-C-4-O | ecosystem: Environmental > Terrestrial > Soil >... | reverse complement strand
GGATTCGCAGGAGCGCGCCTTCTTGGTTGGCCTCGAGGTGCGGACGCGCGCCCGCAGCGGCGCAAAGGTCACCGCGCAGGCGCAGGCCGCGCGCGATGCCGCCACCATTCAGCCTGCTCCGAATGGCAAAGCTGGAATCCCGGCGCATGCCTCGGCAAAGCCCAGTTCGAATAAACCAAGCATTCCAGAATTTGACGCGGAAGAATCTCTCGCCGAACTAGGCACGCTTGCGGGAAGCGCAGGCGCGAAAGTGGTGGGTGAAACCCTGCAGCGCCGCGATCGGCCCGACCCCGCCACCTTGATCGGGTCAGGCAAGCTCGAAGAAATCGCCGGCGCAGCCGCATCGGTGAATGCCGACCTGCTCCTGTTCGATCACGATCTCACCGCTTCGCAGCAGCGCAACATCGAGAAAATCGTCAAGCGTCGCGTGATCGACCGGACGCAACTCATTCTCGACATCTTTGCCCGCCACGCCCGCACCCGAGAAGGCCAGTTGCAGGTGGAATTGGCGCAGCTCAAATACCTGTTGCCCCGGCTCGCCGGGCGCGGTATCGAAATGTCGCAACTCGGTGGCGGCATCGGCACCCGCGGTCCGGGTGAAACGCAGCTTGAAACCGACCGTCGAAAGATTTACCGCCGCATTCGCCATGTCGAGCAGCAGCTCGAAAATGTGCGCCGCATCCGTGCCCAACAGCGGCAACGGCGCGAATCCGCGCCGGTCGCAACCGTGGCGCTGGTGGGCTATACGAATGCCGGGAAGTCCACTCTGTTCAATGCGTTGACGCAAGCTGCGGTGCTGGCTTCGCCGCGCATGTTCGCCACCCTCGATCCCACGATCCGCGCCGTTCAGCTCCCCTCGAAGCGCCAGGTTCTGCTCTCCGACACGGTAGGATTCATTCGTAACCTGCCGCACACGCTGGTCTCGGCCTTTCGCGCCACGCTTGAGGAGGTGCAGCGCGCGTCGCTGATTCTGCATGTCTCCGACGCCAGCAGCCGCCTCTCCGCCGAACAGGACGCGCAGGTCGAGATTGTCCTGAAAGAGCTGGAAGCGGAGAAGAAGCCGCGTCTGCGGGTGATGAATAAAGTCGATCTGCTGGATTTGGAAGTGGCCGAGAGCCTGGTCGATGACGCCCGTCGGGACGATGCGAATACACTCTATGTTTCCGCCGCCGAAGGCATAGGTCTGGAGAAGTTGTTAGAACGCATCGATGCCATGATCGACGAAGACCGAGTCAGCCGCGTACATCTGCGCATTCCACAAAAAGAAGGCAGGATGCTGGCGCTGCTCGAAGCTAAGGCCCGAATTTTTTCCCGGGAATACAAAAACGGAGCGGTCGAACTGGAAGTGGAGGCACCGGAATCGGTGGCCAGGCGAGTCAGAGAATGGACGATCAAGAAGCCCGGTAATTTAAATGGGCCGGCAACCAAGAAGCGGTGACATTCCTTGGCTATCGGCCCATTCGATCCTGAATTGGATCGGAGGTGATGTTTTAATCGTAATCCTCTTTCCCGGGAAGTCAAGTGTTAGTTGCAAGTTTCTGCATGGCGCCGAACGGTTAGGACTTGAAAAATGAAAATTCTCCTGGCTCGAGACTTCAGCCACCCGGGAATTGCCCGGAAATCCGGCCCCTTTGCGTTGACATAAACTCCTTCGGACGTTAGACTTAACAGTTTTCATAAGCCCTCATTTCCCTGTATAGCGCACGCAATGGATGAAACGCTACGTCAATTAGGCGGATTACTGCTCGGATCGGTGCCGACCATAATTCTGCTGGCGCTGCTCTACCTGCTTTATACGGTCATCGTGCATAAGCCTTTGCGGCGCGTGCTCGATGAGCGCCGCAGCAAGACCGAAGGCGCAGTGGAGAAATCGCGGGCCGATATTGCCGCCGCCGAAGCCCGCACTTCCGAATACGAGCAGCGCCTGCGTGAGGCTCGCGCCGCACTGTTCCGGGCGCAGGAAGCCCGGCGCCGGGCAGCGCTGGACGCGCGGGCTGCCGCCATGCACGAAGCCCGCAGCGAAGCCCAGGCGCAGGTCAAGGCCGCGAAGGCCGATATCGAGCGAGATCGTCAGGCGGCCCAGACTGGGTTACAAGACCAGGTTCAGGCGCTGGCCACAGAAATTATGCGGCGCGTACTGCAGCCGGCTGGAGCCGCCCGCTGATGGCAACCTGCGCGATCTCGAAAAGAATGCTCCTCGGCAAGAAGCGGAACCAGATCCCCGGAATCATGTCCCGGCTGATCCAGTTGGCGTTGCTCGCAGGCATGCTCGCCGGGACGATCGCGCCCTTGTACGCACAACCGAAGCCTGCGGCCGATGCGCAGCAGCACGAGGTCAAGAAAGCGCGGCCCCAGCGGGGTTTCGGGCAACAACTGGTGCACGAGTCGCGTGAAGTTGCGGGCGAAGAAAAAGATGAAACCGGCGAATTCAAGCAGTCGACCTCGGTGCGCCTGATCGCCAAGTGGACGGGAATGACCCTGCGCCATGCCTACTGGTTGAGCGTGCTGCTGAATTTTGGCCTGATCGCCGCGGTGATTTTCTGGGCCAGCCGAAAGTATTTGCCGGGATTTTTCAGGGCGCGCACGGCGGCCATCCGGAAGGCGATCGAGGAGGCGCAGCAGGCCAGCGAAGAGGCGCGGCGCAGGCTGGCTGAAATCGAATCACGATTGATGAAGCTGGATGGGGAAATTGGCATGATGCGTGCCGCCGCCGAACAGGACGCGGCGGCGGAGGAAGTGCGCATTCAGGCCGCCGCTCAGGAAGATAAGCGCAAGATCGTGGAGTCGGCGCAGCAGGAAATTGCCGCCGCGGCCAAAGCAGCCCGCCGCGAGCTCACGGCGTATGCCGGGGATTTGGCAGTGGCACTGGCCGCGAAGCAGATTCAAGTGGATGCCGCCACCGATCAGGCGCTGGTGCGGAATTTTGCCAGCCAGTTGGGCGTATCGTATTCCTCAGGAGACGAACTGGGAAAGGACGGGCACTAGAACATGGCTTCGGTCGCCAGCACCTATTCCCGTGCCTTTGCCGACGTCGTCCTCAGTGCGCATCTCGACGTCAATCGCGCACTCTCGGACCTGCGCGCCATCGCCAGTCTCGTGGCCGAGAGTTCAGATCTGCGCCGGGTGTGGGAGAATCCCGCGATTGCCGCCGATCAGAAGCGCCGGGTGCTGGATGTGATTGCCGAGCGCGACGGGATCTCCAAGCAGGCGAGGAACCTGGTTGCGGTCCTGATCGATCATCGCCGGATCCATTTTCTCGATCCTGTGATCAGGCAATTGGAAAAAGAACTCGATGCCCGGTTGGGTTTCGCCGAAGCCGAGATCACGACCGTCCGCGAATTAGCCGATACGGAGAGGCGCGAGTTCGAGGCCCAAGTCGGAAAGCTTACCGGCAAGAAAGTCCGCGCCCATTACACCCAGGATGCGTCCCTCCTCGGAGGCGCCGTAGTCCGCGTGGGCAGCACGATTTATGACGGTTCGGTAAAAGGCCAGTTGGAAAGAATTCGGGAACAGATCAGCGGCAATTAGCCGTCGGCTGTGGCCGGACCGCCCGGGATTGAGCTGCAGGCTGATTGCTGACGGCTGAGAGCTACTTATGGCACAGATCAAAGCAGACGAAATAACCAAGCTGATCCGCGAGCAGATCGAGAACTACGAATCGAAGATCTCCGTGGACGAGACCGGCACGGTCATCACGCTGGGGGATGGCATTGCCCGCGTGTATGGACTCGACAAAGTCATGGCCGGCGAACTTCTTTCTTTCCCGCACGGCGTGGCCGGCATCGCCATGAACCTGGAAGAAGACCAGGTCGGCGTGGTGCTGCTCGGCGAATACACCGAGATTAAAGAAGGCGACGAAGTAAAGCGCACCGGGCGCATCATGAGCGTGCCCGTAGGCGACGCCATGATCGGCCGCGTGGTCGATTCCCTCGGCCGCCCCATCGACGACAAGGGCCCCATCGCCACCGACAAATTCATCGCTCTCGAGCGACTCGCCCCCGGCGTCATCGATCGTCAGCCCGTGCGCGAACCCATGGCCACCGGATTGAAGGCCATCGACAGCATGATCCCCATCGGCCGTGGCCAGCGCGAACTCATCATCGGTGACCGCCAGACCGGCAAGACCGCCGTCGCCCTCGATACCATCATCAACAGCAAGGGCAACGACCTGATCTGTATCTACAACGCGATCGGTCAGAAGCGCTCGTCGATCGCGCAGGTGGTAAAAATTCTCGAAGATGCGGGGGCCATGGAGTACACCATCGTGGTGGCCGCGTCGGCGTCGGAACCGGCGCCCATGCAGTACATTTCGCCCTACGCCGCTACCGCTCTCGGTGAACATTTCCGCGATAGCAAGCGGCACGCGCTCGTCATCTACGACGATCTTTCGAAACACGCTGCCTCCTACCGCGAAATCTCGCTGCTGCTCCGCCGTCCGCCCGGCCGCGAGGCCTATCCCGGCGACGTCTTCTATCTCCACTCCCGCTTGCTGGAACGCTCGGCCAAGCTCAGCGACAGAAATGGCGGCGGATCGCTCACCGCTCTCCCCGTCATCGAGACCCAGGCCGGAGACGTTTCCGCCTACATTCCGACCAACGTGATTTCGATTACCGACGGCCAGATTTATCTGGAAACCGATTTGTTCAATCAAGGCGTGCGTCCCGCCGTGAACGTGGGGTTGTCGGTGAGCCGCGTCGGTGGCAGCGCGCAGATCAAGGCCATGCGGCAGGTGGCTGGAACCCTCAAGCTGGAACTGGCGCAATACCGCGAACTGGCGGCCTTCGCCTCTTTTGGCAGCGATCTCGATAAAGCCACGCAAGCTCAACTCAATCGCGGCCAGCGGCTGGTCGAACTGCTCAAACAAGATCAATTTTCGCCGCTGCCCTTCTCCAAACAAATTCTCATCATCTTCGCGGGCACGGGAGGCTTTCTGGATGACCTCCCGGTGAATCAGGTCCGCGACTTTGAGAAAGAACTCTACAAGTACGTAGAGGCAACCAACTCCGGCCTGCTGCGCACCATCATGGAGAAGAAAATTCTCGATGACGGCCTGAAGGCCCAACTCACCGACGCAATCAAGCAGGCGAAGCAGCAGTTCGTGTCGGAGCGTGAAGCAGTAGCGAAATAAGCGTTTGGCTCGAAGCGGACTCTGGTCGCAGGGCCAAAGGGTTTTCGCTGGAAGCTAGTGGCGAACCGCGAATCGCTGGTTTTCAATGGCAAACATTCTCGACATTCGGCGCCGTATCCGCAGTGTGGTGAACACCCGTCAGATCACCAAGGCCATGAAGGTGGTCTCGGCCGCCAAGCTGCGCCGCGCGCAGGATCGCACCATGGCGGCGCGTCCCTATGCCCAAATGCTGACGAATGTGCTGAAGTCGCTGGTATCGCGGGCGGAGATTTACGATCCGGAGACGGGCGAGCCCAAGCATCCTCTGCTGGCGCAGCGGGAGGAGAAGAATATCCTGCTGATCGTCGTCACCGGCGACAAAGGACTGGCGGGCGCATTCAGTGCCAACGTCACCAAAGCGGCTACACGGTTTTTGGAATCCAAGGCCGGAAAGAACATCGATATTGAAGCCATCGGCCGCAAAGGGCGCGACTTCCTGCGCAGGCGTTATCCGGATGCTGCGGTCCAGACCCGCAGCCTGGCCGAGTCTGAAGAATCGCTCGAAACTCCGCCCCCGGCGGGGGAGCGTGCCGGCCCCGTACAAATAACCGGAGAACACGTTGGCGTTCTCGGCAAGCTGGAGTTTTCCCAGGCACGCTCGCTGTCGGAGAGCGTGATCCGCCGTTATCGGCGCGAAGAGATCGACGCGGTCTACGTGGTATTCAACGAATTCAAATCCGTAATTGCGCAGCGCCTGATCGTGGAACAGATTCTTCCCGTCGTCCAGATCGGCGAGCCGACCGTCCGCCTCGCCGAGGAGATGACGGAGGAAGAAAAGAAGAAAGCCAAGGACGCCGCAATCAGCGCGGGCGTGGGTCTGCGCAGTTCCCAGTCAGCCGGCGAACAGGCGGCAGCGCAATTCGGAACCGCCCAGGTGGATTACATCTACGAGCAGTCGCCGGAAGAATTGTTTCGAGCTCTGCTGCCGAAGTATGTAGCGATCCAGATTTTCCGCGCGCTGCTCGAATCGGTCGCGGCCGAGCATGCCGCGCGCATGACCGCGATGGATTCCGCCACCAGCAATGCCACCGACATGATCGATTCGCTCACCCTCGCCATGAACCGGGCGCGCCAGGCGAAAATCACCAAAGAGATTATCGAGATCGTGAGCGGCGCGGCTGCGATGTGAGAAGGAGCGATTGGCTTAGGGCTGGTAGTTTCCAGCCAGGCAGAATTTGTGATTTCGAATTCGCAGGGTTTCTCCGTCGGCGATAGAACCATGAAAACGACTTAACGAAAGCCAGGAGCGAGCAGCAAGAAGCTGACTTTTATGCCACAAAACATCGGACATGTGATTCAAATTGCGGGGCCGGCCGTCGACGTGCAATTTCACGAAGGCCACCTGCCGCCGATTTATCAAGCCGTGAGAGTCGTGAGCGACGGCTTTACCGTGCCCACTGCCGTCAACGTGATTCTCGAAGTGCAGCAGCACCTCGGCGAAGGCCGCGTACGTTGCATCGCGATGGAAGCCACCGAAGGCATGGTGCGCGGCATGAACGCCATCGATCAAGGCGGGCCGATTTCCGTCCCCGTGGGCCGGGGCACGCTCGGCCGCGTGATGAACGTGATCGGCGAGCCCGTCGATCAACTCGGCCCCATCGAGTACAAAGAACGCATGCCGATTCATCGCTTGGCCCCAGCCTTCGACGAGCAGGCCACCTCGGCGGAGATGTTCGAGACCGGGGTGAAGGTCGTCGATCTCATTCAACCGTTTTTGAAGGGCGGCAAGATCGGCCTGTTCGGTGGCGCCGGGGTCGGCAAGACCGTCGTCATCATGGAACTGATCAACAACGTCGCCAAGCAGCATGGCGGCTACTCCGTGTTCGCCGGCGTCGGCGAGCGCACTCGCGAAGGCAATGACCTTTGGCTGGAAATGACGGAGTCCGGCGTAATCAAGCCGGGCAAGCCAGGCGAATCAAAGGCCGCGCTGATTTACGGCCAGATGACGGAGCCTCCCGGCGCGCGTCTCCGCGTCGCCCTGACCGGGCTGACGGTCGCCGAATATTTTCGTGACGCCGAAGGCGCGGACACGCTGCTGTTCATCGACAATATTTTCCGATTCACCCAGGCCGGCTCGGAAGTCTCGGCGCTGCTCGGCCGCATGCCCAGCGCCGTAGGTTATCAGCCAAACCTGGCAACGGAAATGGGTGAATTGCAGGAGCGCATTACGTCCACCAAGAAGGGCTCGGTCACTTCCGTGCAGGCGATTTACGTTCCCGCCGACGATTTGACCGATCCCGCGCCGGCCACCACTTTCGCTCACCTCGACGCGACCACCGTGCTCTCCCGCGCCTTGACGGAGATCGGAATTTATCCTGCAGTTGATCCGCTGGCTTCGACCTCGCGCATTCTCGATCCCCGCATCGTCGGCCAGGAGCATTACGACGTGGCGCAGTCGGTGAAGAGAACGCTGCAGACCTACAAAGATCTGCAGGACATCATCGCGATTCTGGGCATCGATGAGCTCAGCGAGGATCAGAAGCTCGCCGTGGCGCGCGCGCGAAAAATTCAACGCTTCCTCTCGCAGCCCTTCCATGTGGCCGAACAGTTCACCGGCGCGGCAGGACGTTACGTCAAGATTGCCGACACCGTGAAGGGCTTCAAGGCGATCGTCGAGGGCAAATACGACGACATCCCCGAGCAGGCGTTTTACATGAAGGGCCCGATCGAAGAAGTGCTGGAAGCGGCGGAGAAGATGAAGGCGGCAGCGTAAAAGTAGTCCGCGTACCGCGATCCGGGTTCAGCCGATGGATTGACTGGGGAACTCAGAACTGATGGCAGATACCTTCCAACTCGAGATCGTCACGCCGGAAAAGAAGGTGGTTGAGACCGCGGCTGCTGAGGTGCAGATTCCCGGCAAGAACGGATATCTGGGGGTTCTGCCGGGGCATGCGCCGCTCATCACCGAACTGGCGGTGGGGGAAATCACTTTTCGCGACGCTGGAGAGGACCAGCATCTCGCGGTGGCCTGGGGATTCGCGGAAGTGCTGCCGGATAAAGTGACCATCCTCGCCGAAACCGCCGAGCGCCCTTCCGAGATCGATGTGGAGCGCGCCCGCAAAGCCAAAGTCCGCGCCGAACAGCGCCTCACCAGCGGTGACACGAATGTAGATGTGGAACGCGCCCTCGATGCCATGCACAAGGCCGAGACGCGCTTGCAAGTGGCAGCACAGAAAAAATAACCATTATCGTCGCCTCGCTTACGGAGCGCGCAATGCAGCCTCACCCCATTTCCCTGTATCTGTATTTGCTTCTGTTTTGCCTCCTCGGGCTGGCAGCAGCTCAACAAGGTAAACCGGCGCTGCCTCCAGCCGGGCACCTGCCGCGGGTTGCTCCTGCGGTGCACGCCGACGGCAGTGTGACGTTTCGCTTTCGAGCCCCCAACGCGCAGGACGTGAAGCTTGACCTGGAGGGCGCCGCGCCGCAAGCCATGCTGAAGGATGATCAAGGCGTCTGGAGCGTGACCACAACCCCTCTTGCTCCCGATTATTACGGTTATTCCTTCATCGCCGACGGCGTGAGCCTCCCCGATCCCTCTAACCCGTCCGTCAAGCCGAATCTGCTGTCGATGGAAAGCGAGGTGCACGTCCCCGGAGCGGCTTTGCTGCCCTGGGAGTTGAACGACGTTCCGCATGGGGAAGTCGATCACCACTTTTACAAGTCGGCGGTCGCAAACGATGAGCGCGATTACTACGTCTACACGCCGCCCGGCTACGAAAGCTCACATAAGAAGAAGTATCCGGTCCTCTACCTTCTGCACGGCTACAGTGATGACGCGAGCGGATGGACAGCCGTGGGCCGGGCCAACGTGATTCTCGATAACCTGATCGCCCAAGGCAAAGCCAAGCCAATGATCATCGTGATGCCTCTGGGCTACGGCACCATGGAGATGATTCAGCAGTCATGGCATGCGTGGGATCAAGCCGCATTGCGGGATGCCAACTTCAGCAAGTTCACCGAGGCGCTCCTCAGCGAAGTGATGCCGCAAGTGGAGAAAGAGTATCGGATTGCCGAAGACCGCAATGCTCGCGCCATTGCCGGACTCTCGATGGGGGGCTCGGAATCTCTGCTCACCGGCCTGAATCATCTGGACAAGTTTTCCTGGATTGGTGCCTTCAGCTCCGGCGGCATCCCCGAAGACTTCGCGAAAGACTTTCCTTCGCTCGATGCGCAAGCCAACCAGCAACTTCATCGGTTATGGATCGCCTGTGGGACCGAGGATCATCTGATCACCATCAACCGCAACCTGCGGGAGTGGTTGAAGACCAAGGGAGTGAATCACACAGACATCGAAACGCCGGGAATGCACACCTGGATGGTGTGGCGGCGGAATCTGGCGGAATTCGCCCAGTTGCTGTTCCAGTAATATTGCGCGGAGTCGCCGCCGGTCTCAGGGAACGTTCACCGACTCCCGATCCTCCGACGCCACGCGCTTCACTGCGGCTGTCCGTTCCAATTTATCCCACGCAAATTTCCTGCCTTCCAGCGCGCGCTTCAGCGTCTTAAACAGAACTACCGAAAATACCTGCCGGTAGGCGAAGCGTTGCAGCCACACCTGGGTCAATAGCCAAGGGTCTTCCTTGTCATCGGGTCGACGTCGCTCGAGAGCGAACGCCAGGGCTGAGGCCAGAAAGTCAATCACCAGGAAGGCGAAGAAGAATGCGACCAGCTTGTGAAAACTCGAAGGATCGGTGGAGTCTGGATGAAAATGCTTCTGAATAAAATACCAGAGAGCGCCGAAGGCGAACATGATGTCGATGAGCGGCGACACCAGGGGCAGCAGAATCTGGAAGATCACAATGTTCGGCAGCGCGACAAACCCCAGTGCTCCCTTTCGCGCGAACACCCCGCTGTGTTTGTAAACCGCCTGCAGAATTCCAAAGGACCAGCGGAAACGCTGACGCATGAGGCCATTGGCATTGGTGGGGGCCTCGGTATAGGCCAATGCCAGATCTTCATATTCCACCCGGTAGCCGCGGCGCAATAAGGCCATGGTCAGATCGGCGTCCTCGGCGACGGTGTCGATCTGGTAGCCGCCAGCCTCGCGCACCGCGGAAACGCGCCACGCCCCAATTGCTCCCGGCACCACGCTAACCGCGCCCAGCACATCCAAAGCGCGGCGCTCGAAGTTCTGGCTGGTGATGTATTCCAGGGCTTGCCAGCGCGTCCACAGATTCACCCGGTTTCCCACTTTCGCATTGCCCGCAATCGCCCCCACCTTGGGATTGATGAAGTGCGGCACCAGGCGCGAGATGGCATCGCCTGCGATAATCGTATCTGCGTCGATGCCCACGAAAAGCTCCGCATCCTGAATATGCTCGATGCCGTAATTCAGGGCTTCCGCCTTGCCCGAATTTGGCTTGCTAAGGATGAGAACCTTTCCAGCTTTTTCCTCCGCCACGAAAGCGGCACGCGCCACGGCCAGCGTGCGATCCTGAGAGCCATCGTCAATCACAATCACGCGCAGGCGGGGATAGTCGGAATTGAGCGCGGCACGAACCGTGCGTACAATCACTTTCTCTTCGTTATAGGCGGGGATCAGCACTGCCACCTTCGGCTTGTACGAAGCCACTTCGGCCGGTTTGCCAAATATTTTTTCCTGGAGCCGATCGTAGATGGCGAAGGTTCCAATAATCAGCAGGCGCCCGGTCATGAGTAGATCGCCGAGGAAGAAGATCCACGTAATCGAGACGATGGCGGCCTCAAACAGCCAGAAGCCCAGCCCGTCCAGACGCGCCGCCCATCGTTCTCCAGTGCTCAACGGGGCCATTACGTCCGCGCGAGTCTTGCCGAACAATTGAAAGACCGGCACAACCGAATAACCCCGCGCGCGAATGCCATCGATGAGCATGGGCAGGGCGCGAACTGTCTCCGCACGATTGCCGCCGCCGTCATGCAATAACACAATGTTGCCGCAGCGCAGGTCGTTCGGCCCGCAAGGCGGCAGGTGAGCCAGCACGTAGGACGAAATCTCCTCCGCCGTATGCCGTCGCGGCTTGTCGCTCCAATCGTTGGGGTCGATCCGGTTGCCCACGGTGATGTAGCCCATATCCTGCGCGAACTCCAGCGGCTTCACCTGGTCGGCGGTATCGGGCTCTTCGTCAATCGCATAGGGCGGCCGCAATAACTTGGCGCGAACCCCGATCAAACTGGCGAAAAGCCGCTCGGTGAGATTCAACTCCACCTTCATGTAGGTCGCAGAAATATTGCTCATATCGGGATGCGTGAAGGTGTGATTGCCGATGGTGTGACCTTCGTTGTAGATCCGCTTCGCGATTCCGGGAAACTTGTCGGTTTGTATTCCGATCAGAAAAAATGTGGCGGTGGCGTGTTCGCGTTTGAGTACGTCGAGAATTTTGGGCGTCCATTCCGGGTCGGGGCCATCGTCGAAAGTGAGCACCACTTCATTGGGACTGTAGCCGTAGCGCCCCACGCGAAAAGGTTCCGGCATGTTCTGGAAATTTTCGTCGGTGATCAGTTTCGTGTTTACGTCGATGGTAAGGTCGCGAATGCCGTGGGTTGGCAGGTCCTCGATACGGAGGATTTCACCCCGGCCCTCCATGTCCACATCCTGGCCGGGAGGGACATCTTTGAGTTTATCCGCGGCGCCGGGATCGCCGGGAACATCCCACACCCGCCATAACGACCGGTCCTCACCGCCCAACCGCCACAGCGCGAAAGTCTGGATTCCCAAGGTCTGTGCGGCTCGCATGTGATTCAACGCGGTCACGGCATCGAGAAACCACACGTCGTGGCGGAAGCTGCGTTCGTCGAGGTAGCTGAAGTGCGGATTCAGTGCATCGTCATCAAAGGTTACATCTTCATCGGAATCGCGCGCCGCCAGCCAGGCTTCCTGTACGCTGACCGAACTGTCATGAACCTCGGGCGGCAGTTTTCCCGTCTTCGGTTTGAGCACCCAGTCATAACCATAGTTCGCAATGGCGCAGATCAGCTTTTCCCGGGGAACCACGCTTACCGCGAATTTCAGGTTCTCGACGAACCAGTCCTGGGAAGCGACCGGCCCCGATGACGCTCCGGGATAGTGTTCGTCATAATTCATGACCACCACTCCATCGGCGGGCGCCGAGATGGCGGCGTAGTTGAATTCCTTGCTGTGCGGCGGCACGCTGACGTACAGCTTCATCCCCCGCGCATGCAGGTCCGACGAAAGCTCGTTCAGCAGCGCCACATATCCCGCTTGCCCGGAATCGGGGAAGGCTTCGAAGTCCACCATGAGGCCGCCAAAGCGGTCCGAGGAAAGAAACATTCCTACCTGTTTGCGAAAACTTGCCCGCGCCTCGGGATCATTCAGAAATCCCGTGACCTCTCCCACCCAGTTCGCGCCGTCAAAATTGTTGACCATGGGGAAGACTTCCATGGTGGAGGCTTCCGCTTTAACGAACGGCATCACGCGGTCGTCGACCGGGCGCACGGAGTTGTTCTGCACCACATCGAAAAATTTGTTCGTCTGGTCGTCCACGCCCTGCAGGCGTCCGTCGGGAGTGAGCACGTGCAGCCAGTCGGGATAAAGCAAATCGATCTGGCGGGCGAAGCCGCGCAGAGAAGAAAAGCTGGCCGCATCCCAGGGAACGTAGAACGCCGCCCGAATCCCTTCTTCCTGATTTAGCTTCACCTCGGACGCCGGCAACTTCGACTTCCGGTGGGAGCGGCTGGCCAGCTTTTTCTGACGATCGCGTCCTTTGTCTTTTTCGTTTTCTTTGAGCGCCTTGAAAGCTCGCTTCTGCGGAGAGAACAGCAATTCCGGCAGGGGCTCGTCCCGCAGCGTCGTGTAGACGAAAAAGAGGATGAGCGCGGAGAGCGCCGCGACCAGGACGTCCACCAGTCGTCTCAGGCGCTTCCAGCGCGCGCGTTGCGGGTCGTAAAAGACAGGTTCAGCCATGGATCGCTAACCGATCATCGTATGCTGCAGGCGGCGGGTGGTCAATTCTTTGGAGAAGTCACAGGGGCAACCCGATAACTACCAATTAATGAGTAAGATGCGCTTTCCCGCCGCCAAGTTGACTGGGGCGCGCTATATTCTCATCGTGCTCGAACTGCTGCGTAAGGATCTTCGATTCTTCCTGGCGGGAACATTAGTGGCAGTCGCGCTGCGTCTCGTCTTCGTCCTTCACTTTCCCGGCATCGTCGACGATTCCCGCCTCTACGCCGATATCGCCATGAACTGGCTGCAGTATGGGGTTTACGGCATCACCAACTCCGGCCGTGTCGTCCCGACGCTCTCCCGGCTGCCCGGCTACCCGGCGTTTCTGGCGGCAATTTTTGCCATCTTCGGCTGGGGCAACTTTTTCGCCGTGCTGCTGACGCAAGTTTTCATCGATCTGGGAACCTGCTTTCTGCTGGCGGATCTGGCGCTGCGGCTGTTCAACCAGCGTGCGGCGAAAGCAGCGTTCATGCTCGCCGCCGTATGTCCATTCCTGGCCAACTATTCTGCCGCCGCCCTCACCGAAACGCTGGAAATCTTCTTCACCGTGCTGGCGCTGGATTTCGCCTGGTATGGACTCGTATCCTTTTCGCAGCCAGCCAACTCAAAATCCACCGCGGGGTGGATCGGCTGCGGTCTCTCCACCGGAGCCTGCATTCTGTTGCGGCCCGACGGCGGAATTTTGCTGGCTGCCACCGGGGGATTTTTGTTTCTACTTTTTCTGCAGGCAAGCCTGGGACAAAAACCAGAAACGCTCCACCCGCTTCCCATTCTGCGCGCCGGAATTATTCTGGTGGTCAGCGCTCTCGCGCCGCTGCTTCCCTGGACGCTGCGCAATCTCCACACCCTCGACCGTTTCGAGCCGCTCGCGCCCCGCTACGCCAACGATTCCGATGAACCCGTCATGGTGGGATTCAATCGCTGGACCAAAACCTGGATCGCTGAGTACGTCTCGGTCGAGGAAGTCTATTGGAACGTTCCCGGCTCCGAAATAAACCTAAAACAACTGCCGCGCCGGGCCTTCGATTCGGACCAGCAGCGCCGCGAGACCGAGAGCCTTTTCGCCGCTTACAACCGGGACCACGAGGTAAATTCCGAGCTCGATGCGCGTTTTGCCGAGCTGGCGGCGGCCCGCATTCAGTCCGCGCCGTTCCGTTATTACCTATGGCTTCCCGCTCGCCGCATTGCCGATATGTGGCTGCGCCCCCGCACCGAATTGCTGCCCTCCGACCCGCGTTGGTGGGAGTTCAATGACGAACCCGGATGGCTAGCAGTTAGTATCCTCTTCGGCCTGGTGAATCTGTCCTACATGGTTGCGGCACTCGCGGGACTGGTGCGCGGGCGAGAAGCTGACGGCATCGGCCTTCTGCTTCTGTTCTTCGCCATGCGCTCCTTGTTCCTCGGCACTCTGGAGAATCCCGAGCCCCGCTACACGCTCGAATGCTATCCCGTGGTCATAGTCGCGGCCGCCGCACTCTTCATCGGCAAATCGCATGGCATGGATCGAAACCCCGCATAAACAAACTTCTAAATCTGGAACGCGATATGTGAAAAGCCGTATTCAAACGTTTCAGATTGCCGCAACTCTTGAAGATTCAGCTTGCAGTTTGTGGCCCCGGAGTTGCACAATAGCGCCCCATCAGTCTCCCAGGGTCTCGCGCAAGTCCCTAACTTCCTGGGCAAACACAATTTGAAGTGCAACGCCCCCGCGGGGGGAGGAGTTCACAATGCGTTTCGCCTCACGTGTAATCATCGTGTCGGTCGGATTGTTCCTCGCTCTCAGCACTCTGGTCTGGGCCCAGACTGCCACCACATCGCTGCGCGGCACGGTTTACGACGCTAAAGGCGCAGTAGTTTCCGCCGCGACCGTGATCCTCAGCAACCCGGCGACGGGCTTCGTTCGCACCACCAAAAGCGATGGCCAAGGCAATTACCAGTTTCTCGAATTGCCTCCCGCGAAGTACGACCTGACTGTCAACGCCGCCGGCTTCGCCGCCATGAAGCAGAGCGGCCTGGAACTTCAGGTGGCTACCCCCGCCACTTTGAACGTGAATATGGAAGTCGCCGGCGGAACTGTAACGGTAGAAGTGAGCAGCACCGCTCCGCTGGTGAACACTCAGGATGCGACCATGGGGCATGCTTTCGGGGCCGACCAAATTGCGGACCTTCCCTTCGAAGGCCGGGATCCCGCTGGCATTCTCAGCCTGCAGACCGGAGTCGTATTCACCGGCAACAGCAGTCATATCGACAGCAAATCAGACAGCCGCGCCGGCGCCGTGAACGGAGCCCGCAGCGACCAGACCAATATCACCCTCGACGGCGTCGACAACAACGACGAACTCGAAGGCACCGCGTTTACGGGTGCGATCCGCGCTCCCCTCGATTCTCTGGAGGAACTCAAGGTTACGACCAGCAATTCCGACGCGGATACGGGCCGCTCTTCCGGCGGGCAGGTTTCCGAAGTGACCAAGAGCGGCACCAATCACTTTCATGGTTCGCTCTACATCTACAATCGCCCCACCTTTACCACCGCGAATGACTGGTTCAACAAGGCCGCTCAAATTCAGGGCAACCAGCCCAATACCGCTCCGTTTTTGCTGCGCAACACGTTTGGAGCGAATGTCGGCGGCCCCATCATCAAGGACCGCCTCTTCTTTTTTGCAGCCTACGAGGGTCAGCGCAAGCGCGAAGATCTCCAGGTCACCCGCGTTGTTCCCAGCTTGGGGCTGCGCACCGGCAATATCAGCTATCCCTGCACCGAAGATCCAACCTGCCCCAGCAGTGGGGTGAATACCCTGTCTCCGAGCCAGATCGCGGGCATGGATCCTAACTGCAGCGGTCTCGGCACCTGCCCACTCGGAGCAGGGGCGAATCCGCTCATCGCCTACCTGCAAGGCAATCCAAGCTCCAGCGCGAACTCTATTTTCAATCTATATCCGCACCCGAATACCCAGACGGTAGGCGATGGTCTCAATTATGAGGGCTTTACTTTCCCGTCTCCCCTGCCGACGGGTCTGGACGACTACGTCCTCAAGATCGATTACAACCTGACGAAAGACGGAAATCACCGCCTGTTTGTGAAGGGCATCATGGATAACGAGCGTCAAGCCGAGCGCAACGTTGGCACGGCTTACACCATCACCGGCGACGGAGGCGAGGAGTTTCCCGGTGATCCCCAGTCGGAGACCGAGCATGACAACAACAAGGGCATCACGGTGGGCTACACCGCCACGTTGAGCAGCACCCTGATCAACAATTTTCACTTCGGCTACATCAGCCAGCTGGTCAACATCCAGGGCCTCCAGACCCAGCCCTATGTGGACTTCCGCGGCATGGACACAATCTATGCTTTTACTCCTACCACCAACACACATGTGCCGGTAAAGAACATTGTCGACGATTTCACCAAAGTAAAAGGCAGTCACACCCTGCAGTTCGGCGGAAACTACCGTCAGATTGACAACCTGCGCGAATCGAATGCGCAGAACTTCTTCAGCGCCTTGACCAACGTCTATTGGCTGAATTTTTCCGGCATCTCGAACACCGGCACCAGCCTGGATCCCGCGGCTTTCGGGTTTCCTGCTGTCGACTCGGGGTTTAGCGCCAACTACGACTTCGACATGGCGGCGTTGGTGGGAATTGTTACCCAGGTCAACGCCAACTATGAGTTGAATAAGAACCTGAACGTAATCCCGCAGGGCGTGCTGGTTCCCCGCCATTTCCGCGATCACGAGTATGAGTTCTACGCGCAAGATCAGTGGAGGATGAAACCCAACCTCACGTTTACCTACGGCCTGCGCTATTCAATCTTGCAGCCGCCTTATGAAACCACCGGAACCCAGGTCGCTCCCACGCTCAGTCTTCATGACTGGTTCAATCAACGCGCCCTGTCTGCATCGCAGGGCCAAGTCTATGATCCAATGATCGGTTTCGGTCTATCAGGCCAGGCCAACGGAAAGGCTCCATACTGGGGCTACGATTACAAAGACGTCGCGCCGCGCTTTGCCTTTGCCTATTCTCCCCAGGCCGACAGCGGCTGGTCCAAACGCCTGTGGGGTGGACAAGGGAAGACTTCGATTCGCGGCGGCTACGGCATTTATTTTGATCACTTCGGAGAAGGCATCACCAACACCTTCGATCGCGAAGGCTCGTTTGGTTTGACCACAGCCGAAATCAATCCCGCCGGAATTCAAACTGTCGACGGATCGGCGCGCTATTCGGGACTCTACAATATCCCGACCTCAAGCGCTGACGGCTGTTCTGCACCACCGTGCTCGCTGATCGGAGCGCCGCCAACCGGTCCATTCCCGGTTTTCCCACCCTCCGGCGCGGCTACCCCGGGCGGCTTCGCCATTACCTGGGGATTGGATAACAGACTGAAGACTCCCTACTCCCATGTCATTGACTTTTCCATCACTCGCGAGCTGCCGTCCAACTTCGTTTTTGAAGCTTCCTTCATCGGACGTTTTGCCCATCGCCTGATGCAGGAAGAGGATTTGGCGGAGCCAACAAACCTGAGAGATCCGGTCGGAGGGCAGACGTACTTCCAGGCTGCGCAGGCGCTGGCGAGGCAATACTACGCGGGGACAGCAATCCAGAACATCAGCCCCTCCACCGTTGGCTCGAAGTATTGGCAGAATCTGTTCCCGACCGCCGCCGGACCCGCTGGATCTGTGCTTCTGGAAACGCCTAACCAGAGC
>Ga0210398_10002535_pt1 | contig 17819 bp, 12 predicted proteins | sample IncBWC4OmetaG_FD_161047 | JGI IMG/M metagenome (GOLD analysis project Ga0210398, IMG submission 161047) | Forest soil microbial communities from Barre Woods Harvard Forest LTER site, Petersham, Massachusetts, United States - Inc-BW-C-4-O | ecosystem: Environmental > Terrestrial > Soil >... | reverse complement strand
GCCGGCCTGCCAGGCATCTCCGGTGTAGTAGCGAAACTCATCCTTCTGAATCCACACCGTCGCCTTGGGAAACAGGTCGATGCCTCCCATGTGGTCCCAGTGGGCATGACTGATGACGACATCGGTGACGTCTTCCGGTTTCACGCCGGCTTGGCGCACCGCCTCGTCGGGCCGCAGGTAATCCGTGACGGTCCATTGCTTGAACCAGCGCTCGCGGTGAAAGCCGCTGTCAAAAAGGAGGTTGCGGCCGCCGCCGCGAATGAGCCAGACGACGAAGTTGACGTCGACCTTTTCGTCCTTTGGACCGCCCACCACCAAGGCGCCGACGGGAATTCCGGGAGAAACGCCGTAGCGTATGGCTTCGATCGAATAGCCGGGCGGCGCCTCGGCCCCCATCAGCACCAGGGCGCATGCAGCCAGTATGACCCCGAGCCCCGCGGCGCGCGGCAGCCGCATTATTTCTTCGCCTTCAGGTAGGCCTTGGTCTCATCGCCGACGATGGCAACCAGGTTGCCCATCGTGAGGTTGGCATCGATCAAGTGCAGACCCCAGTCCTGCAGAACTTGTCCGTTCACGACCACGTCACCGGAGATGTCATTGGTGCGCGCACCATTCGCGGTCGGATGAAGCGTCACGGCGAGATAGGAACCGTGTTCATCCGTGACGCAGGCCGCGCTCAACAAGCCGGGTACTTTGACGAACGAAGTGTCGATGGGCTTGGCGGGATGAGTCCAATCGAACGGTTCTCGAGGGCCGTCGGAGCCGGTGGAAATCCGGCCCGCGGACAGATAGGCGTCGAGCATCCCGGAACCGCCGCGAAGGGCAGCCGGATTGGCGCAAACCGCCTGCATGCCCTCGGAGGCTTTGCCAAACCGCGTGTTGGCCGGCGGCGGCACATTGGCGCGGAAGTCCGCGAACGCAATGACGCAGCCGGTCTGGCTATTCGAACGGCAGACGGGAACATGCTGGAATGCACCTCCCACGTCGGTGCCAGTCGGCACCGGCAGGCTGGTTCCCATTAAAATGGCGGAAATCAATTTGCCCTGTACGGGCTTGCCGTCGATTTCCTCCTTGATCAACCGCGTCAGGACGCCCGATCCCTGGCTATGTCCGACGAGCACGACGCCGCGGCCCATGTTGTCGTGCGCGAGATAGTAGTTCCATGCCGCGAGGACATCGTGGTATGCCAAGTCGCGATCCATCGGCAGGGGCTTTCCGGCGATCATCGCGCGCAGTGCGGTCAGCGTCACTTGACGATACATCGGGGCGAACAGACGGCACTTGGAAGCAAAGCGCGCAAATTGCGCGTCCACCACCAACTTTTCGGCGCCCGTGACCGTCAGGTCGGAATTACCGCCCGGTTCGTTGGACACCGTGGGATAGACATAAAAGCAATCGATGGGGGGATTCTTCGCCGGATGAAAAGTCTCGTGCGTCAAGGAACCGTCCACGGCGACGATCGTGGCATCCTGAGAGGCCGTACAGGCATCTTGGCGACCGGGCCTGCACAGCCATACCGACGTATCGGCGTAATCGGCGGCGGCGGGAGCCGCGGGCGTATCGGCGCGGCTGGAATTCAGCGCGGCAACACCGAAGGAAAGAATCGCAGCCATCGCGAGTATCGATTTCATCATGCCCCCAGACATTTGTTGATCGGACGTCATTGTTGTTCGGACACTGTTATTGTGCGGACATTATAATAGGCAAACGGGCGATATTAGGGAAAAGCGCGCTCGAGCGTATCTCAAGGCAACGGTCCGGGCCACACTCATCGTATTTTCTCTGAGACGGACTCTCCGAGCCACAGCGTCCAAGCTGCGATCAGCGGTGGAATCACAAAACACCAGAGGCCCTGCTGGGCGTAGACCAGCGCCGCAGCGGCACAACCCGCGGCGAAGGCGGCGACGCTGCCGGCCATGCGGGACAGCCGCGACTGGATCGCGGCGCGTGCCTCCGCCGGAGCCCCGCGCATCAGGTCTGCAAGATCGATCATGATCTGGATGGTGTTGCCCGTCATGATGGTGGTCGGCGGCAAGGCGCCCATGTGAATTCTGTGGATGGCATTCTGAATCGCCATCGCCGCAACGAGGGCCAAGCCGGTGAGCAGCGCCGCCCAGCCGTCGCCGTTGTCGAATGGACCGAATCCAATCGCGAGCACGGCTCCCAAGGTCAGCAAGGCCACCTTCAGACCGAGCACGGTCCGAAATGCCGGCAGGCGTTTGTCCACCAAAGTCATGCTGAGAAGCCGGACACCGAACACCACGATGCAAAACACCGGAAGCGCCAGCAGCTTGACCAGCGCGCCGCTGGTGCCCAGCACCCATGCGGCGCTCAGCGTGACGAAATTTCCCGTGACATGGGTGCTGAACAAACCATGCAGCGCCAGGTAGCCGGCGGCATCGACATATCCGCCGTTCACGCTCAAGAGGATGGGCAAGCTGGGTTTCATGGGCGCCTCGCAACAAGGGGCTGATCACGACAAGGGGCTGATTCGTTACTATATAGCGTCAAGGAGCACGTACCGATTGAAGCCTGCGGCCAGAACAAGTCTCGCGCTATGCCTGCTGGCCCTCATCGTCGGCTGCACGCCGGCGGCGCCGTATGGTCTTTCCTCGCGCGTTCCGACGAAGCCTTACCTCGAGATGCCGCCGTTGGCGGACGGCAAGATCCCCGCACTGCTGTCCCAAACCGGGGTCTTTAGCGATACCGCAAGGCGGATCCCGAATCCTGGGCTGATTCCCTACGATCTCATCGTCGCTTTCTGGTCCGACGGGGCCGAAAAGTCGCGCTGGATTGCCCTGCCGAGCGGAAAAAAAATATCTTTCTCACCCACCGGTGAGTGGCGCTTTCCCCCGGGTACCGTGTTCGTGAAGAATTTTGACTTAGGAGTAGACGCCGCTGATCCCAAGACCAAACGCAGGCTCGAAACGCGGCTGCTGGTCTGCGATTCCGCCGGCGGCGTTTACGGCGTGGTGTACAAGTGGCGGGCGGACGGCAGCGATGCCGACTTGCTCACGGGAGCTCAGACCGAAGATATTCCGATGAGGGCGGAGCATGGAGAGGTCCATCGGCAGCCTTGGTACTACCCGAGCCGGCAAGATTGCCTGACCTGTCATACGGCCAATGCCGGCGGCGTACTCGGCGTGAAAACCCGGCAGATGAACCGGTCCTTCACCTATCCTTCCGGGGCTGCCGACAATCAGCTGCGCACTTGGAATCATCTAGGCCTGTTTGCGCCGGCCTTCAAGGATCAGGATTTGCCCTCGTTCGCCGCCCTCGCCGGCGCTGATGACGGCTCGCGTACGCTGCAAGACCGGGCTCGCTCCTATCTGGACGCCAATTGCTCGCAGTGTCACCGGCCGGGGGGCACGGTGGCGAATTTCGATGCGCGCTATGACACGCCTCTCGCAGGCCAAGCCCTGATCGACGGCCCCGTCTTGATCGATCAAGGGATCGACCACCCCCGAGTCATCGCACCCCATGACATCTGGCGTTCGATTGCCTACATGCGCGTCAATACCGTCGGTGACATCAAGATGCCGCCCCTGGCGCGCGAGACCATCGATCAAAAAGGCGTCAACCTTCTGAATGAATGGATCAACGGCATGCCCGGGCGGCCGGTGCTGCCGCCCCCGATGATTTCGCCGCCGGGGGGAACTTTCATGAAGCCCGTGGAGATTTCATTGACGGCAAGCGAACCAGGATCCGACATACGCTATACCCTGGACGGCACCGTCCCGGGCGCATCGGACGCGCGTTATGAGAAGCCGATCAAGCTCAGTGCTCCGGCAGTGCTTCGCGCGCGGGCTTTCAAGGAGGGATTCACCCGCAGCATCACCGAGCAGGAAGTTTTCATCATCGGGAAGTGATGGCGATGCCCCAAGGACTGGCCCCAGCCTTGATGCGGCTCACTTCCTTGTTCGTCTGCAGATCGACGACGGATACATCGTTGGAAGGCCCATTGGCGGTGAACAAAAACTTCCCGTCGGGCGACACCCCGATTCCCCAAGGTCGCGTTCCTACCTTGATCGTGTCCAGCAATTCATAGCTGTGCGCGTCGAATACGGAAATCGTGCCGGCGCGCCCATTGCTCACATACAGCCGTTTTTCATCCGGCGATAATTTCACCCGCATCGGGCGGGAGCCTGCAGGCAGCGCAATAGTCTTCAGTACTTTCGCATTGACCGCATCAATCACATTGAGCTCGCCCGCCGATTCCGAGGGAATGAATCCTATGGCGCCCGAGGACAGAAACGCCACGCTGCGGGGCCGCCCGTTCACTTTGAAATGCGCCGCTGCCGAATAGGAAACGGTGTCGATCACATAGATGTCGCCGCCGGCTTCGCAAGTGACGTAAAACTGCCTGCCGTCGGGCGAGGTGGTCACGCCTTCCGGCTCCTGACCGACGGGAATGATGTGCTCGAGCTTCCCCGCTGCAATGTTGATCACACTGGCCGTCTTGGTGTCTTCGTTGGAAATATAGATGCGGCGTCCATCCTTGCTGAGAGCAAATTCTTCAGGATCCGATCCCGCATTGAGCTTGCCTGTCAGTTTTTGGGTGGCGACGTTCACGACGCCGATGCCATCCGCGGCTTTGTCGGCATTCGCGTCATCATCATCGTCGCCGCCCTTTTTTTTCTCGAATACCGGATTGCCGTGCGCGTCGATCTGAGGCGGCGCCTCGATCGGCGTGCCGCTCAAGGCCACATAGACGGTCTTGCCGTCAGGACTTACGTGGATGCCGCGCGGCCGTTTGCCCACCGCAATGGTGGCGGCGATGCTGAAATCCCCGCCGTTGATGACGGTCACGTCTCCGGATCTTTCGTTGCTGACGTAGACCTGGTAGGTCGCCGCGGCGTGCACGGCGGTGCTGCCGAGCTGTGCGGCGCCGATCAGCGCGACGCTCAGCGCGACACTCAGCGGAACGTTCAGAACGGCTGGGGCGCAGGCAAGGCTTCGGGACGGTTCGCGATGCAACATGCGGTCGATGGTGGCGGACCGACGGCGAAATCGCAAACTTGGTGCGACGCAGCAGATTGCTTGGCCTCGCGGTAATCAGGGATACCCCGAAATATTCTGTCAAGATTTCGCGCCGGCAGCCGAAATCCTGAGTGAGGCCGGCCGACGGTGCGCAATTCTTGGACAACCAATGCTCATGGCGAATGTCGCATCCATATCCACCGTGAAGCGGACCGCAGCGGCTCCCGCGAAAAATGCTGTCGCGAGCGAGCAAGACCGCTCCTCGGCGCTCGCATTCCTGGGCAGTCTGGCGGCCGAGGTCTCGAAAGGAACCGTCAATCTTCCTTCCTTCCCCGATGTCGTCATGCGCATCCGCAAGGCACTGGCGGAACCCAACGTGCGGCTGACGGAAATCGTGAAAATCGTCGGCACTGAACCGCGACTGGCCGCACGGCTGCTGCAAGTGGCGAATTCGGCCGCATTCAATCCGGCGGGGAAGCACTTGATCGACTTGCGCACGGCGATCACCCGCCTCGGCCACCGTCCGGTGCAAAGTGCCGTCATGGCCTTTGCCGTCAAACAATTGCGCTTGGCCCCGGCGCTGCGCTCGATATCCAAGCCGCTGAACGTGCTGTGGGAGCAAAGCATTTCGGTCGCCGCCATCAGTCAGGTGGTTGCACGGCGCACGAAGGTGTGCCCGGAGGAGGCATTTCTCACCGGCCTTCTGCATGGCATTGGCCGCTTGTACATCATGGTGCGCTCAGCGGGAAAATCGGAGCTGCAATTCCAGGGTCCGGCCTTTCTGGACATGATCGCCGGCTGGCATCCGGCCATCGGCAAAGCGGTGCTCGAGAACTGGGGCTTCGATGAGGCCATGTGCGGGGCGCTCGGCGATCAAGGCGACTATCAACGGTGCGGCAGAAGTGAGCCCGATCTCACCGACGTGCTCGTGGTCAGCGTGGTGCTGGCCCGCGTGTTGCGAAGGCCGGGGCCGCGGTCCGTCCAGATGGACGGCATCATGGACGGCATCAATTCCTTTTCCCGGTTGCACATGAGTTTCCAGGATTGCGCGCAGGTGCTGAAGCACACCGAGCACCAGCTCGGCTCGCTGCATGCCGCGCTAGGCTGCTGAACGAAGCGCGGCCATCAGCTCGGCGACCGTGTCGATGACCACGTCGGCGCCGGCGGCGAGCAAGGATTTCCCCGCCGCTCCGATGCAAGCGGCGCGCTCCGCCGGAGACAACGCGCACAAAGCCTTCTGAGACAGGCCGACGCCGTTGCCCGATGCCGCAATACCGACCGTGAAGCAGCCCGCTGCCCGGCCTTCGGCGACGCCGGCATCGGTATCATCGACCTTCACCACCCGCGTCAGAGGCCACACCCCGAGATCGGCGCACGCCTTGTAGATCATGAGCGGGGTCGGCCGCCCGGCGGGCGTCTCCCCGGAACAAACGAGATGATCCGGGACATAGCCTTGCGCGGCCGCTCCGCGCAGCACCGGCGCCATCATCTCGCGCGTATAGCCGGTCGAAGAACCCACCTTGATGCCTTCCGCCCGCAGCGCTTCGACCACGGCAGCGGCACCGTCGATGAGGCGCGCGGCGTTTGCCGCCTGATGGCGCATCAAGGGCCCCAAGTCGTCCATCAATTCACGGACATCGTCTTCCTCCGAGAGGCTGCCGCGGGCTGCCGTCCAAGCCTTGTTGATGTCCGGGTCCCGCAGCAGCGCGCGCACATGATCGGCCTTGGATTTGCCCATGTCGCGGCGTGCCTGCGCATCGCTGATGGCCACTCCTCGAAGCGCAAACGCCTCGCGCAGCGCGATGACCGGCGCGTGACAGCCAAAGTCCACCATGGTCCCGGCCCAATCAAAGATGACCAGGTCGAAGCGATCCCGTATAGCCATTAACCTGCACTCCCACAAAGTTCTGCCACGACCTGCTCGCCGATCGCGAATCCGGTGGATGCGCCGGAACCGCTGGTGATCATCACGATGCGCACACCGGACGCGGGGGCATCGATGAACATCGTGCGGTCCGGCGCCGCGGCATAGGTGCCTATCCAGCGTTCGCGAACGGCCGGCGGCAGGCGCCCGGTGGCCGCGGCGAATTCCTCGAGAATGAGTCGATCGATCCGCTCATCCGCAAAACAATCCGGCGTCGCGGCGTAGTGATGGCTGTCTCCCACGATGAGACTGCCATCGGCGCTTTGCACCACGATGAGATGAATTCCGTGCCTCAGATGCTCGCCCTGCTCCGCCTCGAGCCGCGCCCGCAGCGGCGCAGACTCCGGCAGCGCGGAATAGCCCGCATACCGTACCAGGCCTAGATCCGACATCAGCGCGCCCGGCAATCGGAAGCCGGGATCCTCCAGGCGCAGCATTTGCAGCTTGCAGCGGGTCACCGCGTACCTGGCAATCCGCTCCGGATAGAGCGAGGAGGTATCATCGCCCGGGCATACCACGACCGCTCCGGCATGCACCACTCCCCGCGAGGTCTCGACCCGCGGCGGGTCGATCGACAGCACGGCGGTTTGGCGCAGAAACTCGACGCCCCACCGCTGCGCCAGCCAGGCCGCGATTTTTGGGATCGCCTCCCGGGATTCGACGCGCAGATCGACCGAGCTTGCGAGCACAGCCTGCACCTGCTCATGCGCGAGATCGGGACTGGAGGCGCGCGCGGCGGCACGGCTCAAGAGCTTGCATCCCTCGCCCATTTCGGTGTCGAGAAACGCCTCCAGGACGGCCACGGATTCCGGCCGGCGCGCCGTCATCCACAGGCCACGCTGCAGAATGGGAATGCCCGCCTGCTGAGCCACTTCTTCCCAGATCGCGCACGTGCGCCGGGCGCGGGCCCACGCCGCGCCGCGCTCCTGTCCGGTCACGGTGATGAACCCAAAGTTTCGGACCGAAGCGCCGCTGGACTGCGCGTCGCGGTCGATGACGACCACGCGCAGTCCTTTGATCGCGGCGGCGCGTGCGCACGACAGCCCGAGTATTCCCGCACCGACAACCGCGAGGTCAAATGCGCCGGAGACGGCAGATGAAGAATTTATGATGTACCCATTGAGGAGAGAACCCAGACAGCCCGCTAGTTAATTACAAGAACATGACAACCGTGTGGCAACGCCAAGGCCCGGAAATATCGAGGCGCATTCAGGATAGACTCCTCCGGTGAAAAGCAGGCTCCAACAAGCGCTCGAAAGGGCCAACCCGGTTCTGTTCAGCGCTGTTGCGGGCCTGGCAGGTTTTGCCGCGTACTTTTCGATGTACGCCTTCCGCAAGCCGTTTTCGGTGGCGATCTTCAGCTCCGTGCCCGGGTGGCACTTCGCGCTCGACTACAAGATTGCGCTGGTGCTCGCGCAGGTGCTCGGCTACGCCGTGTCGAAATTGATCGGCGTGAAGCTCATTGCCGAAATCACACCCAATAAGCGTGCCGCCGCCATCATCTTCCTGATTTCTCTGTCATGGCTCGCGCTCATCGTGTTTGCGGTGGTGCCGGCGCCATGGAATGTGGCGGCCATGTTTCTAAACGGCCTGCCCTTGGGACTGATCTGGGGCCTGGTCTTCGGCTTCATGGAGGGCCGGCGAACCTCCGAAGTGCTCGGCGCCATTCTGTGCGCCAGCTTCATCGTCTCGTCAGGCGCCGTGAAATCCGTCGGCAAACTGCTGATGGATGGATGGCATGTCAGCGCGTTCTGGATGCCCGCGGCAGCCGGCGCCCTCTTCTTCCCGCTGCTCGGCGTGTCGGTGTGGGCGCTCTCTCAATTGCCGCCGCCAAGCCCTCGCGATGAGGCTGAGCGGGTACGCCGTACGCCCATGGATGGCGCCGCGCGTGCACGCTTCCTCGGCCGTTACGGCCTGGGGATTGCGCTGCTGGTCCTCGCCTATGTGCTGATCACCGCCATCCGGGACTTTCGCGACAACTTTGCGGCGGAAATCTGGACCGCGCTTGGGTTCGGACATGCGGCGGCCGTATTTACCGCCAGCGAACTGCCGGTCGCGGTGCTTTCCCTTACCGCGCTGGGCGTCATCATCGTGGTTCGCGACAACGTCAAGGCGCTGCTCGTCATTCACGGCGTGGTCTTTGCCGGTCTGTTGCTGCTCGGTCTGTCGACCCTCGCCTTTCAGGCCGGACTGCTGTCGCCCCTGGCTTGGATGATCTTGAGCGGTGCCGGACTGTACATGGCCTACGTGCCCTTCAATGCCATGCTCTTCGATCGCTTGATTGCCGCAAGCGGCACGGCGGGGACGGCAGGATTTCTGATCTATGTTGCCGATGCCTCGGGATACTTGGGAAGCTGCGCGCTCCTGGTGTGGCGCAACTTCGGCTTGGTGCAACTTGACTGGCTGCAGGTTTTCACGGCCAGCGCTTACGGCGCCAGCGTCATGGGCATGATATTGATGGGCTTCTCGGCGATCTATTTTTTGCGCAAAGCCGCGCCGGTCAAGCCGGTCGGTATCGAACCGGCGCATCACCCAGCGCGTCTTTGAGGGGCTCGAGCCAGGGCTCATAGTGCTTCCACTGATCGAGCCCCTCGCGGAAGATCGGCTGGCGCACCTGCTCTGAACTTGCGGTGCGGACGCTGCGCTCCGTCTTGTGGAAATCGACGCACGCCGCCTCGAAATCAAGCCCGCAGAAATCCAGCATCCGCCGCACGTTGCCTTCGAGGTCATCGACGACATCCTCATGCCAGACCCGCAGTACCCTTCCCGGCAGCACCTGATCCCAATGCGCCATCAAATCGAGGTAGGTGCGGTAGTAACGCGCGATATCCTCGATGCTGTAGGTAAACTCCTGCCCGTTGGCGAACAGCTGCTTCAGATTGCTGAAGCAGCAGGCCATCGGTTCGCGCCGCGCGTCGATGATCCGGGCATTCGGCAACATCAGGTGGATCAGGCCGATATGCCTGAAGTTGTTCGGCATCTTGTCGATGAAGAAAGGCTTGTCGGTGCGGAAAACGCGCGTCTCAGCCAGGTATCTTTCGCCCAGCCGCAGGAAATCCTCGGCGCTCAATTGCGCCAGGACGCCGGGATAGCGCGGATTGGCCATGTCGGGCTCGCGGCCTTGCAGTTCGTTCACGATGCGCGGCACTTCGGCAAGCTCCTGCGTCCCCACAACCTGCGAATGCGAGGCCAGGATCTGCTCCAGCAGCGTGGATCCGGCGCGCGGCAGCCCCACGATGAATATCGGATCGGGGTTTTTGACCCCAAAGTTTAAGCGCTGTGCGAAGAACTCTTGGGTGCACACCTCGCGCTGCCTGGCGGTATTGGTCTCGAGGATCTCGGGCCGATACCGGCTTTCCGACCTCTTGAGCAGATTGCCCTGCTCGTAGCAGCGATACGACCGCTCGTAGTCACGCCGGTCCTCGAAGGCCTTGCCGAGCGCAAAGCACAGGTGATAGCGGTCAACCAGTGCGACGCCGGGTGCAGACTCCCCGGCCTGCATCCGCGCGATCTCCTCGTCGGTGAACCGATAGGTTTTCAGGTTGGCGAGACTCCAGTAAGCATCGCCGAAATTGGGTCGCGCGGCCGCGGCCGCGCGATAAGCCTCGATGGACGCCTGCTGCTGCCCCAAGGTTTTCAGCGAATGCGCCACCGATAGATGCAAATCCGCGGCACCCGGCGCGTCGGTCAGGAGTTCACGGTAGAGCGTGATCGCCCGCTCATGTTCGCCGAGTCCCACGCAGGTGGTGGCATAGAGCGTGCGGTATTGCCGGTTCATCGGCTCGATCGCCAGAAGCGTCTCGAGCTGTTCGCGCGCCTGCAGATAGCGGTGGCGCTCCAGCAATACCGAGGCGTAGTCGTGGCGCGCGGCCTGGTAGTCGGGCGCAAGTTCCAGCACCGCTTGCAGCAGCAGTTCGGCGTCGTCCAGCACATCGCGCTTGAGGGCGATTCTGGCCAACAGGCGCATGGCCTCAACGTGGTTGCCGTGCTTGTTCAGGTAGGCGCGGATGATGACTTCCGCGGGAACCCAATCGCCGTCCGAAAACAGTCCTGTGGCCTGCACCACTTCCGGCGGCAGCCGCTTGAGCGTGGCGACATGCGCGGCGGCCATACGGGCATTCTCGAGATTGCCGGTCATGCGATACAGGCCCTCGAGCATGCTCCAGCTCGCGGGCAGCGCCGGGTTGATATTCACCGCCCGCAGAAAGGCATCGATCGCCCGCGGGGCGTCCTTTTGCGCGACGTGGCAATGGCCCCGCTCCTGATAGAGACGGCTGAACGCAGGGTGATGCCGCTCCAGGCGTTCGAGCGTGGCCAGCGCTTCGGGAATCTTGTTCGCGTAGCGCTGGCTCAGCGCAATGAGATGCAGTACATCGCGATTTTCCGGCACGTCGAGCGCCAATGCCTCGCCGGCCTCCAACGCTTGCGCGTAGCGGCGGTCGTTGAACAGCTCCCATATGCGGCGAACTTGCAGTTCCACCGGCGAGGGGGCGGGATCGGGTACGCTCGAGTCCATGACGGTCCAGTAAGCCCAAAGGCGGGCACCGCTGCCCGCCTTCGATGTTACCGCAGCCGCCGGACTAAAACTTATAGCCCAGCGTCAGGCCGATCACCCGCGGACGAATCGGCACTTCCGACTTGATGAACTGCGCCGAGGAGGTGAATTGACTGGCGTTGGAGTTCGACAGGTTGGTCCCGTAGAGCTGTACGGTCCAGTTGTCCTTCGCCACGCCCCCCGAGGCGTCGTACGTCGTGTAGCCCGGCTGGCGATAGCGCAGCAACGTCGTGGTCGGAATGACCTGGGTATTGCCGTCGATCGCGGTGTCGGTCTGGTTGTACATGGTACCGATGTGATTGGCGCCCACCATCACGAAGGGCTTGTAGTCGGTGATCACCCAATCGTAGCGCGCGCGCAGATTGAACTCATTGGACGGCGAAAAGGCCGGAGCGCCGCCTTCGGCGCCGAAGGGGTTGTTGAACGGCTGCAGCCCGAGTCCGGATTGGACGACCTGAGTGATGCACTGTCCATCGTAGGTCGTGCCCGGAATGTTGCCGATCAAGCACGGTGAGTTGGTCTGCTTGGTTCGGTTCCAGGAACTCGATCCCTGCACGGTGAGCCCGTCGGTCACCCGCAGCGCCAGCTGCAGTTCCAATCCATTGACGGTGTAATTCGGCCCGTTGGTGCCGAACGTGGTGTTGCCCAGCTCCGTCGGATTGAAGAACAGCACCTGCACGTTGTCCCAGTTCATGTGGTAGACGGACAGGTTCAACTGGACCCGGTGATCGAAGAATTCCGACTTCAAACCAACCTCGTTGTTGGTGAGGGAATCCGGTGCATATCCTGATGGCTTTTCGAAATTCGCCTTGCCATCCGGGCCGACGGCCACACCGCTGACCGTGCGATTGAAGGCACCGGGTCTGAAGCCCTGCGAGAAGGTGTAGTACACCATGGTGTCCGGGTTGATGTGCCAGGTGATGTTGCCGCGGCTGCGAAAGCCGGTATACACGGCATTCAGATTGGCCGCGTTGATGTTGTGGGTGTCGGCCGTGCAGCCCAGCGGCGTGTTGGCAATATCGACGCAACCGCTGTTGGTTCCATATTGCGAACCGGTTTGGAATTCACTGTAGCGGTACCAGCGCGTACCGGCAGTGACGGTCAGCACCTTGGGAATGATGTCATAATCGACCGAGCCGAACACCGCGGTCTGCTTGTAGCCACGCTGCAAGTCCTCGCCGAACGCGGTGGTATCGCCGCGGGCCAACGGGTCGCTTGCGGTCGATCCGGGCGCAGGTCCGATGTTGGCCACGCACGGCAGACCGCCCGGCGCGAGCGCCGCGGTAAGATTCGCGGGCGTGCATGACGGGATCGTCTTGTAGTTGAAGTTCATGTCGTCCTTGATCTCGAAATCCTCCCAATACACACCGAGGATGCCGCGCGTGCGCCAGTCATCCTGGGTGCTCAGGCGCACCTCGTGACTCTGGTGGGTATTCGCCACCAGGTCGCGCCAGGAGCTGACCGGCGAGTAGCAGGTCGGGGTGGTCCCGGCGCCCAAGCTGGTGCCGCCCGTGCAGCCGTAGTAGAAGCCGCCCGCGGCGCGCGAATAGTTCGTGTAGTCGGCCTGCTGGTCGATATGGCGGTCCAGGTAAGCGCCGGTGTATACCAGGTTGAGCGGGCCGACCTTGCCATTGAGCGTCCAAGCGGTGTTCTCGTACTTGTCCTTATCCCAGGCAGGAGAAAACGCCGTGACTTGATCGGCTTGCAGCGGCTGAAAGTTCGACCCGAGCGGGAACTGGGCGTAGGTGCCGTCCGCTTCCATGTTCTGGTAGCTCTGCGCGATCAGCAAGCTCCAATCCGGACTGATGTCGTACAGCGCGGAGACACGAATGCCGTTGTACGTCACCGGGTTCTGGTTGTTTTGCGCCAGCGCCAGATTGTTGGCAACCGGGCTATTCCCCGGGACGCAATGTCCCGCGCCTGCGGGGAGCCCATTGGGGCAAATGCCGTTCACCGGCTTGATGCCGGTGTAAAACGCGCCCAGGTCGGTGTTCTGCCGGGTGAAATCGCTGCCCACATTGTCGATGAAGCCGCCGCGACGGTCGTTATAGATGACGGCGCGCACGGCGAGCGTGTCCTGAATCAGCGGCAGGTTGATGGTTGCATTCACGGCCGTGTTGGGGTCACCGCCCGCCGTGAGGCCGTAGGTGGCATTGGTATTGCCCTCGGTGACGTTGATCTTGGGTTTGTTGGTGATGTAGCGCAGCGCGCCGGCCTCCGCACCGCCGCCGAACAGAGTTCCCTGGGGACCTTCGAGCACTTCGATGCGCTCCATATCAACCATGTAGACATCGACGTTGCGCGACGGGAACGTCAAGGACTGATCATCGAGATAGGTCGCGACGTTCGGAAACGGTGCGATGGAGGCGCTCGATTGGCCGCCGGCAAATCCGGCGCTCAAGCCGCGCATGAAGATATTGCCGGTGCCGGGGCCGTTGTTCGCGAAGGTCACGTTCGGCAACAGCTTGATCGCATCATCGAAGGTCGACACATTCAACTGCTTGAGCTGATCGCCGGTAATCGCCTGAATCGTCAGCGGCACATCCTGAATCGATTCGCTCCGGCGCGTCGCCGTCACCACCACCTCATCAATTCCCGACGAGGCGGCTGCATCGACTGTGGTATCTGCATGGGCTGCGGCGGCGCAGGCGCTGAGCACCGCCGCGATTGCGCAGGCGAGCTTGTGGTTGTTCTGCAAGAGAGTCTCCAAAAAAAAACTTGGTGGCAGGCGCCACGAAAAATGAATATGTTTTCCAGCGGCCATATGACAGGCCAAAGAAATCCCATGCGGCGTCAAAAGACGTCGACATCCCCGTGCGGCGTGTTTGTCCGCCGCGAGTGGGGCTTTTTACGCACGCTACGTTGCAGAGTGGTTACAAGTGCGAAATTAAATGAAGCGCTCAACCACAAAGTGGTTGCCAGCGCGCATCCATCGAAGCGATGATCCGCGGCCATGCAGAAAATAAATGAAGCGGCCCGGCAGGTTGATGTCATTCTCGAGACCGAGGTGCTGGTCGTCGGCAGCGGTCCGGGAGGTCTCGCCGCCGCACTCGCCGCCGCGCGCGCGGGAGCGCGCACCGCCCTGATCGATCGCAATGGCTGCTTTGGGGGAAACATCACGCAGGTGGGTGTGGAGGGCTTTGCCTGGTATCGCCACGAACACACCGTCGATTGCGAAGGCATCGGCATCGAATTGGAGCAGCGCGCGGCGGCCATGGGCGCGGCGATGCCGGAGCCGCAATCCTTGAGTCACGCGCTCGATGCGGAAATGTTCAAGTGGGTGGCGGATGTGCTGGTGCAGGAAGCCGGCATCACGCCCTTGCTGCATCGCCTGTGCGTGGCGCCGATCATGGAGAATGGCGCCATTTGCGGCGTCATCACCGAGAGCAAGGCGGGCCGCGAGGCCATCCTGGCAAAACGCGTGGTCGATGCCACCGGCGATGCCGATATCGCGTTTCGCGCCGGCGCCCCGGTGCACAAGCTGCCCAAGAACGAGATGATGTCCGCCTCCGTGATGTTTTCAATGAGCGGCGTCGACAAGCGCCGCTTCATCGATGCGATCAAGGCCGACCCGCAGACCTACGCGGATTGGTCAGGCAACGGGGAATGGGACTATGAAACCACGGGCAAGGAGGACACGCTGTTCTCGCCCTTCCTGCGCAAGCCGTTTCAGCAGGCGCTCGCCGCCGGCATCATCCCGCCGAATCTGCATACCATCGCGGGCACCTGGGGGTCGGTCAGCGATCAGGGCGATCTGACCTATCTGAACCTCGTGCACCTGCCGGAAATCGACGGCACCGATCCTTCTGACCTGACCGTCGGTGAGATGCGCGGCAGGCGCGAAGCGATCTATGCCCTGGAGGCACTGCGCGGTTTCATGCCGGGGTGCGAGCGGGCCAAACTGCGCAATTTCGGGATGACGCTCGGCATCCGTGACACGCGCAAGATCGACGCGCTCTACAATCTCACGGGCAACGATGTGCGCGAACAGGGCCGCTTCGATGACGCCATCGGCATCTTTCCCGAGTTCATCGACGGCTACGGCGTCCTGATTCTACCCACCACGGGCCGCTACTGGCAGGTTCCGTATCGCGCGCTCTTACCTAAGCGCGTCGGCAATCTTCTGGTGGCCGGACGCTGCATTGGCGGCGACAAGATATCGCATGCCTCCGCGCGCAACATGATGTGCTGCGCGGTCGGCGGCCAGGGCGCAGGGGTGGCGGCGGCCATCTCCATCCAACGCGATGAACCGCTCGATCAATTGAACATCGGCGCACTTCACCAGGAACTTGCCCGGCAAGGCGCACGATTCCGGTGAACTCCGGCCGTGGTTCCCTGCCGATGCGCTGGTGGATACTGGCGCTCGCAGCCATCGCCGTGTCGAGCAGCTACTACGAAGACGACGTGATCGGCCCGATCGCCGACCTGCTGCACCGGCAACGGGACTTCAGCCAGTCGCAGCTCGGCATGCTGAACGGCGTCATCAGCATCCCCAATGTAGCGCTCGCGCTCATCAGCGGGCTTCTGATCGACCGTTGCGGAGCCGCCCGCGTGGCGTTCTGGGCGGCGGCCATCGGCGTGCTCGGTTCGGCCTTGACCGCCTTGGGCGAACCGTACGCGCTCATGGTCGCCGGCCGTTTCATCTTCGGTATCAGCGAGGGTGCGATTTTCATCGCGCTCATGGCAGGGCTGGCGCAATGGTTTCCGCGCAACGGCATCGCGCTCGCCGCCGCCCTTTACCTCAGTCTTGCCCGCCTCGGCTCCTACGCCGTCGATACGTCGACCGCCTGGGCGCGTCCCCTGTACGAACGCGGCTGGCAGCCGCCGCTGTGGCTGGGAACCGGGATCAGCATCGCCGGGCTGACGGCAGCGGCCGCATTCTACTGGCTCGACCGCCGACGCCGTGCGCCGCCCGCGGCCGCGCTCGCCGAGCCGATCAAGTGGCGCCAGCTGCTGAACTTCGACCTGTCCTACTGGTACATCCTCGCGCTGCATGTGCTGTACGCCGCGGTGTTCTTCCCGTTTCGAACGACGTATGCCATCGAATATTTCCAGCACGCCAAAGGGCTCACGCTGCAGCAGGCAGGCGTTGCCAACAGCTGGGTGTTCTTCGCGGCCATCTTCGCCACGCCCTTTTTCGGTCTGCTCGCCGACAAACTCGGGTCTCGCGCGCTGATGCTGACGTTCGGCACCCTGCTGCTGCCGCTCACGTTTGTGATACTGGGACTCACGGATCTGAATCTTTGGGTGTCGACGGCGCTGATGGGAATCAGCTTCTCGCTGGTCCCGGCGGTGATCTGGCCGGCCACTACCCTCATTGTCGAGCCGCATCGGTTGGGAGCGGCGCTCGGCCTGATCACACTGATTCAGGCGCTTGCCATGACGGCGTCCAATCTCGCCGCCGGCCGGCTCGCGGATTGGGCGGGCGCGGGATCGGAAAACCCGTCCGGCTATTCGGTGATGCTGTGGTTCTTTTTTCTGCTGAGTCTCGCGGCGCTGCTCTCGGCCGTGCTCCTGTGGCGCCGCGAAGCGGGCCCCAAGGGGCATGGCTTGGAGGCCGCGCGGACCGGTTGATCAGGAGCCTAGGGGCGCCGCCCGAAGCGGCGCTGAATTTCCCCGACGACGCCGCGCCGGAAGATCATCACGCACAGCACAAAAATCGCGCCGATGATCACCGACACCCAGGAGCCCACCAGGTCGGAGAGGTACTCTTGCAGTGTGACCACGACATTGGCGCCCACCACCGGCCCCAAAAAAGTGCCGCTGCCGCCGAGCAACGTCATCAGAATGACCTCTCCGGAATTCCCCTGGCTCACATCCGACAGCGTGGCGAAACCGAGCACCAATGCCTTGAGAGATCCGGCCAATCCCGCAAGGCTGGCCGAGAGCACGAAGGCGGTGAGTTTGTAGCGGTCCACCTTGTATCCCAGGGAAACGGCGCGCGGCTCGTTCGCGCGAATGGCCTTGAGCACCTGCCCGAAGGGCGAGTGAACGATGCGGCGAATGAGGAGGAACACCGCGACAAATACGGCGAGCACGAAGTAATACATGGTCCGATCGTTGCCGAGGCTGAGCAGCCCGAAAAGGCTGCCCCGAGGTATGCCCTGCAGACCGTTCTCACCGCCGGTGAACTGCGCCTGCAGGCAGACGAAGTACACCACCTGGGCCAGGGCCAGAGTGATCATCGCAAAATAAATGCCCTGTCGGCGCACCGCGATCGCGCCGATCACGGCACCCAAGAGCATCGACACCGCGACGCCGCCGAGAATCCCCTCGAGGGTTCCCCACCCGTGAGCCGTCACGAGCCATCCCGTGATGTAGGCAGAAGCGCCGAAATACGCGGCGTGCCCGAAGGACAGC
>Ga0210398_10002532_pt1 | contig 17829 bp, 43 predicted proteins | sample IncBWC4OmetaG_FD_161047 | JGI IMG/M metagenome (GOLD analysis project Ga0210398, IMG submission 161047) | Forest soil microbial communities from Barre Woods Harvard Forest LTER site, Petersham, Massachusetts, United States - Inc-BW-C-4-O | ecosystem: Environmental > Terrestrial > Soil >... | reverse complement strand
CCGTTTTCGGCGGTCAGCAACACATTAGATTTGTCGGCGCAGGAATAGTCGTCAACTTGCCCATCCATGCACACGGCGACGGAATCATATTTTCCGCCACATATCGCAGCGAGATGCGAGCCTACCTTGATCGCAGGCACATCCTGCCCCATCGCCATCCCAAGGAGCACAAATAAAAACGCGAATCGCATCTACGCGCTCTCCATTGAAAACACACACTCTGGGCCTTTGCCGGATCGGTCGGGACCCGAGCGAGGGAACTGCTTTGTTTACTTTATCCGGTCTTGCGCAAGGGAACCGTGTTTTCTGTCATCGTCACCGGTTCTGTGATCTTGGTGACCGTGAAGGGGCGGCGGTCCTTATGGTCGGCCCAGGTGACGTTCGAGATCGAGTGGCCGGGTTTGCAGGTGATGACGAGGGTTTCGTCGCCGAAGTTGACGAGGAACGATCCGGTCTGGCCGCGAAGGGCAAGCGCTGGATCGTAGGTGTTGATTGACTCACCGAGAAGAAGTGGGTCCATGTGGGGGAACCTCCGGTACAAGAGGAAGGGTGACGCTGGAAGGACAGGGCGGGGAAGTGGCGAAGTTGGTTCAGGGAGTTTTCGCCGCCCTGATCTCCACGTAGAGCGCGTCCTTAGTCTCCCAGGTTCGGAGCCAGACGCTTTTTCGCGGCTTTTTTCGCGGCTGCGAGAGCCTTCTTTTCGAGACGCTTGGTGCCCTCTTTGATTTCCTTGACTTCGGCGCGGAGTTTGGCCCAGCGTGCATTGATAGCCTTCTTTGCGGATTCACTGCGCTCCTGCGGGGTCAGATTCTTGGCGCGAGCCTTCCCGCCCTTTCTGCCAAGACTGGCAAGATGCTCCTTTAGTGTGGTCACGGATTGAAGTGTATACCACTAAAATCACGTTCATACGTAACGGCCTCGTATCCTCATGAAAGCAATCCGAATAAAGTTCTTGACATACGTAACGGCTACGTATAAAGTAACGGCATGACGATAGATGAACGCATTGAACGGCTAACCGAGCGGCACGAAGCGCTCACTCAGAGCGTGGAAATGCTGCACGCCGAAATCCGCGATCTCAAAGACTCTGCGCAATCCCTGCTTCACATTGCGGAGATTCACGAACAACGTATTTCCCGGCTGGAAGATGCGGACGGGAACGAATTAACGCAGTAATAGACCGCTCTGGGCGGGTGTTAGAGCACTCGCCCAAAGCTAACCCTTGAGACCTACGTAGGAGGCCCAATGGCTTCACAAACTGTACCACCGTCTGTTTCCCCAGGGCAGTTACATCCCATCTTCGCCCAGATTTTCCACCAATTCACTGCAGCCCAACTCGCTCTCTCCCGCCGTTCCGAAGCCCCTATCTACTGCGAGTACGAATTCCCCCCATTCGGAGAGAAGTGCGCCAAGGTGGCCGTCGTCACCAACCTAGAAACCGAGCAGGAAATGTGTCTCGGTCACCACTGGGCGGTGAGCCGTGCATAAAACCTCTCACGATCTCAACCGGGGCTACGGAGTTCTGCCGGAGCCGGAAGTTCTCTCCAACTTTTGGGGCAGGGCAGTGCGCTCGACGTTTCAGTGGGCGAAGGTGCGGGCCAGCCGGAAGCGGGTGGGCCAATGACCGACACCCTTTTCGCCGAATATTCCGACCTGGTGAAAGCCCGCGACCGCCGCGCCTATGAGTGTGCCGGTTCGGCGATCATCGCGTCCGCATTCCTCAACCTGGGCGAAGTCGAGAAAGCGCAAAAGACCTTAATGGAAGGCATCGCCGCGTTTCAGGAAGCAGCCCTACAAGTCGAGCAGTTCCACAAACGACAAGTTTCGTCCGTCACCACCAATTCCAAAAAGGAGACTCAATCCGATGGCAACGCAACCGCAGCCTAACACCGAACTCGCAGTTCACCATCTCTCGAAGAAGCCGGTCGACGGGGCGTCGCCGATGAATTTGCTTTCCATCGCGCTTCAGAACAACGCCGCCATCGACGTGATCGAGCGCTTGGCGGCCTTGCAGGAAAAAGCCATGCTGCGCGACGCGGAGATTGCCTTTAACGACGCGCTGAGCCGAGTGCAGGGAGAAATCAAGCGGGTTGCGCCCGACCTGGTCAATCCCCAAACCAGCAGCCGGTACGCCTCGTATGCCGCCATTGACCGGGTAATTCGCCCGATCTATACGCGCGAAGGCATGAGCCTGTCGTTTTCCCACGACGACTGCCCGAAGGCCGAGCACGTCCGGGTTCTCTGCTTTGCCTCTCTCGGAGCCTACACCCGCACCTATCAGATGGACATGCCCACCGATGGGAAGGGAGCCAAGGGTAAGGACGTGATGACCACCACGCACGCCACGGCCACAGCAGACTCCTACGCGAAGCGGTATCTGGTGAAGGACATTTTCAATATCGCCATCGGAGAAGGAGACACCGACGGCAATTTGCCTGCTGGCCAGGGGTTGAGCGAGAAGCGAATGGACGAACTGGGGAAGGGAATTGCCGCCGCCTCTTCCGTCGACGAGCTGCGCAAGTGCTACTTCGACGCCTACAAGGAAGCCCAGGCCGCGAAGGACCGCACCGCCATGCAACTGTTCATCCGCACGAAGGACGCGAGAAAGCGAGAACTCGAATGAGCGCCGCCGACCTGAACATCCTCGACTGCGAGCAGCGCACCCCGGAATGGATCGAGGCGCGGATCGGCAAGGTCACCGCCTCCCGCATCGACTGTGTCTTGGCCGAGATCAAGAAAGGCGAAGCAGCCTCCCGGCGCAACTACCGAGCCGAAATCGTCATCGAAACCCTCACCGGCTTACCCGCCGACAACTACATCTCGAAAGAAATGCAGTGGGGCATCGACACCGAACCCTTCGCCCGCGCCGCCTACGAATTGCAGAACGATGTCATGGTCGCAACCGTAGGCTTCGCCAACCATCCCGCCATTGCCCGCTTTGGCGCTTCGCCAGACGGACTGGTCGGCGAGGACGGATTGGTGGAGATCAAATGCCCGAACACGGCCACGCATCTGGACTACCTGCTCACCGGTGAAGTCCCCGCCGACTATCAACCGCAAATGCTGGTGGCGATGGCCTGCACCGGGCGCGACTGGTGCGACTTCGTCAGCTTCGATCCCCGGATGCCTCAGCACCTGCAACTGTTTGTGCGGAGATTTGAGCGCGACAACTTCCGCATCACCGAGATCGAGCAGAAGGTCGAGAAGTTTCTCGACGAAGTAGATGAGATGCTGATGCGCCTCGATCCGCCCGCACCCAAAGGACCGCAACCCGCCGTTCAACTGATGGAACGGCAACCCGACGAACTGGCCGGGTAAAGGAGAAATCATCATGGCTTGCGCAATCACCTGCTACGATGGCCGCGAAATCACTTGCCCGCATCCGGAGATCGGCGACTGCACGGAGTGCCGTGTCCCCCATTGCAACATTCACCTGGCCGACTGTGAATTTTGCGGAGAGCGAGTGTGTCAGGATTGCTGGGCGGAGCACCTGAAGGAGCATGGGATACGAGTGGAAAAGCGAGTTGCGTAACCACGATATTCTACGCAGCGTTTCTGTTGGTTAGTGTATTCGGGGTCCCTGCCCCTAATCAGGGAGAAAGGTGGTCAGTGTGACCGAAAAAAACATGACCGACTTGCAAGTTAACCATCTGGAGATCGCAGCTCGGACGTGGGCTGCCGATAAATCGCGCGAGATCGCGGGAACAACCGTCGATCACGTCTTAACTCGAACAGGAAGCACGCATCTTGCTCCCAATGTGATTAACGAGATCGAAGATCACATGCAACGATGGCTCGCGGCCTGGCTCAAGAACAATCTGCTCGAGTTTACGCGGACCTACATGCGCGACGTGGAGGAGCGCGCGCTGCATGTCGAAAAACTGCTCGACGAACGTCTGGCGCTAATTCCTACTGCTCCTGTGCTTTGCGGCCAAAAGGACCGCGACGCTCGCATCCTCGCCGAGAGCAACATCGAACTGCTCGCCGCTCTGAAAGAACTCTCGCGCCAGGTCGAGATCTCGAACGCAATCGATGACCACGGCCACGCTCTGAAGAACTTGAAGGCCCTGCACGATGCTCGCGATGCCATTCAGAAGGCGGAGTCGTGAAAATCCGTACCGAGCACGTCTACCCGCCGATTCCGATCCGTCAATTCGACTGGTGCGCCTACGACTACGACACCTACGACGGGCCGGGAAGCATTCTCGGTCACGGCGCAACGGAGCAAGCAGCAATTGCGGATTTCATCACCGGATGGGAAGAGAAGTACGGGCCTTTGCCTTTCCCGAAGCCGTGCTGCTGCTGCGGAGCCGTGATTGAATCATCGGACGATACCGAGTGGCACGGTTTCGGGAACTGCGTCGAGATCACCGACGAGATGGAAGCCGAGTGGGAGCGTGAAGCGAAAGGAGAATCGCAGTGAGGAAATCTGAAATTAAAATTGGCAAGCTGTATGCGCGCGGGGACGCAATCATGGTCTGCGTAGACCTCGGCGAAGGGCGTTTCCCGCGTATCCCGAAATTCCGCATGATCTACCCGATCCCTGGACCGGAGCGTTTGTTTCAGCCACGCGAGATCGATCGCCAACTCTCCGATCGCGAGGCAGAGGCACTACAGGGCAGGAGACCACAGTGACTGGACCAATGATCAGACTACATCCCTCAGACTGCACCTGCCCGGAGTGTGAATCTCTTCGTGCCGAAGCGAAGCGCGAAATCTTCTTGTCCATCGAACGCCAGAGAATGCAACGCGCTCGCTGGCCCGACAACCTTAACCGTGCCATGTCCGAATTGGCAAAGCTCTTCCCCACGATGCGGGGCGTCCCTGGAACTGACCCGTGGGATGTTCACCAGCTCATCGCATGGATGAACACGGGAGCGCCAACGACCGGCTCCTGGCACGCGGCCATGTTCCTGCTGGGCGTTTGGAACCCGCATACGAAGTGGAATCAGGAAGGCGTGAAGATGCGCAAGGGCTCGTCTGGCAAATTCGATCTCTTCGTGGCAATGCAGGGCTGGGACCAGCAGCACATCGACGCCGCGATGGAGTGGATAAGGAACCCATTCTTCCCATGATCCGCCGCCGCCCCATCCCGCGCACTCGCGACTACCCGGAGCAATCCTTGCGCTATACAACAATTTTGAGTGGAGCGGTGCGCGTGTACCCGGACGGCAGGGAAGTCTGTGTCGACTCCCCGGCAGGATGGCGCGAATACAAGCGACGAGTCGAGGTGATGGTTCAGCGCCAGAACCATCGTTGCTGCCTCTGTGGCAGGCGCTTATCGCTCGCAAACGCTACTTTTGAGCACCAAAGGCGTCGAGGGATGGGAGCGGCGTGGAGGGACGACAGAATCACGAAGGACGGCCAGGACTGGAACGGAGCGGCGCACTGGGCGTGCAATTCGGAGAAGGGGTAAGATAGCACTCCAGCCCAGCATTCCGGCCATCATTCCCAGCAGCAAGGTCAGCCATAGTATTCGGGTCATCGGGTCTCCTTCTTTGAACTCTGCGGCGGGGAAGCCGGGGATGCGCTGGCCCTCAATTCCCACACGTTTGTGATGCTGGACGATGGCAGGGCATTCGAGCAGCACACCTGCCACTCGTCGCTAGACTTACCAGAAAATGAAACTTTAACAAAAAATACGACGGGGCCGCCGAACGTTACTGCGTCTTCCATGTGCCGAGCAAACCACGTCCCCTCTCTGAAACCATCACGCTTAATAAGTTCCGCGCACTCTCGCGTTGTTCCATGAAACCAGATCGTCTGGGGTGCGGGCGTAGAGGCTGGGGACTCGGCCCGCTCCACAGCTACGAATGTTTGCGTCCGATGAAATGGTGCGTCTCCGATCGGGCAGGCGTTCTCTTTCCACTTCCAGCCGTGGTCATTCTTGCTGGTTAACGCTTCCCGTGAATGTTCTCCCAAAGTTCGACCGCAAAGTTGGCAAAGCTCTAACAGGTTGGGCAATTTTAGGGCCGCGGCTTCGCTCGACTCGACGGCGGGAGCGGCGAGATGGCTGCAAGTGAGCTTAAAGCCGTTCACAATGATGAATCCTTCTCCTTTGCACTGTGGACAAGTTGCTGGCTTCGCTTCGGTCATCGCGCCCTCCAATTGCGTTGTGTCGGGATTGGTCATCTCAGTGCATCTCTCCCCCTCGTTCAATTTCTTCCAGCTGATCCAGTAACCGAAAGATGAAGGCTTTGTAATCATCGACGAATTTGCAGCCGGGGCAGTCCGGACTATGTGCGATGCCGGAGTAGTCGATTACGTGCTTTGCGGGAAGTTGCCACACATCGTTCCGGCTGGCCATGAAACGAAAGAGCGCCTGTCCGAGTGCCTTCTGTCTTCCCGTCAAAGCAAGCGGAAGCAACGTCATCCGATACAGCAGAACTTCCGCCATCGGCTCTACCATCCAATCGGTCAACACCACTTGCCCGTTCTCTTCGCGGTAGCTCATTGCACCAGCCTCTTTCCGTCGGCATGTTTCTCACGGTCGTCGAGTGCCATGATCATGAAAAGCACCACGGCCAGCATTCGCTGCCGATTGTTGAAGCCGCCGCGCGCCGCGACTTCGTTGAAGCGATTTGCAAGATCGTCGGCTCTCGCAATATCCGGCTCAGTTTCTTCCTCTGCTTGGCAGCGAATCGTGCGCATCAGCAGATCGTGGAACGATTTGAAAGTGTCTGCAAATGGCTGCATCGTTTTCACCCCTCCATCTCCGGCGCGAACTAGGCCCCTTTCCCCTCAGACTTGGCGCTCTCCCGGAATTTAATCCTCACACAGAGGCTCTGACCATTCAGGCGGATTGATCTCCGCTTTTGTGGCTGGCCGCGCTCTCCAACTACCCAGACGTTCGTTTGCGACCTTGTTTTCGGCCTGTGAGCGCGTCAACTTCATGCCCACCGCACAGACAACTACCCCATTACATTCAACCACCCACGGACTCGTGATTGATTCTTCGTAGGCGGCTGATCCTTCATCACTCGGATCGGCGCGATTGTTCAGCCACGCCTCAGATGGCTCAGCGTCATAATCTCGGTTGCTCATTTCCTCTCCCTCTCTTTCTCCGGCTCCGGGGCAGAGTCCGCGGCCCGTCAGAAATTACCGTCCGCAACTTGAAAGACTCTCAGTCCTTTGGCTCGATACATGTCTACGACTTGTTTGCGATCCTCGAACACGCCCGCTATTTCTTCTTCGGGAAAGCGCTTCCGCACTTCATCCAAAAGTTCACTTTTAACAATGCAGTCTTCGCGGTGATCGCCATTCTTTCGCATCAACAGAAGATCGCAAGGTACTCGCTCGCAGGTGAGCCAATTAACCGTTTCCATGCGCACTGCTTCACTTCGTCCGGTGAGCATGAATAATTGGGCGGTCGAGAACATAGCACGAGCAACGGCGATTACTTCTGGTATCGGCTCATCATCGACGCACGCCAAAAAGAACGAGTCCCAATCGGCTGGTTTTTGCTGAATGAAGTGCAACCTGTGCGAACAGTCCGCCAACGTCCCATCAATGTCGAAAATGTAGATCACTGACCCTGACCCTCCTTCGCCGTCACTCCGCCTGAGTTCGCGGCACGCTTTGCCTCAAAAGTTGGCGTCCAATCCAAAAGAATGCCCTTTCTTCGGGCCAGCGCATCGAAGCACGAAATGCAGAACGCTCCATGCCGATGATCATTTACATTTCCAGCGACCGCGATCCAAACATCATTTGCCGCCCAAAAACCCATCCAGTGCGATTTGCCGCAACGATCACAGAACTGGCTCAGTCGGTGATTAAAGCCAAGCGGAATCGCTATCGCGGACAATAACCACTGAATCTTTAGACGAATCCAATTCACAATTTCTCCTTCCCCGCCGTCACTCCGTAGGTGGAGCGCAGCCGAGAAATTTCCTCTTCGAGCACTCGGAACCAGTCTTTGCGCAGCACGTTGAGCATCGCCATTTTCTCCTTTACGGCTTCCAGTAGAGTTTGTACTTCAGCGCGCCTGGCTCCGACGCTGGCCCCGGCCAGCCGCTCTGGTATTCGTAGCCGTTCCCGGCATCGACCCATCCCATGACGCTCACCACATCATCGGGGATGTGCTGCTGTTTGCAGTATTTGGCATCAGTTTCTGCATCGGCACTGCCGCTCCCTCCGGGCTGGTGGCAGGTAAAGGTGCAGGTGACGCGGCAGAATGGACCTTTGCGGGTGCCGATGGGCTGCATCGTTCCGGAGTTGTTCATCGTTGCGGGGTTGCTGATCGTGACCGTGCCAGCAGTCGACGACTGCGTGAAGACCATCCATCCGGCGGTTGTGGCGCCAGCGCTTGAAGGTAAATAATCGCCGCCCCTGACCGTCAGAAAAACTTTGTCGCCATCCGACACCGCGCAGCTTCCATTGCGGTCGCAGTTCACGGAGTATCCGGGGAAGCTTCCTATTCCTGCGGCGCGGACCGCATCCGCCTGCTTTTGCTCCCGCTCGAACGCTGGCCGCGCCTTGGCCTCGATGCGCTTTTCTTCGTGCTCGAAGGCTTTCTTCGGATCGAAGGCTTTGCGCTTCGCCTCCTCTTCCGCTCTGGCCTTGCCTTCGCGTACGTTCGCCGCCGATTCCAATTTGAGCCGCGTTAGAAATGCTGGACTCAGCGGAGCCAGCTTGCCGAGATCGCGCCATTTTTCCTGAGCGATAACCTTCGGCTTCACTGGACTCGGAGCCGACGCTGCGATACCTTCGAGGCTTTCTGCCGAAGCTCGCAAATCTCCGAAACTGCACCCGCGCAGGTTCACCAGGTTGCCGAGCGCCATCAGTACCAGCACGATTGGAATGTTCTTCCGGGCATCGCGCCGCGCTTCGGCTGGCCACTTCTTGAACAGGTTGAAACCCTTTGCCCATCCCGACGCCCACCAGAGCAGGCAAGAGGCGGCAACCAGCTTCTCGTAAGGAATAGACCCGCGAGTGGCCCACACGCCCATGAGCCCAGCCCAAATCAGGAAATCTCCGATGGACGCTTTGCCGAACCCCACGGGAATCACATCCCCGAAGCACTTGAATCGCGTGCTTCCCGTCATCGGAGCGTGGCGGATTCCTTCTTCAAGCTGTCCCCGTACCGGCATCTTCCAGCCATTCGCCGCGACGGCAATCCCGTTTGCGCCGATGCCGACAGCTACGACCATCCACCACGCATAATTCGAGGTGACGCACACCATGACCGCCGCGACCGCGATGCCGAGCCAGATGGGGTATTTATTCACTCTTCCCTCCAAATCTTCTCCCGCGTCTTCTCGACTTCTTTTTCCGCTCCGAGCCACCAGTTTTCTTCCGATTCGCGGCCTTTGCGCATCCCGTCCGATTTTCCGTGGGTGTACCCGCAGGCGTAGCAGGCCGCTACGGCGACGATCATTAAGAGGGTGAAGGCGAGCAGGTTCACACGAAGGCCCTCGTACTGAAGCTGACAATCAAATCGGCGGCGCGGATCGGAAAGCCCTTCGAGTCGATCTCCTTTTCGACTTCGTAGATCGGCGCGTTGAATTTCTTCGCCAGCCGGGCGAGGAGCGCAGCGCGTTGCGGCAACGTCAAGGCCGGGAGATTCAGGAAATAGACTTCCACGTTCCTCTCCGGACCAAGTTCCGCGTTCACTGACGCTGCTGATTTCAGCGGGACTTTTTCCGTGCCGAGGATCTCTCGCCATTCGCCATAGTTCGGACCAGCGGGGTTGAGGATCGCGGAGTAGAGTTCTGCGCTCATGCGGTTGCCCTCGCATCTTCGTAAGGCTGCGCCAGAACAATGCAGTGTTCCTTCTTGTTGACATTCGCCATCCACGTGGCCGGCAAGCGGTCCATCGTCTTGCCGTCCCACCCGCTGAAGCCAAACATTTCAGCAATCGCGCAAGCTGCCGCGACATTCGGATATTTATCGCTGTCGACGGAGATCGTGAGATGACGGAATACGAATCCATCCGGCGCTTTGGTTACTGTGAATACGCAGCGGAAGCCGTAGCGCAAATGGGCCACGAACCGGGGATCGTTGCCGGGAATATCCGAACTCCGACCGGGGAAGTACCAGCTGTCCGGCAGCATCGCAAAGTCGAGAACGCGCTGCACGCTCGCCCTGGCCGTATCGTCGATGAGTAAAACTCTCATGCCCGGAGCCTCCGATCACACAAACACTTTCCCGCCCCGCCCATCGGGAATCCACACTCGGCGGGATCGGCGTGGATGTGGCCACAGCCAGGACACCAATCGCTTTCTACTGCGCGGCCGGTTGAGCGGAGTTCGTGATCGGCGAAGTTCACCGGAGATGAGGTGCTTGGCGGTCCCACCTTGTCAGCCATTTCGCGGAGCCACATATCGAAATCGGTCGCGTCGCGTACCGGCAAACCGTTCGATAATTCCGCCTCGTGGATGTTGTCGGCGAGGAATCGCAAGAGCAGGCGGGAGTAGAGCCGGGTCTCGGGAGAATTCTGGCCGGGGCCGAGAGTGAGAAGTTCGGAGACGAGATCGGTCGAAGTCACAGTTTTTCTCCTTTCGCAGAACTTTGGGAGAGAGCCTTTCCTGGCTTTGCTTACTGCAACGAGCTGGCCGTATTCGAGAACACGGTGTTCGCGTTCGATCCGACCAGACGCACCGTGCCGACAATGATGATCAGGATCACGGCTAGCATCACGGCATACTCGACGATGTCTTGACCGTCTTCACTTTTCCAGAGTGAGCGAAGTAGCGTTTTCATGGTGTTGGGTTTCTCCTTTCCGGGGGAAAAAATCTAAAATCTTTTATCGTCTACGTGTCCCTCTCGTTGGGCGAACGCAGGCCGGGGCCCTGCCCTCCATCCGCGGGAGACGTGGCAAGTTCGTAAGGCGTGTAGTTTGGGTTGCCTTCGTTGAGGCGGTTCAGCAGCGCAAGACTTCGACTTCTCGGATACACGAGGATCGGTACGGACTTAAGAACGCCATCCGGCACGGTCGCGGCAGTGGCCGTGCCAAGCATCATCAGCAACAAATTGAAGTCTTCCCGGCTCATGGTCAGCACCACTTGCCCGTTTTCTTCGCGGTAGCTCATCAAAGAGTTCCCACTTTCCTTAGCCGCTCGATCCACGCAGCTACGCAAGAGAATTGCAGCCGCTCGCCGCCGTCGTATCCATTGAGAATCGCGGCGTAGTGGCTCTGGAGTTTGATCGACTCAATCAAGGCAAGCATGAGTTCGTGCGCCGACTCCGAGGAAGACAGAGCCATTTCTTTCCATGTGACGCGACGCATCTGTTCGCCGTCGTTCGGACATGGATCCTCGCACTCTTCTCCGCCGATCTTCACGCCGACTTGCCCGGTTGCGGCAAGCATCGTGCGCTTCTCCAAACGAAATCCGCACTTGTCGCAGACGAAAGATGCGGGCGTATAAAGCAATTCCTCGATCGCGTCCATCAAATTAACTCCATCATCAAAGCACAAACGAGAGCGCAGATACGCTCCGGCTCGCTTAAGTCCTGCACTGAGGTGTGAACGCGAATCGTGAGCTCCATCGCTCGATCCCCCGAAACCTGCGGCCCGATGTAGTCGCGGATTTCATTGAGCGTGAACTCTCCGCCTTTGCGTGCGCGATTCACGAGTGGTGTCAAGTCTGTCGCCATTCACGCCTCCATCTCCGGCGCCCACCGCAGACTCCACGGCCAGCGCATTTCTTTCTCTGCGAATCGGATCGCAGTGTCGTAGTAGTCGTAATAAACTCCCGGCCGTTCTGCTCCGGTCTTTTTATGAATGCCGACTTCGTGCGGATAGGGGCGCTGGGCGCAGGTGCAGACGACGGGCGCAAAGACTTCTTTCCGGTTGCGCGGATCGGCCATCCAGAGAGCGGACCATTCTCCCCGCGTCAGGCTGACCGAGTGGGCATCGGAGAGTTCCGCTTTCGCGATCTTCTCCTTCGCTTGGTCGAGCTGAGTCTTCATCTTCGGAGGGGCGTCCGACTCGGCACGTTCCGCAAGATAGCGCGCTGTGGCTTCTTTCCGCTGGCGATCCATTTCGTGCTTTTCCGCCGAGCGGTTGTAGGAGCGGGTGTTCGTGCCGTAGTGGTTGGCGCTGCCAAGAAGGCGTGCATGCTTTTCTTCGGGAGTCGCGAACTCGTGTTCGCCTTCGTGAAAGGCATTGAGCTTACAGCCGGGATAGTCGCATGACGTTTGCGGCCCGGTGAAGTCGAGTTGGAAGGCGGCGCTCACTGGCAGACTCCTTCGTCAAACTCGTAGCAGGCAATCGGAATCCAGCAGCCCGCGTCGATCCGCCGGATGCTCATGCACTTCACGGCTTTCAACGCTCTGCCGCAGAACGGGCAGGCGATGTCCGCATCGAAAGACTGATCGGGCAGAGCTTCGAGAACTCGGTCGAGGTACTTTGCCAATCGCTCTTTATGCGGCTCGCAGCACAGAAACTCTTCCGGTATCTGATCGAGCGGTTTCAATCGCGCACGCACGACGCGCTGGCTGGCGAGATCGAGTTGGCGGGTGAGAGTCACGCCTCAATCCCCATTTCTTCCAGTTCCGCCTTCAGTCTCGCGTGTTCCCTGAATTTCTCGAACAGTTCTTCGATCCCCGGAGTCCATTGCTCGGCCTCCCTCATCCGGGCTTCCACGAGATTCAACTGCGGCTCCGACATGGAGAAAAGCTTTCGTTCTAACCTTCGGCGGCGGTAAAGCCGCCACAGCAAAAATCGGAACAGAGTTATCATGCCGATTTCCTTCCCTTCGGATACTTCACCACGTTGATCGACTTAACGTCGCCCTCCATGCCGACCTTCAGGAAGTCGTACTGCCGCATGGCGGCGGCGTAAGAAGGAAAGCGGGTTGGGGTGTTCCCTAATCCGTCGCAGAGAAAATCTTCGTCGCCGTTTTTCTGGATGACTTTGATTGCGTAGTCGGTCATCAGGTGTTTTCCTCCAAAATCAACCCGCGTCCGGCTTCGTGAACTGGAGGAATTGCGCACCATGATTCAGGGAGCGACCCGTATTCTTCTTCCGTCAGAGCGCGCCGATAGTGCAGCGCGACAACCTGCTGTTCAAGCGAACTGGGAATCTGTCCGACGCCGCCAAGCAGGAGCTTCGCAACTTTGGCCGCAACTCGCTTCGTCGATTCCGAAAGTTCCTCGATCTGCAATGTTCGCCCTCTCCGCATATCCAGCACCGCTACCGAGGCGTGCCACACGGGCCGCCCATGATTAAAATCCAGTCACTTGTTAATCGTGACAATCGTCGAAAGCCAGCGTCCATCCACGCACATGCGCTCCCAGAATTTCTGGTCGAGAGTTTCCTGTGCCGCCGCGCACGGAAAACTAAAAGCCACAGCCTGTCTATCGCTCACGCCACCCTCCACACTTTTTCCGGAGACGGACTGGGCGTGGATACTGAGACCTCCCCGTCTTTTCCCCTTCGATCCAGTCCGTCCTCGGAAACTCGGTTCAGAAATTCAACGAACTTTGCAATCCGGTGGTACTTCGCTTCCACAATCGCCGCCAGAAATACGGCTGGCAATCCCATCGTGAGAAATCCGGAGTAGAGAATGCAGTGAGCCAGCAAAAGCAGATTTGCCATCATCTACGCAGCCTCCGAATTCGTTCTGTCCCACGGGATGAACTTTCTTTCTCCGCAGCCGTAGCACCAGCCGATTCTCCCGGCATTCGAGACTTCCACGACTTCAAACGTTCTTCGCCCACAACAGGCGTTGCACCAAACGTTATCCAGGTTTGCAGGAGCCAGTTCCGGGCCGAAGTCCGGGGAGAAGTCGCCGACGATGGAGAGTTCGGAGGTCATGCAACCGCCTCAACCTCTTTCACGTTGACCTTCATGCCGGGGACGGTCTTATAGCCTCCCTTCCCGTCTTTGCCCTCTTTCGAGAGGAAGCCCAATTCCGCAAGCTTGGCGATTTCACGGTAAAAATTGGCTTGGCCGGGGTTGTGACCTCTGCGCTCCAACTCGGTCAGGCCCGCAAATGCTTTCTTGGTTTGATCGAAGAAGCCTTCGGAAACCAGCAGCGCTATCTTTCCGAACAAGGTGTCTGTGTTTGCTTCGACCACATAGACGCGCTTGGTTAAATCGATCACCGGACGCTTCACTTCGAGCGACATGGCGACTTCTTCGCCGACCAGCGATGCCGCTAGAGGCTCCAATGTTGTTGCGTGGGCCTGTGCCTCTTTGATTTGCGCCGGGCTCGCCTTCGGCGCCACCAGGGTTTGCTCAATCGAAGCGATTGTGCGCTCAAGCTTTTTTATCTGCTCATTGAGCGCACCGATCGTTTGTTGCGCTTCTTCATAGGCCGACTTGTAGTCCATTCCTTCCTCCTTGGCGCGCGGCGGCGGCGTGATATCTTCCACGCGCATCTCGCCGCGCGCAATCTTGATGGCTTCGATCTGCCGCATCCACGTCGGCATGACGTACACTTTGCGAACGTGTTCGCCCCAGCATGCGAAGAACTGCCCCAGGCGCAACTGCGGGATATCGCCTTCTTTCGGGCGCTTGATGCCCTTCGGAATTGAGGAGAGCGAGCGTTCGATCTCGTTCGACTCGCGCTGCACCCCAATCAGCCAGACCGAGGCGGCGCGCAGGATTTCTTTTTCCACTCCCGCGATGTCCTGCGAATCGACCCAGATGTAATTCTTCAGTCCGGCGCCTTCGCGGGCGATCTTGCGGACTTCGAGTTTCACTGGCGTGTTGCGGCCCTGTGGAGCGAACTTCCACGCCTCGGGCAGAATTGTGATGACATCGCTTTCCTCTTCGTGCACCCAGCGCATGGACGAAGAGATAATCAGCATTTGCAATTCGTCCGGGTAGCTGCGCAGGTCCATCACATTCAATCCCGGCTTAAGCTGGATTTCGTCGGCCTTGGGAAGCCGCGCCAGGAGCGGCAGAACCTTGTCCAGGTATTCGCCGAGCAGCATGTACAAGTCCTGATCCATGCTGCGTTTCGATTTCGCCATCAGTTCGCGGATATTGTCGCGAACATCAGCGAGCGATTCTGCCCCTTTGCAGGCCCGGACGATCCAGGCGCGCTCGAACTTCATCTTCTGCCGCATGATGGCTTCGATGACCGACTCGACAAATTCCCAGTCGGCACGTTCCTGAAAGTAGGGAAGGATTTTCCGGCCGCTTTCAAAACTGCGTTCGCCGCGCTTGGTGACGAAGGCGATGGCGCGCTTTTCACTGCGACCGATCAGGGCTTCGAGAGTCGTGGTCTTGCCGCTCTCCTGCGTCTGCCCGGTGACGCACATGTGGCGCACCGGGATCAGGACTTCTTTGCCGCTGCCAACTTCGTAACCCAGCAGAATGTCTTTCATTGCACCCGACTCGCCTTTCTCTCCTCAACCGGCATGGGCAGAGGCTCAAACAAATACCCAGATCGTTTGGGAGCGCGCACGGGAAGCGCGTTATGCGACGAAGTCATCATTGGTCTCCAGTTCTTTCGCGCCCCGGTGAACCAATTGGTAGCTCGTGATGCCGAATCCGTCTTTAACTCTCTTGACGAATCCCATTGCGGATCAGTTCGGCGAGAGTCTGCGCGACTTCTCCGGCAGTGAGTGGCGGCTCGTTTAACTTCTCAGGCTCGACCGCTTGCGGGGTCTGGTATTGTGTACTCATAGTTCGTTTCATCCTTTGTGGCCGCGTTTGATTCTTTTCGGGGAAAAGACGCGGCCTGAGTTTTTATTGCGAAGATTTCAATAGGAGCCATCCTGCTGTCCTTCGAGTTCGTGATAATGCTGAATTTCGGCACGCTCTTTTTGCCGCCGCTTCTGAATCTCCTCTTCGCTGAGGGCGAGCGTGGGAACGGCGGACAGCGCGTGGCGCATGAGTTTCTTTTGAAACTGCTCCTCTTTTTCCATGCACTCGGGTCTGACCTCCTCGGCGATCCGCCGTAACTCTGCCAGCACCTCTTTGAAGTCCGGCACAAGTCCTTGTTTGCGCCGTTCTTCGAGCAGAAATCTCTCACTGAGCCGGGACTCCAACTCCAGTCGCTCCCGCTCGGCGCGCCTCCACAGCTTCAGGAGCCGGCGAATATCCGCAACCGAAGGAAAAAACCTCGACTCGTCGCGCCATGCCACAAATGCCCATTCGATAGCATTAGGCGGCTCCCCTGAAAATCTTCGATCAAACTCCGCGACTAACTCCGCCTCAGGTTCCGACTTTGCGTTAAGAGCCGTCAGGTGCATCTGGATGGCCAGCATTTGCTGCGAACCCGTCAAGGATATTTCGCTTGCTACGCTCAGAGCGTTCTGACGAAGCTGAATTGCCTTTGAGTGCTCCACGGCTCCTCCATTGCGCGTCGCGGAAATAAAAGCGGCTGATCGTAACGCCGTTTTTCTGGTCGCGGATTACGCAGTCCGCCAAGTATTTGGCCGCGTCCTCAACTTCGGTTCCGGAAAATCTTGCCTCCGCGATTACCGCAGCGACGACATACGGGACTGCCCTGTCGATCTGGGGCAGGCCACAGAGTTCCATCAAGCGCGCCGCTGCCCGATCAACCCGTTCGGATATCCCGACTCCCTCCTCGCGAGGGCGGCGTTCGTTCGAGCGATGGTGTTCGGTCGCGGGCACTTGTCTCTGTGGCACCGGCGCAGCGGGAACCGGTTCGCGCGGCGGATCGGCGGGCTGGGCGGCCTGGGCAGGCTTTCGAATCGGCGTGATGTTCGAGGGCTGGCCGCGCTTGGCTGCTTCTTTGTACTCGGAATAAGTGCGCGCTTCGAAGTGACGAATTTCGCGTGGGCGCGGAGCCGAGCGGAATTTCTCGATATCGATTTCGTACATGAAGGGACGGCAGAACTCATCGAAGTTGGCTTTGCCTTCCGGAGTCTTGGCGCGTCCGTGGTAGTCGCACTTCTCGCACTTGCCTGCGTTCCGTTCCGCTCCGCACTTCGGACAGTTCGACCAGGAGTTCGCATCGCGGAGTTGCCGCCAGTAGCCGAGCTTCACCGCGCGCCGCGCCCGCCATCGTGCCGTCGAGCGACAACAGACGCCATGCAGCATCATGCCGATCAGGGAAACGCAGACCACTCCCGTGGCAGGGCCGTCATCATTCGGCCAGCGTCCGCGCGCTTTGAGAGCGCTGAGAGTGCCTTGGCGGATCGAGTGCGGAGCGCCCGAAAACTCAACAATGGTAAGCATTTCCTCATAGTTGAAGCGGCGCGTTTTTCCGCTAGGAGTAGAGTCCGAGTTGGGGTATAGTGCGGCTATTGCGGACATGGTTCCGTATTGGTTCGCGGAGAACCGATTCACCCGGCGCGAGAGTTTGCGGCTCTCGCGCCATTCGTGTTTTTTGCCCAGAGCTTTTTACTGCTTACGACTACGCAGCCTTGTTCCGCTGCTTACACTCTTCGAGTCCGACCGACCGCACCGGCTTTTTCGGCGACGATGCTTTGCCGAAAAACGTTTCATATTCTGCCCCGAAGAAAGCCTGACGACGCGCCACAATGCGCGGCCACACTTGGTCGGGATGAACACCTAGGACTCGGTAACAGGCTTCAACGTGGGGAATCGGGCTGCCGGATCGGGCGAACCCAACGGTGACGCGCGCGATGCGGTAGTCATCGCGATACCAGGCGTCGATTTCTTTCCATTCGGCTTCCGCCAGGCGCACCACGACGCGATCGCTGAATCGCAATTTTGGCTCCTGGGGAAGCGCGCCGTATTGTAGCGAGTGCTGCCCAAGGACTTCGACACGAAACGAGTGAACGATCAGCGAGGACGGGACCGGATAAAGCAGCAGCGTCACGAGCCAGAGGGCGCAGCGCACGGGAAAGTTGTTCACGCGGCCACCTGGTCATCGACGACATCGGCTGAAGTGGAGGGTTTGCGGGAGGCGGGACTCAGTGTCTGATAACAGGTACGTGGTA
>Ga0210398_10002530_pt1 | contig 17834 bp, 11 predicted proteins | sample IncBWC4OmetaG_FD_161047 | JGI IMG/M metagenome (GOLD analysis project Ga0210398, IMG submission 161047) | Forest soil microbial communities from Barre Woods Harvard Forest LTER site, Petersham, Massachusetts, United States - Inc-BW-C-4-O | ecosystem: Environmental > Terrestrial > Soil >... | reverse complement strand
CGCGGCCCTAGATTTACCTAGATGCGGCCGGTTCTCCCTGTAAACACAAAGCGACCGTCAAGCCGCTCGAGCGACAGGTATCGAATTTAATAGTGTAGTCGACCGCTAAGCACAGGGTCAAGAAAACCACACGACGCACACGACGCGGCACGACGCAGAAAGTCCAGTAGCACGTCCCGGTCACTCGGCATAAGCTACACAGAAATGGCCACCGCCGGCGAATGCCAAGTGTGCCGCGCGGGCCACACCGTGCGCTTCTCGGCCTTCCCTTTGTGGCCGAGTGAGGCACGCTGAATTCCGGGAGGTCCGAGCGGGCTTATTGCCCCTCGAAGCTTGCTCGGTCTTCGCTGCTAGAAAGCTCAGGCAAGATTTTTCGTATGGCGATACTCATCGTAGGCCGCCAAGTACCGGTCCACGTCCTTCCGCAGCAAATAATACGGTGTAGAAAGCCGTATCTTTGACGGCGCCCCACCCCGAATCCGGATTTTCTTTTCCTTCCACATCCACGTCTCCAGCTCTCCAATCTGTATCGGCGGCACGTTCACCGAGGCAATCGCGCACCGTAGCGCCGGGTCCGGCGACGTCCACGACTCCGCTCCCCGCTTCACCATCTCCTGCAAAATATAATCCGCCATTATCCGGTGCCGCCGCTCGATCCGTTCGATCCCAATCGAATTCGCCAGTTCCACGGCCGCTCGCAGTCCGTAAATAATCGGCACGTTCGAGCTGCCCATCTGCTGAAATCGCAGCGCGCGCAGTTTCGGGTCGTCCCATCCTCCAGTCACAATCGTGTTCCAAATCCGGTCAATCACTTCATCACGCACAAACAGGAATCCCGATCCTTTTGGCGCTTGCAGCCATTTGTGCGGGCTGGAGGAATACATGTCGCAACCCAATTCCTTTACATGGAGCTTCATCATGCCGATCACGTGCGCTCCGTCCACCGCACTCAAAATACCTTTCGAACGTGCCAGCGCGCAGATCTCTTTCACCGGCAGCACCACTCCCGTCACCGTCGTAATATGGCTGAAAAAGATCAATCGCGTCCTCGGCGTGATGGCGTCATTAAAAAGATTCAGGACCGCCGCCGCATTCGGCACGGGCTTCGGCAGCGTCACTTTCCTCACCACAATCCCGTGGCGCTTCGCGCGCAAATTAAATCCCTGCTCACCGCCCGGATGTTCCTGGTCGGTCATCAGCACTTCGTCGCCCGCCTTGAAATCAAGGCCATTAGAGACGTAGCAGTTCGCTTCCGTGGAGTTGCGCACCAGTGCAAGCTCGTCTCGCGTGCTGCCCACAAACGCCGCAAGCGGATCGCGAACCTGGTTCCAATCTCCATAGCCCCAAATCGGATAATCCTCTGGATTGTCCTGGGCCATTCTTTCTGTGTCGTTGTACGTATCGAATACCGCTTTCAGCACAGGCGCCGGCGAAGAACCCACCGTCCCGTTGTTGAGATACACCTCGTCCGCCGGAATCAAAAACTGCTTCCGCATCTCCGTCCAGTAGGCTTCTTCGTTCGAATCAAACAAAGAATGATCTGGCAGCTGCCGAGGCGCCTGCTCCAGCAACTTCGGCCATGCGGGCGCCAGTCCTAGCGTGCCTGCCACTCCCGCAGCTCCGCCAAGCGAGGAAAGAAATCCACGGCGATCGAGCATTAGTTCCTCCACGGTCGAATCTCGCGGGATTCTACTCGCGACTCTGCCGCTCAACAACACATCTTCTTCGAAATCCCGCATGCAAAACCTCCGAACCAATACTTGCGGCTCATCGCCAAGCAGATTAAGGTACTCGCGCAGATAATCTCAGCTCTCCTGAGGAAGCAAACATGACTCGTTTTCGACCACCGCTAGCGATCGCCGCGTCTTCACTGCTTATTTTCTCCGCCGCGCACCGCGCCCTGGCACAAGAAGCCCCTGCCGAACAAACCAGCGGCAGCAAACAATCCGCCGAAGCGCGTCTAGCAGCCGGCGCAAAGCCCAAAGCGTCTGCCACGGTCGAAGACGTCATCAAAACGCTCTCCGACACGCACCGCTTCCTACAAACCGCCATTTCTCCCGACGGCAAAAAGGTCGCCTGGGTGGAAGAGGTCATCACCAGGCGTGGCGTCTCCACCGGCGACACCGTCATCTATGTCTCGGAGATCGATAGAAAGAATCCGCCCAAGCGCATCAGCGCAGGCGTCGCCGATGCCCTCCACGCGGAAGGCAGCGTCGCCTGGTCCCCCGACAGCAAAAACCTTGCCTTTCTCTCCGACACCCGAAAAGCCGGTCAGCTTCAACTTTACGTCATCGAGGCGGCCGGCCGAGGCTCCGCGCGAAAAATCACGGAAGTAAAAGGCTTCCTCTCCACTCCCGGCTGGTCCCCCGACGGCAGAACCATCGCTGTCCTGTTCACAGAAAACGCCACCCGCGCCGCAGGCCCGCTCGTCGCCGAAACTCCTGAAACTGGCGAAATCAAAGATTCTTTCTTCGAGCAGCGCCTAGCCTTGGTCGACGTCGCCACCAGCAAACTCCGCCAAATTTCCCCCGCCGACACCTACGTCTATGAATACGATTGGTCTCCCGACGGACTCCGCTTCGCCCTTACCGCCGCCCTCGGCAATGGCGACAACAATTGGTACATCGCCGAGCTTTTCACGCTCGACGCCGCCACCGGCCTAATGAAATCCATCTACAAGCCCCCACTCCAAATCGCCAATCCCGCCTGGTCCCCTGACGGCCAGCACATCGCCTTCATCAGCGGCCTGATGAGCGACGAACCTTCGGTCGGCGGCGACATTTTCACCGTCGCAGCCGCCGGCGGCGAAGCCCGAAACGTCACTCCGGAAATGAAAGCCTCCGCCAGTTGGCTGGCGTGGACCCCAGAAGAAAATATTATTTTCGGCGAATATCTCGAAGGAGATTCCGGCATAGCCACGATCAATCCCGCCGACGGCACTAAAACCGAACCATTTCGCGATGCCGGCCAACTGACCGCGGGCGCGTGGGGCATCAATCTCTCACTCTCTCGCGACCGAAAAACGTCTGCCGTGATTCGCAGTTCCTCGAGCACCCCGCCTGAAGTCTGGGCCGGCCCCACCGCCAACTGGAAGCAGATCACCGAGCGCAACCAGTCCATCAAGCCGGGCTGGGGCGAAGCCAAAAGCATCCACTGGAAAAACGGCGGTTTCGAAGTCCAGGGCTGGCTCCTGTACCCCCGCGACTTCGATCCCAACAAAAAATATCCGCTAGTAGTCCGCGTTCATGGCGGTCCCGGAGCCGCGACCCTCTCTGAATGGCCAAGCTCCTCCGATTATTATTCGCCTCTCGCCGGCGCCGGCTATTTTGTCTTCGAACCAAATCCCCGCGGCAGCTTCGGCCAAGGCGAAGCCTTCACCCGCGCCAACGTCAGGGATTTCGGCAATGGCGACTTCAAAGACATCCAGGCCGGCGTCGACGAAGCCATCAAAGTCGCCCCTATCGACCAAAATCGCCTGGGCATCTGCGGCTGGAGCTACGGCGGCTACATGACCATGTGGGCCGTCACGCAAACCAACCGCTTCAAAGCCGCCATGGCAGGCGCCGGCCTGTCAGACTGGCAAAGCTATTACGGCGAAAATCTCATCGACCAGTGGATGATCCCGTTCTTCGGCAAATCCGTCTACGACGATCCCGACATCTACGCCAAAAGCTCGCCCATCAATTTCATCAAGAAGGTCAAAACGCCCACCCTTATTCTGGTCGGCGACAGCGACGGCGAGGTTCCCGCTCCACAATCGTACGAATTCTGGCACGCCCTCAAAACGCTAGGCGTGGAAACCCAATTCGTAGTCTACGAGCACGAAGGTCACCTGTTCGCGAGCCCCAAGCACCGCCGCGACGTAGTCGAGCGCACCCTGGCCTGGTTCGACGCCCACATGAAATGACGGTTCGACGAATGGCACTGTCCGCACAGCCTGGTGTAACCGCAGAGCCCTCCCGTGCGTCCCACTCTCCAATAGCGGGTGTTGGCCGAATCTTCTAAATCTAAACCTGCCACGCTGTTTCGGGGTTGATCGCCGGATTACCAGGCACAGTCTTTCGCGTCTCGACCCCGAGACATCTCTTTTCTAGCCGCTTCCGGCGCTGTAGAAACTTTCACTCATACCTCAGCGCCACCATCGGATCCACCTTCATTGCACGCCGTGCCGGCACGTAGCACGCCACGAGCGCGACGAGCATGAGCAGCGCAGCAACCAACGCAAACGTCAGCGGATCCTGCGCGGTCACCCCGAACAGCAGGCTGCCCATCAACCGCGTCAATCCAAGAGCAGCGCCGATTCCCATCGCCACTCCCACTAGCGCCATCGTCGCGCCTTCGCTCAAAACCATCTGCACCACGTCCCGACGCTGCGCTCCCAGCGCCAAACGTATTCCAATTTCGCGCTTGCGCTGTGACGCGGTGAACGAGATCACGCCGTAGATGCCGATGATCCCCAGCGCCAGGGCCATGGCCCCCGCGATTCCCAGCATCACCAGCGTGAACGATGTCCGCGCCACCGATTTGCCATACACTTCCTCCATGGTCCGCACGGACGCCAGCGGCAAATTCGAATTCACCGACCACACCGCTTGCCGCACCTCGTTCAGAAAACTCTCCGTGCCCGCGCGCTCGCTGGCTATCACGAACGTCACCGTTCGGGTCGCCTGTGCTGGCCCTTGCCCATAGAGGTTCTCCACCACCGGCGGCCAGTACACGATTGCCGGGGCCTTCTCCTCGACGCCCTTTTCGCGCACATCCTGTATGACGCCGATCACCTCGCGCCACGGCAGCCCCGGATCCTCGCGCAATCGCTTGCCGAGGGCCCCTGACGGCGTACCCCACATTTCACGCGCCAGATTCTCAGAAACCATCACCACCGGCCTGAGCCCGTACACCTCGGTCCATGTTACGTCGCGGCCCGCGATGATGCGCGTACCGGCCGCTCCAAAGAAACCAGGCGAAACACTCTTGTAGAGACGGAGCGGTGGAAGTTCTGCTTCTGAATAAGTCTTGCCTTCGACAAAGATGGTGTCCCAACCGGAATCGAAACCTTCCATCGGCATTTCGCTCACGAACCCCGCCGACTTCACGCCTGGAATGGTCGACAACTTATCAAGAATTTCATTCTGTGTTCGCGTGACACGCTGCGCTTCGCCGATCAGCAGGTCGGGAATAGAGATTCGTAGGACCTGCAGATGGCGCGCGTCCGTAAATCCCGGATCGACGGTTCGCAGTGCCTTGAATGTGCGAATCATCAAGCCCGCGCTCACGAGCAACACCAGCGCCATCGCCACCTGGCCGACGACCAGCAAATTGCGCGCGCGGTGTCGTTCCCGGCTCACGCTGATGGTTCGCCCCGCGCTGCGAAGTGCCAAGGAAGTCCGCGGCCCCGCGTATTTCAGCGCTGGAATTAATCCGAACAGCAAACCCGCGAATACCGAGAGCAGCAAGGTGAATCCCAGCGTTCGCCCGTCAATCGAAATTTCGCCGAGGCGCGGCAGATTCGCCGGCCCTGTCGCCACGAGAAAGCGCACGCCGGCATAAGCCAAGCCCACGCCAAACGCTCCGCCCATCAGACCGAGCATCACGCTTTCCACCAGAAGTCCCCGCACGATTTGCCCCCAGCCCGCGCCGAGCGCAGCCCGAACAGCCAACTCCTGCTGCCGCGATTCCACCCTTACCAGCAACAGATTCGTAACGTTGGCGCAGGCAATCAGCATCACCAGTCCGATGGTCCCCATCACCACCCAGAGAAGTTCACCGACATTGCCGATCACTTCTTGTTTCAGTGGACGGATCAGCGGCGTGATTCGCCACGTCTCATAAATATGTGGATGCGACCCCGGTCCGTTCGACCACGAGTCCATCCAGATCGGCAACATTCGCGTCACGTCCCGATTGGCTTCCGTGATCTTGACCCCCGGCTTGAGCCGCGCGATTCCGTGATATCCGAATCCCGCCAGGATCAGCTTGTTGCGTTCGAACGCCAGCGGCACAATCACGTCGAAATCCGCATCGACTGATCGAAACCCGTGCGGCATTACGCCGACGATTTCCCGAGGCTGCGAATCCACCATAAGATTGCGCCCCAGCACCGTGCGGTCCCCGCCGAAGCGCCGCTGCCAATAACCGTAACTCAGCATCACGGTTTGGCGCCCGCGCGGAATCTGGTCCGCCAGCGTTAACCAACGGCCGACTACCGGGGAAACACCAAGCGCCTGAAGCACGCCATCGCTCACCTCTACGGTCCGCACCTGCTCCGGTTCGGCCAGGCCCGTGACACTGGCCGTGCCCGTGTCCCACACACCCAGCGATTGAAACGTGCGGTTCTGCTCCGCATACGTGAAATACATCGAGGGCGAGAGGAGCAGACCATTCTCGAAATCCGCCAGCCCCGGCGCGCCCGGAGCGGTCTGGTGCAGCGACACCAACTCCTCGGCCTTCGGATAGTTCAGCGGCTTTAGCAGCACACTATTCACAACGCTAAAAACCGCGGCGTTAGCCCCGATTCCGATGGCTATCGTCAACAAGCCCACGGCGGTGAACATCGGGTTGCGCCGCAGCATCCGCAGACTATAGCGGACATCGGCGAAAAGATTCTCGATCGACAGCCACCGCCATACGTCCCGTCCGTGCTCTTCCACTAACGTCACATTCCCAAACTCCCGGCGCGCCGCGGCCTCCGCTTCCTTCCTGGACATCCCGCCCTCCAGCAACGCCTCGATCTTTTCTTCCAGGTGTGCCCGAATCTCGTCGGACAATTCCCGGAACACTCGCCGCCGCGAAAACAACCGTTTCATCCATTTCATGGAACGACCCTTCTTCCATCTGCAGCCAATCGTTCGAGGTACGCTTGCTGTGCTGTACCGGCGCATACCCGTCTAGCGGCTGGTGCTAGAACGTCCGGAGAATTACGGTCTCCCGGGCGCGCTCGGAAAAAGATCTTGTTGTGTTTCTTTCTTGCTCCTGCACCCACCCCTGTTGACATAGACTATATTGCTCTAGGTATAGGACAACCTAGTCTTCTCCCCGGCGTTTGTCAACCGTTTTGCTTGACCCGCTCGGCTGCTGACCCGAGCTCTCTTTCGCCAGCGACAACGAAGCTCTTTTGGCGACCTTGCGGCTCTCGGGTGTTGTCCTGGCGTTCCTCGGCTTTACGGAAAATGATGATAAGATGCGCGGGAAGCTCGGAATCCTTCTGCGGCCCGAGGTCGGGCCGCGACCAATGAACAGCAGGCCATGATTCGCTTCCTCAAGAATCGTATCGCTCACGGCGCCAACAGCAGCCAGTCCTTGGCTCTCGGCAGTCTCGAATTCGAGTTAATGGAAATTCTCTGGTCTCACGGAGAAACCAGCGTCCGCGACGTTGTCCCCAAGCTCGGTCGTCCGCTCGCCTACACCACAGTAATGACCACGCTCGACCGGCTCTTCAAAAAAGGTCTTTTGGACCGTCACAAGTCGGATCGTGCCTTCATTTATTCGCCGAGCTTTTCCCGCCAGCAATGGGAGCGCAGACGCGCGGGTAATTTAATAGCTGGTTTCCTGTCTGGCCCGCACCCCTCCAGCGAACTCTTGCTTTCTTGCTTGCTCGATGCCGTTGGTGAACACGACTCGAAGCTGCTCGACGCGCTTGAAAAGCGAATCCGCAGCCGCCGCAAAGAGCTCTCCCGCCGGGGGCAGCCATGATTCTCCCTTATCTATTGCGGCTGCTGTGCTTGTGCTTCGCCTCTTTTTTTGTCCTAAACGCCGTCGCCGGCCTATTTGTAAGCATCTCATCCAATTCGGCGATCCGCTTTGCGGAATCGAGGAAGCCTGGCACAGCCGCCCGTTTTCTGCTTGCCTTGCGCATCCTTCCGTTTGCTTTGGCAACTCTGTTCGTCCTGCTGCTGTGTGTTCCCAGCTATCTCTGGCTGGAACCCGCAGCCACCGCCGAACGTGTCGGATTGTTTTGTGTCTCGCTCGGGCTACTCGGCGCTGCGACTTGGTCCGTCTCCATCGCGCGGGCCTCTAGATGTCTCCTTCGATCCCTGCGCCACAATCGGCTTTGCCGCTCGCTCGGCCGTGAATCGCAACTGCCCGGAGGGCCTTCTGCGGTGGTGGTCATCGAGCCGGTGATAGTCGTTCAAGAAGAAGCGCCGATTCTGGCGTTGTCGGGTTGGCTTCATCCGCGGCTGCTTATCTCCCATAGCGTTCTATGTGCGCTCTCCGCCGAAGAACTAGACGCCGCCTTGCGCCACGAGCATGCCCACCGCACCTCACGCGACAATGCCAAGCGTCTGCTGATTCTGCTCGCTCCTGACATCTTTCCATTTGTGCGCATGCTTCAAACGATCGAGCGCAGCTGGGCGAAATTCGCGGAGTGGGCCGCCGACGATCAAGCCACCGCGGGAGACTCTCGCCGTGCCGTTGCTCTGGCCGCAGCGCTGGTTCAAGTCGCACGCCTGGGTTGTGGTCCACGCTTGCCGGTTCTGTCTACCTCGCTTCTAGCTTGCGACCGCGATCTCTCCGCTCGCGTGGACCGCTTGCTCCAAGCGCCCCCGGTCGCTCGGGCCCGTAATCTCCGAGCGAATGCTCTTCTGCCGGGTGACCGTTTTCTGCTCGCTGGGTGCCTTGCCGCTCTAGTTCTCGCGCCCTCGGCTCTCTCGTTCGTTCACGAACTCCTCGAACTACTCCTCCGCTAGTTCCTTTTCCCTGGCAGGAGCAGCTTCTTGCGATACCGGGAACACGCCTAATTCTCTCGAGCGGTGGGGCTTGCCCCACGCTCAGAGGCCGGCCGCTCTCGGCTTGTTGCGCCGCTCTCTACGACCCGTGGTAGTACACCCTTCGTCTCCAGTAGCCTATCGCCATGAAAACGCCTTTCCCGCCGAAAAGGACGCGACTTTTGCGGAGCGTCGCGTTTTTGACCTTCCTACTATTGCCGTTTGCATTGTTCGCGCAAAATCCCCGCGGCGCCTTCCGCGGCACCGTCCAGGACCCCAGCGGCGGCAGAATTGCCTCCGCAAAAATTGTTGTTCAGGCCGAGGAATCTATGCTACGGCGCGAGGCGGCCTCGAATGATAGCGGCGAATTTCGCATCAACGATCTCGTTCCTGGAAATTATCGAGTAACCGTGACCGCCAGTGGCTTTGCTGACGTTAGCTCTGAGGTGCACGTCAACATCAGCTCCGTGCAAGAAATGACCGTCGTCCTGCGGCCGCAAACGGTAGAGCAAAAGGTAAACGTGCAAGGACAAGTTTCCTCGATTACCACGCAGCCCATGGACACGGACAGCGCGGTCCAGCAGGCCGTAATCACCTCTCACGATCTGGACACCATCCCATTGCCCGCACGCAGCTTTGCCAATATTGCCTACCTGGCGCCGGGAACCGAGCCCGTCGAGCCCTCGGACCCTACGAAAGCTCGCATCACCGCGGTTTCTACCGGCGGCAGTTCCGGCCTGAACAATGAAGTTTCCGTCGACGGCCTGGACAATTCCGATGACTGGATCGGCGGCTTCCTCCAGAATTTCTCTCCCGAATCGATTCAAGAGTTCGCGATTCGAACGGCACAGGAAGACGCGGACACGGGACGCACCACCGGGACTTCCGTGGTCATCACCACGAAGAGCGGCACCAACCAATGGCACAGCGACGACGCCTTCTTGGACCGCGCCGCGGATCTCAACGCGCGTTTCCCAATCGACAACCCTGCCCCGAATCCCAAGCAGCCTTTCTCTCGCCAAAACTATGTCGTTTCCGGCGGCGGACCGATCGTGAAAGACAAACTTTGGTTTTATTCGTCGTTCGAATTCGTCCAGGAAGACGCCAGCATCGCTTACAGCAACGCCAGTCAAACGCAATTCCAAGCGCTATCTCAACTGGCTTTGCAGGGATTCATCGACGTGAATGGCGCGACAGTCCCTTCCATCGCCGTCCCGAGCTCGGTTCCCGTGCCCTTTCGCGACTACGACGGCACGGTGCGTTTTGATTGGCAGCCGTCCGCTCGCTCGCAATGGTTCTTGCGCATCTCCGGCGACGGCTACCTCACTCACAATGCTCTCGTGCAGCAGGGCACACTGCCTTCGACCGGCGCGACCACGCACAACAATTATTTCAATTTTGCCGTAGGCAATCAGTTCACCTTTAGCCCGGATTGGCTCGGCTCATTCGTCTTCGGCGGCAGCCTTCTGCACCTTACGCAGACTCGCAATTCCGATCTTGGCTTCGCGCTCGCGTTTCCCTTCAGTTCTACGACCGCAACAACCTCGGGTCTGGAAACTTTCGGAGACAATCAATTCGTTACCGCCATCACGGCCTTCCCCGTTCTGCGAAATCAGGAAAAATATCAGGTGCGTTATGACGTAACACACACCACCGGGAGGCATGCCCCACGCTTTGGCATTAATTTTATCCACGAACCCGTGATGAGCGGCGCGCTCACCGCAAACGCCGAAACACTCGTTTCTTTGGTCCTCGATCCCACCGACTACGCCGCGGATCCGCAGCAATTCACGACCGATTTGACCGCGTGCTCGACCGCGCCTTCGCCAAACGTCACTCCCGGCACATCTTGCAGCGTCACCCCTGCTGGCGACGGCAGCTTCTCGCAAAATGTGCAGCGGACGGGCGTCTACGCCGAAGATTCCTGGCGCGTCACGCGGAATCTGACTGTCAATTACGGTCTGCGCTACGACACGACGTTCGGTCTATTCGACGCCTCGGGCCGCGGTCAGGCGCAAAATCCGTTTTTGCTCGCGCTCGATCCAACTGTGGCGCCATTTATTGCCACAGCGCCGCACGACTACCGCAAAGCCATCGCGCCGCGCCTCGGCGCGGCGTATTCTTTGGGAAGTTCCGGCAATACCGTGATTCGCGCCGGATTCGGCATGTACTACGACGACCTCGCGCAAAACGGATGGGTCAACGCATTTCAAGCCGTAAACGATACAAACGTCGCAACCGGAGGCGGCATTATCCCGCCATCTATCATCGATCCGAACTATCACACGCCTTATGCGATCCACGCCACGGGCGGCGTGCAGCACGCGTTTAACACCAACTGGACGCTGAGCACGGACTTCACGCTGGAAACCGGGATGCACGGGTACCGGCACTACGATTTTCCCAATCCCACATTTGGGAGCATTGCGGTGTTTCGCAGCGACAACCGTTCCAGCTACAAGGCGCTCAAAGTCCACTTGCAGGGAAATGTTGCGAAGCGGCTCAGCCTGGTCGCCAATTACACGCTATCGAGCGCAAAAACGTGGGGCTGCGTTCTTGGCGAGCTTTTCGATTACGTCAATGGCGTCTGCGATCCCTTCAACGCGTTTCGGCCGGGCGACTATGGCCCGTCCGGCGAAGACGTTACTCACCGCGTTGTCCTCATTGGAACGATTCACGCCCCCGCTGGCTTCGAGTTAAGCTTTCTCTCGCAAGCGGAAAGCGGGCGGCCTATCACGCTCACTAACGCCGATGGTTCCGATCGTGCCGTGGTGGATGGCTTTAAGACCACACTCGACGAGTTCCGCGGCACGCCTTACATCCAAACCGATTTGCGCGTCAGCCGGCCCATTCATTTTCATGAACGCTATACGGCGACTCCGTTCATCGAATTCTTCAATCTTTTCAACCGCAACAATCCCGGCGCGAACTACGTGACCAACGTCGCCATTCTTCCAGTCAACGATCCCGATAACGTCACGGCGGTTTGCCTCAATCCATCGTGCACGCAGAGTGTGCCCGTTACCAGCGGCAAGCGGCTTCTGGTTCCGGCAGGCGCGCTGGGCGACTTCTTTGGTCCGGGCACGACCGTTGGGATACCGTTTGCCGCCCAACTCGGCGTGCGGCTCGCGTTCTAGCAGCCGCAAAAAGCCGGCAACCAAAGCAACGCATTCGCGGCCGCCGAGCGCTTACAAGGATTCGCGAGTGCGCAGGCCGTGGATGCGCAGTTCGATCAAGTTATCAATGGTGGGGTCCTTGTATCCGTGTTCGCGGACTTCTTTGACGAAACTTGCGTCCACGCCGTGAATGCGCATGGCTACCAGTTGATCGGGTGAAATCTTTGGGTAGCCCACGTCTTTCATGCTCTCGACAAATTCAGGGCTTACGCCGTGGATGCGGAACGCTACCAATTCGTCCGAGGAAACGTCTTTTGCGACTAACTGCTGGATCTTTTCGGTAAATTCGGGACTGACTCCATGAATGCGAAAGGCAACGAGTTGCTCGACCGGAAGTTTCCTGCCCATCAGCGAGCTCATGGACTTGATGAATTCCGGGCTGGCGCCGTGGATGCGCATGGCTACCAGATCATCCGCCGTAACGTCTTTTGAGACGGCCTCGCGGACCTCGCGGACGAAATCGGGAGAGACGCCGTGGATGCGAAAGGCCACCAGCTCATCGACGGAAAATCTTTTTCCGAGCAGCGCGTTGATTTCTTTCGTGAATTCGGGGCTCACTCCATGAATGCGCATGGCGACGAGGTTATCAGGAGACGGTTTTTCCGGAAGAAGCTCGATCATGGCGCGCGCGAATTCGGGGCTCACTCCGTGAATGCGGAATGCCATGAGTTCATCGGTGCTGAGGTTCGGATAGCCGATGTCATTCATGTCCCGGACGAACTGCCTTGAAACATCATGAATGGCAAACGCGAAGAGCTGCTCTTCGGAGAGGTCCGAGTAGCCGAGCGACTTCATTCCCTGGACGTAATCCGAGCTGGCGGTGAAGCTGAACTTGCCGCGGCCTTCGCCGTCGTGGAAGCGGCCGTCAAAATTCATAGTTCCGGCATCGCGGCGCAACTCGAAGTGGATGGGGGCGTCTTTCCCAAGGGCGAGGCTCGCATCGAGGCCGTAGAAGTCGCTGATTTTGTGGGTGTTGCCCCACGTCTGGTGATGGCCCCAGGTGGAGCGCTCCAGTTCGAGATCCATGCACGCGGTCTCCCCTCGAGACAGAACTTTTGCCGACCAGTCACCCTGAATCGGGCCGTCGGCGGCGCTTCGCGAAACGCGCGTCGTCAGAATTCCTGTCATCAGGATCGCCGCTGCGAGCCACATCGTGAATTTGCGCATGGAGTTCACCTCTCACCCTGTGAAGACGTGCGAGCGGGACATTTGTTCCATGCGGATTGCTGAGACCGGGGGTGCCACCCCCCATTTGTGATGGAAAGTGTGATGAAGAGCTAGAAAGGAATCGCGTCGCGAGCTCTTGCTGTTTGACGGAATACCGCCGGGCGGCGAGCGTTGGCCAGCGAAAACTACTGCTGGGATTTTTAACCGGCGAAAGCTAGCCTCCAGGTATTTTGTGGAAAAAGTACGGAAGTCGCTGATTTGAGCCGAGTTGCTGGAAGACTCCTTCTCAAGAGTGCAGAAGAATATGAAAACAGAAGGCCTTGGCTTGCTGGCGGAGTGCTGTCCGGTAGGAGGGTTCGCTCGGCGTAGATTGAAGACGACTTGCCCTTGGTGTCTTGCCGAAGTCCACCGCTCCGCATTCTGCTCCATTCGAGATATAGTCATCCAGCGGAGCACTGGAAATGGCTGTCACGAATTTCAACGGAATGACCGTGCTGACCTTGGAGAGCCGGCGAGGCCAGGAAATGAGCCGGCTAATAGAGACGTACGGCGGCAAGCCGGTGCATGCGCCGGCGATGCGCGAGGTACCCCTCTCTTCAAATCCCGCGGCGTTGAAATTTGCTGACGCGCTATTCGAGGGAAAATTCGACGCAGTGGTGTTCCTAACAGGAGTCGGAGCGCGCGCGCTTGTGAATGTAGTGGAAGGCGTGCATCCGACCGAGAAGTTTTTCGAGGCCTTGCGACAGGTTTCTGTAATCGCGCGCGGACCGAAGCCGGTCGCTGTCCTGCGCGAATGGAAAGTGCCGGTGGCGCTCACCGTGCCGGAACCAAATACGTGGCGCGAAGTGCTCGAAGCGATTGACGACAACAAACTGGATTTGCGCGGCAAACAGGTTGCTGTACAAGAATACGGTGTTTCCAACCTCGAGTTGCTCAAGGGATTGCGCGAGAGAGGGGCTGACGTTACCGCTGTGCCGGTCTACCAATGGGAATTGCCGGAGGATACGGCGCCGCTGCGGACGGCGGTGGAGGAAGTGATCGCGAGGCGGATCGACGTGGCGCTGTTTACGACCAGCGTGCAGATTCATCATCTTTTCCAGATTGCCGAACAAGAAGGGAAGAAAGGCGCACTGAAAGCCGGCATGGAGCACATGGTGAAGGCTTCGATTGGGCCCACGACTTCAGAAACTCTGCGCTCTCACGGGTTGCTGGTCGATCTCGAGGCTTCTCACCCCAAGATGGGATTTCTCGTGAAGGAAGCAGCGGAACAGTCGGAAGCATTGTTTCAGAAGATGCAATCGCGTTTCCCGATGATTTAGCTCGGGGGGAAACCAAAAAGTTGAGCATTCTCCTGGAGTCCCTGAACTCATCTACCGTCGTGCCACGAAACCATAAGCTCGCCTCAGAGGGCGAGGGCTTCAAAATGGTTCGGGAGAACTGTCGGGCAGAACGAAATAGCTGGGATTGGCGGACTCAGAAGTGCTTGGCGAGTTGGCTTTGGTATTGCGTGGGGGTGTAGCCGACTATGGATTTGAAGTCGTTGATGAGATGGGCTTGGTCAAAGTAGCCGAGGTCGAGGGCCAGTTGCGCCCAATTCGGTTGGGCGCGGGAGTCGAACTTTTCTACTAGTTCGTGGAGGCGATAACGGCGGATCACCCATTTGGGGCTGGCGCCGACGTAGTCGTTGAAGAGGCGTTCGAGGGAACGCTTGCCGATACCTGTCGAAGCGGCTAGATCGTTCACGGTTTTGATGTTGGGTTCGGCGAGGATGCGGGCCACGAGTCGACCGGCTAACGCGATGGTGTCATCCGGTTCAGGGAGACGGGCGCGGTAGAACGCGTTGGCGGCGGACACTTTCTCTGACTCTTTTCCGGACGAGGCCAGGATCGTCGTCAGGGCGTCGACCGCTTTGCCGAAGATGCGGTTTGCGGGGACGGTGCTGTCGGCTAGCGAGGAGACGGAGGATTTTAGGAACGGGCGAAATCCTCCTGGTTTGAATTTGATTCCGAAGACCTGGGAGCGGCCCTCTAGGAGGCGCGAGAATTTGCGGGTTTGGAGGCCCGAGACTACCGAGTTGTCCTGTTCAAATACGACGTGAATATTGGGATGTGGCAGGGTCTCGGCGAGGTGCGGGGCGTAGCCGCGAAGATCCCAGGTGATCATCCAGTAGTGAGCAATCCAGTGGGCTAAATCGGGGGGCGGCCTGCGGCGGGCATGGCTTAGCTGGCCGGCTGGGAGGGGCCGGCGGAGAATGCCTCGGGCTCGGCCCACTTCGGCGTCGAAGACTTCTTCGCTTTGAGCGCGGCTCGGCTGTCGCGTTTTTCCAATCACCGCATCCAGTGTAACGGTAGTTTGTTCCGGGGACCACAGGCGGACTGGTTGGCAGGTTCGAAGTCCGGAAAAAAGGGAGTGCTCATGACCATCGAGGCGAACGGCGCATTTGAGGTGAAGGTGAATGTGCAGAAGGCGGACAACAAGGAGGCGGAGAGCGCGAAGCTTGGGAGAATGTCGCTCGAGAAACAGTTTCATGGTGAGCTCGAGGCGACCAGTGCCGGGGAGATGCTGAGCGTGGGCACGGAGGTTGCGGGGTCGGCCGGGTATGTGGCGATGGAGCGTGTGAATGGAATGCTGCATGGGCGCACGGGGTCGTTCGCGCTGCAGCACAGTGGGACGATGACGCGGGGCGAGCCGCAACTTAGCGTTACGGTGGTGCCGGACTCGGGGACGGGGCAGCTGGTGGGGATTGCGGGAAAGATGACCATCAAGATCGTGGAGGGGAAACACTTTTATGAGTTTCTGTACACGCTGATGGAGACAGCTTGAGCATCTCGATTATCGACAGATTTTGCGGGTCGCTGGCGGAGGAGGGCGCGGGAATTGGTTTTGTCGCGAGAACAGGTCGCTCGTAGAAAAGAAGGCCTGATTTGTGGTCAGGCCTCCGGGTTTTCTCGCGTGCGTCGAGGCGGCTATCTCGCGGAGGCGGCGAGGGCTTTGGCTCGGAAGAGCTCAGGGACGACGCCGAGCTGCTGCAGGAGGCTCAAAGCGTCCCAGTTGACGTAGCCTTCGAACATTTTGCCGTTCGTAAAGCGGGCAATGCTTAGGCCGGTGATGCTGAATTGCCTGCCGGTTGGGGCAATGCCGTTGAGTTCGCCCTTATGAGTGCCGCGGCAAGACCAACGAGCGACTACGGTTTCGCCTTCGGCAAGGAGGTCCTCGATCGTGAAACGAATGTCGGGGAAGGCATTGCGGTAAAGAGTCACTCTCTTCTTCTCACTCTCGGGACCTCGGCCGACATCGGGCATGGTGCTGTCGTGGTGATGGTAGGTCGGTGCGAAGAGCTCGTCCGCTACCGCCACATGGCCCTTGTTCCAAACTTCTCCGAACAGGCGACGGACGTTGGTTTTGTTTTGTTCACACACGTGAATCTCCTTTTTGAAAAACGCGCACTTCCGACTCGCAGGTAGCGAGTTGGGCTTGAGAGATCTGGCCTGATACCGCTGGCGTCTGGGTGTGTAAACCTGTACGTCGAACAGGAGGTAGGGCCCCGCGCGAGGAAATAAAAAAAACCCAGCAGGTTCGGCCCTGTTGGCGCTCGATGCGGAGCTTGTCCTTTAAAGAAACCGCAAATGGACTCTAGAAGCGGGAGTCTCGCCTCAAACAGCGAAACCTCGGACCCATACTGTTCTTTGAGAGGACGTGTGTCAAGGACATTCGAAAGATTTTTAAGTCGAAAAGGAATGGTAACCGTCAGAGCGAGCGCATCGCGAGAGGTTTGGATGCGGAGAGGGCCGTGTAGTACGCTCCCGGCACCAGCGGGGGAGCGCAATGAGACTGAACAGGCGAATGAGAGCGAGTGGCATGGCGTGCGCGGCGGTCTTTTTGTTGGCGGCTCACAGAAAGGCAGCGCCGTCGCCCGAAGCAGCGGGCACGAAATTTGAGGTGTCGTTTCCTGCATCCGCCCACGCCGGAGCGATTACCGGACGGGTGTTTGTGGTTGTCAGTCGACGGGACAAGCCGGAGCCGCGCTTAGAAGTGGGGAGTTGGGGAGACTCGGGGCCGTTCTTCGGAGTAGACGTGAATGCTTTGGCGCCGGACGAGACCGCGGTGATCGATCAGAGCACTCCGGGCTCGCCGGTCGGGAGCTTGGGTGAGATACCTGCGGGCGATTACTTTGTGCAGGCGATCGTCAATATTTATACGGAGTTTCACCGCGCGGACGGGCATACCGTTTGGTTGCACATGGACCAGTGGGAGGGGCAGCATTTCAACCGTTCGCCGGGAAATCTGTATAGCGAAGTACAGAAAGTGCATTTGGATCCGGCGGCGGGGTATGACCTCAAGCTCCGCTTGACGAAGGAGATTCCTGCGGTCGAGGTGCCTCGGGACACCGCGTGGGTGAAGCACATCAAGATCCAGAGCGAGATGTTGACGAAGTTTTGGGGGCATCCGATGTACCTCGGGGCGATCGTGCTTTTGCCGAAGGGCTATGAGGAGCATCCCAATGCGCGCTATCCGACGGTCTATGAGCAGAGCCACTTCAGTCTTCGAGCGCCGTTCGGATTCAACGCGGAGGATGTGGCGGTCAGTCCCGAGATGCGAGCGAGACTGAGCGATCTGAACCGCGAGTCGGGCTTCGAGTTTTATCAGTCGTGGAATTCGGAAAAGTTTCCCCGCCTGATCGGGGTCACCTTCCAGCATCCCACGCCGTACTACGATGATTCCTATGCGGTGAACTCGGTGAACAACGGGCCCTACGGAGACGCTCTGGTGAAGGAGATGATTCCGTATC
>Ga0210398_10002529_pt1 | contig 17835 bp, 23 predicted proteins | sample IncBWC4OmetaG_FD_161047 | JGI IMG/M metagenome (GOLD analysis project Ga0210398, IMG submission 161047) | Forest soil microbial communities from Barre Woods Harvard Forest LTER site, Petersham, Massachusetts, United States - Inc-BW-C-4-O | ecosystem: Environmental > Terrestrial > Soil >... | reverse complement strand
GCAAGTCCGCGACCACGACGTCCACGCCGCGCTTCTCGATGGTGCGCAAACCGCGAGTGCTCACCCGCAAGCTGACGAAACGCTTCTCGGATTCCAGCCAAAATCGGTGGCTATGCAAATTGGGCAGAAAGCGGCGACGCTTGCGATTGTTCGCGTGCGACACCGTATTACCCGTTTTGGGGCCTTTGCCCGTGACTTGGCAAACTCGCGACATGGCTAAACCTTTGAAATGGAAGCTTTGAGAGAGCCGCGCTTTATACCAGCATCAGTACTCTGCGGCAATAGCGGAGGACAAATAACGCGCTAAATTCAATGTGTTGCGTGTCCCGAGGCAGCGGCCAACAACTGCTTCGTCTTCGTCGCGTCAGTCTTCGCTACCTAGGGCGCCCGTCGTGATTGGGAGGCTCTCCCAGCACGGATCTCATCAGTTCCGTATCGGCATATTCGGTCACGGCCGCCACCTGTCCGTCCCGAAAGGCAAATATCCAGCAATAGGTATTGTCGTAGCGGCGGCCGTCGCGGGTCGTGTTCTCGCCCTGTCCTTGGACCGCGACCATATTGCCCTCGGCGATCATGTGGAGCGCGTGGCTTTTGCGCGGAGGCGCCAACACGCGCCGCAGGGGAGCGATCAAATCGCTCAGGATCTGCGGCTTGCCGCGATAGGTCTTCGACCAACCGGTGCTGCCGATGATCGTCCACGCGGCATCCTCCGCCAACGCATCCAGAAAAGGCTGTCCATTGCCGTGGGCGGCCTCGCCGAAGATAAACTCCAAGCGTTTTCTCGGCGTGTCTATCGCAGTGCTCATGGCTAGTGTTCCCAATGGCCAGGTACGTACCGCCACTGCGCGCCCATTGGTTCCCACTGATCGGCAATCCAATGCGCCTTGCCATGTTCGACGATCCAGCTTCCCGATATCCATCGGTAAGTTCGCCCATTCCAATCCCAATGTCCCGCCGCCCACACATAGCCGTCCCGCGGCTGACCCATGTTTTCGGCACGGGGCGGCGGCGGCGCCGCGTTGGTGATGATCTCGGCTGCCAGTGCAGGAGCGGCTCGGAGCAACAGGATTCCGTCGGCAAAGCAAACGGCGGCTATCAAGGCGATGCGGGCGAGGTTCATAGCAATTTGCTCTATTGACTATACGATATGAACGAATCGTACCCCTATCGTATAGTTTGTCAATATGCAAATAAGTCAAATAGCCCGGGGCTGGGCGAGCCGCAAGAAGGAGGTTTAACCGGCCTTGGCGAGAACGCGAGCGCCTGCCAGATAGGCGCGGGCAAAGGCGCCGACTTCCTGTTCCATTTGGGCGGTGCTTTCACTGCGGCTGGCGAGAGGTGCGCTGCCGAAATACAGCGCGCGCGCCAATTGCTCTGGATTGCGTCCCAGTTGTGGATCCTGCGCCATGGCTGCGCGGAGCATGTCCAACATTTCCAAGTCCAGATTGGCGAATATCTCGCCGGCCATGCTGTGGGTGTAAGTCAATAATTCCGCCGCGTGCGGCGAGGCGCGGACCAGCGTAAACACAGGGCGATGCTTCGCGACCACGGCGTCAGCCAGGCGCTCATCCAAGGGTGTGTCAGGCCTCATCAAGGCCTGTTCGACGGAGCCGCGCAAGATGCGCGCCATGCGCGCGCAAACCGCCACGTAGAGTTCATCCTTGTTCTTGAAGTAGCTGTACAGCGTCGCCTTGGCCACATTGGCTTCGCGGGCTACCAGTTCCATGGTGACGGCTCGAAACCCCACCTTTTTGAACAATTCCTCGGCCGATCGAATCACGCGCTTGTAGCGCGCGTTTTCGTCGATGAGCGTGTCTTGCGCCGAGCTGGACATGAACGAATCATACGGCAACTGTGCGAATTGCCCTAGCCGCGACCTCCCGCTAGGGCGTTTCGACCACTGTCCATGCCGACGCGGTGTCGTAGACGAACCTTTCCTCCGCAATACGATCGCCGAGCCAACGCTGCAGGGCCAACTCGTTCAGGCGGCGCCTGACTCCGTCCTTGGAGGTGGCATCGAAGATCCAGTTGATCACCACGCGATCTCCGTCGATGAGAAAGACCGGGGCCGGATGCGTGTGCATTTTCACCCGTTCCAGAACCTTGGCCTCATGCGCCATGAGAACCGCGCGTCCGCACCTGGGCGGCTGCAGGTTTTCCTGCATCGAGGCCTCTTCATGGTAGTAGTCGGCGATGGCGCGCACATGGTCGCCGCCCACGACCGATGCGATGAAAGCTGCAACTCGTTCGCGGCTCGGCATACCCTTAAGCCCTCTATTTCACGCGCGCCAGCGCAATGTGCGAAAACATCGATCGCCCCGACGAAAGCTCGCCGCCCCGATCGTATCTTGCCGCGGCGTCGCTTCCATTCAGGTCTTCAAGCAGATCAAGACCGCAGGCCGCAAGATTTGCCGCAAGTTCAGGGGGATCAAAGCCCGACAGGAACGGTTCGCCTACGGCGGCCACCCGTTGTTCCAATTCGCGGAACGACTCAGACATTGCTTGAAAAACCCGTTCATCGAGGTAGGTAAACACAACCTCGCTCCCGGCCGGGCTGCAAGAGGCGATCGATCTCAAGGTCGCGAGGTTGGCCTCGCGCGTCAGATACATCGTCACGCCCAGCCACGAGAAAAACGTCCACTGCTTCGTTTCGAACGGCGAACGTGCGAGCGCCGCGGCGACGCTCTCTTGGGATAGATCGGCTGCGATGAAGTGCACCGCATCGGACAACGCGATTCCGCACGCATCAATTTGTCCGATCTTGAGCGTCTGCGTGGCGTGAAAGTCGATCTCGAAAATCTGCAGATTCGCGGCAAACTTAGGAAGCCGTAGGGAGAAACTATCGAAGCCCGCGCCGATCAAAACGTACTGTCGAACGCCCCTGGATACGGCGTTTTTCAATGCATCTTCTGCATAGCGGGTCCGCGTAATGACATTGGCGTAGGACCGGCTGCGCATCAACAATTCATCCAGCATCGCGTCGGATGAGGCCATGGCACGCTTGGCGGATTCGGGCACGAGCCGATCACCCCAGGGATCATCGATCAAGGGATGCGGATCAAGCCGCGTATGCGCCGCGCGCATCAGTGATGTCGCGAGAGCGGTTCTGCTGGCTGCTGGTTTTTCCATATTGGGTCCGCGCCGAAATCGTATATCTTACGTGCGGCGCGAACCTGAGGCACACAACACGGCACTATTTGTGCCGAGCGCGGCAAATTGAAAAGATTTCTCGGCAGAACGGCTTTGGTCACGGGTGCGTCGCGCGGCATCGGGGCGGCCGTGGCGCTAATGTTGGCGGAACAGGGCGCGGATGTTGCCGTCAACTATCGCAGCAAGGGATTCCGAGCCGAGCAGATCGCCAATCAAGTCCAAGCGCTGGGGCGCCGCGCGCTATTGGCGCAAGCCGACCTCACCGATCAAGTCAGCGTTGAAAGGATGGCCGGCGCCATTGGGCGCACCTTCGGTAGGCTCGATGACCTGATATTGAATGCCAGCGGCGGTCTGGAGAAGGGCAAACCACCTTCGTACGCGATGGAACTCAATCTGACCGCCCAAGCGCGAACCCTGGAGGCATTGCTGCCGCTGATGCAAAGCGGAGGATCCGTCGTCTTCGTCACCAGCCATCTTGCGCATTTCTACGGCCGCAAGCCTGTCTATGCGGCCTACGAAGATATCGCGGCGAGCAAGAAGGCGGGCGAGGATGCGCTGCGCTCGCGAATGCCCGAGTTTGAAGCGCGCGGCATTCGTCTCGCCATCGTGAGCGGCGACATGATCGAAGGAACCATCACGCCGAGACTGCTCGAGCGGACGCAACGAGGGTTGATTGAGAGCCGCCGCGCGGAGTCCGGCGCGCTTCCCACCGTGCACGAATTTGCCGCCGCGATCGTGGATGCCGTGGCCGATGCACATCGTTCGAACGGCCACGTGTCTTTCGTTGGGCCAACCGACTAGACTCCTGCATCCAACCAGGGGACCGCTGCATGACCTTAGGTGAGACGCGCCAGCTCAAGCGCACGATCGGCAATCGACAGCTGAGCATGATCGCCATCGGCGGTGCGATCGGCACCGGCTTGTTCTTCGCCAGCGGCGCAGCCATCGCACAAGCGGGTCCCGGGGGGGCATTGCTGGCGTACGCCACCATGGGGCTCGCGGTCTATTGCATGATGCAGTCCCTGGGCGAGATGGCCACGCAATTGCCGATACCCGGCTCGTTCGAAGCTTATGCGGAACGCTTCGTCGATCCCTCGCTGGCCTTCGCGGTCGGATGGAATTATTGGTTTAGCTGGGCGATTACCCTCGCCGCCGAGTTGGTTGCAGGCGCTCTCATCGTCCAGTTTTGGTTTCCACATTCGAATTCCGCGTACTGGGCCATGGGGTTTTTTGTGGTCCTGTTGGCTTTGAATCTCCTGTCGGTCAGAGCGTACGCCGAGGCCGAATATTGGTTCGCGGGCATCAAAGTCGTCACGGTCATCATTTTTGTGGCGGTCGGCTTCCTGATGATCGCCGGAATGATCGGCAACCAAAGCAGCGGATTTCACAACTGGACCTTGAGTGATCCCAAAGCCGGCACACATGCTCCTTTCGTCGGCGGATTCACCTCCATGCTCACCGTATTCCTGGTGGCGGGGTTTTCCTTTCAGGGCACCGAGGGCGTCGGTCTTGCCGCCGCCGAAACCGAGGATCCCGCCAAGAACGTGCCGAAGGCGATTCGAACGGTGTTCTGGCGCATTTTGCTGTTTTACATCGGCGCTATTTTCATTGCGGGCACCTTGATTCCTTATACCGATCCGAACTTGCTCAATGCAGACGAAAGCCACATAGCCTATTCACCTTTCACCATGGTCCTGCAGCAGTTGCCGACGATCGGCTACTACGCCGCGAATCTCATGAATGCGGTCATTCTCTCCTCGGTGTTGTCGTGCGGAAATTCGTCCATGTACGTGGCATCACGCATGCTGCATGCGATGGGTCATAGCCGCAAGGCACCGAAAGTGTTTGGCATGCTGAATAAGCGAGGGGTGCCGGTGCTCGCGTTGCTGGCCACCGGCTCGGTGAGCGCCCTGGCGTTTTTTTCCACGGAGGTGGGCGACAAGAAAATTTATCAACTGTTCTACAATGCTTCGAGCTTGAGCGGGTTTCTCATCTGGCTCGGTATCGCGATTTGCCATTTGCGGTTTCGCAAGGCATGGGTCGCGCAGGGCCGCAGCTTGGATGATCTCAAGTTCAAATCCAAGTTCTACCCCTACGGTCCGTGGCTCGCGCTGGTGTTGTTCCTCATCGTCCTGTTCGGCGCCAACATCGGTGTTTTCCAGACCCCGGTGTTCTCCTGGTTCGACTTCGTGACCGACTATCTGATCATTCCGACCGTGGTTATCTTGTATCTGGGCCATAAACTGTGGAACAAGACGCATGTCGTGCCTCTCAAGGAGTGTAATTTCGATCAAGATTGAAATCATTAGAGGAAGCGTATCCACATGAGCAAGACGTACGTTGCGGGCCTGGTGTCGGGATTTCTCGGCGGCGTGATCGGAGCGTTCGTTTTCGGTCACTTAGGCGTTGGCGTCGGTATTTCCCCTGCAACCGCCGCCCCTGCGCAGGACGTGGTTTCCGCCAACAAGATTCGCATGGTGGATGCGAGCGGCCGTACACGTGCCGAGTTGGCGATGGCGCCGGACGGCGCTCCGGCCCTGTTCTTCTACGACACCAAAGGGCGCAACCGCTTGGTGCTGGGACTGTACTCACCCGCTGAAAGCGAATATCCGTTCGTCGTGCTGAATGACATGCACAATGAGGCCGCCGGTATTTTCCGACTATTCGGCGGCCAAGAGACACCCGTGGTGGTGCTCAAGAACAAGGGTGTGGACCGTTCGATTCTTGGCCTCAATCCCACAACGACGGACCCGTTCTTAGTCAACTATTCCACCGATCGCAAACAGACTGCCCTGTTCGGCAGCTTTTGAGGAAGGCGGCGTGATCAGACCGTTCTTCTTGGTGTGCGTTGCCATACTTGCCGCGCTCGGCGGAGCATTTGCGTGGCATCAAGCCCATGCTCCCAAGGGCCCGCAATACGTAATGATCAACGAGACCGATCAGCACGATTTCGATCTCGCGTTTCGCATGAGCCTGAAACTCGCCGAAGACAAGTCAGGTATCGAGAACGCATTGGTCTTGATGAAATCGTTACCGCCGTCGAAAAGCATTGAAGAAGTGGCGGCGGATACCTTCACGCGCATGCACATCGGCGCGCGGCGAAATGGCCGGGGCATTCTGTATCTTTACTCCGCCAAGGAGAACCTGCTCAAGATCGAAGTTTCCTACGCGCTCGAAGGCGAGATTCCGGACGTGTACTGCCATCGGCTGGAAGAAGCGGCGAAGACGTACATGCTTTCCGAAGTGCCGCAGGACTTCATCTCCGAGCTCATCATCACGACGAATCTGCGCGGCATAGGAACCAAGGACCTCGGGCGCGCAGCCGTCCCGCAATGGCTGCGCGGCCAATTCCTGTCGGGTGGTGGCGGCGCGCTCGCGAAAGGGTATAACCGCACGCTAGCGGATTATCAGAACGCCATTCGCAACATGCCGGCAGAGGATTTGGCACAGTTCGAGCCCTCCTCGGACGCCGAAGAGTCGTTGCGACGCTATCTTGCCTCGCTGGCCGCAGGCATCGGCGATCCGCGTTTGCCGCTATTGACCGAAGGCAGCCGGATTTTTCGGGTGATCGTGCCGCGTAATGAGGAGCAACAGCTGCGGATCAGTACTTTTCTCCGCAGCGCCGGCGTCCATCGGGTGCTGTACGCGGGCAGTCTCGGACTCGCGGTGCCGGGGTCCGGGTGGTCCAACTTACCCATCGTGCTGCGCCGAGGATCCGACCATCTTTGGTATGTGGACGAAGCAAAGGCATGGACTTACTTTCACCGTTTCGAGGACAAAACCAACTTCTTTGTGAAATACGCCGACAACCCGTTTCTCCCGACGCTGCGCCCGCAGTCCGGGCAGGGAGTGGAAAGCACCATCTACGGCACTCATGTCCGCACGCCGACCCCACCCGCCTACCCGTTTGCGCTAGGCGAAGCAGTGCGGGCCGGGGAAGCGAAGATTCTGGCGGCGCCCGGCGCGGCGGACAACTACGCCGAACTCGCCGATTTGTACTTGTTCGAGATGAATTGGCTGACTCGTGCGCTTGAACTATATGAAAAGGCCGCGGCACTGGCGCCGGAAAATTTGGCGTATCGCTGGCGGCTGGTCGATTTGTATCTAAACACCTCGCGCGCCGAAAAGATGCTTTCTGAGCTTAAATTTCTGGCCGGACGACTGCCGGCGGACAGGCAGACGCAGGATTGGTACCGGGCGTACAAAAAAACCTATGACTTTGGGAATAACTGAATTCAGACCGCGGTTGGACGCCATTGCTTGCTGTGCCAAAGTTGGCGCAGCAGCGGTGCGGACGTAAGGAACTTCTATGGGCTCACTGAATGCTGCGCTGATGCAACACGGCTACGCGATCCTGGCCGTCATCGTGTTTCTCGAGGCGATCGGCGTGCCGGTGCCGGCAGCGGTTGCGCTGCTGATTGCCGGCGGCGCGGTGGCTCACGGTGTGTTGCAGGCTCAGTATGTGATTGGCATCGCGTTGTTCGCGATGCTCGCCGGCGACACCCTGATGTTCATGCTGGGTCGCTATACGGGCTGGTGGCTGTTGGGGCTGCTGTGCCGCATTTCGCTGAATCCTGAAGCCTGCATTTTGCGATCGGCCGATTCATTCTATCGCCGCGGGCGCACGCTCCTGATCATCGCCAAGTTCATTCCCGGGATCAACACCATGGCGCCCCCGCTGGCGGGCAGCATGAATATGCGAACCCTCACGTTTCTGCGGCTGGACCTGGCGGGAGCGGCGCTGTACACCGGTTCCTATCTGTTGGTTGGCTACATTTTCAGCGGCGCATTGGGCGCGGTCACGCGCGGCTATGATTCCGCCGGCCGCATCATCGGCTGGATCATTCTCGCGTTGGTGATCGCTTATTTACTTTTTCGAGTGTGGTTGTGGGCAAGAGCGCGTGCCTTGAGCGCCGTGCCGTTCGCCCATCCGCAAGAGGCCGCGCGCGAATTGGCGACGGGTGCGCCGGTCTACGATGTCCGCAGCCACGGTTACTTCGATCCCAAGGCGACTCGGATTCAAGGGTCCCGGCGCCTGGACCCCAACGCGCTGCACCAGTCGGGCGCGGAGATGCCCGAAGAGGGAAGGGTTTTCGTTTACTGTACGTGTGTTCGGCAAGCGACCAGCACCCGAGTGGCGCGCGAACTGCAGACCATGCTTCTGGGAAAAAATGTGCGGGTGACGGTAATTCAGGGCGGTCTGCGTGCGTGGGTGAAGGCGGGCCTGCCGGTGGAAGATGTGCCGCCGGAAGAAGTCGCCAGCCTGCCGGCGTTCGAATAGGCCGACTCGTAGGTCTAAAATGTATAGCTCGCGCCAACGGTCAGTAGGCTCGCATTGTACTTGCCGGTTGTGACGCTATCTCCCGCATGCTCGATACGAAGATAGTCGAGGCGCGCCGACCAATGCCCTGCTAAAACATAAGCGACACCTAACCCCGCGAGTAGGCTGGAGCGATTCGAGGTTTGAATCGTGGTTGAATACGAAGCCGCGTTCAAAATATTGGTCAAAGTCGTGCGGGCGTAGTAATCCGCAACCCTCAAGTTGACGTCCAAGTTCTCGGCCAAGGGCAGCCGAAACAGCAGTCCCAATGCGGGTCCCCTGGATGACACGCGTGTCGCCGCGCCCACGGAGTTGGCCGTTCCATCATTGGCCGTGAAGGTGCCGTTCACCTGGTTGTACATCTCACCCAGGTGCAAATACGAAACGTCAATTCCGACGAAGGGCCAAGCCATATAGCCCGCGTTGGCCCACCATACCGGCTTGCGATCATGCAGCGATGCCGCCGTAAAATCCAGGGTTCCAAATCCCACCACCGCGTCTTGCAGTTGCGTTTGGTAGGCCGAATTGCCGTAGCCGTACTTCGCCAATCCGCCGCTGGCGCCGATGTAGAGTCCGCTCACTCCGTCGGCGAGCGCCGGCTGCGCGAGACCACCGAGCAATATTGAAATGAGAATCCCAAGATGGACTCGGCGCGGCGACATGCAACTTCCCCATGAGTATTACCGGCATTGGACTTGCCCCATGTCATTTGATAGCAATGTCATGATGTTTTTATGACTCGGCGACATGCGATTGTCATGTGGCTCGGTCATGTTGTAGGGCTTTAAACAATCAGCCAACAGCCATGCACAAAATGAACTTAAATTCGGCGCGAATTGCTGTCGTTTTCGCGGTCCTTGCCTGTGCCGCATGCCACTCCGAGCACGCCACGTATGCACCGGATGGCCGCAGGGGTTATGTCATCACGTGCGGCGGGTTCTTGAACAGCTACGCCACTTGTCTGGTCAAGGCCGGCCGCGCGTGCGGAAGCAATGGTTACGAGACTCTGAAAGGCAATGAGGATGACCGTGAGATGCTGATCGCTTGCAAGATCCCGTCGCAAACGCATTAGATAAGCCCGCGCTTCGCCGCTGTCGCCGATTTCAACCGCCGGCCTTTGCACGAACTGTGGATTTGACACCGTAGGCAGCCAAGAACGTACTCACGGCTGCGTCGGCGTAACGCTCCAATGCCGCTTTCGTATAGGGCTGCTCGTTCCCCGTAAACATCGCTTGATTCACTGGAATCCACAGCAGCATGCCGACAAAGTGGTGGGCAGCTAGTAGTGGATCCTCCAAGTCAAGAAGACGGCGTTTGGCGAGTCCGCTGAAGCAGGAGGCCAGCGTAGTTAGGACCCGCTCAAACCCTTGCGCGTACCAGGTTCGGCCAAGTTCCGGCATACGCTCGGCGTTGGCTATGACTAGGCGTCTCAGACGCAGAAGCTGGGGGTCCATGAGCGCAGCGATAAATTGCCGGCTCAGCAGAGTGAGGTCCTTCTTTAGCGCTCGCGTATCATTCAGCGTGCCGGCCACCATTACCACGACTCGATCCACCTGCTCGGTCGTTGCAAGGACGATGTCGGAAAAGAGCCGCTCCTTATCGGCGAAGTGCTTGTAGACGGTCTGTTTCGACACCACGGCTTTTGCCGCAATCTGCTCCATGCTGGTCCCTTCGTAGCCATTTTTCATGAAAACTGCCGTGGCGGCCTCGATGATCTCGCGGTGCTTGCGGGCCGACCGGCCCTCTTCGGTCGGTTTCATTGCAATTCTCCTCATCGCGGGTACTAGACAGTACGGTACTGGTTATGCTAAAACTATTCAATCGGTACTATACCGTCCAGTTCTGTTCGAATCAACCGGAGGCCTGTATGTCAGCAAATACTGAACCTGTGGCGAGATCCAAGGCACCGGCGCGCATTGGTTGGGCGCTGAGCATTCTCACGATTGCCTTCATGCTATTCGATGCCGCGGGGAAACTCGCCCTCGAATCTCACGTCGTGGATGCCACCACCAAGATAGGGTATCCGGTGGACGCCATTCGCCCGATCGGGGTCGTTGCCTTGCTCTGCACGATTCTGTACGCCGTCCCTCGGACGGCCATCCTGGGCGCCGTGCTACTGACCGGGTTCTACGGGGGTACGGTGGCGAGCAAAGTCCGGATTGAAGACCCGTTGTTCAGCTCAATTCTGTTCGGGGTCTACTTTGGGCTCATCGCCTGGGGTGGGCTTTACTTGCGGGACGAGCGACTGCGCTCACTGTTCCCGTTTCGTCGATAGATCGGCCAATCTGGCAAGCCACCCCAAGACCACACAAGGAGACGCGACCCATGCAAGTCACAACTTATCTGAACTTCAATGGAAATTGCGAAGCCGCTTTCAAGTTCTATGCGCAAGCGCTTGGCGGCAAGATCACGATGATGATGACTCAGGGAGAATCCCCAATGGGGGATAAGGTTCCCATGGATATGAAAAACAAGATCATGCACGCGACGCTGGAGATGCCAGGCGGCGGGGTCTTGATGGGGGCGGACCATCCATCGGGAAAGAAAGTGCAGCCTACGGGTTTTTGCGTATCAATCCAGATGAAGGATATGGCGGAGGCGACGCGAATCTTCAAAGGATTGTCCGAAGGCGGAAAGGTGCAGATGGAGTTCCAGAAGACATTCTGGTCGCCTGGCTTCGGGATGTGTACGGATCAGTACGACATTCCGTGGATGGTTAACTGCGCGACTGCGGCATGAGAGGTAACCCATGTCATTTCAGGCCTATATCGACAACATCAAAGCAAAGACCGGAAAAACTCCCGAAGACTTCAAGCAGCTTGCCGAGAAGAAAGGTTTGCTAAAGCCGGGCATCAAGGCCATGGGAATCGTTGCCTGGCTCAAGAAGGACCATGGCCTCGGACATGGTCACGCCATGGCAATCTACGCCACGTTCAAAGGGGCAAAGAAATACCGATAGCCGGGGAACACAATCTCGCCCCCGGCCGTGACCGGGCACGAGAACAAAGGACTTGTGTAAAATCTGGATTTGAATCGGGACGCGTGTTGTTCTCGTGGGTTGCTGGAGATTTTGCGTATGGCGAAGCTTGTCTTCGGTTTGCAGCAGTCCTTGGACGGCTACGTCGACCACATGGCATTAGGGCCGCCTGGCCCCGCGCTCAGTCATCACTTCACAGATCATGCGCGCGGCCTGACGGGCGTCGTATACGGTCGCCGCACGTACGAGATAATGCGTTATTGGGATGAAGACCGTCCTGACTGGGGCGCCGAGGAACGCGACTTCGCGGTGGTGTGGCGGAGCCAACGGAAGTGGGTTGTGTCGCGCTCGTTGAAGTTGGTCGGCCCCAACGCCACACTGGTCGAGGATGGCGTCGAGGCAGCGATACGTGGGCTGAAGGCTCAACTCGCCGGGGAGATTGACGTTGCCGGACCAGACTTGGCGCGAAGCCTGACCGACCTTGGTCTTATCGATGAGTATCGACTCTATTTCCGCCCGGTCGTGCTTGGTCGCGGCACGCCATTCTTCGCCGGTTCCCGGCCGCCGCTCCGCCTTGTGGCCAGCGATCTTATTGGCGAGGACGCGATTAAGTTGACCTACGTTCCCGCTTGAGCCGCAGACCAATGTTCATGATTGCCACCATCTACGCTCCACACATTAGATAAGTCCACGCTCCGCCAGCGACACGCACGCGCCGTCGCCCACAATGATGTGATCGAGCAGGCGGATGTCCACCAGCGCCAATGCCTCTTTTACGCGCTGCGTGATGAATTCATCCGCTTGCGACGGTTCCGCGACGCCGCTCGGGTGATTGTGCGCGATGATCACGGCGGCCGAATTGCGCTGCAGGGCGAGCTTGACGATCTCCCGCGGATGCACGCTGGCGCCGTCGATGGTGCCGCGAAACAGCTCTTCGAATTGAATCAGCCGATGGCGCTTGTCGAGGTACAGACAACAAAATATTTCGTGCTCCAAGTCGCGCAGGCGCGTGGTGAGAAAATCTCGCGTGGCTCGAGGACTCGACAACGAGGGGCCGGCGCGCAAACTCTCCGACAATTGCCTCCTCGCAATCTCCACCGACGCCTGCAGTTCCGCGTAGCGAGCGGGTCCTAACCCCCGCTCGGCGCAGAATCGCTGCCGGTCCGAGGCAATCAGCTTGCGCAGCGAATGAAAGCTCTTGAGAACATCGCGCGCCAGATCGAGCGCCGAGCGCCCAGGCGTGCCGGTTCGCAACAATATGGCCAGCAATTCCGCGTCGGAAAGCGCCGCGGCGCCCTTGTCGAGCAGCTTCTCTCGCGGGCGTTCGTCGCTCGGCCAGTCGCGAATTGCCATGTGTCAGCATGGCGCTTCTCGCCGGTTCCCTCTAGGCGCATTTCACGGCGGAAGAGGGTGAAACAGCGAGGGCGCTGCCCATCCGCGCGTGATCGACCTCGCAAGTTGAGACGGACGTTTATGCTCAGCGGGCCTGCTTATGTTTATATTGAGCACCGATTGGCGCCAGGAGGCCGGCATGTCCGACGAATTCTTTCGCAAATCATTCGGCGATTCAGAGTCTGTCCACCTCGGCAGCGGCTGGATCAGCGGGGTCAGCGCGGTTTTCCTCGGATTATTGAGTTTGGGTGCCGTGCTGTGCCTGCGCTTTCCCGCGCTGTTAACCTTACCGGAAGCCCGCGCCCACTATCCGATGGGTGTCATCCGCCCGCTCATTCAAGGAATTATTTTCGCCGCCTTGGTGCTTGCCGCCGTGTCCGCAGTTCTGCGTCAACGCAAAGTTCTGGCGCTCACAGCGGCGGTTCTGGCCGTCGCCGCGCTGGCCTTGGGTGGCGGCGGAGTCCCGCTGCCCCAGGAAGTCGGAACCAAAACCGGAATCGGTTTGGACTGGTTCGTCCTGGATCTGTTTGTGATGACCATCGTCTTCGTCCCGCTCGAGCGAATTTGGCCGCTGCACCCTAACCAAGGGACCTTTCGCGCGGAGTGGACCACGGACGCGTTCTATTTCGTCGCGACTCACCTCCCATCGCAATTGATCAACTTCCTGATGCTGCTGCCCGCGGCGCTGGCCGCACCGTGGCTGGCAATCCCGCAGCTTCAGTCGTACGTCCGCAATTGGCCGTTCGTCGTTCAGCTCTTGGCGGTCATTCTCGTCGCGGATCTGGCGCAGTACGCCGTGCATCGGATGTTCCACAAGATCCCGGTGCTTTGGCGCTTCCATGCCGTGCATCACTCGATCCGCACAATGGATTGGATCGCGGGCTCGCGCTCGCACTTTTTTGATATCGTCGTGACGCGCGGCTTGATCATGATTCCGCTGGCGCTCTGTGGATTTTCGCAAGGCGCGATTATAGGCTACATCCTGTTTGTATCCTTCCACGCCACGTTCTCGCACATCGACTTTCGTCCGCGCACCATCTGGCTGGAGAATTACCTCGTCACGCCGCGCTACCATCATTGGCATCATTCCGCTCAGGAAGAAGCCATCGACTGCAACTTCGCCATCCACTTTCCGTGGATCGATCGCATTTTCGGTACCTGCCACTTCCCCAAGGATCAATGGCCGAAGAGCTATGGCTTGAGCGGCACGTCGGTGCGCCCCGGCTTTTTTAGACAGTTCATCGACCCATTCATGGGGCGTTGAGCTGCCCGCCCGCGCCTAAAGACTGAGTTCCAAGTCGGCCAGGTCCGCAGGTCTTACCGTGCCGGTCTTCGAAGGCTTGACCAACTTGAGTGCGGCCATGGCCCTCACGGTCATGAAGCCGAAGTCGAATTCATCGTCGGCATGAGACAGCCGCAGTAGATGCGGGTAGTGGTGGTGATTGTTTTGCAAGCAGGCACTGAAGGTCGCCATCACCGGCAGCCATTCGCCGATGTTCATCGCGTTGTCGCCCGGATCGTCATACCGCCGCGTCCCGAAGCGCCGATCGTGAGTCCAGAAATTTTGAATCAAATTCACCCATAGGGCGAACACTCTGATGCCGGACCACACCACGAAGGCATATTTCCAGTCCCGCACGATCGCCCAAACGAAAGCGTAGCTGATGCCTTGCGCCAGAACCGCGAACAGCGGGTGGCCAACCATCGAAAAAGGCCAGGTCTTCAGGATCGCGTCGCGAGCCATGTCCTGTTCGCATCGGTACGGCACGAGGCATAGATACGTCGTCTTCCAGAATCCGTCGGCGGAGAGCTTGTTCGGATCGCCGGGGTGATCGGCGAAACGGTGATGGTTGCGGTGGCGATTGACCCAGCTGACCGGATCCACGTAAATGCCGATCGTATTGTTGAGCAGCACGACCGTCTTGATGAACCCCAGCTTATAGTCCAGCGCGCCGTGCGCTATTCCCATGTGAATCACGTCCGATAAATAGATGCCGGCGAGAAACCAGACGAACAGAATGTACAAAATCCCGATACCTGCGCCCGTCCACGGGCCCAGAGATCCCGGGGCGAAGAAAGCCGATGCCGCCACGCTCAGGGCGAGAATCGCGAATCCGATGGCGTTGTATATTTTCATCGATATCCCTTTCCTTCTTATCGTGAGGGAGACTCTTTCGCCAGTAGCTTCATGTATGCAGGATTTTCGGCAATTTCTCTTTCACCGTGTCCCTGGTGGCTTCTACCAGTTCCCGGATGGCCTTTATTTTTCGAAGCGTCCATGCCGCTGTGTCGGCAGTTGCAGATAGCATGTACAAAATCCAAGGTTCCCATGCACCCTCGCTGGTGACCCTCGAGAGCAAGTCGTAATATTTTCTCTTGTTATGAATGATGTATCGAGACAAATACAGAATCGGCATATCCAGCAATTCGTATTGAACAAGCATAAGCAAATTGACCACACGGCCGGTGCGGCCGTTACCGTCGGTAAAAGGATGGATCGCTTCGAACTGATAATGAGCAACTGCCATTTTTACGATCGGGTCTAGATCACTCTTTGAATGTATAAACTGTTCCCAATTGCCGAGTTTGTCGCGTAGCAGGCTTTCGCCGACCGGTGGCGTGTAAATGATGTCGCCAGATCCTTCGGTCGCTTTTTGATGAACTCGTAACCGGAGCGGAGGGCAGTCCTGTAACGAAGAGCCTCTTTGGTGGCTGGGTCGGCGGTATTGTCATGTAGCTGGGCGTGTCGGAACATTGCGTCAGTTGTTGTCACAATGTTTTCGATCGCAGAACTGGCTTGGGCCTCGAGTAGCGGGATGGTGTTAATTAGTACCGACGGATCTGGTATTAAGGCGGTCGCCTGCTTCAGGCTGGCCAACGCTGCGCGTGCTTCTACGCACGCTTTCAGTACGCTTTTTGTTTCCAACTCCTTCGCCGGGGCAATGCCGGCAGGCTGTCGAATGGCCGATTTGGGTTAAATTTCATATGTCGATGAATTTACATTTCTTCGACATATATTGCCATCATGTCGATTACATCGACACATTCTTGAGATGTGCCGATTTTTGTCCTTTCTGTCGCCATTAGCCATTTAAACGGCCATGCCGGCGCTCCGGTAGCGGCATTTCAGGGCTGACAGCGTTGAAATGCGCGGCGAGTACTAACTGTGTCCGGAACTCCCAAACCCGCCGCTGCCCCGCGCGGTGGAAGAGAAATCCTCGACCACTTCGAATGCCACCTGCACGACAGGCACGATCACCATCTGCGCGATCCGATCGCCGGGGTTGATGGTGAAAGACTGGCTACTGCGATTCCATACCGAGACCATCAAGGGACCTTGATAATCGGAGTCGATCAAGCCCACCAAGTTGCCGAGCACAATGCCATTCTTATGGCCGAGGCCGGACCGGGGCAGCAGCATGGCGGCAAGTGTCGGGTCGGCGATGTAAATCGACACGCCCGTCGGAATCAATTCCGCGCCGCCGGGCAGCAATATCAACGGCGCATCGATGCACGCGCGCAAATCCATGCCGGCCGAGCCCGCGGTTGCGTGCTGCGGCAACGGAAATTCGCGCCCAATGCGCGGATCCAGAATCCGCAGCTTGACGGTACGTTGCATGGGAGCCAGTCCTTGAGAACCTAGACTCGCCGCGGGCGGCGGCCGCGCACGCGGTCGCGGGGCGCGCCAACCGCGGTTCTGCGCTTTCTGGCGCCGCGCCGCGGACTGTCATCGCGCGGCGGCAGTCGTTTGGCGATGAGCGCGATGAGTTCGCGCGCCACGTCCAGTTTCGGTCCGCGCGACACTTCGAGTTTGCCGCCGGGCCAAATCACCGTCAGTGCGTTATCTTCGCAATCGAATGCGATCCCATCGCCGACTTCGTTGGCGGCGATCATGTCCAATCGTTTGCGCTTGAGCTTGATGCGCGCATTTTCTTCCACATCGTTCGTTTCGGCGGCAAAGCCGACGACATAGGGGCGCTTAGGCATGTCGGCAACGGACTTGATGATGTCCGGCGCGGGTTCCAGTTCCAGCTTGACCGAGCCGCCTTGCTTCTTGATCTTCTGCTTGGCCACCGTCACCGGTTGAAAGTCTGCAACCGCCGCCGCGGCAATGAATATGTCGGCATCGCCTACCTGACGATGAACGGCGGCATACATGTCGCGCGCGCTTTCTACATTGATTCGCGTCACGCCCATCGGCGTCTGCAGTTGCACCGGCCCCGTGACGACGGTGACATGCGCTCCCGCTTCGCGCGCCGCCTCCGCCACCGCGAAGCCCATTTTGCCGGAGCTGCGGTTGGTCAGATAGCGCACCGGATCGAGACGCTCGCGCGTCGGTCCCGCGGTGATCAACACGTTCAACCCCGCCAGCAGACCCGCATTGGCGGGCGCCGCGAGCACCGATTCCGCCAGTTGCGTGGGCTCCCACATGCGTCCGGCGCCGACTTCCCCGCACGCCTGATTGCCGGACGCCGGCCCCAATATACGAATGCCGCGCATCGCCAACGTCGCCGCGTTGGCCTGCGTCGCCTTGTTGGCCCACATGACCCGGTTCATCGCCGGGGCCAACATGATCGGTGCCTCGGTCGCCATGCACAGTGTGCAGAGCAGGTCATCCGCGCGGCCCGCGGCCAGTCGCGCGATAAAATCTGCGCTGGCGGGCGCAATCAACACGATCTGAGCCCAACGAGCCAGCTCGATGTGTCCCATGGCCGCTTCCGCCGCACTGTCCCATAAGTCACTGCGCGTTGGGCGGCCGGATACGGCTTGGAAGGTCATGGGCGAGACGAAGCGCTGCGCGGCGGAAGTCATCACGACCTGCACGTCGGCGCCGCGTTCAATCAGCCGCCGCACCAGGTCAGGACTTTTATACGCGGCGATGCCGCCGGTCACGCCTAGGACAACGCGGGTTTTCGGCGTCATTGAATGTGCTTCAACTCTTTGAAGCGATCGATGTCGCTCTCGAATTGAATGCTCATCGCCGCCTCTTCGCCGT